>Ga0181573_10002487_pt1 | contig 17057 bp, 13 predicted proteins | sample 101ome_25_FD_148643 | JGI IMG/M metagenome (GOLD analysis project Ga0181573, IMG submission 148643) | Coastal salt marsh microbial communities from the Groves Creek Marsh, Skidaway Island, Georgia - 101409BT metaG (spades assembly) | ecosystem: Environmental > Aquatic > Marine > Intertidal zone... | reverse complement strand
TTTGTGTGCGTTTATAACGTCCACGTGTACGTCCAGGGGATGACGTTCCGGGCGGACGGGGCGATGGGCGTGCAGTTGGTGAACGCGGTGCGGGGATGCGTGACGAACATGGTTTTTTGGGTCCTCGGGGCCGGTGGGGCGGGCGGTGGCGGGGCTGGCGGTGGCCGGGCGGTCGGGCTGTTGAGCGGGATGGTGGCGGGCATTGGCGGGGTGCTGTGGGTCGAGCGGGCGAAAGATACCAACGCCGACGCGAAGAAGAAACGGACGTGAGATGCATGGACACCATGAGAGACGTCTTACAGCCTGGAGCTGAACACATACGGGTGCTGCGCCCTCCTCCTCCGGGCGGCGGGAGGGGGCCGTCCACCGAGAACTCGGGCAAGAAATGCCGACACGGCCTCCTCATATTCGCCTTTATGGAGCTTGTAATGTGCGCAATGCCCGCTGACGTCCCAGCAACGATGTTGGACGTCCATGCCGCGGTCTAGCTTTGCCATGATGAGCTCGTACAGACGGTCGGGGTCGCACAATGGATCGTCCATGCTGTAAAGATGCAGGGTTGGGCATCGTCCTGCCGATCGATGCATGCGTGCGGTGAGTGCGGCGAGTGCCGTGAGGGCGGCAAGCGATCCAACAATACCAAATACCCACCACCGATGTCCGTCATGAGCTTCCAGTAGTCTTTCTGCCTGTTGCTATTGATCAATCGGGCCGCGAGACGTTGCGACGCGTGCGCGACGCGGATGCCAGCCCGTAGGTACCAGGCGCTGGTCCCCAGCACCTCGGCCAGGACGCGCTTGCCCATCTCGCCCCCGTCGTAGCCGGGGGCGCTGTCGAATATGATGCCGCCAATGGGTGGCAATCGTATCCGATCGGGGTTGGCACGCAGCTCCTCGCGCTCGTAGAGCTTGACCATCTGCTCCACGACAAACCCGCCGCCGTTCGAAAAAGCATGGACAAGGACGGTCGGGGAGGAGCTTTGCAGATCCTCGGCGCAGGCTCGGAGCGGTTCCATGACGTTTTCGACGACCCACGACGTCCGAGGGGACTCGACGGGCGAGAAGATCAGTCGGAGGGGCAGGCTGCAGCGGATCGCCGAGGCGACCCGCGCGCCTGGCACTGTCCTGGACAGGACGCGCCTCAGGAGCTCTTCGTAGATGGACAGATGCTTCTCCTGGGATCCAGCCCACCCGCACAGGACGAGGATGACGTCCGACGACGACGACGAGGTCGAGGCCATGGTGACGACGTCTCGCTTCCCTTTGGGATGTGCTCGATTCTTCTTGGTCTCGCTCACCGTTTCCCTCGCATCGACGACTCGACGACTCGACGACTCACGATCGGAAACAAACTTCTACACTGGCCAGTACTGGCCCACTAGTGGGCCCTGCTGGTTAAGTTAAGCTCACAGGGTCACGAGAAGACCCAGTTTTCCATGTCGTCGAATATGTAGCAAAGCTCGCCCAAGAAGACGACCAGTTCGACCTCGCAGGTGGCGGGTTGGTTCAGCTCGGCGCGGATGCCGGCGCCGAGGCGGGACAGCGAGTCGTCGCAGAGGTAGCGGACGGTGGTCTTCCGCGGCTTGGAATCGGGGTCGTCGCCCTCGAAGCAGGGAGCCGCGCCTTTGCTGTAGTCGTGCACGACGGCCCTGTCGGCACCCTCGCCGGTGACAGTCCAGCTGTCCTCTCGCTCCTCGAATTGGCCCAGTGGTATGGTCGTCAGAGACGTCTCGTCCTTGTGGAATCGAATCAGGCTGGCGCCGTAGCAGAATTGATGCGTCCAATACGTGGCCGTCTCGACGTGCACACACCTGTCGTGCAGGATGTCGTACAGCTCGGCCTTGACGATCTCCGCAAACTCGAGCAGGAAATCATCATCGTCGATATCGTGATATACGCCATCTTCAAACTCTTTCGGAAGCGTCAACTCAGCCGCCCTGGAAATATCTTCGGGCTTGAGGCGGATCGAGGCGTCAGCAAAGGTGGTGACCTTGATGGTCGGCTCGACCTTGACTATCGACGTATCGTCGCCTTGCATCTGTGCACCTTTCGTGGTGCCCGGGGCGGTCTTGTCCGATGTTTCCATTTTATCCGACGAGTCCGCTGCGCCACCCTCATCGCCCGACACCGGGGCGGCCCCGCGCATCTGGTCGGCGATGCTCCGCGCGTGGCTAGAAGCGTGGCTCCGCAACAGCGAGTCAAGCTCCGTGGTTGCCTCGTCTGTTCCCCGTTCGCATCTATCGGCACCGTCCATCAGGAACATAAGCGTTTCCGTGTATGCGTCCTCGACCATCTGCGCGTTGGACGCCGTCAGGTGGGTCGGAATGGCCCCCATCTCCGGGACCTCGCAGCTGCCGCACGCCCGTCGGCACTGGCCAGTCTCTTCGTTGCCCACCATGTACTTAGGATTTGCCCCACACTCCCCTTTGTCCGCCCAGAACTGGCACTGCGGGTGGTAATCGCAGCACGATCGATCGATCTCGATGGGGTCGTCCCTCTTCGCCACCTTTGCGCCCTTCTCGTCGTTCCCACCGTTCTTCTCTTCGCTCCCGCCCTTTTCGTCCTTTCCAGGGACGGCATTGGGCGCAATCGCCTGACGAACGACCTCCAAGTACATCTTCTGGGCGCCCAGCACCGACTGTTGCCAGGCCGCGTCTCCTGCGTCCTTGCACGCAGACACGACCGCAGAAATCTCGCCCGGCCCCGCGTGTTGCGAGTGGCGCGGCAGCGACACGATGTAGGGCGAGAGTGTCGTCCTCCGAATCGTTCCGCCGCCGCTGTTCTGAGAGGCGCCCCTTGCCTCCCGCTCGATCGTCACCCACATCAACAGCGTGTCCTTCAGCGCGAGCACCGGCACGTCGATCCGGCAGGCATCGTCGACGAGCTTCCGCAGGTGCCGATCATCGAGCGGTTTCAGATGCACCATCGTCCAGTTGGACACCACCGGCCACAGCACCTCTGCGAGCGCCGTCTGCATGTCGCACCCGAGCAGTCGGGAAACGGCCTCCTTGTTCGACGACATTCTCAACACGGCGGAATTGGATTCCAGCCCCTCGATGCGCACCTCGAAATCCACGGCGTCCTTCTGCGACATGTCCTTCAGCGCCTCAAGGTCGACGATCGCACCCAGAAACTCCCGCGTCGACGGCCCGACCTTGGCGAGCACGTCGTCGTACGGAAAGCCCAGCACGTACTCGTTCCAGTTGGACTTGGTCCAGAGCAGTTCATCATAGAACCTCCCGTCGTGCGAACGCGTCGTCTCCAGCGCCGCCGAGAGGACCAAGACCAACCCCCAGAAGACCCGATTGATCATCGTGCCGAAATCGATTCTCCCCCGTCGTCGTTTATCCGTGTTTGCGCCAACGCCGCACGGGGTGTGAACGACTGAGACCTCAGGCGAGACTGCGAGGTGCGCCTGTAGTTTGATCAAACGTGTTCATGAACACGAAAAGATGTGTGTCCAATTCTTCACCACGTGGTTCGCAAAACGAAAATACGCCACTACAATGCTCGAGCCTGGTCACCAAGTCAAGGCACAGGCCAGGAAACGCGTGTTGCTGCTGGTGCTGAGCGTCGCGCTGCTCGCGTCGTGCGTCGGACTGCTCGCGTTGGTCGCTTCGAGTTCGAGCTCGAGCTCGAGCCCGTCGTCCTCGTCGACGGCGACCGGGACTCGCGTCAAGGTACCCGTCGTGCTCTATGGGGAATCGCTCTGTCCGGATTGCAGGCACATGGTCCTGGATGTCATCGAGCCCATCTTGGACAGCGGGCTGGGCGCTGCGATGGACCTCCGCTATGTGGCCTATGGCAACGTGCGGACCGAGAATGACGAAGGGATCACGTGTCAGCACGGGAAGCAAGAGTGTCTGATGAACAGATATATCAACTGCGCACAGGTGGACGGCGTGGGAAGCTCGGACGTGGCGGTCTGGTTCCCGTACGTGAGTTGTCTGGCGGACAATCTGAGCCTGCTGAACTCGAAGTCATACATGAATCGGGCGAGCGAGTGTGCCGCTGAGGCCGGAATGTCGGCGTCCAAGCTGACGGAGTGCGCCGAGGGGCCGAAGGGGGAGGCGCTGGAGCGGCAGGCGGGCGAGGAGACGAACAGGCTCGTGCCGAAACACACGTTTGTCCCGTGGATGGAGGTCAATGGTGCTGCTTTGGGGTCAGATTACGACAACCTAGATCGCTATGTGTGTGTGGGTGCCGCTGCAGACCTTCGGCCAGACGCGTGTGCGACCCTGCGGGACAAGCTCATGCACCAGGATTAGGGAGTCGTCGTTGTTCTTCTCACTGTTGCTGCAAAATATATCGTTCGTCCTCGTCCTCGCCGCCGCCGTCGTCCTCTGTTCTTCCCTCGGGCGGACTGGCCTCGATCCAAGCGCGATAGCCGTAGAGTAGGCCGAAGCATGTGCCGATCAGACCGCCGGCGGCCACGTCTGAGGCGTGGTGCTTGTTGTCGATGACCCGGCTGCTTGCGACGGCAAACGCCCACGCAATCTGGAGCGCACTCCACACCTCGAGCACCCCGCGCCGCCACGCCGTCATCATCGTCGGGGTTTTCCCACGCGATTCGGACATCCACCAGCAGGCGTAGAAAACGACGACCGTGCCGAGGCTGAAGGCTGTCGACGAGTGTCCAGAGGGAAACGACTTGTGCCCATCCTCGAGCTTGGATTCACTGATGGCGTCGTTCGTGCACGCTGGGTTATCGGCACTCGTCGCTCCAAACGCGTCGATCGAGACGACGCCGACGTCCGACGGCACGCATCGAGCCAGCCAGTCTGGCCGGTACCGACCGACCACATTCTTGAGAACTTCGGTGACGATGGCAGTCGTGACGCCCGCCGTGGCGAAGAACAGGATCCACGGCGCGTCGCCAGCCACCCCTCGAAGGTGGTGCCGATGTCTCAGGAGGATTGAGAGGAGCAGTGAGACGAGCGGCACGACGATCGCCACCCAGAGCGGGATCGAGCTGTCGGGCTGGTACGGCCCGTTCAACGTGGCGTCATACACCACGAACCCTTTCGTACTCGGCGTGAGCGTCAGCGACACGACGACGGCCACCACGATTTCGGCGACCAGCAGGAGCGCCGATGGAATCAGCCGGCGGAGACGTCTCGTTCCTTTGTCCATCCCGGGAGGTTCGTTCTAGGCCGAAAACGCGTGGTTCCACGAGAATTCGTGCCTCGTCTTCACACGCACGCTCCAATGCATTGAGTCAGCATTGGGATGGAGTTAATGTGTATACGGAGGATGTTTCAAGATGTTCCAAGAGCTGTGCTGGACGCTAACCGTCAAGTCACGCGTCTCATGGCTTTCACGATCGCCAGCAGCTCGCCGTAGACCTCGTTCGTCGAAACACGTGTCCTAGGACTCTGATCCCAGCAGCTCCGCATGATGTTGATGTACATGTCCAGTGCCCCCGACTCTGCGAAGACGCGGCTGTCCTCCGGGTCGCCCGGCAGGTCTGCGACTTCGGGCACCGCGGGCCTGACGCCGGCGGCGACCAAGTTGAAGATGGCCGCAGTTCTCTCCCGGCCGTACGGCGCCCTCCACGTCAACAGTTCGTACATCAGCATGCCGAAGGCGTACACGTCCGACGACTCGCTGTACGCCGAGTTAACGAGCACCTCCGGGCTGAGCCATCTAGGGTTCGTCGGTCCCGTCTTGCTCCACATGTCACACGAGTCGCCCGTGCGGGACGCAAACCCAAAGTCTCCCAAGTACGCGTTCCAGTTGGTATCCACGAAACAATTGGCAGCCTTCAGGTCCCGATGCACGCGCGGCGGCTGTCTGTTGTGCATACCCATCATCGCCTTGCTGATGTCGATCGCCATCCGGAGGCGACGGCCCCAGGAGAGCTCGCGGGCTGCGGCGGGATCTCGCGTCCCCTTGGCGAGGAGGTTGACCAGAGATCCGCGGTCGTAATAGGCCGAGACGATCGCTCGGCCCTCCGGAAGGATACAATAGCCGCGAATCGCTTGGATGTTGTCGTGCCGGAGGTCGGCCCTGGCGAACGATCGAGCAGGAAGCGCGGAGTGAGCGAGGGGGCGAGTCAGTGCGGGTGCTCAGGTCAAACACCTACATGGCGTCAAGCTCGTCCAAAAACTGCTGCCGCTCCCGGTTCTTGTCCTCCTTGAACGACAACGAGGGCGCAAGCCTCTTGAATACCTTGATGGCCACCTTGTTGCCGTCCAGCATGCCCAGGTAGACGATCCCGAAAGAGCCCTCGCCGAGCACGTGGTTGCGATACACGTCCAGGGCCTCCGGCTCGATGTACAGGCTCTTCGCCGCCTCGAGCCCACCGGCGTCCGACGTGCGCTTGATACTGCTGGCAAACTTTTTGAACCCTTTCGTCCTGCCGGCGCTCGAGTCGCCGAGCGCGCCAAAGGGACTGGCCGCCACGGGAGGCGGCAGCCGCACGATCTTTTGCACGACATCGGCGTCCGCCCGCGCTCCAGTCTCAGACGGAACCTCTGGCGCCTCCTCCAACGTGCCTCCGATCGTCGAGGAGTCTCCCCCGCTCCAGACGTCGATCGATCCCATCTCCTCGAGCATGGCCATGTCGTCGTCGCTGAGCTCGATAAGGTCTTCCAACGGGCTCACGAGGCCCAACACGTTCTCTACCACGCCATGCTCGACCATCGCCACGAGCAGCCGGTGGATGTCGCTGTCCTGGAAGAGGCCGCCCTCTCCAGAGAGATCGATCGAAGTCGCGCCGCTGGCGTCCTTCGCGAGTGCGTCCGCCCCCGCTGCCAGGAGCGCCTTGACCGGTCCGTATCGCATCGCGCAGACGGCCTCGTGAAGCGGCGTCTGGCCCTGCACGTTTCTCGCCTCGGGTTTAAGGTGGAACTTGGTAGTCAGGAGCGTGACCAGCTCCGTGTGCCCGCTCTTCGCCGCGATGTGCAGACACGTGTCCCCCGTCGAGGTCGTGTCGTCGCCCAGCGCGGTGTTCATCGACAGGAGCGCCTCCACGCACTCGACCATTCCGACCCGGCAAGCGACGTGGATAGGCATGTCTCCGGCATCGTTTCGAACACGCAAGTCCTCCGGCTGACCTTCCGACGCCAGTAATCGCAACAGATCGACGACGCCGCGTCGGCAGGCGGCGTGGATCGGCAAGTTGCCACCAAAGTCTTTCAACCGGGTGGGTTCCAGCGGCGAGCAGTGGTGGATCTGTGCGATAGCGGCCTTGACGACCTCGACATCGCCACTCTCGATGCTTGAGTACATTAGGGCCTCTGCGATCATTCCCTCGAGGGGGCCGGGGTTCTCGCTCATCGCACAGTAACAAAATGGCGTCAATCCTGCATTGTCTTTGATGTCCGGGTCTCCCCCGCACTCCAATATGCTCATCAGGCTGATAATTGCCCCGGCAATGACGGCATGGTGTCCGGCCGTCTTCCCCTCCGCGTCACTCACGTTGGGGTCCGCCCCCCGCATCAGGAGCATCTGGACAACGTTATCGTGCGATTCGATGGCCGCGTGCATCAGCACCGTCTTTCCCGTGGCGTCACGAGCCGTGACCTAACGAGCGAACGAGCGGAGCGCGTAGCGCGAGTGAGAGAGGGCGAGTCTGGCAAGGCGGGCACCAGTCGCTCCCGGTTCAATACCCACCATCGTCGGTTCCCTGCCGTGGATCCCCCAGGCCTGCTCAAACTTGTAGAACTCTTCCAACACCTCCAAACGCCCATTCCTCGCGGCCAGATGTACCGGCGCCAACCCTTGGTTGTTCAGAGTACCCACGGCTGTGTCGTACTGGGAACCCGCCTCGAGGAGCAGCTTGACGCACAGCCCGTGCCCAGCAGCAGCGGCCAGATGCAGCGGCGTGTTCCCTTCCCGATCTCGTACCGCAACCAGCGATACACCGTGTTCAATCAACGACGCCACGCATTCGCTGTGGCCGTGTCCCGCCGCCTCGTGCATCGGCGTCGACCCGTGCCAGTTGACCACCGTCGCAGAGGCCCCGTTGCTCAGAAGCTGCTCCATCATCACGAGCCGTCCCGCCCGTGCCACAGCAAATATGGGCGTTTCGCCCTGTTCATCGACCATGTTCAGTGAAACGCCGGCCTCGATCAACTGAAACAGCTGATTGACGGCCTCATCCTGCTCCGACCCGGCGAACGAGACCGAGCGCTGGACCACCTCCTGGACCAGCGAGTCCTCCTCGTTCTTGCTCGTCGTCACGGACAACGCGTGCAGAGACCGGGAGTCTTCGAGACTGTACCGGGACGAGAAGGTATCTGCCCCGTCGTTTCGTCCTCCTCCTCCGCCGCCTCCACCGACAACCCGAGGCTCTTTCGTGCATACAAGACCCATGCGTCGTCGCTGGGTGGTGGGTGCGGGGCGCGGGTTGCAAGAACAGGAAGAGAACGCGCTCGACGCAAAACAGTTTGAAAGTTGAAAATTTGGCTCGGCCGTTTGCGCTTGTCCGGCCGTTTCCAGTCAGTTCAGAGCACGCTACAGGACGAGGCAGGGACGCTCTGTTCATCTGATGCGGGCGCATACCCGGCGCGCACAAATTCGGCGAGCCTGGCGCTGTTGACAGGATTGAGTTGAAGGACACAACGACGAGACACAGACACCGCCGAGATGGTCGGGGGGCTAATCGGCGGGATCATGGCGAGTCTGCCACAGAAGAAGCGGCGCAACAAGAACAGCAATAACAAGAACAGCAGCAGCAGCAACACCGACGCCAAAAAGAAGCACAATAAAGCCGAGCAAGAGTTTGCATTTGGCGCGGCGGCGATGAAACCGCCGGTGCCGCTGCACCAGAGCCAGCAGGTGCGGGGGTGGCTCGAGATCACGCCGGACGGGACGTCTACGTCCCTGATGTTGAGCAAAATGAAACAGTATGCGACCTTCCAACTGCCGCTGCGGGACTTGCGGATCCTGGATCCCATGCTGGCGACCAGCTATCCGAGCGCGCTGCTGGCGCGAGAGAAGAGCATCATCGTGAACATGGAGTTCGTCAAGATGGTCGTGGGGCTGGAGCGGTGTTACGTGACAAATTTAGAAGACCCGAACGCGTCGAATTTCGTGGAATACCTGCAGGAGCGGCTCAAGGGCCTCGGCGAGGCGGGCGTGCGGGACAAGGAGCGGGAGTTCCTGCCTTTCGAGCTGCGGGTACTGGAGACGGCGTTGGACTACGTTTCCAAGTACCTCGAACAGCAGGTGACTGACTTGGAAGCGGCGACTCACCCCGCGCTCGACGCGCTGACGCTGAAGATCTCGACGAGCAACCTGGAGCGCGTGCGGCGGATCAAGAATCGGATGGTGCGGCTCAACCTGCGGATCGAGACGCTGAAAGAGGTCCTGGAAAAGACGCTGGATGATGACGCAGATATGAAGGACTTCAATCTGTCGGCCCTGGAAGAGGAGCGGCTCGAGGAGGTGAACAGGGAGCTGCAGCGGTTCTCTTCGACGCCGTTTGACATGCCGATGGTGACGGCGTCGCCCGGCATGCAGAACATGGCGATCAACAATCCCGGATACTCGTCATCGTCGTCTTCAGACACGTCTCTCGACTCGGACGAGGACGTCGAGGTGGTCGAGCAGCTGATGGAGAGCTACTTCATGCGGCTCGATAACACCTGGAACCGGTGGGTGCTGTTGACCTCGTCTCTCTCTCTCCCTCTCAGCTACGCAGACGTCCGACGCTCACGCATGCCGCTGTGCGGTTTGCTCGATCTCCAGGATGCAGACGTTGTCCGAGTATGTCGACGACACGGAAGACTTTATCAACATCGAGCTCGACAGTCATCGCAACCAGCTCATCAGGTTGGATATCGTGCTGACGACGTTCACGACGAGCATGGCCTTGATCACGGGAATCACAAGTCTCTTTGCCATGAACGTAGCCCTGTCTCCCAACGCGGAAGAGGGCGCCAAGGGCCCGTACTCGTGGTTCGTAGCGATCGTGGCGTCGTGTGCCGCCGGTGCGGTTGCGCTCATGACCGGCGTGCTCGCCTACTGCAAGTGGCGCAAGCTCCTGATGTTCTAAACTGTCGGTACCGCACGCCGTGCTCTGACTGACTGAACCCAAAGGGTTGTTGTCGTCGAGAGAGAGAGAGAGAACTTCTCGCCCTCGGAAGGCATTGCCATTGTCGTCACGTAAGTTGGACGCCACCTCAAAACTTCGAGCGATTTTCTCGCGATTTCCCGATCGGGTTTCGTCTCTGTAGCACGCACGAGGATGCCGACGGTCATCCTCATGACAAACAGCCCGTCCGACAATGTCCACGACTCCGACGTCGCGCGCAAGCTCTCGGACATTACCGCCAGGCTGACGGGCAAACCGGAGGGCTACGTGATGGTTTGCGTGCAGAGCGGGCAGGTGATGACCTTCGGTGGTACGTGATTGACGCTTCCAGGCTACCGTGGCCCACCATGCCGCCCGGCTGTCACTGCCTCGACTCACATGTCCCACCCCCACCCACCACCCACCACCCACCACAACCTGCCGTCGACAGCGACCCAAGATCCGTGTGCGTTCGTGCGTCTGGTATCCCTCGGCGCTTTGAACGCCGAGACAAACGCGCGGCTTTCCTCCGAGATTGCGTCACTGTCGTCTGCCGAGTACCAAGTCCCGGCCAATCGACTCTATATTGAGTTTGTCGGTGGGTATTGACCTCGACCGACATGCGCTCGCACGCCCAGACTAACCCTCACTCGCGCTACGCCCTTCGCTCGTTCGCCAGACGTCAAGGAGCGGTTCATGTTTGGTTTCAACGGTTCTACATTCTAACGGATACGTCTTGTATGGATGATTGTTGGCACGTACCGCACGTCGAACAACCGTACATGCACGGTGCGTGTTCGTGAGCGCGGGAGTGCACGGCCGCGCTCGGCCGCGCTCACCGCTATCCCTAGAATATCTGCCATGGACTCGGACGCGGCATCCTCTCCCCGCTCATGCCACGTACTTGTAAAGCTGGTTGTCAACGAAGGCGGCGTCCCTCTCCATGTACTCCCTGTCGATCAGCGACTCGATCTGCTTCTTGATCATGCGCGGCTCGGGGTTGAAGAGCCTCTTGAGCTGGGAGATGGTCTCGGAGACGACTTCCGTGTGTTTGACGGCGTTCCGGCTCTTCATGATGCGAACGATGGCGCAGTCAATCTGGTGCTTGCGGTCCGTGGTGACGTCCTCCTTGACCTTCTTGCGGTCGTCCATGGGCGGGGCCTGGATTCGGATCCTGCGCTGCTTGTCGGCAAACTTGGTGTTGACTTCGAAGGTGCAGTCCTTGGTGATCTTCTTGTCGGCCGGGGTCTTGCTCAGCAGCTTGTACTTGTTGAGCGAGAGGGAGTGCAGGTTCCTCAGCAGGACCTCCTCGCCCAGGCCGGTCGCCGCCTGGAGCTCGACGAAGGAGGCCTTCTCGCCGTCAATCCTGTCGAAGGCGGTCAAAACCATGGCCTGGATCGGCGACACGACGAGGTCGTACGTCTTTTCAAAGGTGGCCCTGATCGACACGCTGCCCTTCTCAAACTGCCAGGCGAGCTTTCTCGAGCTGTTGGCCTCCTCGTAGTACTTCTGGAACGACTCGAGCGACTGAACCATGTCGTCGGTGATCTTCATCTCCATCTGGACCATGTTGGGCCAGTGGCCCGAGGTCAGCACCGTGACGTTCATCTCGTGGTCAAGGGAGACGTTGTTGCGCTCCATCCAGAGCTTGAAGTCCTGCTCCTTCTCGCGGGCGCCGATGATGTCGGTGACCATACCCTCCATCTTGTTGGTGAAGTTGGCACCGCACTGCTGCTTCAGGCGAGACAGCATGCTCTTCTCGGCGTCCTCGCCGGACGAGTTTGCATTCAAGAGCCTCCTCGACAGCCTCTGGCGGTAGAACTCGCTGAACATATCCCTGTCAGAGATATACTCCATGAACTTGACGATCTTGTCAAGGACCGAGTCGATGTCGTCCTCGCCCAACAGCTTGGCCGCGCCGCCCTTCTTGAGGATGGCGTCGCTGAAGGACGCCATGAGCTCCGGCACCGAGTGCCCCGCCACCGACTTGTTGAAGAAAGACTCAAACGCCTCCTTCAGCGCCTTGTCGAACACCGGCGAGTCTTCGAAGCAGCTCTTGAGGATGTCCTTGAACTGGTCATGCAGCTCGATCGCCTTGCGCATGAAGGCGTGGTCCGCGGACGGATCCTTCGTCCTCTTGCCGCCGGCCTCCTTGTTCGCCTCGGCCTGCGCGGTGGACTCGTTGATGCCGTCAATCAACTCCAGACCGGCCTCCCCGATGAACGTCTTGAAGATCCTGGCCATCGGTTCGAGCCCGTTGGAGAGCCTCGAGAAGAGCCTGTACATCCTCGCCACGTCCTCCGTCCTGCCGTCCTTCAGCAGAGCAAGCAGACCAGAGTCCTGCTTCTCAAGCAACGCCATCTGATGCTGCTCGAGCAGCTTGCCTTCCGCCTCCTTCAGGAGTGCGCTCTTGCCCTCCACGTGGAGGTACTTGTCCACCCTCGCCTCCTCCTCCTCTAGCCTCGCCTCGGCCTTCCGCAGGTAGTCCGGCGTCAAATCCTCCTGGATCCACGCGCTCGCACACTTCTGATAGTACTCCCCGGTGCACTCGAGCAGGTAGACCTCGAAGTCGTTCTTGTATGCGTCCATCGTGCCCATCCCGACCTCCTGGAAGATGCTCAATGTGTCCCTCAGCAAGTCGGTGTCCACAATCTCACCCTCCCTGTCCCTCTCCATCTCCTTCAGCACAGCCAGCCGCGTCTTGACGTGCAGCTCCTTGTACACGCTGTTGCGGAACGTCTCGATGCCCACGTAGTGCAGCTTGGGCAGGTTGTACCGCACGATGTAATAACGGTCCAGGTAGTTGAAGATTTTTGACAGCCACTTGGTCAACAGCTTGTGGTTCTTCCAGCGCAAGACCAGCGTCTTGAGGAAATACTCGTCGTGCGAGTCTCGCAGCGACAGAAGCACGACCTTGGCAATGTACTCTTCGTACACCTGCAGGGCGGGAGCGAGAACGAGAGCGAGCGCGAGGGTGAGATTATTGATTCGGAGGGTTTCGTCGATCGTCGATCGTCGATCGTCGACCTTCAGAGGGAGTGCAAGGCCGGGAAAACACGGCCGAGATCATCATCATCATCATCGCACGCGCCTTCTTGTACCGCGCGTACAGCTTTTCCGAGCAGTCGCACGACTTCTGAGTGCACATGTTGTACACCTTGGTGTATAGGCCCATGTTGGCCGTCGCCGACGCCGGCTCGTCCCTGTCCCCGTTCAGAAAGTCGAGAAACTGGTCCACGCCGGCCTTGATCTCCTTCCAACCCGCCTCCAGCTCGATCTTCTCCGGCCGGGGGTTCCTAACCGGCGGCATGATGTCGGTTCGGCCGGGCTTCGCTGTCCGTGTGTGCGTGTGTGTGTCCAAACAGGGGGAGAAGTACCACCGTGACTGAATCGGATTCGAAGCTTTCGAAATTTCCTGGCTATACCCGAGCGCCTGTGCGTCGCGTCGTCACCGTGACATACACTGTGTCACGTGCGACTGTACACGCCCTCTCCGTGCCGAATACGGCTGTAAATCCGAGGAATTGAGCGTTTGAGAAAGCGAAGAACCGCTCGCCACACCGCGAGCTTTGATTGATCTCATTCTCGTGACCGACCGACGACCGGCAAGGGCGAGCGAGCGAGCGATCAAGCGATCAAGCGGGCGAGCGAGCGAGCGAGCGAGAGACCCCGCGGGCGGTCACCTCGGGACCCCAGCACCTTCGACCCAGCAGCCTTCGATTTGATCAGAGACCAACAACCAACCATGGACGACGCCGACCACCAGCGCCTGAACGACGCCGCGTCCACGTCCACGTCCACATTCGCATCCACGTCCACATCCACGTCCAATGGCACCACGCTGGAACCCGGCCTGCACCCACCCCACCCACAGCACGTCGTCACCGAAGAAGAGCTCCAGCACTCGGTGATGATCTTCTACATCGTTCTGATCGTGATGATCGCCTCGCAGTCTGCCCTGGTGCGGTGGAGATCGCGGCATCGGCGGTCGTACGATCTGGTGACGCTGTTCGGCCTGTGGCTGGTGCCGGCCATCATGTCCGCGCAGCTCTTCTTCTGGCGGTTCCTTCTCTTCTGGTTCGTCTACACGTGTATAACCGTCTACATCCTGTACCGGTGTATGAACGGCGACCTGTACGATACGAGCATGCCGAAGCGTATCTACACGTGGTTCTTGGGGGTGTACAAGACGTCCGTGGCTGTCGGGATGACCGGCTACCTGCTGGTGCTGTTTGACGTGCTGACCGGCGGGGCGCTCCTGCCGTGGATCAGCGAGAGCGGGATCGGCATTATGTGTGTTTGGTACGGGCTATACTTCGGGGTGCTGAACCGGGACGTGGCCGAGGTGGTGAGCGACCGGATCGTGGGCGGGTTTGGGAAACACGGAGGTGCCGTTCGGGGCGGTCGGGTCGGGAACACAGTGCGGGACTGTGCGCTGTGTGGGGTGGAGCTCAAGGACTCGATGAGCCACGTGTTTGACGGGACGAATGATGCGGCAGCGGCGGGGAGCGACGAGGACGACGGCAAGTCCATCCAGCTGCCCACCTGCAAGCACATCTTCCACTCGGAATGCATCCGGGGGTGGCTGATTGTGGGCAAGAAGGATACCTGCCCGCTCTGCAACGAGAAGGTGGACCTCCGGGAGGTGTGCAGCGGGACGCCGTGGGAGACCAGGAACCTGCAGTGGATCCAGATGCTCGATATGGTCCGGTACTTGGTCGTGTGGCAGCCGACAATCATGACGGCGCTCCACTTTCTCTTTCACCTGCTCGACTGGGACGGGGTCTGGGACGAGGACGTGTAGTTGATCAGTTACAATACATATCATTGATCATGAATACATCGAAAAAATACCTACAGCCTCCCGCTGATCAAAAACACGTGCAGCAGGACCAGGTACGACAGCGCAATCATCGCCAGCATCTTCCGCCGCCCCTGCGTCGCCCTGGACGCCATCGACAGCACGTGATCAAACGTCTCCCGCAACCCGAGGACCTCCAAGAACTCCACCGACTGACCGATGAAAGACGAAGACGACGACGACCCCTGGTGCGTCGGCAACAGCGGCGGCTTGCTCCGCGTCTTCTTCACCTGCGCCTTGACCGTGTTCACCGTGTTCACCGCGGTCGCCGTCACGCCGGCCCCGACCCCGCTGCCCCCGCCCCCCCTCCCGGTCGCATCCTTCAGATCCTGAAAGTACCGCACTAGCGACGGCACCCGCTTCGCGCCCTCCTCGTCCCCCTCCTTCTTCACCTCTTGCGGACCAATCTCCACCGCCCCGGCCGCCCCCGCCTCCACATCCACATCACACTTCACACCTTCAATCTCCCGCATCTCCCGCAACAGCGGCGACATCGCCTCGAGCTCCAACACCACCTTCTCCGTCTCCGTCTCGTTCTTTTCTTTCCTCGTCGGCGACGGCATTGCCGGAATCGTAAACTCGCCGTCCATATCCAACGCCTTGGCCACCTCCATCTTCCCCTCCCCCTTCCCCTTCCCCTTCCCCTCCACAAACACCTCCTCCATCATCTCCTCCAGCATCCCATGCAACTGCTTCGTCACACTCGTCTGCGGACCCCCCTGCTGCTTGACGGTCGTCCCTCCGTCCACCGGATGCAACGGGGTGGGCGTAGAGAGCGTAGAGACCCCCGCGCTCGTCATCATCTTCTGCTCCTGACGAATTACCTCATCATAGATACCGTACGACCGAATGGAGGACAACGCGATGTCCATGACGGGAACAACTGATCCCGAACCGGAATTCTGTTGGGCCGAGTTTTTCTCGATACCGACCGGAGGAGGAGCGTCCTGGTGTTCTCGCTCCCACTCCCGCCTGTGTGTCGCGTGTGGTACTGCCTGGACAGGGCGCGAAACGCGTGATGCCATGTCTGTGAGAAGAAGTGCGGAAAAAACTGGGGGGACCGCCCGCGTCCTCGCGAGCCCAAACTTTTCCCCGAAATCTGCCCGACCCACCACGTGCGCGTACGAGGGTTCTGTGGCGTACACTTCGATACACTTTTTGCGTACATACATACACCCGGTACGTCGTACATTGTCATGCACGTACGGTAGACACGGCGAGTGGGGGGAGAGAGAGACCCACCCGACGGCATGAGCGACGAACGACCCAACCCACGATTCGTTCGACACGCACATTACTCACCGTTTCACCCTCGCTTCAGATTTTCAGTCTCCGTTCGTGATGATACAGTCGTTTTCACCCGTCGGGGGGAGCGTGGGGTCTCGGATCCGTCCCACTGGTCACGGATCTTCGGCTTTCGGTCGTTTCGGTCGGCGGTTGGGGGGCCCATCCAGGCCGTGCCTCTCTCTCGCGCGCGCCTCGTTCTCCGACGAGCAGTCGGATCACGAGGACGTCGATTACGAGCCTGCCTTCTTCTATGACGAGTATCGCACGAACGAGCACCTCAAGGTGGGTATTATAGACCGGCCTCACTCACTCGCTCGCTCACTCGCTCGTTCGTTCGTTCGTTCTTCGTGAAGGACTGGAGGACGTTTCGGGCCATGATGGTGGCCAGTGAGCATGGGTTGGGGGACGGGGGGCCGCTGTCGTCGAGACGAGATGCGCTGCGTCGTCTGCTCACGATGAACCATTCGGCGAGTACGTTGGCGAAGCACGTGGGGAGCGATTCGTCGTCGTCATTGTCGTCGTCGTCGTCGGTGTGGTCGCATACGATCACGCATCCGGAGCGTGGGTGTCTGTTGGTGGCAAAGAGGCCGGATTTGGGGATGTTCAGTTATTCGGTGGTGCTGATGACGGAGCATGACGACGAGATTGGGTCGTCTGGGTTGGTGTTGAACATGGCGACGCCGCTGCACGTGTCGAATCTCGGGTTGGAGGATCACATCAGTCAGAGTCTGGGCAAGCTGCCGCTGTATATCGGTGGTCCGGTGACGAGGAACCTGTTGCACGTGCTACACGGGGTGGGAGAGGTGGAAGGGTCGATGGAGATTGTGCCAGGGGTGTATGCGGGCGGGGTGGAGAGTGCGGCAGAGTTGGTGCTGCGGGGGGAGCTCGA
>Ga0181573_10002485_pt1 | contig 17064 bp, 7 predicted proteins | sample 101ome_25_FD_148643 | JGI IMG/M metagenome (GOLD analysis project Ga0181573, IMG submission 148643) | Coastal salt marsh microbial communities from the Groves Creek Marsh, Skidaway Island, Georgia - 101409BT metaG (spades assembly) | ecosystem: Environmental > Aquatic > Marine > Intertidal zone... | reverse complement strand
CCACTCGGACATCTGTTTTTTTTTTCATCACGTGCGTCATCAATAAGTATCAGGGGAACGAACGACGACTGCGTTCTTCCTTCGTGTGCAAAGAAAATCTCTTCTTTTGTCTTTGGGTGACGCCGACGGTCGACGCCAGAAGTCGAGGGACGGACACTGCGCGCGAGACTGCGTCGACGAGATCGGTTCGCGCTTCTTCAGACACCGCGGGAGTTCCGCGCGTCCATCCGCGGTCGCGGTGGATACCGTCGATCGATTCGATTCGCTTTCAGTTCGTTTGGGATTTCAATCTCAGCTGTCTGCGTTTGAAAAAAAAATAATCGTTCTTTTGAAAACGAATCGAACGTCGTCATGGCGGAAGCGAGCGAGTCGTTGACGACGATCGCGCCGTTGCAGTTGCGGTTTGAAGACATATCCGTGCACTCTCCCGGGGTGTTCGCGAAATCAGACGCGATGCGAACGCTGAGAGACGCGCCGAGCGGGGTTGGGTTTCGCGCGGCGTTGGAAGAGTTGGACGCGACGGAGGACTCGTTCGCAAAGATTTTGTCGCAAGCGCGAGAAAAGAGCCTGGGGAACTCGGAGGGGGATTTGGAGAGGATCAAGGCGAATATTAAGAGGTTGAAGTTTGGGACGATTGAGTTGTCGACGGAGCAGGCGTTTTTGAAGGCGGTGCTCGAGTCGAGGCCGTTGCCAAAGGAGACGCCCGCGGAGAGCGAGGGGTTCAAGGCGTTGCAGCAACGGTTGAAGAGCTTGACGTATGAGAATGAACAAAAGGCGGAAGAGATGGAACGCACGATTGCTGCGCTCGGTGATGAGTACGAAACCTTTCAGGTGGAGCGCAGGGCGTTGCAGGAGGTTGTCGAGGAGTTGGAAACGTTGGAAGCGGAAGCTGCGGCGGCGGCGTGGGAGGCGGAAGCCGGTACCGCCTCTGTGAGCGCCGCCGATAAGGCAAAGACGAAGGAAGAGTTGCAAAAGGAGTTAGCCAACCTCGACGCAGAGCTTCGTGACGTGAACGTCAAGCTCGGGGCGAACCAGAGCGAGGTGAGCAAGATTAAGTCTGAGCTCGCTCCGGATGAAAACGCTATTGATCAAATCAACGCTCAAGCAAAGTATTTGATTGGCATCTCCAAGGCTGCGGCGCGCGAGGCCGAGATGTCGGCACAAATCGCAGAAGCGCAAGAGGCGGTTGCCGAGCAAACCAAGCTATTAGTCACACTCCAAGGCGTGGAGATTATGGCCATCGAGGAGAACGCCCTCGTGCTCAAGATTCACACGCACTTGCCGGCGACGCCCGAGTTTGCCATGGAAGGCGCGACTCCGCGCGGCCCGAGCTCGACGACGCACACCGTCACGCTCCATTTGATGAAGGACAGCGCGCGCCTGGCTGGCGCCACGCTCGAACCTTCGGACACGCCCATTCTCGACATTGTCGAAGAAGCCGCCGGCATGCCGGTGTTAGCGCGTGCCTTGGCGGAAATTCGCCTTCGCATCGCAGCCACCGCGCAGCGCGCGGAAGCGTTGGCGGCCGCTGCGTCGAGAACTGCCCTCAGATGGAGCTCTGGCGAGTCGCTCGTCCGCGCGGCGCTTCCAAACGGCGCCGTTGCCGTCTTGGACGTCCCGTATGAATGGCCAACAAGAGGCGCCAACATTTCTCTCGTCAACGTCGAAATGGTTCCGCCGCAAGTGGCCCAGCTCGCTGTGACGCGTCTGATGACCAAAGATTTGAACAGCATCGGCGACGCGCTTGCGGCTACTTCGGAAGCGCTCAAGGGTGCGGACACCGCCAAGGAGAGCTGAGCTTGTACAATCGTTAATTAGTTTTTTCGAGGCGTGACGTGTAATGAATAAACGATAAATGTCCAATGACGGATGAGTCGCGTGTTAAAATTGATACGTGCCGCGTCTATCTACCATCTCACGCACCCTTTCTTCTTTTCCTTCTGACTGCGCCCGCCGCCACCGCGTCCACCACCGCGACCACCTCCACCGCCGCTCGGCTCTGCGACGCGTTCGGTAAACTTGGGCATGGGCGCGTTCGCCCGATCGTTCCCATCCGTCCGTCCACCACGATCCGGCACGGCGCCCATTAGCACTTTTTTCACCGCGCTCTGTAATCCAGCGCTCCCGGCGTTGACCTTGATGCCCGCCATAGCGAGATCCGCGAACCTCGCGTCTCGCACATCGTCCATCGTCACCGTCGGCGCCGCGTGCAGCTCGCTCACCACCCTCCGGGCGAAATCTTCCCGCACATCCTTGAGCGAGTTCAGTCTCGCACTGTAGCAAAACGACGTCGTCGTCACTTGCGCCCGCTTGGCCACCATCTCCCGTCTCGCCTTGTATTCGTCGTGCAACGCCCGTTCGACGCTTTCGATGAGTTCGCTCTGCGCCGGTGTCCAACTCGTCGCATCCAAAACCTTGTGCGTGTGGTTACTCGGCAAAACCTCTAATGCGCGCGCCGCGCGCGCCGCCGCCGCTTCGAGCACCCCCGCCGCGCCGCCGCAACCGTTCCCGGCTCTCCCAGCCGCTTCCGCTCCACCAGCCGCCGCCGCGGCGAGTCGCTCCAACGCCCGCGTCGCTCGCTCAGAAATCTCATCCACCTCCATCGCGTCCCGCCCCGATACCGTCCCGACCGTCGCCGTCGCCGTCGCCGTCGCCATCGTCGCGTCCCCCCCTGCGCCGCCGTCGTGATGCTCCACCGCGTTCAACTGCAACGAAAACGCGCATCGCCTCAACGCGTCCGCCACCGCCGCGCGCATCCTCCCCGCATCCGCACCCCCCATCCCGGCGACCAAGTCCCCGTACGCGCTCCGCACATCCTCACACTCCGCTCTCGACGCCCCGCACCGCTCCATCGCCTCCACCGCACCGTCCACCACCTTTCCCAACTCGACCAACGCCCCCGGCGGCTCTGGCGTCTCGGTCGACGCAGACGATAAAAACTCGACGACGTCCCTCGACCCGTCGTCCGCGAACCCACCCGCGGGGTCGATCCCGCACTCTTCCAACCGCTCCAGCGTTTCAGCGATCGTTTCCGCGTCCGTCATCGTCGGTCGTCGGTCGTTTCGGTCGTCGGTCGTTTCGGCGTCGCTCACTGTGAAGGTTCGGCTCTCTCGCTCCTCGGAAAAGTGTGTGTCTTTGACGAAATGATGTCCCTTATTTTATGAGTCATGACTCGTCGATAGTTCGTCTGGGTGCGTGAACGTGTGATCCGCGCGCAACTCTCCGCGCCGAACGATCGCTCCGTGCGTGCGCCACGTACCGACGCGGGGTGGACGATACCGACGCTGGATGAGCGGCGCGGGGGCGCAGGAACAGCCGGCGCAACAGCCGGCGACGCGGGCGAGACAAGCGAACCGACACGGCGGTGAAGATCACCTCGCGTTCGCGTTGCGAGGACGCGAAGGACCGGAAGCTCGAAGCGCGCGACTCGGGGATAACCGGGTGGATTTCATCCGCGGGAAGGATTTCTACGCGACGCTGCGAGGGCGAACGGATTTGTTAGATGAGCTCGTGCCGATCGATGGGAAGGAGCGAAGCGCGTGCGACGCGGATGCGGAACGGGCGAGGAGAGTGACGGATGCGAGGATACAAAGGTGCGGGCAAGCGTTGTTGCAGCGAGGTTATTTGATTCGGTGTGAACGCGTGTTTAAGGATCCGAGAAAGGGGCGGGTGAAGTTGGTCAAGTTTCCGCATTATTTGTCGCGGACGAGGGATCAGACGTTTACGGAGGATGCGTTTTACGCGTGGACGTATACGCCGCCGATGAGTTGGACGAGCATCTTTGTCAGCGCGTTGTTCGCGTTCGGTGTCGTGGCGATGTGTTTGTTTCCGTTGGCGCCGATTTGGTTTAAAAAGGTGATTTTGTACGTGTGTTTGTCCATCCTCGGGACGTTTGCGGTGGTGTTTTCGGTGCGCGCCATCGTCTTTGTCCTGGTTTGGATCGTCACCGGGGAACACTTTTGGATTTTGCCAAACCTCACCGATGACGAGATTCCGATCAACGAGTTGTTTACCCCGCCGTGGGGGTTTGATCCTCACGCGAAGAAGATCGGTTTGCTTCAGCGTTTCATCGGTCTGAGCATTGGGAGCGCCGCCGTGTACGGATTGTATAGCGTGGCGCCGGAAACCGGAGGCGCGGTGGCCAATTTGAACCGTGCGCACGATTCCATTCTCGATTTGTTCAACCTCAAGGACGGGCCGAAGAGTCTCGGTGGCGCGATGAACGCGACGTCTTCGAACGCGACGGGCGATTCGGACGCCCCGGTGGCGGCGGAAACGTCGGCGACTTTGGAAGCCAACGTCACGGCGGAGGCAAACGCGACGGAGGTCAACGCCACTGTCATTCCGAGCCTCGACGAGATTTTAGCCGAGGTTGGCGACGATTTCGAGGATGAACCGCCCGCTGCGGAGCCGAAGACGGAGCTCTGATGCGCGCGAGGAAACGCGCGCTCGATCACATGCATTACCGTACGCACGTACGTAGGAAGATTTTAATCGAAACATTGTGTCATTAATTCGTACGAATTGCTAGCAGTGCGTCAACAAAAGAAATGAAATTAAATCCAGCATCGTTATAGCGCGCGTCAATGCCGTCGCCATTACTCGCGATGTCGCGTTTCGTTAATACTGAACGAAACCCAAAGCGTCGCGAACGTCTCGCAGGGTGATGTTGGCAACCTCGTTTGCGTTATCGGCGCCGCGCTTCAACACGCCCTCGAGGTACGCCGGATCAGCCATAATCTCGTTGTATCGACCTTGAATCGGCGACAAATGTTCGATGACTGCATCTGTGAGACGTGGCTTGAAATCACCCCAACGCATCGAACCGCACTCGGCCAACACTTCCTCTTGCGTCATACCAGTGCAAAGCTGATAAATCGTGAGCAAGTTTTGCGATTCCGGACGCTCGGCGTTACCGAACTCCAAACCTTCAAACGCATCCGTCTTGCATCGCTTAATCTTCTTCGCAATCTCATCCGGGGTGTCCAACACGTTAATTCTAGATCCCTCGGCCGGGTTCGATTTGCTCATCTTTGACGCGCCGTCGGTGAGAGACATGACGCGTCCGCCCTCCTTCGGCGTAAACGCTTCGGGTACCAACAACACATCCCCACCGCGCGAACGTCCACTCGGCGCCTTACCCTTGCGCTTTTTCCACTTCTTCCCTCCGTAGAGCGAGTTGACTCGTCCCGCAATGTCTCTCGTCAGCTCCAAGTGTTGTCTCTGGTCCTCTCCGACTGGAACCAAATCCGCCTTGTACAACAAAATATCCGCAGCCATGAGCACCGGATAATCCAACAATCCAACGCTCACCTCCTCTCCCGCTTTCCTCGCTTTTTCTTTGAACTGAATCATCTTTTCCAACCACCCGATCGGCGCCACGCAGTTGAGCAACCAACACAATTCGCTGTGCGCCGGCACGTGACTCTGCACGAAGACGTTCGCCTTGTCCGGGTCGACGCCCGCGGCGAGATAAATAGCCGCACTCGTCTTCGTGCTCGCCTCCAACCCCGCCGGGTCGTGTCCACCCGCCGTAATGGCGTGTAAATCCACGACGCAATAAAACGCGTCGTAATCATCCTGAAGCTTGACGTAGTTTTTAATCGCGCCGAAATAGTTTCCCAAGTGGATGGACCCGGTGGGTTGGACGCCGCTGAGCACGCGCTTGCGTCTCGCCGGCTTGCTCTCCGTCGCCGCCCCCGCGTCGGGTTCGGTCACACCGGACCCCCCCGAAGAGGAGGATGAAATCGAACGCATCGCGACGCGTCCGCGACCCCCGCTCATCGTCGATCGACGATGCGAATCCACGACGCGCACGACGTCGTCACCAAACTGATGACGAATGCACGACGTCGTCATCGTCGCGTTTCGTCGTTGGTTCGTCGCCGCCGCCATGCGCGCGATTCTCGACCCACCGTCCGTGGGTGCGCGGAGCATCATCGCGCGCGCCACCGCCTTGGATAACATGCGACGTTCGTTCGCGTCGCCGTGGGTGTGCGCGCGACTTGGAGTGACGTCGTTAGGTTCGCTTTTTGTGATTTTGGAATTACAATCGTCGACAGACTCGCGCGCGGGATCCCCGCGTGGAGACTGACGTCGAGCGCGCGAAAGGAGCATAGCGACGCAAGCGGCGTGTGTAGGCGCCATCGATCGTTTCGCGTGTGTCGCCGATGGCGTCGAAAGACACGACGAAGGGTGATGCAGCGAGCGCACCGACACTGGCGTTGAACGACGAGTCGTCGTTGTATTGCGTCGACGCAGCCAAGAGGGCTCCGAGTGGGCGGGTGCGGCGACGCCGGACGAATGCTCGGAACGGCGCGGCCACGCGCGAGACCGGACAGGGTGCGGTAGGGGGATCTTCGGGGGATGAACCGATGGGTGAAGAGGAAAAATGCGAAGACGAACACGAAGACAAGTCAGAAGACAAGTCAGCGAGGACGCGTTGGAAACCTTGGATCATGTGGCGTATGGATGTCTTGGTCGTGATGTTGGATTGGCTCTTTACGCTCTTGTGGGTTGCGTTTCGTGCGAGATGGTGCGCTGGGCGCTTGACGGCGCGAGCGGCGGTGGAAGAGACGAGAAAACGGTTGGACGAGCGAGCGGCAGAGAGAGACGAGGACGTCGATGATGGGGTTTTGATGACCGGGTGGAGCTCTGGGTTGGGGCGAGCGAGCGCGATGGAACTCGCCAAGGCTGGGTTCGCGGTCGTCGTGCCCTATCGACTCGGGGGATTGGACTCGGCGCACGCGTTTGCGCGCGACTGTCGCGAAGGCGCGCCGAACGCGCGAATAGAATTTATCGGACCGCTGGATTTGGAGAACGAGCGCGACGTGCGCGGGATCGACTTGAGCCGATTAAGAGCGCGAGGTATTGTTTTGCGCGCTATCGTACACTGCGCTGCCGTGTTTAGCGTGTTGGACATCCATGCTAGATCGGATGCGGACGCGGATCCGTCCGCAGTCGTAAACTATCGAAACGTCGTTTTACTCACCGAGACGCTGCAAGAGAAACTCAAAAACGAATCGCACCCAGTGAGATTTGTATTCGTTGGGTCGTTTGTGCATCGCTGTGCGACCGCCAAGGTGCTCGGGTACGATTGGCTCAAAGATTGGCACGAGACGCCGGGCGCTGCTCGAGCGTATCGCAACCCGGCTCTCGGGTACATGTGGAGCAAGGTGTGCGTCAGTGTCTACGCCTCTGTGCGGCACAAACTTTGGAAACAAGGTGAGTCTAAAAAGTTCTCCGCGGTTCTCGTGGACCCGGGGATGGTGGACACGCGCCTAACGCGCGCGTGGCCGTCCGCTCTGCAAGCGTTGTTTCGGTTCGGCGGCAAGTCGCTCGGGCTGATGCAAAGCCCCGCACAGGCGGCGCGGGCCGTCGTCCATGCGGTGTGCATGGATGCCGAACGCGAAATTTGCCCAAATATTTATGGACCGTTGGGCGTAGATTTAGGACTTAGCTACTGGATGCGCGACGAAAAGGCGCGAGCGTTGATATCGCAGATAAATGCCTTCTAAGCTGCGAATGTAAAATAATACAATTGTTGTTCTACTCGTACTACTCCTTCGTGCTGAATTCGAACATGACCCTAGTTGCGGACGCAGAGAGACTTTTCAACTGCAGGCGCAACTTGCTGGTGAGTTTGTACATGAGCGAAAGCTCGGTGCGCATTTCGTCAACGTCGAGGTTACGACTGAGCGTCGCCTGCAAAGAATCGCCGAATGAAATTTCAGCTTCAGAACCAAGAGTGAATGATCCAGTGTTGCTAAACGGATCCAAATCGGGGTCGAGAGATAACAGGCCGGGTAAAGATGGCGCCGCGGTGAGCCTCCACCTCGCTTTACCGACGTTGCCGCCCGCCTCAATCTTTGGCATCAAAGACGCCAACGTGGTTGATGCGAGGTTACTAAACGCTATCTTACCGTCTTGTTCCAGCAGTGATTCGATAAGCTGGCTCTCGAAGATTCGTGCAGCCTCGCTCGGAGAGAGAGTAGCATCGCCTTCGCCGGGCGTTGCTTGCGCAGACGACGTCAACGTGAGGTTGTCGGTCCATCGAGAAGCGGGACCTTGGATCAAGGCTCGAATGTCCGTTCCGAGAAAGGAGACATCGATCAACGGATCAAGACCTTGTTCCGGGGTGAAGACAACCTTGTTCGGGTGATCACGATCCAGTCTAATCTGTGTCGCGACGAGGTTGACGTCACCACGCTCAAACTGAAGCGTACCGTTCGGTCGAAGGTAATCGCTATCCACCGCACCATCGAGCATCAACTCGCCGCTGACGCCAAAGTTGAGCACGAACGGATAGACGACTGACATTTCCGGACCCACGTAGAGCTTGAGATTTTTCAGCCGCATGTTTTGCAGCTTTTCGAGGTTTCTCTCATTCATCAGATCGCTTTCGACGCCACTTTCACCGTGGTTTGGATCGTTAGCGCGCGCGGCACGTTCGAGGATGCCCGCAAGCACACCTCTGGAATCTTCGTTACTTGGGAAAGTGCCCGAGCGAATTTGGTTTAGTGCCTCCTCCGGTGCGGCTTGCTGTTGCTGAACGAAAGCGGTGCCTCGGGAGAAGCGGACATCCCCACCCAGCTCAGGCGCTGTCACGGTGCCCTTCGCCACGATGTTGGCGTTGAGCTGACCGTTAAAGACGTTTCTCGCGCGCACATCGAGTCCGTCAATGTTCAATTTCAAGCCACCCTGCGTATCGGCGCGAGCGACGAGTCCTTCCCACGTTTCGCCGCCCGAGCTACGACTAGGTTTAAGGACCGGGATGGCGCCCTTGATTCTGACGCTACCCTTACCGCTTCTCGCTTCAACGTCATCTGCATACAGCGTGTTGCGTTGGATTCTTATCGTCGCATTCGCTGGATAGATTGGGCGCGCGAGTAGCGGAGACATGATTCGACCCTTACGCACTTCCATGACGCCATCGTACACTGGGGCCGCTGGCGTACCTCGAACATGCAAGGAAATGTCGGCCGCGCCGCTCTGCCAGTCCGCAACCTCTGGAACAAAGGCCGTCAACAGCGACATGCCGTGCTCTCGAACGCGCCAATCCACGGCCAAAGACTGGTCGATCGCCTCGGGAAGAGGCACAGCGCCAGCGATTCGCACGAGACCAGTGCCTATGGCGGGCATCGCTTCGCCTTCAAACTCGGCGCGACGAGCTTCGTTCAATTCTGCCGTCAACTCCGCGCTCTTGAGCTTTACGCTGCCTATCTTACCATCACGCAAACGCATCATCAACTCACCTTCGGGAGCCTTTACGGATCCTCCGAGATGACCCTGGACGAGAAGATCGCCACCAACCGGCGGAAAAGCACCGTCGCTTTGCTCGGGTAACAGCGGACCGATGAAAGATCCGAGCAAGGGTGCCGGTAAATCTCTGACTGAAAAGTTGGCGTCTTGATGCTCGCCGCCGATGGCACCAGAAATCGAGAGGCTCGCCGCGTCGGACGTCACCTCCATCTTCTTGAGCGTCAATCCCTTGGTAGAATTAGCGTCACCTTGCGCTTCGACACGTTCAACCTTGTAAGGACCCCACTGCCAATCGCCACCGGCGATGTCAAATCTCACGCTCTCCGTCCGCTGAGGCGAGTCTAAAGATTTATCATCCCCGCCTCCGTTTGCTTGAATCATACCGTGCCAGCGGCCTTTCAGTTCTTGTAACCCTGGCAACTTCGTCTGAGTCCTGGAATCCGGTTTCTCTTCGCCTTCAGAAAGTTCCGACTCGACAACCGGTTCGCTCTTGGGCTTGGAGGAGACGTCTTCTACTTGACGAGCAAGATCGATGAGAGCAGTGCCACTTCGTTCAACACCGGCAAGGAAGGCTTGTTTCGCTCTACCGTACTCTTCAGGGGTGTCACCCTTGCGCAAACCAGTGATAACGCGAAGGGCTGGAAGCATTTCTTCAATATCTGCTTCTGGAATAGCCAGTCTAAAGCGCCAAGCCCCGGAGACATCAGGTGTGAATTCGGTCTCATACGGTGGTAGCGATACGCGAGGCTTCTGGATGAGCTTCTTCTCGTTACCCTTGTTCGGCTTGACCACGTTTCTCGCGGATCGAAGCACCGACTTCAACATTGTCGGCTTTGTGCTCATCTGTTTGAGAGTCTTCTTCACGGTTTCCGTAGCGTCGCCGACGCTGGCGAGCTGTCGCGCGACGTCATCCTCCTCCTGGACAGTCTCGGCACTAGAGACTTCAGTCGATTTAGTCGGCTCTGACAAAACCTCCTCTTCTTCTGTCGTCTTAGGAACTTCATCGGTAGTCGTTTCAGACATGAGCTCTTCCGAATTGACCTCCATGAATACGCCCTGTACCTTTTCTCCTTCGGGTTTCTTGGAAACCATCACCTTCACGTGATTCACGGCTTGATCCAAGAAGGCTGGGCGACGCATCTTCAAGGGCCACCATTTCTTGGATGCAGACGCTGATGCCGTCTCTTCTGTGGGCTCGACGTCGATCACGATCGATTTAACAGATTCATCGTTGTTCTCCTCCGGGACTTCAGCTTGTTCCAGAGCGGCTTGATCGATCGCTTCGACGTATCCGCCGACTCCTTCCTCCATCTCGATCGCCACGCGTTCGCTCGGGAGCGCATACCAGATGGCATCGGGCAGCGAGTAATCGCCATCCGCTTCGTACTGGGACTTTGTTTGCTTGAGAACGGCGCGCTGTAAACTGACGATTCGATCGTTCCAAGATACGTCTGCTTCCAACGCTTCGCCAGAAATACCACTCAGTCTGGGTTGCCGCAACTGCAAAGACCCTTCGCCGACGCGATCGCGCAAATCGATCTTGGCGCTCGCACTCTCAACCTTGCCACGCAGAGAAGCAATCTCCAAATCATCGAGCAAGAGGCCGGCGACTTCCATGCTTCCCGCGTAATCGTCAAAGTCTGCAGATATTCTAAGGTTGTTTCTACGAATGTTGACCATGGACTTGCCATCCTTTTCAACCGACGTGTCAAAGAATTCACCCGCTCTGTTTTTGGTGCGCAAAAACAAACCGGATTCGGACGCATTGAGTCTTCCGGCGATCTTCGGGGCGAACTCGAGTTTATTGACACGCAAGTTGTCCAATTGCACGTCACCAGAAAACGACGGTAACGGCTCGTCGGCACCCAATGCATCGAGAGTTGCGCTCTCAGATTGGTCAAATCTACCGGCGATGCGCGTTCTACCACCAAGACGAAGTCGAAGACGGTCCGGTGCGTCCACAATCTCGTCCGTAACCATCCAAGAAGCAATATCTGCCCCGTTCAAAGTCAAGTCAGCCTCTGCATCGGTCACCTTTGGTTTACCCGCGATGAGGGCTTCTTCAATCGTCGTCGCTTGGAGCTGCGTCTCGAGAGGCTGGAACTCCGTGGCGAGCGACGCCTTCATTTCGAGCACAGGAGTCTCGATGCTCGTGGTGACGCCCTCGCGCGTCATTGTGAGATGACCCTTGTACTCTTCATCGTCCACAGTCCACTGTGTGTTCAGCACGGGCTCTGAGAGCGCGCCCACAAAGGTACCGGAAACGTTTGCGGGTGAAGCCGGACAGAGTTTATCCAGCCATGGGGGTTCTTGTCCTCGCGCTAGTCGCTTCGCCAACTTGAGAAAGTCGAGATCTACCGCCGTACCTTCCACATCTAGCGCGTCTGGATCATACAACGCGTTCGGCTTGGTTGAAATTCTACCCGATGCGCGGAGTTTACCCCCATCGACAGGCGTCGCCTCGGCGCTGTGCAACATTAACTCGCCCTTTTTAATGTCAGCTGTGAAGACGGCGTTGGCGGATTTGAACGGTACGCGATCGTACGCCGCGACCGCACCTTGACTCTCCGCGGCCTGAATTGCCTCTTCGGCCCACGCCAGCTCAGTGCCTGGCTTTTGTGTGGTGATGTCTTTCTCTACCGGTTTCGTTGTTTGCGCTCTCCCCGTGAACACGGGCGCTTCGAGCGGTCCCGAACAATAAAGGAACCCCTTGAGGCTACCCGCCATCGGTCGCGGTACCGGGCGAACACCCAACGTTTCGCGTAATTTATGCGCGTCTACTGGGCTCACCTGAGCGCTCAAACGATACTCGCCTCCAGATGAGTTCAAATCTAAATCTCCAGTCACAGTGAGGGGCACATGTCCAAACGAGCCCTCTCCGCCGTGAATGTACATCCGCTGTCCTTCGAACACGAGATCGACATCCGTATCCGCAAAGTCATCCGTCGAATCGAAAAAGTGAAACCAGAGGTGCTTGCCCTTGAGCTGGCCTCCGAAATCCGGGAAGGTCCAAGTCGCCTGGCTGTTGCACATGATCCGAACTTCTCCGTCCAATCGGCCCCCCTTTATGTCAACGGGAAGTCCGGGAATCATGCGTTCCATTACCGCCGCGCTCGTGTTGTTTAACTGGGCTCTCACGCGCAAATCTGGATACGCGCGCGATCGGAAACTACCTCCGGTACGCAAATGAGGCGGCAGGTACGTCATGAAGACGCGAATTTGCCCCCCGTTGCTCCCTCGTATCTCCTCCGTCTCGAGCGATCTCTTCTCTGAAGCCGTCAGACCAGAGCGTAAGTGCCTCACCGGTTCCGGCGCCAGCATTGTGGTTTGACGCTTCAGAGGTGGTGTTTTCCTCGTATCAGGAAGCGTGGTGATATCAAGATCGATGCGCCCTCTGTGATTGATGACGGCTTTACCGTGAAGATTGTTCAGTTGTCTCGGCTCCGGGTCGCCATTCAGATGCAGCGCGGCGACGCCCCGATCAACGCGCACAACTCTCAATTCAAACCCGGGGCCGACGGATTTCTTCGATTTCGATCCGCTTGCAACGTTTAGCGTCGGTCTCGAACTCAACGGTTGCGTGTCTTCGGGGTAACCAAACCAAGATGAATTTTTACCTTGTCGCAGCGTGGCGGTGACGCCCTCCAAGGAAATTTCTGTGACAATTTTGCGGCGCAAAATGGATCGAAAGACGTCGTACGAAACCTTGACGGAATCCACCTCGACGATGCTCTTTTCCGTTTCAGACGGACCGAGGACGACCGGTCCGACTTCAACCACCTTGCCAAAGCCCAGCACGCCCATGAAGGAGAGGCTTTTACACCGCCCCACTCGCACGGGGCGTCCCACCGCCGAGCTCGCGACGTCGCCAATCATTGGCAATCGTGGTGATATGAACGCCGGACCAACGACGTAATGAAACGCTGCAGACATGACAGCGGTCAAACCGAGTGTCCATTTGCCCACTTGCTTCAACCGCGAGCTCCAGCGGTACCAAAGCTCTCGCCACACTGCCGACAGCGCAGTCGACATGGCCATGGTCCACTCGTCCATCGTGATCGGTCCCGTACCTCTGAGCGCCTCCGCCGTCACCTTGGCCAACGCCATGGCTTCACCTGCAATCTGTGTCGTGGTCGTCCCGCGTCCTTCACCGCCCGTGCCTCCGTCGCTCTCGTCGCGACTCGCTCGAATGTTCTCTAACACCTCGGCGGCGTCGTTTCGAACCTTTTGCAGCGCCTCGCGTGCATACGAACGCCTCATCCCGACCCCTCTGCTCGGATCCACCCTCTTACGCACCGTCCCCGTTGCCGTCACCTCCAACGGTTGTTTCGATTTCGCTGACTCCGCCGTCCGACGGCGCAATCGCACCGTTCCACCGGGTCCAGTGTCGCCCTGGTCCTTTGAGCTCACCACGGTTTCGCCGACGTCGACGATCATCTTCGCCGAACCACCCTTCCTCGGCGTCTCCACGACCCCGTCATCGCCCCCGCTCGTCGTCGCATCCTTTGAACTCTCCGCGCGCGACGACATCTCGGTCGGTACCTCACCATCGGCGTTCCCATCCGTCTCTTTTGTCGACGAAGCCGCGGCGGCATCCTCTCGCGCCAAACTGTCGCCTCGCGCGTCGTCCGCCAGCCGGTGAACCTTTTCAAAAGACTCCACCGAGTCACGCGCACGATTACCGTCGATCACATCGTCCGAACGCATCGACCCATTCGACGCCGCGCCGTCTGCGTTCCCGTCATCCTTCGAACCCATCGTCGCGTTCGTCGTCGTCGTCGTCGTCGAACGAACGTCCGTCGTCTTTGGACGTATTCTCGCCACGGCGCACCGAACGCCGTCCAAACGAACCCCCGCCGCGAATCTACTCCTCCGCTCCGACGTCGTTCGTCTCGGCGGAGGCGCGCCAACCATCATCGTCGTCGTCGCGTTCGTCGATCCGGGCGTCGCGCGCATGATGAATCGACGATCGACGACCGAAACTCGACGGATAGACGTCTCACTCGCGCGTTCAAATCCAAATCCAAATCCAAACGACGAAACGACGCGCACCGCGAGCCGACGCTCCGTCGACCCGCAACGCCGAAAGCGCGCGCGAACGAGCGCGGCGAATTTATTTCTTCGCGAATCGGTCGCACCCGCGCGCGAGAACCCGTCGCGTTTCGCGTGGACGTTTGACGCCGGTCGGTCCGTCGGTCCGCGCGCGCGAACGGCTCTGTGTGCGCGTCTGGAGCAGATTTCACAAAACCCGGTCGCCACACCGCGACGCGCGCGACGGGCGAAGTCGATTCGGATGGGTGAGACGTAATTTTTTAATCGCGTTGATTTTCGGCGCGTTCGAGTTCGGATACCGACGCGATGACGGGTGGAGGGCGCGTGGATGTCGACGTCGTTGATGGTGTCGCGAATGCGAGCGGGGCGACGCTCGAGGCGACGAAAGGGTCGGTGCGACAGATCCGTGAAGGGGTGGAGCGGGCGAGGGCGCTGCGAAAAATGGCAGAGGAAACGCGCGAGGGCGTGCGGGAGCTCTCTGGGATATTCGCGAGCGGGAGAGACGACGACGAAGATGGTGTACGGTTGAGTGCGTTGGAACGGTTGTTGAGAGACGCGAGAAGCGCGTTGAGACCGGGTGAACGCGCCGAGGCGGCGATCGAGGCGTTGGAGCGCGATGAGCGCAGGTTGTTTGCGACTTGGGAGACGTTGGCCACGCTGGATGTGGATCTGTGCGCGATACGAGCGGCGTTGGAGAGAGTGGATGAACGCAAGCGGGGCGTGTTCGACGACGAGGAGTTCGCGCGCGTCGATCGGGCGTGGTCGACGTTCGAGACGGTGTTGTGGAGCGGTGTGCGACAGAGTATTCTCACCGCAGAGTCTGGGTCAGTCGGGCTCGTTCGGGCGATGCGTGTGGTGGCTGAGCAGGAGATTTTAGACGGGGAATTCGAGAGAGATGTCGAGGCGTTGGAATTGGAGCTCGAAACGTCGGCGTCGGGTACAATGATGAAGACTGTCGCTGGTGCACCGCCAGCGCCGAGACGATGGAAGACGCGGGTTTTGGAGGAAATGACCAACGCCGTCGAGGCGAGATTGGCGCTCATAGCTGAAGGGTTTAGTGGGATGGATGATAAGGAGAGCATCGACGACGTTCTCGGCGCTCTGGACGAGAGCCTGGCGTACCTTGCCGAGATTTTCGATTACACGATTCCAGCTTTCCCGCCCGAATGGAGAGTGTTCGAGACGGTCGTCGCACCTACGTATCACGCTGGCGTGTGCGAACTACTCGCGCGTTTGAGTTCGAGTTCCGACACGTCTACGAGCGATTTGGTGGCGACGGTGAATTGGTCGCAGCACTACTTCACGGCGATAGAGTCGCTCGGATTGAAAATTGAAACCTCAGACGAAGACGGGGTCGGATCAGATTCGGAGTCTGGTGATGACGCTGGGACTACTTTGCCGTATCCCATCGGACTCGTCACCATCATCGACGCGTACTGCGAGAGATTGGGAGAGATAAACGCGAGCTGGATTGACAACTTATGTTTGCTCTCACGCACTCGACCGCCCAAACCGAGCAGTGACGGTAAGCTTTGGACCCCGAGCGATCTCGAGTTCTTCCGCCTCGTTACTGATCATATGTCCATCGCCGTCGGCACGCGTTCTACCGTGTTCATACGCCGGTGCGGACGCCTCGTGGCCAAGATGATTTTCGATTACACGCTCAACGTCGGAGAACGTCTGGGTGTGACGATCACCAGCGATCTCGCGAGTACGCCATCGCGCACCGCGATGAGAGAACCCGTGGCGTTTGAATCCATCGTCGCTGGTGTTAATGACACGAGAAGATGTCGGACTCTGGCGTTGGATGCGTACAAAGTGATCAAGGAAACCATCGGAGACGACGCGGAAATTTCAGCCTCATTTGACCAAATCGTCAACGTTCTCAACGCGCTGCACGCTGAGGCGCGACGGATGATATCGCGCCAAGTGCTCGAAGACCCTGCGCTCCACGATGTCTTCCAAAAGCTCTACTTGGGCGGGTCAGAGGGCGCGTGGGCCAGCGGCGAGGCGATGACGACTATTCTCGCGACGGTCGAGGATTACCTGAGCGATGTAGATCTCTGGCTCGTAGATGAGCTTGCTCGCTCCGTCACGGAGACGCTCTTCGAGCACTTGATCGAGCGACTCTTTCTCGCCTTTACCAAACAGCTCGGCACGCTCGTGCCGCATACGATACCGAGACTCGAAGAGGACGAGCGAGCTCTCGTCGAGTCGATGTCTCTGCGCATGTCGCACAACAAATCGCTTGGACGAATCTCGCGTCTGACCAATCTGCGAGAGTTGGTTAACGCCACGGATGCGGATGCCTTCACGCGCGCGTACGAAGTGTTGCTAGGAAACTGGCCCGAAGCAGGGCTCGACGCTGTGGATGCGATTCTTCGCGCGCGTAGAGATTTAGACAAGGCGAGTGCCCGAAAGATTCTCGAGCAGTGTCGAGACGTGTGTATCCGAAAACTCGCGGCGATTAGCGGCGCGGCGCCGAGCGTTGGTATGAACTTGACGACGCACGGGAAGAAACACACCGGGAACCACCGACGCACGGGAAGTGCGATATCATGCGCAGATCTCAACACGAGGTTCAAAGACATGAGGTACTGACTGCACTGTATTACCTAGTAGACAACAATTAATAGATGTATTAGTAGAGCGACGTGGCGTTCGAACGCCATTCGCACGTGTGTTGCATTTCATAGATCCAACTTATCCATAGCCGTGAGCGCGATCCATGTGACGCCGACGGCGAACACG
>Ga0181573_10002482_pt1 | contig 17078 bp, 8 predicted proteins | sample 101ome_25_FD_148643 | JGI IMG/M metagenome (GOLD analysis project Ga0181573, IMG submission 148643) | Coastal salt marsh microbial communities from the Groves Creek Marsh, Skidaway Island, Georgia - 101409BT metaG (spades assembly) | ecosystem: Environmental > Aquatic > Marine > Intertidal zone... | reverse complement strand
ACTGTGGGGTGCTTGCTCTCCAAAAATACCCTGATTTGCGGCTTTCCATATACCCCAATCAGGCCCTGGTCACCCAACCAGCCTACTGGTGACCGCCGCTCTTCAGGGCAGCTTTCCCAGCAGGCGGCCAGGTGATCAAAGTTGGCCAATGGGACCTGGAAGTAAGTTCAGAACAAATCAGAAGCGAAATCGGAGTCAGTGGTCTGCTAAAATGCTAGCTTTTAAATATAAGTTGTGTGCATAAATTTAGTCAAATCGGAGTACAAAAACCGGTGTACTTTCGCACATGACTGACGAAGATTTCGCTCGTGGAAGAGACACGCTGCATCTTGGCCATACGGTCAACAATTATAGTTACTTCACAGCCGCCAGGGGGGGGGCAACAGCAGTTCTTGTGCAGGGGCCTGATCGGGGTATGGCCTGATTGGGGTATGCCCGCCTGTAAGAGTGAGGATGATCTTGGATACTACTGCATACTGCGCCTGGTAGTCTAATCTAATCTACTGTTCGTTTGGGCAAACAAATGGGGGATGGGTGTTCTGTACCTTTTAAGATGCCAGGGTAGCCGAGTCAGCCGTTCAAACCACGCCTATCGTACAACCGCACTTAATGTATCGGATCTGACGCGGCCCCGCCCCCCCCGGCCTTGCGGTGCCGCCGTATCCGCTCCGAGCACGCCCCCCTGGTCGGGCGCCGAGCGCGTGCCCTTGATCCGGGTGCCGGGGAGCCCTGTGTCGCTGGTGGTCGCCGTTGCCCTAGCGCGTTGTCCGCCCTCGCCGGCACGGCGCCCGGCCCTTGTCGGCGCGGAGAGGACCACAACCAGCTGCCCATCATGCGGGAGGAGGATTGCGGCACACACATTCCCCGTTGCCGAAGGCTTGAACAATCTCGCCACTCGCGATCTCCGAAATCGACCAGAGGCGCTGTGCCGTGGTTGGTGGCTGCACTGCCCCTGGTGCGTCTCCCGCTGGTGCTCGGGCATCTTCAGCCCGCGCGTTCTCAGCTGCGATCCGGGGACGGAGCGCCGTGGTTGAGGCCTTCTCAGCCTCTGATAGAGGGCACTCCCGGCCCCTGCAGCATTAGCTGTCGCTGGTGGGCGGGTCATCTCAGCCTGCGCGGTACTCGCAGCCGCTGGTGCCCGGGCAGCCGCGGCCCGTGCTGCATCCGCCGCCTCACGCGCCGCCGCGCGCGCGTTGGTGCGCCTTCCCCTTGATCCGTGACCGGCCGTGTTATCGAGTCCTGATGCGAATCTTGACCTACAATAGCGCGTATATCTTAGCGCATATCTTAGCAAAATCCATACCTCCTCTCTCGACACTGACCTCACGCGCAACCCACGCGCACCCCACTTCACCCCGAAGCATTGGCTTCTGTGCCATATGGGGTTGTATTAGTTAGTTCGAGTTCGATGAGCTATTCTTTCAGCTCAAACCTTAGTCGCGTCCATAAAGTAGCGGATCTGAGCCACTAGTTCTGTCAGTAACGGAGTCAGCTTTCTGTCATGTGTCGGTCTGCCGCGTGGTATGGCCAGTGCGTCGGTGTCTGGTCAGTGTGGTGTGTGTGGAATGCGGCGATGGGCGGCGGGTTGGACTGGACTACTCAGGGTTAGCGCCCACTCGCACTGCATTCCGTGTATCTCTGGTTCACCCAGGATCCGGGCCTCATGGCCTTGGTATCCCGGGTCGATCAGCACTCTGCGGCTCTACGGTGCTCCAATCCGTTTGTTCGTAGCCACCAGCCATCAAGAGATGGAGGTATCGAACATTCACCGGCCGGTTTGGTACCACGGGAAGGAAAATGGTTCAGTGGATGAAGACGCAAGTGCTCGACAGACGGAGTGACCTACTACGATCGCTGGATAAAGCCGATGGAGGGCCTGAACGCAGGCACGGTCCACGCTGGTCGGCCTCCTGGCAATGAGCCGGAGTTGATGCCGTGGGATGCCTCGTTGAACCAAGGCGTTGGCTGTGCTGTCGGTCGCCACGCGGCTTTCTGCTCAATGATAGAATCGGCCGACTCTGGCTACGACGTTGACTGTGCTGTCGGTCGCCACGTGGCTTTCTAGCACGATGGATTCTCGTTCTGTGGCAACCGGGACTTGAAGGTCGCCTCGCGCACCTCTAGGACGGCGCTTCTGGCGCTTCAGGTGAGCGCGAAACAGAGCGTGGGCTGGATGACAGCCATGCCGTCATCGCCACCAGTCCGGCCTATTCAGATCGGGCCGCAGGGAGGTGGCCAAAACTTTGACCGACGATTTCTCAGCACTATCTTGGACTCAGGAGCTCGGCCTTGCATGCCTGGAAAGCGGGCGACAAGCCGCGTCGAACGAGCCATCATGCTTCTCGCGGCGCTTGAAGCCGGCACCGAACGGGCGCCGAACGGGCTTGTGGATCAAACAAGGAACAACGCCGTCCTTTCGACCTCAGCAGACAGGCCATTTTTCTGCGTATTGCACCATCAACCAAACGCCAAAATCCTTCGCGCTATCTGCGCGGGTCCCGTCCTTTGAAAGGGACCGCCCTCCGGGCGGGCCCCCGCTGATTAAACCCCAGCTAAATGGGGGACCCGCCCGAAGGGCGGTCAATTTTTTTTTAAAATACAATCCCATATGGCACACAGAAGCAAGTGCTGCAGTGTCGAGAGGGGAGGTATGGGCGAGCGCGGGTGTGCAAGACGCTTGGGTGGGTGATTGTTGGTGTGAAGCCGATTAGGGCGTGTTTGTGTTTGTGGAGTCAGAGGCCCTCTTTGTTGCAAAAGTTCACCGACCTCGAGGCTCACAAAGGTCGAGCTCGATCGGAGTCGATCCCAAATTTTTTTCTTTGCTTTGCCCACACGAGCTGTGTAGTTCCCCTACCAGAAAGGGCACCACCCGACAAAGCACTGGCAGAGGCGCTCGTTGCTCGTGGCCTGGCGGATGAGCATGTCCACCTGCGCGGCCACCGAGAACGCCGACTTGCTCTCGTCCATTGCCGCGTCGCCCCAAAGCCGCCGAACGGAGACGGGGTCCATGTGCTGACCCCAGCGGCCAGAAAGCTTGTCCTGCACTCGCCGAATTACAGCCAGCGCTTTTTCGTTGTGCTTCCCGCCGCTGTTGTCGGGCATGAACCGCCGCAGGCTTCGGACGCGCAAGGACGCTGGGAGGTGGTGGCTGCTGCTGAGGACATGGGAGTTGGCGAGCGACTGGATGGCCTCGTACCGTGCGTCCATCACCGAATACCCCACGCCGTCGCGCTCGTCGTCATCCTCGTCATCGCTGCTACTGCTGTCGTCGCTCTCAGGCGCACTGATCTCTGGCATCACATGGCGTGGCTTAGCGTCCCCAGCAGTGATCGCGGCGCTGCCCTCACCGCTGCTGCCCTCGCGGCTGACCGTTGCCTGCGACGTTGCCTGTGGCGCTGCTTGCGACCCTTCGGCCGATGGACGCTGCGGTATCGGCGCGTGAGGCGCCTGGGGCTGCGACCGGAGAAGTTGGCGGCACCTGTCGACCTCCCCCTGCAGGCGGGCGGCCCTCTCGCCCGTCTGGTCAGCTTCATGCTCTAGTGCGAGCACCGCAGCTGCAAGCAGCTGGTTCAGCTCCGCCGCCCGGCTGCTCCCGGTGCTGCTCCCGGCGGTGCCCGCGGCAGTGATGGCGGCGGTGGTTGGGGCCTGCCCGGCGGAGGCGTCCGTCGGCGTGGGCGCGAGGGTGTACGGCTCGGAGTGCTTGGAGGTGTGACAGGAGGCCCCGAGGAGGCGCCAGGAGAAGAGTGGGTCGTGCACGAAGGCCTGCAGCAGCGCGAGGAGCGAGTTGCGGTTGTCGCGCAGCACAGACATGACATGCTGGCAAGTGGACCGGTAGTTGCCTTCGATGCCCGACACTTCCATCGCGTTGACCATCATGCGCGTGAGGCGGAACGGCACTTTCTCGGGGAACTTGTCCCGGAGCATCGCCACATCAAAGCAGTCGCCGAAGTCAATGTGCAAGACCTTGCCGGTCGACCGGTCGAGCATGAGGTTAGAGGGGTGGCGGTCGCCGAGGCCGAGAATGTAGCCCACCATCGACATGACCGCGAGGCTACGAGTGTAGCAAGTTCGCCGATCGAGCCACTGCTCGGCATTACTGCTCTTGAGCCAGAGCACTCGGTTCAGGTCCTGCCCCGCCGTGTCCTCGAGCGCCGCCTCGAACACCTCGAGCTTGCCCATGACCGTCAGGTTCTCGAAGTCGGGTGCCATCTGCTGCATGAGGCGATGCTCGATGTTCAGCAGGATTTTGCGGCTCTCGCGGAAGTCCTTGATGAGGGCGTGCAGCGTGTCCGTCTGAGGCACCCACCCGACCACACCCACGACATGGCTCAGCGGAACCACCGCGTAGCGCTGGATGGCGAGGTCGTGCTTGTTGGTGCGCCGGTCGGACTCGAGCAAGGCGTTGGCCAGCCCGAACAGCTGCATCGCGCGCTCATCCTGGCGCAGGTCCTCGTGGCCCTTGAGCAGAAACACGTATACCCTGCCGTCTTCGCCGTTCACCTCGATCTTACGCGGACGCTGCTTGGAGGTGATTACCGCAACCGTCGCGCCAAACATGGTAATGCGCACTTTAGAGCGGTCCACGCGGTACGTCCCGGGCACTGCCAGCTCGAGGTTCCGCGCCTGAAGCAAGTAGGGCGACACGTCCTGGAGCTCGAGCACGTTAAGCAAGGGGAGCAGCTTGCTGATGCGCCGGAAAACCGTGTAGTATGTATCCCAGAGGGCATCCAGAATCGCCTTGGGCTCGTTGCTGGCCGCGTGGCCCTGTGGCGGGTGCGTCTGGTGCCCGGGGATGGTGCCGATAAACACGCCACGAGTCGGTATCGGCGTGCCCTCCATGGCCAGCTGGTACCTCTGGATGAGCACGCGCGCCTCGGCCAGCTCCTTCCCGAATGCCTGCTGAAAGCTCGCCTCGCGGAGCGTAGCCGCGCCGCTCGCGATCTGGTCGTGCAATGTCAGCATCAGGTCCAGCATGCCGCGAACGTTTCCGTCGCCAAAGTACAGCCGGCTGGCCTCCTCGAGCCCCTCATGCCACAACTCGTGCCACAGGATGGCCACCCGGATCAGCTCCTGGCTCACGGCGCGCGCTTGGGTGACGAGGGCGGCCGAGTGCTCGGTCAGCATGGCGAAGAGCTTCTCGGCGGCGGCCCGGCGGTCCACGTCGCGGCTCTTGAGGGCCACCGCCAGCGGGTAGACGAGGGCCTGCGGGTGCGACCGGCCGAGGCGCGCCAGGAGCGTGTGCAGCATGTCGCGTACCCGGGCGTTGGGCACGTCGATGCGCGCGATGAGCTGCGGCAGGACGCCAAGCCACGAGTCGAGGCTCACCGTGACGAAGCCGCTCGCGAGTTGCGCGGCCACATCGTCCGTGTTGCCGTACCAGAACCAGACGTTGAGCAGCTTGAGGAGGTTGGTCTGGACGCTCCCGCTCCACTTCTTGCGGCCCAGCGACACCGCGCGCAAGAAGCCCTGCGCAGCGTTCGCGGCGGAGACGATGAGATGGCGCTGCAGCTTCGCGGCCATGGCGGGGTTCGGCGGGCGGTAGGGCTGCCCGGGGCGCCGCTGCTGATTCGCGTCGGCCTGCGACCGGAGCTGCTCCATAATGTTGAAGTTGACCATGGCCCACGAGTGCCACGCCTTGTAGTTGCCGTCGTCGAGGGTCATCGCGGACCGGTACGCGTCAAGCACTGCGGTCTGCGTGCCCTGGTCCATCCTGGCCCCCACCGCCAGCCGCGCCTGCTCCCAGTCGCCCACCTTGAGGTGCACCTTGACCAGCAGCCGCGCCACCGCGGCCTCAGGCGCCGACGACCCAATGTACGGGGCGCTCGGGGGGGGCACGGCCATGCGCTGCGCCTGTGAGGCCACGTGCGGCGAGAGGGCCTCAGCCAGCCTGTGCATGCCAACCAGCGCCTCGTGGCCGCGGTTTGCCGCCCACAAGTGCTTTAAAAAGGCGTACCGCACGCGCTGGGACACGACCATGTGCTGCTGTTGCTGCTGCATCATCTGCTGCATGAGCGCCCTCTGCTGCGCCTGCTGCTGGCCCTCGTCGAAGCCCATCTGCGCGAGATGCGCGCTCACGCGCTGCTGCAGGTCACCGACGCTAATGGGCTGCCCGGGGAGGGCCAGATGCCTCGTCAGGATCGTCTCCGCGAGCGCAAAGTTGCCGTCCTGGCGGCAGAGGCTCGCAAACTTGATCCACGACCCGACGTCTTCCTCGGAGCTGAGTACGAGCGACCGCACTTTGAGAATGCGCTGCCACGCCGACACCTCGAGCCGGCACCCGCGCAAGCGTCTGTCCCACTTGCTCGAGAGGCGCGCCCGCGCCCGCTGGGCCTGCCCGACGGCCGCGGCATCCACGGAGCCGCGGCTCGATGCGCGCGCCGCCACCTCAAGCTTTTTCAGCTGCACCACCTCCTCCAGCTCCGACAGCTGCTGCACCTGCACCAGCGACGTATAGGCGCGCTTGTAGCTCTCCGACATGAGCGCGCTAAGCGTGTTGCACAGGCGCTGTCGAGCGACGTCGATGTGCTGCGCCGCTGCGTCGAAGTTCATGGCGTGCACGGCGAGCACGGCCTTGAAGAAGGGCCCCTCAACGGCCTGGTTGTCTGCGGAGAGCTTCTCGCTCGCGGCCTTGTCCTGCGCCATGCTCGCCACCAGCGCCTCCATGTCGGCCCACCGGCCTAGCGCCCAGGCCGCGCGCGCGGCGACCGTGGCTGCCTTCTTGCGCACCTTGGGTTTCGTGTCGTCGTGGTTGAGAGCGCCCCAGGACTGAAAGCACAGCCGCACCGCGCCGTCCCACTCGCCGACAGCGTCCAAACACTTGATGGTGCCCAGCACGGCCTCGGCGTCCGGCAAGCCGCGGCCCTCGGCCTTCTCGAGTCGCGAGCGGTACAGCCCGAGCGCCTCGTCCCAGTTGGCTAGCTTGCTGAGGAACGACTCCCGTGCGCCGTCGAACGCGCCGCCCATGCGCTTCTGCGCATAGTCGAGGATGCCGCGCGCGGCCTCAGGCTGGTCGAGCTTCTTGTTGATGCTGATTAGGTCTTCCACGCACGACTCGGGGCTCTTCTGGAACACCTGCTCCTTGTAGTGCAGGGCCTTGGCGTGAGCGTGGCACTTCTTCGCAAGCTCACTCAGCGTCCGAATGTCGATGGGCAGCGCCTCTGCGTCGTGCTCGCAGAATTCTGCGAGGTTGAGCAGCATTTGCAGGATCTCCGGCGGGATGGAGTCCGAGCTGAAGGCGGCCTCGAGGCTGCGCACCAGGTTCTCCTGGAATGCGTCCGAGAGCTCGAACCAGCAGCTGACGAAGGCGGCGTGGAAGAGCTCGCGGGCGAGGGTGGCGTGCACCTGCGCCAGGGCGCTGCACGCGCGGAGGGAGGGCGCCGGCGACTCTCGCAGCAGCTCGACGCTGAAGCGCCGGATCCACTCGTCCCAGTCTTCGGCCGTGGACCACTGCGTGACGTCCCACGCGCGCTTAAGGTTGTTCTGGTTCATCGGCAGCCGGCGCTCGCCCTCTTGCTCAACTCCGACCATCCCGTCCTCGCCGCCATCGCCGTCACCTCCGCCGCCACCACCACCGTCGTTATTGTCGCCGTTGTCACCACCCAACGAGCCCACGCTGCCCCTTTCCCTGAACACCGCCGGTTCGTTGTCCCTCTCGCGGAGAGGCGCCGCTGCAGCGCCGCCGTGGGCGTTGTGCCCGTTCCCGTGGCGCTTGTGGTCAACGCGGACGAGGTCCGCCACGGCGTCGTCGAAGGGCTGCGACGCGACGCGGTGCCGCGCGAGCCCCTCCTTGACCATCCCTGCGAGCGGCAGGAAGTGGAAGCCCATCTGCCGCGCGCCCACCGTCAGCGCCTGCACGCACACCAGGTCCAGGCGCGGGTCGTTGCGGCTCAGCAGCTTGAGCAGCGTCCGGGCGTACCGCGGGGCGAGCCCCGTCGCGTCGTGCATCATCATGGGGTCGTCGCAGATCTGGGCGAGGGCAGTAACCGTCTTGACGAGCAGCTCCGAGGACAGCTTTGCAGTGATCTGCGTGGAGCCGCCGCCACCGCGGCCCCCCTTGGCTTGGTCGTGCAGCTGGTCGATGAGCCGAAGCACAGCCGGGACGAGGAGGTGGAACCGCTCCCGGAGGATTGACTTGAGGCGCTCGAGCGACCGCAGCACCAGCAGCAGCCTCATCGGGCTCGTGTCCATGCCGCCGGCCCCGTCGGCGGGCGCCCCGTCCTCGTCCTCGCCGCCCGCCTCGAGAGCTCCTCCGAGGCCGCGCTGCCGCGTCGCTGCGAGAGGCTTGCCCGCAACGGTCGCGTGCTGTGGCACCGTGAGGGCGGCGAGGAGCAGCGGCAGGAAGCGGTGCAGCAGGAAGGGCTTGAACTTGTCGCGCACGCTCCGCGACATGTCGTCCACGAGCGACATGACCTCCATCGGGTTGGAGCTCCAGAAGTCCATCACGAGCTCGAACATGTGCGGGAGGTAGGCGTGCAGGTGCTGCTTGACCATCTTGGTGAGGCCGGCGAGCTGGAGGAGCAGCGACGCGCGCAATGCCGGCTCGCAGTGGCGCACCGCGTGAAGCATCACCGGGATGATCTCGCGCAGAAACGGCACGCAGCGCAATTTGAGGTTCTGGAAGATGTGCTGCACGGCCTGCGTCACTTGGCCGTGGTGCACCGCGAGCGAGGGGTCCCGCAGGATGCGCATGAGCGCCGTGATGGCCACCTTGGGGTTGTAGTCGTCCGAGGCTGGGGTCAGCCGCGGCTCGGGGTCTCCGCTGCTCGGCATGGCACACATAGCAGACAGCTCGTACATGACCGTGTGCGCCGGGGCCTGCTCGTAGCCGTCGTCCAGGAGCCGCAGGGGTGCCACCGCGTCGCCGTGTGTCGCCGCCGCCGAGACGCCACTCGCGGAGCTCTTGGCGTTGAACTGCGTGAGGGCCTCATACTTATACCTAGGAGACATGCGGGGGGAGAGAGTCCCTCAGGAGCAGTTCACGCTCGCAGCCCCCTTCTTCACTTGCCCCCCCTTTTGTGCGTCTTTGCTTACGGGTCTAGGGCCCCCAAGAGGCCGATGGTCCGGAGCAGCTCCTTACGCAGCGACGACGACCCCGAAGAGCCGACGAGCACCGCCAGCAGCTGGGGTAATAGCCTGGGGTACTCGAGGTACGGCAGCACGACGTAGCCGGTACTCGACACAAGGCGGCCCAGCGCGCGCAGGCTGGCCTCTCGCTTAAGCGTTGACGACTGGTCCTGCATGGCGTCGAGCAGCACGGGCATGAGCCACGGCAGGAAGGGGACCATCTCTTGCTGCATGACGAGGCACAGCTCGCCGAGCGCCTCCAGGGCCACCGTCGACAGCCGCGGCTTGGGGGAGCTCAGCGGCAGCGCCGCCACGAGCGTGCGCATGAAGGGCCGCACGAGCGCGTGCAGCGGCTCGGCGCGCAGGAACTCGACGAGGAGCGTGGCGGCCGCCTCCCGCGCGTCGCTTTTGTCACAGCTCTGCACCTGCAGCTCCGCGATGAGCCGGCGCAGCGCGAGCCGGAGTGTTGGAAGCACCTGGGCGGCGTTAAGGGGCGCCAGATTGCCGAGGAGGCGCAGGCTCGCGATGCGGATGTCCAGGCTCTCGTCGCTTAGGAACAGGAAGAGTGTCGCGAGGTGCGTCGGCTGCTTGAGCCAGTCGAAGAAGCGCGCGTCTCCGGACAGTTCGCGGAGTAGGACTCGCCGGATCGTGGGGTCGGGGTCGGCGAGCGCCACGTGCAGCAGCCGCCGCAGGACCCCCTGCACCACCACCGCCGAGGGCCCTTGCACGAGCCCGCCACCGCTCTCTAGCGCGGCGTGCGGCGCGTGCGGCGCGGACCTTACGAGGAGCTGCGCGCAGGCGACCTCGGCCTCGACGCGCACGGCCGGCAGCGGGTGGTCTAGGAAGCTCACGAGGCAGTCGCGCAGGAATGGCAGCAGGCAGACGCCATCGAAGCGGAAGGACGCGAGCGTCCGCAGGCTCAGCACCACCGCCGCGGTCCTCTCCTTGCTGAGGTCTCGGAAATCGGCCCCCGAAGCGCTCCGCGCGCGGCGGGTCGACACGGGAGCCGGAGCCGCCAGCGCTGAGCGCCTGCGCCCGAGCACCATGCCTGGGGCCACGAAGGGCTTGCCACTCAGCACCGTGGTGAGCTCCTCGAGCAGGGCCTGCTGGATAATCGCCTTGTGCTGCGGGAGGCTCGCCGAGATGGAGGCCAGCGTGGCGATGAGGCCCGCCGAGAGGCCCGACCGCATCATGGGGCCCACCAGGGACGGCACCGCCGGGCTCACGTGGCTCTTGAGCGCCTCCACCAGACGCGACGCGCACCCGAGCACCTCGGGGCAAAACGCGGCGCCGTACGCCATGCGACCCCCGTCCGGCAGGCTCTCCCGCACGAGGGTCATAAGCTCGGCCGTTAAGGGCACGAGGTGGTCGCCCATGGACGTCGCGAGATCGCCGAGCGCCACCAGCGCCGCCGCGCGCAGCTCCACCCCGCCGCGCGATGCAGGCCGCGCCGCGCGCGTGAGGTGCGCCAGCGTTGGGCGAAGGTAGGTGCGGGCGAAGGCGTCGGGGCAGAAGGCGGCGAGGCGCGGCAGAGTCTTGACGACGTGCAACCGGATGAGCTTGTGCGCTCGCCAGGACTCGGCGATCTGGAGCACCGAGGTGCACACCTTGTCAAAGCGCGGGAGCATGAACCGCCCCGAGTGGTCGAGCATCGCCCCCACCACCCGCAGCGCCCCGTGGATGCCGTCGGTGTTGCCCTCCAGCGCCGTGAGCACGGCCTCGTAGGTTCGGAAGTAAAAGCGCATGTGGTGCACCGAGGGGCGGCTCGCGAGCAAGGCAAGCGCCACGGCCAGTGCGTCGGCGGCCGCGTCCCGTATGGGCTGCCTCGGGTCCTTCAGCACCACCCAGATGCGGTCGAAAAACACTGATGATTTGACGAAGAAGAGGGTTGGAGCCGCGACGGCGAGTTCTCGCAGCACGAGGCAGGCAGCTAGGCGGCGGTGGCCGTGCTGCTGGTCCGCCTCAAGCCACTCGAGGCCCCGGTTCATCTCAAAGTCCACAAAGTCGTTGTTCGGCACCGCCAAGGTCCGAGCAAGGTGCCCCAAGGCCTTTGCGATGTCAACGAGAAGCAGGCCGTGGCTGTTGGCGGTGATGGCGTGCTTGAGGGTGTTGGAGAATTTTATCACCTTGGCCTCAATCTGGCTTGAGGGCTCATCGATGAGCAGGTCCATGGCCGCCACCCCCGCCCGCTTCGACGCCATGTCATCCGATTGCACCAGTGCGAATATTCGTCGAAAAATGGCATCTTCAAAGGTCTTGAAGGCTGCGGTGGGAAACTCGCGCTGGGCGGTGTTGAACACGTTTCGGAGCGCCTTGCCCCCCGTTGAGTCGTGGCTGCAGTCGGAAGCGAGCAGTACCAGCGCTTGGTCGACCGTATCCATGGAACCCCGCTACGGTAGCTACCACAGGAGCGCTGCTCTTGTTCAGGCCGTGCAATGCGACAGCGCCAACCTACGCTTGATTAACCCTCTCTCTCCTCTCAAGATGGTCAGACAGACTGACGCCGCGTGCTGCCGCGCGACACTGCGACGTGAGGGAAGCGTCTCTTTTTGTGAGAGTGGGGTGGTGGTGGTGAGATGTCGGACTCTGCGGACGGTTGGTTGGCTGGCGCAGATGACTCTTGTGGCTGATGCCTCGCAATCCAGCCCGAGTTCGTGCGGTCGAAACGAAAGAAAACATCGAATCTTCCATCGCCAATCCAACGCCGTGTGTCGTCGCGCGGCTGTGCCCTCGACCTCCGACTGCTCCAACCGCAGGTGAACAGCCGAGTTCCTAGTCTGAGCTACACACACGCACACACTTCACATTATGGTTACTTCGGAGTGGCGGTGTTTAAAGATGAGGTGCCAGAAGTAATGTTTGTTTAGTTAAAATTCAACGGACAACACACAACTGACGGGCCGGTGTGTTGCTGTCCTCCTGCTTGAATAGTCAGCCCAGACCTCGGTGAACTCGACAGACTCCGAGAATTCATCGCCCACGGCACCACGGAGAGAGTTCCTGCGACGATGCACTCAATTTATTCGGCAATCGCGTACCTACACACCACTGTTTATGAGCCCTGGTTCCAGAACCAGCCGACGTCAACTGCCGCGTTTCGGGGGCTGTGCCTGTTGGTGCTCATCATTCGGGCGGTGCGAGAGCTGCAATGGGCCCTCGTGTTTTCGCCTCTTCTTTTATTCGGCGCGTGCGCGGGGCTCTCTGGGCTGGCCTCTCTTGTCCTCAGCCCAATGGTCTGGGGGCGCTTGTCTCAGCTCTGCACGTCTCTGCCGTCGGTGGAAGTCCTGGCGCGCGTCCGGCCCTTGTGCACGCGCGCCAAGATCGAATGTCGCGCCGCCTGGAAGCGCGTCCACCCCGCGCTCGAAGCAAAGTGTGCGGTGGCTTCGAAAGCGGCTCTGCGGCTGGCATCCTCGATCTTGGGACCAAACCACAAATCTGCCAACGCCCACGCCGCTCTCGCCGCTGCGGTGGTCCTCGCAGTGTACACCATCTGTAGCTCGATATTCTGGGCCCTTCACCGCGCTGCGCCCGCCTCCATGTCGTCCGGTTCTTTGATCGACGTTCCCTTGATCGCGGGTGCTCCGACACTCTTTCGCCCGTTCGTATTCCTGCACGTACCCGGGTCCGCAGGCGTGGCCTACCGCACTGCCCTGAACAATGATGTCGCGACGCTCAAGGCCAATCGGTTCATGCCGTGCTACGGGGGGCTCAAGTGCACCATCAACACGGACCAGGAATTCAACCGCTCTTTCATCGCCGAGCAGACGACGGCGGCGCAGCTAAGCATCCTCCAGAGAGAAATGCGATGCGCCACGGTCATCGCAGGGCACTTCAAGGTGCGGTCGCAGCACTACGATGCACTCTCTGGCGCCTGCGCCTCCAATCTGTATCACTTGCTGCTGTCCTTGACGTTGGCAGATGTCCCTGTTCGGCGTGCTGATGTCTCTTGATGGAGTGAGCGCGGCCAACGCGTGTCCCTCGCGGCAGTGGAAGCCGACCCAGTTTGGCCAAGAGATGATCGGGCGCAACGTCGTGATTGTGCTCCGCCACCCGCTGCAGCGCATTATCTCGCACTACTACCGATTCGGCCAGACAGGCCCCTACAAGGGCCGCCCATTCGGGTCACTCTCTGCCGTGGTAGGTTCTGCGCGATCCCCGCGCCCGCTTCCGCTTCCGCTCCCGCTTGCTCCCCGTTTTCACTACTTGTGCCCGACGTGCAACGGTTTCCCAGGAGGTGCAGGTGTTTCTGAAGCAAAGCGGCGAGAACTTGGTCATGTCGTATTTGACCACGGCCAAGATAAATGAATTCCCAGACGCGGGTGCAGCTGTAAAGAACGCGATGACCAATATGCAGCGGTGCACCGTCGGAATTTTTGAGTACTGGGTAGAAACGGCGGCGCTGATCAGGTAAAGGCATGGGACATTGATCTGTGTCTCCAAATGTGATTACGATGCGACTATCCCCACCCTCCATTGGTGCAGGACTGTTGCGCCGTGGTTGAGTGTGCCGGCGGAGGACGAGGCGGCGCGGCTGCACCCTGGGCGCGAGTCGCCATCAGAGCTGGAGCCCATGGTTCAGGGCATTCTAATCAACAGGCTTGTGGCGGAGATGCGCCTGTACGAGTTCGCGCTCAAGCGATTTAAGAAGAGGACGAAGGTTCTGCGCGGAGAGGCGCCGCCCCCCCCGACCGACTCTTCCTTTGACCCCAAAGACGAAAACTACTACCGCCACTTCGTCCCGGAGCCTTTTCCCTTCAAGTAACCTGGAGGAGAATGCCGGGTTCGGCCCGGCGACAGTGATTCATATTTCACAGGAGGAAAGCACAGGCGCAGGATGCTGCTGCATTCTCCGGTGCCTCATGCAGCGTGCAGTTTATTTTTGATACTCCAGCACCAGCACCCACCCCCGGCTCCGTCGGGCCTCGGGCGGCTTGTAGCTACACAGGGGCAGGGGTGGTCTATTTCTGTGTCAGCGCAGCGACAGCACGCACACGCACACCCATCCCACGCAGCTCGCGCTGCTGGAGCACCGTTTACAGCCTGCTCCGCCGGCCCCTTGCCGGGCAGGACGGCCCTATCGCACACTGCCCTATGTGCCCCGGGCCCGGGGGAAGTAAATCATGACCTGACTTGCCTGCGTCGGACTGTTTGTCTGTATATAGTACATATGTGATATTAAGCTTCATAGCCCGGGCCTCACTGGGGCGGACTGGGGCTAAGCACCCTAGGGCGGACTTAGGGCTAAGCGTTGTGCGTGTCATAACGCCGTCTACTGCACAAAACACAGTTCTCTTCTCTCTCTCCCACTTGGGCCTCCTGGGCCCGGCGTGGGTCTACCTTATCTCCTTTCGTGGCTTCTCCTCTGCCCACGGTTAAGACTATGGACGCGACTACGCTAAAGACTCCCCTCACTTTCCTCCTCAATGGCAAGGCGGCCATCCTCTCGCACTTCACATCCCTCGACTCAACCATCACGTCGCACCCCCTGCCCGGCAAAGACAAGAACGGCCTCCCGACCGCCGTCGGCGGCTCCCTCGCGGCGAAGGTTCCCCGATCCACCTACCCCTTGATCCCCGCCCTGTTCCGCGCGGCCCTCGAGGGGATCTACTCCCGGCTACCCCCCCCTCTCTCACCCACGCCCGCTCCCACGCCCACGCCGGCTCCCATCCGCAGCAGCATTGCCGAAGCACTTGGCCTCACTACGACCGCGCCCTTCACCGCCGTGCTGGAGGCTGTGCTCAACGCGCCGACTGATGCTTTGGCCGAGGCGCTCGTGCTCTGCCCCGCGGCCAGCCCGGCCATCCAGCGCCTCCTGCTCCGCCGGGTCCGCGCGACCGCCGCGGCGCAGGACCTGCTCACTGATAATGCGGCTGCTGCTGGTGCTGGTGGCGATGGCGGCGCCGTGGCCCGGGTCACCAGCGGGGCCGACGAGGCCGGCAGCGCCGCCGGGCAGGACAAGGATGCCGACACGGGCGACGCTAAAGGCGGCACCGGCGGCCCAACCCGTGACCCCTCCGGACGCTTCACGCGCTCGCCGCTGCCCGACATGCCCGAGCCCGCCTCGAGCGCCAGCGCCACGGATGCCATCGCGCCCGACGACGACGCCCTCGTGTACGTGTTGTTTGCGAGTGCTGTTACGGGCTTTGGCGCCTTCTATGTCCATAAACGGAAGTGCTAGTCTTTGGGCTCACTCCTCGGACGACACAAAAGCGCCACGCCGGTCGCCCCCCTCGAGGAAGCCCCTGAAGCCCCGTCGCAGCCAGCAGTCGTTGGTCTTGGTGCTCCGGACCCAGAATTCGCAGGCGGCAAGCTCCCGGCAGCGCGTGCAGCACGAGTGGTCCCGCTGCTCTACGCTGAGGCCGCTCCAGACGCTTACGCCAACGTCCTCACCATCCATCTCCCCGTGCGTCGCGCTGCACAGCCGGCGGCGCCCCTTGCTCGCGCGGTCGTCCGGCGCCTGCGCCTCCTCGTGCATCCCACCTGCCTTGAAGCGCGAGGGCTTGGGCGCCACGGCGGCGAGGGCCGCGGCGCAGGTCGCGTTTGCTTCGGCACAGCGCTGGCGGTAGGGCACGAGCGGCAGCTCCTCGAAAGCCTCGAAGGCCGGCAGGAAGTGGAAGAGGGGCTGGCCGAGCGCGAAGTGCCAGACGCTCTCGAAGCACTGCGCCGCGAAGTTAGTGACGCCCGACGGGGCGCCCTCGAGCCGGAAGTCGTCGTCCGTCAGCAGCACTTCCAGAGCGCTGGACCAGAAGCTCAGCGGCCGGAGGTGCACCCGGCGGCTGCTCGCCCAGAAGGTGGCTCCAGGCTGCCAAGCGTAGGGCCGGTCGCACTGAACGCCGCTCGTCGCACCGTAGCCCATCGACCCGCCCGCTCCTGGGCTGGCCCCCAGAAGCTTCCGCATCACGTAACACTCGCACCCTAGCCGGCCTTCTTCCGTCGCCACCAGCGCTGCGCGGTGGCTGTGCGGCGGAGCGCTGGCGCTGAAACCTTCGGCCGCGGGATGAAGGTGCAACCCTGACCCGCACGCACACGCGCACAAACATACACACGATCGCACATCAACACGAACGGCGTGCCCATGAAGACACGCCCCACAGAATCAAAATGCTCAGCGGTGGCGCACCGCCCGTGGATGAGCTCATGTGGCCCAGCGCGAGGAAGCCCCGGTCCAAAGCGTTCAGGTCAATTAGCGCGGAGCTGGTTGAGGGGTCAAGCGAATGCCAGCCCCCGCCGCTGCCGTGCAGGAACAGCGTCCAGCGGGGTAGGCAGCGGTAGTGATCGACGATGAAGGTTACGAACGCGCTGGAAGGGCCGCCATGGTTGGACCGGACAGAGTAGACGGCGCCGGGCTGCGCGTAGCTGTACACAATATACGGCAGCGGGAGCTTGGTCGCCCACTTGGACGTCTCGCCTTCCTGGTGCGAGACCACAGCGACGTATTTGGGTTGCGCACCCAGGCAAAGGGCCTTGAGGGCGGCGCAGTAGTCGAAGGCCTCGGGGCTGCCCGTCCAGGCGGGCACGAGCGTGCACACGGCCACCAGAGACAGGAGGTGGCGGCTTCGCGGCGCCGCCATCATAAACAGTGCTGCTGCAGTCTGGGGATGTACAGGCTATACTGTAGGCCGAGTGGAGCGCCGAGTGACCCAGCATGGGGCGCTCTGCGGGAGATTGTTCTAGAAGAGGACCCTGGCTGGCAGCGGCGCGAGACCAACGGACCACGAGCGCCCGACACCAGCCGACCTCCCGCGCCACATGGAGCTTTGCCACTCCAACTGCGGCGACGTCGCCACCCTCGCCATAGTCCCCTTCGACTCGGCGACTACTCTCTTAAACCGTTCCTTCGCAACGGGCATAAATCGTAGACTCCTCCTTCCCATCAGTCATGTAAACCGGGGTGAGCGTCGTCGATATCCAGGTTCTCACAAGGAGTCGACCTGCGAGAGCAGCCGGGATGAGCCGTCGCGCTCGGTGGACGAGTTTGGGGACCACATGTCGGGGTGTAAGAGCTCTCTCCCGAC
>Ga0181573_10002481_pt1 | contig 17079 bp, 16 predicted proteins | sample 101ome_25_FD_148643 | JGI IMG/M metagenome (GOLD analysis project Ga0181573, IMG submission 148643) | Coastal salt marsh microbial communities from the Groves Creek Marsh, Skidaway Island, Georgia - 101409BT metaG (spades assembly) | ecosystem: Environmental > Aquatic > Marine > Intertidal zone... | reverse complement strand
CTTCATCTCTTCCAGTGCATGAGCGACTTCCATGAGACGCTTACTCCCGGGAAACGAGAGGGTTTGAAAATCGGTGCGAATGCCGTAAGCCAGCACGGGAATAAGATCGATCACCGCAATTTGGAGCGCCTGATCAACCTGATCAGGGGTAAGAAACTGCGCCTCATCGATCAGAATGCAGTCAATAGAATGACTGCCATCCGAATTATCAGGATAGCGCTCGTGAAGCAGCGATCTGAGATCCTGCTCCGGATTCAGCACAATATCCGCGTTCCGGCTCACGCCCAGACGGGACACAACCTGTTCGTTGCCCTTGGTATCAACTGCCGATTTAACGATGATGACTTTTTGGCCGCGCTCTTCATAGTTATGTGCGACTTGCAGCAGAGCAGTGGTTTTACCGCTGTTCATGGCCCCGTAGCGAAAAAAAAGTTTGCTCATCGTTATTACCCGCTGTTAAGTGGGCTAGGTTTGCATATCGCGACGCCTCGGCCAAGTAGACTTTGCAAATAAAAGCCCTGTGAGAGAATGCTGGGGTGAGACCTTATCGGCACATAGCTCGAAGATTGGCGAAAAGCCTTTCCATCCTTATGTACGCTGGCAGCTTGAGCTTGCTGGCGCCGTTTCAGCTTCATGCGAGTGAGACCCCCCGTCTTGATTTCGGCGGCTTTTTCTTCGGGGATCTCTATTACATTCCGAGCCATCACACGGCGCAGGGCGATGGGGCTTCGGGCGTAGTTTTGCGCCGGCTTTTGCTTACGGCAGATGCGGTTCTTGATGATCACTGGTCGACAAGAGCAAGGCTCGAGGCCTATCACGAAGGCGCCTTCGAAAATTATGAGATGACCCACCGTGTCCTCGATCTTGGTGTGACCAGAAAGCTTGGAGATCATCGATTGTCAGCAGGGCTGATCCCCACCATTACCTATGACGTGATGGAGGGCTTTTGGGGTAAACGTTATCTAGTGCGAACCGCGCCAGATATTCAGGGAATAGCCGCCAGGGACCTGGGGGTGAAGCTCATGGGCTCCTTATCATCAGGTCGAGGTCTGAGCTACCGCGTTATGTATGGTTCCAAGGAGACTTGGGAAGCCGACAAAAATCCCTTTGACAAAGTGATGGGTGGTGTCACCTGGCGGGGGAACGGTGGTTGGTTAGTTGACGCCTATGGCGATTGGGAGTCGCGACCGGGACCCTACGATCGCACCACCTGGCAATTTCTGGTGGGCAAAAAGACCGATCAGTACACACTGGGGCTCGAGTATCTCAATCAGGATCGGGATGAGGCTCCTGATTTAGAGCTCGCGACCGTGTTGGGTGTGTTGAAGTTGGGGGGACGATGGAGCCTGATGGGCCAGCTGCATCGCTTATTCAAACCCAGCGTCAAAGGCAATGACATTGCCTACATTCCTTTTGATCCCACCGCCAAAGCGACCAACCTGGTCGGGGGGCTAGAGTATCGTGTTAACGAGCACGTCACCTTGAGCCCCAATATTGTGTGGACCCGTTACGGCATCAACGAATCAGGTATGAAGCCTGATGACGATTTGCATCTTCGGCTTACTTTTTACGTGAATTTCGAGTAACCATCGGCATCACTGGCCAGCGCTGGCTCCAATGGCGGTTTTCTATTCAATTAGATCAAGGACGTTTTCCGGCGGGCGACCAAGTACTGCCCGATCCCCGTGTATTACCACGGGCCGCTCGATCAGCACTGGCTCTTTGCTCATGGCGTCAATCAGCTCCCCCTCCGAAGCGTCTTTGCTTAGCGCGAGAGCTTTAAATGCGGACTCACCGCGACGCACGAGATCGATGGCAGGCATGCCAAGCTTTTTAAGAACGTCTTTGATCTGCTGCTTGCTTGGCGGGGTCTCGAGATAGCGCACGTCTTTCGGTTCTATGCCGTGATCCTGAAGCAGTGCCAGCGTCTGGCGGGATTTAGAGCAGCGTGGGTTGTGCCAAATGATGTAGTCACTCATGAGGATTATAGCCAATTAAAACTGAACAGGTCGGGAGAAAATGTCGTGCACCATTGGTGCAAAATGGCTCAGGGGCTTGGTTGGGTAGCCGGGATCGAAGGAGGCTTGATCCCAGCGCTCGCAAAAATTGACGCAGCTGTCATAGAAGGGATGATCTTTGTACTTATCCCGTCCATTGCGATCCATACCCATGTGGTGCGCCCAATAATAGGTTTGGAAGACACCGTGCTTTTCCACAACCCAGCGCACTTCCTCGCGCACATAGGGCCGCAGTAATGCGGCTGCAAATTCTGAATGATTGGTGGGCGCTAATTCGTCACCGATGTCATGTACCAGCGCAGCGACCACCCATTCGATATCGGCGCCATCGTTCTCGGCGCGAGTAGCCGATTGAAGTGAATGCTCGAGCCGATTGATCTTGTACCCCGCCAATCCATGAGCTAGGGCCTCAAGAGAGTGGAGAATGCGATCGGGCAAGCTTGTGATGTGCTGTTGTTCAAGCTCCGCCAGCAGCTGGTAGTCCGCCGGGGTACCGGCCTTCATTTCGGTAAAGGCAACTTCAGCCATTTTTTCTCTTCAATACGGTCAGGAGATTGCGCACATTGTCATGTTCGAAGTAGGCATCTTGCAAATGGCGTTTGCCGGCGGTTTCTATTGCTTCACGACCGTGCAGCACCCGGTGGCTCGCGGCAACAATAATCTGCCCGCCTTCAAGTCGGAAACGGCATTCAAAGGGAGAATCAAATAACTGCTGACTGAGCAGGTGATAGGCACTGTAAAAATCAGCGGTGTCAGTGCTCGAAGGATTGAGTGGTTGCATCAGCTGATTTGAGTAACGGAACAGAGCGATATTGCCCTTTGAGTCGAGCTGAATCATCGGCGCGGTCGTAAAGGTCTCATTATTATCGTCAAACTCGCGGAAGGGTACTGGCACCTTACATAGCGTCTCGAACTCATCCGGATACTGTGCCCGAAATGCCTCGAGTGCGCCCCATCCGTCGAGGAGGGTGGAACGACCCCCTTCGGCTTCGTTCACCAACATATGCAGTGCCTGTACGCTAGGCGGCCAGGAGTAGCTGGCAAAATCATTGTGTGGTGGTAGCGGGAGATTGGTGTGCGCGACGTTGTAGCCACTTGGGTCTACCTGCACATTGTGAATACGTTCAAATAAAAGCTCCCGGACCGGACCAAGGCGGGGTGCGAGTGCTTCGAGGGTATTCACCTCGCGGGGTGCCTGGTCGATGATGATAACGCCATCCTTCAGGAAAGCCTGAATCGCTTCCATTGCCATCACATCGTTAGATAAAAACCCGGTGTAATCCACATACTGGGGCAGGAACCCTTTCTGCCATGGCAGCCAGTCCTGCTTGATCGGCTGGCTACAGCCCGTGAGAAATTCGCGTGAGTATCGACTTTCATGGCCCTCGGGCCAGCGGATGACAAGCTGATCGGTCTCGACTTGAGCTTGATCCGGCGCATAATCAATGGGGACGCTCGCGATATGAAATCGTTTTTCCTGAGTCTGTGTGACCCGACAGTCAGGACATGGGCAATTGTCGCGGAGCCAGAGGGTGGAGAGGGCAGCACTTTGGCCGTCAGGCCATTGGATATCAAGCATATTAGGCATGGCTAATACCATCGAGTGAGCTGCTATTTTTTACCACGCTTTTTCGCCTAGTGGGAAGCGTTTTTGACATGCCGTCGGGCGGTTGGTTTGGCTGACCCTGCCGGGGGAATCTGTCAGACTACGGTGATGAGCGCTGCCTGTATATTGGACAACAAATTCAAGCGATGCGCGCTTCGACATTGGGTGCTAGCCCTCCTGATTTCAGGTGTCGCTGGTCTGTCTGCCATCGCTGATTCAGAGACCACCTCCGGCTTACCAGATCCCGGGACCGTTGACTTTGGTGTGTCATTTGATGACGTGCTCTCGATACCAAAGCTGCAGGCCAGCGGATCTGTTTCTTATGGCAGCGGTGAGCTTCAGACTCTTACGCATTACCCGGCCGCTGAAGAGAGTGGGGCAGCGGTCCTGCTCATTCACGGCGGGTGCTGGTCAAACGCCTACGGCCGCGATCATTTGTCACCACTCGCGGGGGCCCTTTCAGAGGCAGGCTACTCAACCTGGCTTCCTGAATATCGTCGGGTGGGTGATGCCGGTGGCGGATGGCCGGGGTCTCTGGAGGATGTGGCTGCAGCATTGGCTCGGGTTGCCGATCAGACCGACGGGCCGTTACTCCTTATGGGGCACTCGGCGGGTGGTCATTTGGCGTTGCTGGCGTCTCAGGAGGTAAACCCCTCTGTTGCTGGTGTACTGGCTCTTGCTCCCATCACTGATCTCGGTAGCTATGGTGCTCAGGAAGGGTCTTGTCAGGCTATGGTTAGTGAATTCCTTGGAGGTAGTCTTGAGGAGTATCCACTGATTTATCGAGAAGCGTCGGTAATACCCGAGAGGGTCTCGGTACCCGCTAGGTTGTTACTGGGGACCGAGGATCCTATTGTCGGTGTGGATCAACTCGCTGGTTTTCGCCCCGAGCAGGTGCGTTTACTGCCGGGAGCTGGCCATTTCGATTTGATACACCCGGGGACAGCGGCTTTTCCTGTCTTGCTTGAGACGTTGGCGACCCTTATTTCTAAGAGAGAGCCCTTGTGAAGAGTGCGACGCAGCTTGATCGTGAGGACGCCCTCGCAGCATTGCGTCAGGCCTACGATTTACCCGAGGATCAATGCTACCTAGACGGTAATTCCTTGGGTGTCCTGAGCCACGCTGTAAAGGACGCCTTGCGGCGCGTGGTCGACACAGAATGGGGGCAGTCGTTGGTTGGCGGTTGGAATACCCATGAGTGGATCGATATGCCGGTTCGTGTGGGGGACCGTCTGGGATCGATTCTCGGGGCGTCTCCGGGAGAAACCCTGTGCTGCGACAGCCTGTCGATCAATCTGTTCAAGGGGCTTGCCGCTGCGCTTGAGCTCAAGGCGCCGAGGACCAAAATCCTGACAGAGGCCTCGCACTTCCCGACCGATAACTACATCGCTGAGGGCCTTGCTCGTTTATTGGGCCCTGATCGTTGTCAGGTGATAGCAGTCCCTCTGGATGAGCTTCCGCATATGGATTTGAGCGACGTTGCGATTATTTCCCTGGCTCATGTGGATTTCAGGACAGGGGCGTGCCGGGATATGGCAGGCATCACCGCGTTGGCACACGATGCAGGTGCTCTGATCATGTGGGACCTTGCCCACAGCGCTGGCGTAATCGAGACCACGCTCAATGCACATAACGTTGATATGGCTGTCGGGTGCACCTACAAATTTCTCAACGGCGGGCCGGGGGCGCCGGGCTTTCTTTATGTGGCGAAACGCCACCAGGAGGTTTCGAGCCCGTTACCCGGCTGGATGGGCCACGCGGATCTGTTTGCTTTTGAATCGAGCTACCGCCCGGCACAGGGTATTCGGCGGTTTTTGGCAGGTACCCACAGTGTTATTAGCATGGCAGCGGTTGAGGCGGCGCTCTCGATTTTTGACCAGGTCTCGGTAGTGTCTCTTAGAGAAAAGAGTCTGGCCTTGAGCGATTATTTCTTGGCGTGTCTCGAGGCCCATCCGATCACAGCGACACTCGATTGCCTCACACCGCTGGTGCATGCAGCTCGTGGATCGCAAATCAGTTTGAGTATGCCCATGGGATACCCGGTGAGTCAGGCACTGATTGCTCAGGGTGTTATCGTTGATTTTCGTGAACCCGACATCGTGCGTTTTGGCTTCTCCCCGCTATATAACAGCTTCTCCGAGGTGCATGTGGCGGTTCGACAGCTCGCCGATATTCTTGAATCTGGCTGTTATCGCGAGGCGCGTTATCGGCATCGAAACAAGGTGACTTAACGTCGCAGCTTGATCAGTTTATCCCGATTTTTGAATCACTGAGAAGGGTGATCAGCTAAAGAGTTTCTTCTAGGCAGTGTATTAAGGTGGTGGTGATATGCTCAACGATCTGTCGATCATCGAGATAGGGATTCATCACTACCATCCGCACTACCGTCAGATGGTCATCGTCGATTGAGCCGCGCCACTGGTTTGCTGTCGCCGTGATAAGGTCGCCGTAGTTATCGAGCCCCAAGTGAGTCCGGGTAACTGATAGCTCGGGGCTGGTCTTCATGAAGGAGAGCAGTGACTCGGTGCGATCGTTCGCTTGTTTTACTGAGTCTTGCTCTTCGGCGACTGCAAAGCAAACGACATTGGTATCCCCTGCAGGCAGCAATCGAATTTTCTGGGGGCCATGCTCGAGGCGTTTATGAACCTCGCGTGCGATCGCCATGCTCTGATTCAGAAAGGCACCGTGCCCTTCCGAAGTTAGTGGCATCACTTTGGCGCTGAGCCAGACCGCGCTGGGTCCTGTTGCGGCACGCGAGCCTTCGAGGGTTGTTGACCACCCGGGAAACTTAACGTCCTGCGCCTTTTCAAGATAGGGAGCGTGGATACTGGACACACTGTAGGAGGTGGCATCCGGCACCAAAAATGCGCCGCAGGCATAGGGAATAAAACCCAGCTTGTGAGGATCGAGGGTAATCGAGTTAGCCCCTTTGAGAGCATTGAGTGCACGTTGGACGCGATCGGACAGCTGACAGGGAGCAGCATCACCCCTGAAAGTGCTACACAGATAACCTCCATAAGCGGCGTCCACGTGATGCCAAATGTGCAGGCCGTGGTCTTCGCGATACTGTTTCAGGATGCTGTTGACCTCGTCCACTGGATCGATCATCCCGAGTTCCGTGGTGCCCGCTACTGAGACCACCATCATGACAGGGCGATGGCATGCCATCGCTTTATCTATTTGTGATGCTACCGAGCGAGGATCCATCCGGCCCTCTGCGTCAAGGGAGCAGGGCCAGACAGCATCGGCCCCCATACCAAAGACGTTGGCCGCTTTGGGCCAGGAGTAGTGTTTGTTACCGGGGACAAGAATGACTGGTTCGGGCCATGGTTCAGCGAGTTTTTCTTTTAATAGCCGGTCTGCTGCCAGCGGCCCCTTTAGGACAGCGCTATAGGGTGCGAGATCTTCATCGGTAACACCGAGCTCTTCTTTATAAGTGTTGAATTGTGACCACCCACAGTGAGCGAGTCTGACCAGACTTGCAGTTGAGTGCCCCTCGACGCGCAGAAAGCTCGCCATCGCAAGCCAATGGTCCAAACGGTAACGAGCGCGCCAGACCGCCTCGAAGTTTGCCATGGTGCCCCCCGAGGTGAAGTGGCCGCGTGTAGGAGTAGGATCCAGACCCACCATGTCAGCCAGTAGATTGATAGCCTCGGTTTCTAGTCGTGAGGCCACCATCGCCGCTTCCCGAGAGGCAAGGTTGGCGTTTTCAAAGAGCATCGCGACGTGCCCGAGCAGGCCCGGTATCGAAACATCAGACACCATGTGGCCCAAGTAGCGAGGGTTGAAGGTCGGAATTTCCTCTTTAAGTAGGGCCAGTAAATCGGCAAGGGCCGCTTCGACGGTGATGCTGCTTTGCTGCCCGTAAGCGCTGTCACCGGGTTGCCACAAGGGATCATCACCAAAACGCACCGCTCTCCTAGCCATGGTTGTTTTTAGCAGGTGATTCCAGAGCGCGGCGAAGTTTTCGGCGTACTCGCCTTTGGGCCCCACAAAGAGGGGGGAATACGCTGATTGCGATCGATCTTTCATAGTCGTTTTAACTCGCTCAAGGTGTATAGAATAGCGGCAAACAGGTCGTTGTCTCTAACCGCTTCGGGGAGTTCAGATGAGTCGGGCACTTTTTATACAGATCCACCTTTATTTATCCGCGTTTTTCAGTGTGGCAGTGATTTTAGTAGCCACCTCTGGGGGTTTGTACCTTTTGGGTGTTAAGGGCTCCATCGAGACAACTCGGGTAGCAGTATTGCCGGGGGCTGCTATGCAACTGGCAGAACCATCGAAAACGAATGTGCTGATGGTGCTGGAAGAGGCCGGAGTGTCTGGTTTTGACTTTGACTACGTGAAAGACCGGGGCAGTGTATTGCAAACCCGCCCAACGAGTCGGCCCTATTATCAGCTGACGACTTCTGGCGAGGCCGTTGAAATTGACTATGTAGTCCCATCACTACAGAAAAGCATGATGGAGCTCCACATGGGCCACGGGCCGAGTAAGTACCGTATTTACCAGCAGATCTTTGCCGCGGGTATGCTCTTTATCATCGTGAGCGGCTTGTGGCTTGGCCTGTCCTCACCACGTCTGCGCAAACCTACTGCTATCGCGGCCGGTGGCGGCTTTATCCTGTTTGGGGTGCTTGCGCTGCTATAGCGTCGATTACCCACGAGTCAGTCCATAGATCGGCCATCTAAAAGCTGGCTACTTCTTGATTAAAAATGCCTTCGTCCGGCACGACCCCCAAGCCGGGCCCAGTGGGTAACGGGATAGAGCCGTTTTCGACTGCAATGCCGTTGGCGGAATCGTAGTGACCTTCTATGTACGGCTGGGCGAGCTATGTACGGCTGGGCGAGCCAGGTTCCCTCGAAGGTCTTTGGATTCACCGTGGCACCCATGTGAACACAGGCGGCAGCGATGATGTCACCGCCCCAGGCGTCATCGGCTGTGTGAGGCAAGTGCCGCGCTTCGCATATATCCCTGAAGCAACTCATCGGAAAGAGCCCCCCGATGCGCGTGAGCTTCATACCGAAGCCATCGACTAGCCCGGTTCCTGCCGCGTTGATACAGGTGGGCAGGTCCACCGCACTCTCATCGATGTATACGGGGTGATTGAGCTGCGAACGGATTACCCGGATCTCCTGCAAGGTGTCACAGGGTTGTTCGAAGACAAAAGGAATGTGGGAGCAAGCTTGACTCAACAGTAGCGCGTCACGGGTAGTCAAGCCGCGATTGCCGTCGATGGCTAAGCGAAGTTGATTCCCTACGCGCTCCCAGACTTTGTGCACTACCTCAATATCTATTTCCACCGGTCTGCCGCTAATTTTTATCTGCATGCGCTGATAACCGTCTGCAAGTTTTTCAGCGGCGATATTGGCGATATCGTCGGGTTCTCCTACCGCACTCGCTTTCCACGCGCACGAGTGTCGTATCCAGAGACGTGACCAAGGCATTGGCCATGCGGTAGGCAAAAGAGGAGGCGCAAGCATTCACCTCGTCTGCGCTGTAGCCCAGCTCTTGAAGCGTTGCCGAGTGATCGGGTTGCTCGAGCGCCAGGTGTTTGCCGGAGTCAAAGATTGGTTCATCAACCAGAGGCACGTAAGGTGAGGGTCTCCCGACCGGAAAAGCCAGGGAGTCGTGAGTGAGCCGCATCTAGATGCACTCCAAAGCAGGTCGAAGGGCAAGGGTAATCACGGAAGCACTCCCAGACCAACTTTTTTTGCCATTGGCGGGGCTATTGAAGGGCCCCCAGCAGGCATCGGCGCCAAAAAAATAATAAAAATAAGCAATTTCAGGGACATAGGCCGACGATAAGTGCCGGCGGAATCGTAACGGTTCTGTAACACTTCCTCGTCTATACTGCCGCCAATATCAACAGATAAATGTAAGGGAGTTGCATCCAGTGGACATTATTACTACTCACGGCGTCATGTTGCTCTCACTAGCTTGTGTGTTTGGTCTGTTTATGGCGTGGGGCATTGGTGCGAACGATGTCGCCAATGCCATGGGAACATCGGTAGGCGCTAGGGCGCTAACTCTTAAGCAGGCCATTTTGGTCGCCGCTGTATTTGAGTTCCTAGGTGCTTACCTGGCAGGGGGTGAGGTCACCTCAACTATTCGTAAAGGCATTGTCGATCCCAATCTATTAGGAGATGCTCCGCAGCTGCTGGTCTTTGGCATGCTGGCTTCACTGTTGGCGGCCGCAACCTGGCTTGCGATTGCCAGTGCACGTGGCTGGCCAGTATCAACCACACACTCAATTGTCGGCGCGATCGTCGGGTTTTCGGCGGTCGGCATCTCTGTCGATGCGGTCGCGTGGGGCAAGGTCGGTACTATCGCTGCGAGCTGGGTGGTGTCACCACTGTTATCGGGCACAATCGCTTTTCTCCTTTTTGTCTCAGTGAAAAGACTCATTCTCGATCACGACGACACCTTCGCTCGAGCGAAGAAGTACGTCCCTTACTACATGTGGCTAGTGGGCTTCATGATCAGTATGGTCACCTTATTGAAAGGCTTGAAACACATTGGGGTAGAGGTGGATTTGGGCATGGGCTCCAAGTTCACCAACGCAATGGTGCTGTCAGCCATGATCGGCATCTTCGTCAGCTTAATGGGAGCGATTTTGTTAGGTCGCATCAAAGCTGCGGGAAGCGACGAGAACAGCTCAGCAAACGTCGAGCGAGTGTTTGGCGTGTTGATGATTTTTACTGCCTGCGCGATGGCCTTTGCGCACGGCTCAAATGATGTCGCGAACGCCGTAGGTCCTCTTGCGGCAGTGGTCAGCACAGTTCAATCGGGCGGTCAGATTGTGGCAAAGTCCGGTCTTCCCTGGTGGGTCTTGGGCATTGGTGCGATCGGCATCGTCTTTGGTCTTGCCACGTATGGTTGGCGTGTCATGCAAACGATTGGTCGTAAGATCACCGAGCTTACCCCCAGTCGGGGATTTGCTGCGGAGTTGGCCGCGGCGACAACGGTAGTGTTGGCATCGGGCACGGGTCTTCCGATTTCGACTACCCACACCCTCGTTGGTGCAGTTCTTGGTGTTGGTCTGGCGCGTGGCGTTGAGGCCCTTCACCTGCCTACCGTCGGTGCCATTGTGACTTCTTGGGTGGTGACACTGCCGGCGGGAGCAGGCCTTTCCGTGATATTCTTTTACGCGCTAAAAGCCGCTTTTGGTTGATCGTTATACATGCAGAAAAGCCAAGAAGCGAAACAAAACCAAGGTAGGTTTCAGGGGGTAACTCGTGCAAATTAAAACACCAATCTCGGACGTCTTCAGCTCGTCGCCGCTGGCCATGCTTGAGCTGCATGTCAAAGCGTGCGCTGACTGTGTTACCAAGTTGCCCTCCTATTTTGAGGCCGCCCAGTCTGGTAAGTGGAGCCGCGCAGCAAAGGCTCAGGAGACCATATCAGAGCTAGAGGGCGCCGCTGATGAGCTCAAACGGGAAGTTCGTCGCAACCTGCCTAGAGGGCTTTGGATGTCGGTATCCCGAGCCGACCTTTTGGAGCTCGTCAGGATGCAGGACAAGATGGCGAACGACACCAAAGACGTAGCGGGCCTGTCCCTTGGCCGTGAGCTCGCATTCCCGCCGGCGCTCGAAAAATCGCTGTTTAAATTCATTAATGTAGTAGTCGATACAGTGACGACCACGGTCGAGGTTGTCTCGGCGACTCGCGAGCTGTCGAAGTCTGCTTTTGGAGCGCGCCAAGCCCAAGTCATCATGAATAAGGCCCTGGCGGTCGAAAAGCTAGAACGCAAGTCCGATGAACTGCAGACACGATTACGTGCCAAGTTGAAGGTCCATGAGGAAAAGCTCTCACCAATCGACGCGATTTTCCTTTACCAGTTACTGTCCCAGATTGGTGAAATCGCGAATAGTGCCGAAAAAGTCGCACACCGCGCTCAGATTATTGCCAGCAGCTAGTTTCCGTTAAAGGCGGCTCCATCCGGTGCCGTCTCTCTGGTCGTAGTTCTTCACCGCGATAAATAATATTGCCGGTAAACTCCCTATCCCCCCCTGGTAGCCCGATTTATGTGCTGAGATCAGCGCCCTGCTAGCTCCTCCGAAAAATCATTGCGGTACCGCGAACTTTGGTGTTTTTGCTCATGCGGCCTCCGGAGCGGCTGATGTCATATTAATGCAATATTTTTGCCATACAGTTGCGTCATCCAACTTGAGGTGAGCTGCCATGTCTTTTGTCAAATCCCAGCGAATTTTCAAATCAGCAGTCCTCGTGACAGCCTTGAGTGTGTCTTCATTGGCTAATGCCGCGGATAAAGAGCTGCTGGATATATTGCTGGAAAATGGGGTCATTACTGAAGAGCAGCATGCTCGACTCATAAAAAAGGATGAGATTTCGACCGCTGATATTCTTCCCTCGAGTTCAACTGAGGCGCCCATGGTGGTGGCGGTGAATGAGGAAGAAATCGTCACTGAGGTGTCTTTGGATGAGAGCACGCAAATGGCGATAAACGACGCGGTTGATAAAGCCATTTCGGAGGCAGCGCCGATCAAGGCTAGTTACGGCTCCAAGGGTTTTGGTTTTGCGACTCGAGACGGCAAGTTTGCAACCAATCTGCAGTGGCGCGCACAGTTCAGATACAGCAATCCTTTTGGCTCTGATCCGCGGCAACTCTCTGATTTCAATGATGACTCTACCTCCAGCTTCGAGCAGCGGCGGCTGCGCATGAAGATTGGCGGTCACGGTTTTCAGCCGTGGATTAAGTACTACTTTGAGGTTGACCTCCAGCCCGCTCGGGACGTGGATGCAGACGCCGTGTCCTCCGGCGCCCGCGTTATCGATTGGCGAGTGGATTTAGCTAAGTGGGACTGGGGCGGCATTCGCTTGGGTCAATGGAAAGTCGACCTCAACCGGGAGCGGGTCGATTCCTCGGGTCGGCAACAGTTTGTCGAGCGTTCCATCGTTAACAGAATCTTCACGGTCGATCGACAAGTGGGCATCCAGTTGCGGGGTAGATTATTTGACGGAACCCCTGCGGACCTCAATTACTACGCGGGCGTATTCAATGGTGAAGGCCGCAGTGTTCGTAACAGCTCAGAAGATCATTTATACATGGGCCGCTTGCAGTGGAACTTCTTGGGTCGTGAACTGGCGTGGAAGCAGACCGACGTTGAATTCACCGAGAAGCCCACGGGATCCTTTGCCATCGCAGGCTTCACCAATACGGGACCTTGCACCCGATGGTCGTCGTCGGGCTGTGGCAATCTGGATGGATTTGCCAAACCGGTAGTCGCTGAATCCGATCAGTTCAAAATTGAACAGGGTGTTCAGGAATTTGCGTTCAAATACCAGGGTTTCTCGTTTCAGCAGGAATGGCACCGAAAGTTTGTTACCGACCGTGTGGAAGGAACAAAGAGTGACCTGACGGGTGCCTACGTGCAGGCTGGCTATTTCTTCAATAATTGGATTGACGCCTTCCCCGCTCCTCTTGAGTTGGCGGCGCGCTATGCATACGTAGAGGAACCCAATAAGTTTGATCGTAATTTTTACAACGAGCGCGAGGAATTCACGCTCGGGGCCAACTGGTTCTTCAAGGGCCACAGTAACAAGGTCACCCTCGATTTCTCGCACCTGACTCTCGACGACGGCCTTCTTCAGGAAAAAGATTCAGAAAACCGCGTTCGCCTGCAGTGGGATGTTTCTTTCTAATATCCAGGATTGATCGCTTACTCGACCGAGGGCGCTTTTGAGGGCACACTCACCTAAGAGTCTCAGACGGATGGGGTGTTCGACGTGCTTCAGCGATCGCTTGATTCAGAAGAAGTCGCCGCATTTCGCGACAACGGCGTTGCAAAAATTTCGGGTTGTGTAGATCCCTCTTGGGTCAATGAGCTTTTACTTGTGGCCGAGCAACAGGTCGCGAATCCAAGCAAATGGGTGAATGACGTGAACGCCGGCGCCTCGGAAAACCGCTTGTTCACTGACCGCTATCTCTGGCGTCACAACGATGTCATTCACCGTTTTGTCCATGACTCGGGATGCGCGCGTCTGGCGGCGCAAGCAATGGGCAGCAACAGCGTGCGCTTTTACTTTGATCACTTACTCATTAAAAAAGTGAACACGCCCACCATCACACCCTGGCATCAGGATGCGCCTTACTGGCCCTTTCGTGGAAAACAGATAGCTTCAATCTGGCTGGCGCTGACCCCCGTCACGGTAGAGGGCAGTGGCATGGAGTTCGTGCGGGGCTCTCATCTCGACGATGTCTACTACCTGCCTGAAGTGTTTGGGGGCGCCGACAATAAGTCGGGCCAATGGGCGGCTGAGCAGCGAGGGGTTGCCGTTCCTGATATCGATGCCCACCGGGAGGATTACGACATCGTCAGTTTTGACATGGCTCCCGGTGATGCCTTGATTTTCTCCGCATGGATTCTGCACGGAGCGCGAGGGAACAGCTCGTCAACGCAGGATCGCGTTGCGCTTTCAACAAGGTGGCTAGGCGATGATGTGCTTTGGGATCCCCGGGAGGGCGTAGACCCCACGGTGGACCCCACGCAAGTCCTCGTGGATCCCGGGATGCCACCGCGGGATAATTCATTTTTCCCGGAAATCTTTAGTGCCGACAGGCAGTTTGCTGAATAGGGCTGGCGGCTAACATGCGTTACCTATTGTTGGGAGTGGCCGCGCTGGTTCTTGTTAGCCTGGGCTGGATGGCCCACAAGACGGCCAAGATAGGGGTTGGATACTCGGCGAAACAGCTCTGTTCAGGCGTTTTTGTAAGCGCGTTGCCTGGTGAGTTCACTCTCCAGTACGACATTGCCCCGCGGTTACAGAGCATCGGCCCTCTCTCGGGGTGGTTGACCACAGAAGTCGCGTCAGATGGCGCTTCCGCAACTCTCTTTACGGCTTCTGCGACCGCAACGTATACCCCACCTTACGGTTGCACGCTTCACGGTCTTGCAGCCCACGCTGCTTTCAGGCGCGACCAGGGGTTCGCCGCGCCGGCAGAGGTGAATGAAAATTCTGCATTGATGGAATCAGGCGAAGAGTTGCCAACTCAGGCGTCAACCTCATCAGCGATCGAGCCATTTTTAGCGAGTCTGTTTTCTGAGCCGCCAGAAGGAGGACGAAACACGCTGGCCGTCGTGATCATGCACAAAGGTGACATCATCGCTGAGCGATATGCTTTGCCGGTGTTGCCTTCAACCCGTTTGCAGGGCTGGTCGATGAATAAAAGTCTCATGGCTTCTTTTGTCGGCCTGCAAGTGGAGCGGGGTCTGCTTGATTTGGACCAGCCCGTGCGCGATCAATTATCACATCTGGGTGTCGATAGCGGAGTTATCACAGATCTGTCGGCAGACCTGACGCTCGAGCATTTGCTGTCGATGGCGAGCGGGCTCGATTTTGAGGAGCGCTACTACCCCGGGGATGATGTGACCGAGATGCTGTATGGGAACGGACCCATGTGGCAGGTGCCCATTCGTCAGGGTCATCGGGTGCCTCCAGGTAGCGAGTTTGTTTATTCGAGCGGGGATACCAATGTGGTGTCCTATCTCTGGCAGCAATCATTGGGGGGAGACAACTATACCGACTGGCTAAATCGTGAGGTTTACGAACCACTGGAATTAGACCGCCCCGTACTTGAACCCGACAGCAGTGGCGTTCAGGTCGGCTCGAGTTTTGCTTACCTCACAGCCCGGGATTGGGCCCGCCTCGGTCAATGGTGGCTGGATGCCTGGCACGGCCGCGATGAGTTGCTCTCCCAGAGGTGGCAGCGCGGGGCGGTGACCCCGGGTGTGGCACGGGGCGGGGAATACTACGGCTTGGGCTTTTGGCTGAATACCAACCAGCGAAAGTTTCCTGGGGTGCCTGAAAATACGTTCAACGCCGGGGGTAATTCGGGGCAGTTTGTTGTGGTCGTGCCCGATGCAGAGCTGGTGGTCGTGCGCCTCGGTTTGACCCTTGATGAATCAAAGGTTCATCTCGCGCCCTTTCTCCGGCAGGTACTTGCGCAGGTGGAGAGCGAGGCGAGGGACGTGGCCTTGTAAACCCCTTCTTGCGCGGATGACTGAATCTCTCGCGAACCCCCAGGGTTTGTGCTCGCGATATGACCTTCTATGCAGCGAAGCCATCCGTCGCCTTTACCAGAGCCTCGGTGTTGGGCGGGTCGAAAGCCGAGTGTCCCCCATTGGCAATGAGCTGAAAGTCGGCCTCTGGCCATGCGCAATGCAGATCCCAGGCGGTAGTTGCCGGGCAGACCACGTCGTAGCGGCCCTGCACAATTACGGCGGGAATATGGCGGATGAGATCGATGTTATCGAGCAGTTGATTCTCGTGGGTAAAGAAACCCTTGTTTACAAAGTAGTGGCACTCAATGCGGGCCATTGCCAGCGCGGCCTCGGGCTCGTCGAGTTTCTCCATGAAGTCTTTGTTTTGCAAAAGGTAGCTGGTGGATGCTTCCCAGACCGACCAGGCGCGAGCAGCAGCGAGGCGCTCTTCCTCGTCGTCGCTGATGAGTCGTCGGTGAAAGGCATTGAGCAGATCACCCCGTTCTGAAACCGGGATGGGCGCGAGGTAGTGTTGCCAGCTGTCGGGGTAGATCTCACTGGCGCCGTGCTGATAGAACCAACGGATTTCCTGATCCCGAAGTAGAAAGATTCCCCGCAAAACCAATTCCGTCACGACATCGGGATGAGCTTGCGCATAGGCCAAACTCAGCGTGCTGCCCCAGGAGCCACCAAAGACAAGCCATCGATCAATGCTGAGCTCAAGGCGAAGCCGCTCCATGTCGGCCACAAGATCCCATGTGGTGTTGGCGTGCAGGTTGGCGTGGGGCGTGGAACGTCCGCATCCTCGCTGATCAAACAGCACGATTCGGTAGCGATTGGGGTCAAAGAACTGCCGGGCCTCCGGCGAGGTACCACCCCCGGGCCCTCCGTGAACGAAGACACAGGGTTTACCGTCGGGGTTACCTGATTCCTCGAAGTACATGCTGTGGCCATCGCCAATCTCAATAAAGCCAGTGCGATAGGGTTCGATGGGGGGGTAGAGATGTGTCATCAGTTTATCCTTGCTTCCGTGGGCGAATCATAACTCTCAGTCCGTTCAAATGCGCACTGAAGAATAGTGGGGTAGGCTAACGCCACTCTTTCGGCGGGTTTTGTCAGGTGCAACAGGCTTTCATTTACGACGCGATTCGAACTCCTCGTGGCAAGGCCAAAAAGGATGGAGCCCTGCATGCGCTCCATCCATTCGATCTGCTGAAGGCGTTGTACGTTGCGCTGGAAGAACGCGTGGGTTTAGACCCCGGGGTCATTGCAGAAGTTATTCTCGGGTGTGTCACTCAAGTGGGTGAGCAAGCAGGCAATATTGCGAAAAGTTCCACGCTGTACGCCGGCTGGCCCTCAACAGTATCGGGCCTAACGGTTTCTCGATTTTGCTCCTCGGGTCTCGATGCGGTTGCTCTTGCCGCGCTGAAAATTAATGCGGGGCAGGAGCAA
>Ga0181573_10002478_pt1 | contig 17089 bp, 9 predicted proteins | sample 101ome_25_FD_148643 | JGI IMG/M metagenome (GOLD analysis project Ga0181573, IMG submission 148643) | Coastal salt marsh microbial communities from the Groves Creek Marsh, Skidaway Island, Georgia - 101409BT metaG (spades assembly) | ecosystem: Environmental > Aquatic > Marine > Intertidal zone... | reverse complement strand
GCAGATGTTCAGCGCGCGGCGCATGTCACCGGTCGCCGCGGCCACCTTCCTCGCGACCAGCTCCAGGCCCGCGTCCTCGAACACGGCGAAGGGGAGACCCGCCAGGCGCTGTTTCAGCAGCCTCTGAAGCTGATCCTTGTCGTAGGCGTTGAAGCTGACGACGGTGGGCTCGCACCCCCTGGCGGCGAGCCTGGGCAGGGTCACCTCCACCAGGTTGATCGCGTTCGCCACGCCGACGATGACGCACCGCGACCCGGGGAGCGTGGGCAGGCCGAAGAGCTCGTACAGGATCGCCTGGTCCTTGCCGATGAGCTGGTCCATCTCGTCGAGCAGAACCACCGTCATGGGCTGGTTGGCGGCGGCGGCGGCGGCGGTTCGGCTCCCGCGACCGTTGGCATCCGCCGGCGTCCCGCACACCAGCTGGCGCAGCGCCGCCACCTCGGGGAGCTGGGTCACGTCGGCGGCGCCGTTCGCGTCGGCGCCGTTCGCGTCGAGGGCCGGTGGAACCCCGCCGAGTTCCTCGATGACGCGAGCGAAGACGTGCCTCGGTTCCGAGAGCGCCATGCAGTTGACCGCGGCGACTCGAGGCCTCTCCTTGGCGGGCAGCGCGTGCCTGTCGCCGCCGCCCTCCTTGCTGCCGTCGCCCCAGCACCGGATCATCTTCTCGGCCTGCGACACGGTGAGGGACTTGCCGGTCCCCGGGAGGCCGCACACGTACACGGATCCGCTGCGGCGCTTCTTGAGGCATCCCTGGATGATGTCAACCACCTTCCGACGCTCCCGCTCGCGGCACTTGGCGAACCCGCCGGGCATCACGCTGGTGTGCAGTCGCTGCTTCGCCTGGTTCACCATGTGGGGATCCGCGGCGTTCCACACCACGGCCGCGGTTCCCAGCGCCGGCAAGCTCGGCTCGGGGCTCGCGGGTTCCGCGTCTAAACCCTCAAACGACGAGTCGTTTTGCGAGAGTCGAACCTCGTCCTCCTCATCCTCCGTCTTGATCTCGACGTACACGGGACCGGCGCCGGCGGGTTGCGTGGACCCATCGGCAATTTCCATGTCGTCATCGTCGTCGTCGTCGTCCGAGTCGCGCGCGTCGTCCCTGTTGTTAAGTCGGGATCCTCGGCGCGCGTTCATGTTGACGTTTCCCAGGGTCATCGCCACGCGGGTCCCGCCCCTGACGTCCTCTACGTCCTCGTCCTCCTCCTCGCGTCTGGACGCCTTGGCGCGCTTGTTGGACGGCCTCGCCGGGGACGTCGCGGCTGCGGACGCGAACTTCCTTCGCACGTCCGCCGCCCTGCGCCCGTCGGCGGTTGTCGTCGGGGAGACCATCCTCGCGCCGCCCCCGCCGTTCGACGCCCGCCTGCTCGGCTTCTTCTTACCGGTGGAGACGGCGTAGGCGTAAGCCTCCTCGGTCTTCTTGCGGACCGCGCGCTGGATCATCTCGCGAAGCTCCAAGGCGTCGTCGCAGTCAGCCTCGAAGCCGGTCACCTTCTGGTGAAGGAGCAGGAGGACGTCCACGTCGAAGCCCATCTCGGGGTCCTCGATGCAGTTCTCAACCTCCTCGGCGAGCTCGGACGCCTTCGCCGGGGTGAGGGGCTTGTTCTCGGGCTCGCGGCCGAGTCGGGCCTGCCTCTCCTCGACGGTCACCGTGCCCTCGACGGTGACGTCGTTGTCGTCCTCCTCCTCGTCGGACTCGGACTCGGACTCGGACTCGTCCTCCGAGTCGGTGTCCTCGTCGTCGGAATCGGAACCCTCGTCGGAATCAGACGCGGACTCGTCGTCCTCGTCCTCGTCCTCGTCAACCTCCTTGGCGGCGGTCTTAATGCCGCCGCGCGCGAGCCTCGCGCGCTTCGCCGCGGGCGCCTTCGAGCCCTCGCCGCGCGCGGTCCTCTTGGCGCCGGCGGCGGTCTTGGAAGCCTTAGCCTTGGCGCCCTTGCCGGAGGGAGCCTTGGCGCCCTTCTTGCCGCGCTTGACGATGTCGACGCCCGCGCCCAGGTACCTCACCTTGACGTAGGGCATCACCTCGTTCATGGACCTGAACCGTTTGGGCAGATCTTCCATCCCGGGCGGGGCGCTCTTGGACAGGGGCGGGGGGAAGTAGTACTTGTCCGTGGTGCCCTGGCTGTTACCCGTCTTGCGCTCCCTGATCTCGACGCGCCAGCCCTGGATGGTGATCGAGGGGAACTCCTCGCGGATCACGTCGTAGAACGTCTTGAGCGCCTCCTTCTCCAGCGCGGACGGGTTGGTGGTGGGCGTGGGCACGCGCGGGGGCGCAGCCTTGGCCAGCGCGGGGGTGGCCAGAGAGTTACTCGGAGAGGACTTCTTCGCCGCCGTCGAGGTCTTCGCCGCCGTCGTCTTCGGCAGGGTCACGGACTTCTTGGAAGCGGCGGGCTTGTCCGAGCCGGCGGCGGGCTTGACCGCGGCGCGCGCGGGTCGCCTCTTGGGGGCCTGATCGGCGTCCCTCGACGGCTTGGCGCCGGCGGCGGCCCTCGCGGACCTGCGGGTGGCTTTGCCGCCGTCCGTCGCGTCCTTGTCGTCACCCGCGGCGAGCTCCATGGCGGCCGCCAGGTTCCTCGGGCCTTCGGTGTCGTCCTCGACGTTGAGCTGCTTCTTCATGTACGCGACGACGTCCGCGTGCGAGCTGAACCGCTTGCCGTCGGCGTTGTAGAACCTGTTGTAGGTTTTGCCGCTCGCCGTCTTCTCCGTTCGGACGGTCCAACCAGGGGTCATCTTGATGCCGAGTTCCGCCTTGACCTTGGAGTTGAGCTCCTTGAGGGACTTGGCGTGCTGCTCCTGGCGCTCGATCTCGTCGACGTCCACGGGCGCGTCCGGGGAGAGCGGGTCGTCCTCGCCGCGGGGGTGCACGTGAAGCCTGGCGGCGGTGCGGGGTGTGACGCCCACCCTCACCTTGGCGCGAGCCACCCGGCTCGGCGTCCGTCCCACGGTGGACTTGGGCGTCGGCTCGCCCACGCGCTTGGCGCTGGGGTCCAGCTTGCGGTAGGAGAACCCCGGGTTCGTGAGCATCTGGACAACCTTGGACTGGCTGCTGAACTTGCGGCCGTCGGGGGCGAAGAATCGCTTGCGCTTCCCGGATGCCAAACCCGGACGCGATTCAAACTCGACGCGCCACCTGGACGCGGTGAGCTGGACGCCCGTCTCCTCGCGCACGTGTTGGATGAACGCCCGCACGGCGTGCTCCGCGGTCTCGTCCGCGGCGCACTCGTCGACGTCGTCGTCGTCGTCGGCGGCTCCGCTCGATCCTTGGCGGGCGTAATCGACGTGGGGCCTGCGGGAGCGCTCCGCGCTCTTCGGGGCGACCGGGAGCCCCTGCTCGACCCTGGCCTTGGCCAGCGTGTCCTGCACGTAGCTCACAACCTCGGACGCCGAGGAGAACCGGCGACCGCCCGGCGAGTAGAAGCGCGTGCGGCGCTTGCCCCCGGAGGACTTCCTCCTGTCCTTGCGGTCCCCCGAGCTCTCCTTGATCTCAACCTTGGCGGTCCAGTCCTCGCCGAGGGTGACGCCCGTCTCGCCGTAGACGCGCTCGCGAAGCTCCCGGACCGCCCGCTCCTCCTCCGTCTCGTCCGGCCGCCGCGGGAACCGCGCGTCCCCGGCGGGCGAGTCCGTGGCCTTGTTCACGGCGAGGGTGGTCGCGGTTCGGGGCGAGAGCACAGCCGAGGCGCCCCCCGGGAGAAGAGGAACCGTCGTCGTCGTCGCTCGGGGAGAACGCCGCGGGGGTGACGTCGGGTGGACGTCATCCATCGGGCGGTGGACGTCCACGGGGAGGGACGGGTCCTGCGCGCCCGTCTGCGCCGTCTTCCCCTTGCGATGCGGCGGCGTGCGGCGAGGGGGCGCGGGGAGCGCGGCGGCGGCGCCCGGCGCGGCGAGCGCGGGCGCGGGGGTATACGTCGAGGCGCCACCCGCGGACGGCGCCGGCGGAAGGGCGAGGACGGTACCGGCGGCGAGCCCGGCGCGGGCGTTCGCCGCCTCCATCGCCTCGCGCTTGCGCTGGAGCTCGGCGCGGAGCTTCTCCACCTCCGCCTGCTTCTCGCGTTCCCGCCGGCGAATTTCCTCCGCCGCCCTCGCCGCCGCCTCCGCGTTTGCTCGCTCCATCTCCGCGATTTTGCGTTCCTCCTCCTCAAACTGTTCGCGAATCTTGCGTTCCTCCTCCTCTCGCTCCGCCTGGAACTTGGCCTCCTCTAACGCGAGCTCGGCTTGCATCGCCTCGAGCGCCTTGCGCTTATCCGCCAAGCGCCGCGCCTCGAGCATGCTCTTGACGTGCGTCAGCGCCTGGCCGTCGCCCCAGAGCTCGACGCCCTCGGGATCGGTGTACACCTTCTCGGACTTACCGGAGGTGGCGGACGTTTTCCAATCCACGGTCCAGCCGTCCTCGAGCTCGTGGTCGAGTTTCGTCTCAACTTTGCGGCGGAGCGCGTCGAGCGCCTTCTTCGCGGCGGCTTCGCCGGGGTGCGCCGCGGGGGTCGCCATCTTCTCGGCGGCGGTCGCGGCGGCGGCGGCGGCGGCGATGGACGCGTCGTTCTCTTTGTCGGCGCCGGGCGAGGCCTCGCGGCGACGCTCCGCCTCTTCCGTGGAGACCTCCTCCGGGAGAGAGACCCGATTGGACATCTCCACGGCGTGCTGGATCGCCTTGTTCGGCGTGTCGAGCCCTCGCGGCGAACCGCCGGGGGCGATAAAAACCCGTCGGCGCCACCCCCGCGAGCACCGGTCGATCTTGCAGGTCCAGCCGGTGAGGTCCACGTCGACGCCCTTCTCCCGCGCGAGCTCCCGAAGCTTGTCGATCTCCGCGACGATCTCGTCGTTCATCTTGGTCGACGCGCGAGGGACGGCGGAGGCTTCGGCGTCGAGCTCGGCGGCGAGATCCTTGCGAATGGTGATGAACTCGTCCCCCCGCTGCTGCTCCTCGTCGTCCTCGTCTTCGCGGGGCGGCGCAGCCTGCGTGGGGGCGATGACTTCTTCTTCTTCCTCCTCCTCCTCTTCCTCGGAGCCCTCATCGTCTTCATCCGCTTCTTCATCCGCTTCTTCATCCGCTTCTTTGTCCGCTTCTTCGTCCGCTTCTTCATCCGCTTCTTCGTCCTCCTTGTCCTCCGCGTCGGCATTCTCCGCTTCGTCCGCGGCCCGCTTCATCTGAGGCCTCAGATGCTCCTCGGACGCTTCCTCCACCCCGTCGATGTCGTCGACGTCGACGCCGCCCGTTCGCTGCTTCTCGATGTGTTGCACCACCTCGGCCGCGCTGCCGTGGCGCTTGCCGCCGGGGGAGAAGAACCGCGTTCGCCTCTTTTGGCCGGAGAGCACGATGGAGGCGGTCCAACCGCGGGCGAGCGCGAGGCCGGTCTCCTGCAGCACGCGACTCGCGAGCTGCTCGACCGCGGCGATCTCCTCGTCGGACGCGTCGGCGGGGTGATCGTCGGGCGCGCCCGCGGGTTCCCGGTCCGCGGTTTGGGACGGGGCGTCGTTCGCGGCGTCGCGAGCGCCTCCTCGGCCGAAGATCCTGCGATAGGCTTTCCCCGGGGAGGAGAGCACCTGCGCGAGGAGGTTCGGGGTCGCCGCGTCCTTGCCGACCGGGATCTCGTCGGAGAAGAGGACCCGTCGTTCGGATCCCTTGGGCGTCGCGGCGACGGCGGCGGCGCGCGCGGCGAGCGGCGCCTTAGGGCTGCCGTCGGCGAGGACGTCTTTTCCCGCGCGGGCGCGCCCGGCTCCACCGTCGAAGGCCGGGGCGGGGATGCTGCCGCGCCTGCCGCGGCGGCCCATCGCGCCTGCCGCGGGCGAGTTCAGCGCGTGATCGTCCTGCATCGCGATCAATCCGCACGCGATCGCGCTCCGATACGGCCGGCGCCCCCGTTCAGTGACGCGCCGCGCGAGATCGAACCGCGCTGTTACACGCGCTCGCCGAGTGCCAAGACGGAACCGATCGGGGAGGCGGGTGTGCCAATGTCTTGTCCCGGTACGCTGTCGCGCGGTGCCGAACCTTCGAGAGAGCGCGCGTGGGACCGAACGACAACGCCGGTCGCGCGCTCTGATTCGCGTTCAAAAAGACGTTCGAGCCTCCGCCCAGCCGGCCGTCCTCTCGATCAGTCGACGTCGCGACGCGCGTGCACCTATTGGCCACCACCCGATGCGCCCTAACAAGCCCGTTTCTTCGCGTCTCGGCGGGAAACCTGAAATTTGAATTTCGAGTTGGCGCCTTTTTTCGTTTTTGAGTCCTTGAGGATTTGGTCGCACGCGTGAGCAGTCAGAAAACGAAATAGAAATACGCGGTAAAAGCAAATGCGAACGTGATCCGCACGCAAAACGTTCCAAAACGTGACGAAGACGGGCAAAAAATTAGGATCTCGAGAGGATCTCCAATCCCGCACCTCGAAAATTGCCACGCCGGACACTTTTCGGTCGTTTCCGCGTGAGAGACAACACAACAAGATGGGCACGAACGCGCCCGCCGTCACCCGTATCCGCTCCAACCTGGTCGTGTTCATCTTCGCCGTCTTTGTGCGCGCGCTTCTCGTCGTCGCCCTCGACGCGTCATCCTCCACATCCTCGGGCGCCCCTCTGCTTCAAGCGGGGGTGCCCTCCTCATTTTCTCGCGGGAGTTCCAAATATCTGGCGGTCCTCGGCGCACCCAACGCGGCGGGGCAGAGAGCGGGTGGGGTGGAGCGCGCTCCCTCCGTTCTCCGCGCGGCCGGCATCGTCGACGACATCCGCGCGCTCGGCTGGGACGCCCGCGACCTCGGCGACGCGCACGAGCCAAAGCCGCCCGTGCCCTCGCCCCCGCATGGCCCCCCCGGCCCGCCAACGGTGCCCCGCGTCCGGAAAACAAACGCGTGGAGAGACGCCGACGCCGCGGCGCTCCACGAGCTCGTCGCCCGACGCGTCCACGACGCCAAGACGTCCGGCGCGGTTCCCCTGATCCTCGGGGGTGACCACAGCGTCGCCATCGGCTCCATCGCCGGCGCGCTCCGCGACGATCCCGCGCTCTCCGTCGTCTGGATCGACGCGCACGCAGACGTCAACACGCCGCGAGTCTCGGAGACGGGCAACCTCCACGGCATGTCGCTCGCGATGGTCGCGGGGCTCGCCGATCGCGCGTCCTGGCCCGACGGCGCGTACGACTGGCTCCTCGAGGACGACGACGACTCTCGCGACGACGATGTTCAAGTCCGCGTTCGACGCGTTCAACCCAGGCTCGACTTGCGCCGGCTTGTGTACGTCGGCCTCCGCGACGCGGACCCGCCCGAGGCTTCGCTCATCGCCGAGCTCGGGATCGAGGCGTTCACCGCCGCCGACGTGAGGTCCCTGGGCGCTGAACGCGTCGCACGGCTCGCCCTCGACCACCTGCGCGTCGCGAACGGCGGCGAGGCGCTCACCTCGCTGCACGTGTCCCTGGACGTGGACTCGCTCGATCCTTCGCTCATGAACGCGACGGGCACGCCGGTGCCCCTCGGGCTGGACGTCGAGGACGTCGCGGGTTTCCTTCGCGAGCTGAGGCGCGACGCGAAGATCACTTCCGCGGACCTCGTCGAGCTCAACGTCGAGCTGGTGGACGAGGCGACGCGGGGTGGGTACGTCGACACGGCCAGGGCGCTCGCGCGGGCGCTGCTGGGAGAGGCTGGGTGCGCGGAGCCCGGCGCGTGATGACCGGCTGGGGAGTTTTATTTTCCCCAGTTCGTAACGCACAACGTGTTCGTAACGCAAAATGTTGTGACTGGGCGACAGTGGGGGTGCCGAGAGCCGAGGGTGCCGCCGGATTTTTGGCATTTTAGATTCCTTTTTTCACGTCTCTAGCTCTGAGAGTATTTTGGCGTCACCGAGCCGCTCGTCGCTCGTCGCTTCACACCGCGAGCATCCACTCGCAGAAAACATGGTCAAGGTCGGCATCAATGGTGCGTGCGTTCGAAACCCCCGAGCGCCTCGCGCCGGCGCGCGACGCCTTCCGGTCCCCGAAAATCCCGCGCCTCCACCCCGATCGCGATAACGAACCTTCCCCATCCCTCCCCATCGCGAATGTCCACCTGACGATCGCCGCCCGCCGCCCGTCGTCCCCTCGCTCCCAGGTTTCGGACGCATCGGACGCCTCGCGTTCCGCCTCGCGTACGACCACCCAGAGCTGGAGTTTGTTCACATAAACGAGTTCCCCGGCGCGGGCGAGTCGTCCGCCTACCTCGCCAAGTACGATTCCGTCCACGGGCAGTGGCCCAAGGATTGCGCGTTCGTCGACGGGAACATCGTCGTGGACGGCAAGCCGATCTCTTACTCCACCCACTCCACCCCGGGCGACGTCCCGTGGGACGAGCACGGCGTGGAGCTCGTCCTCGAGTGCAGCGGCGAGTTTCTCACCCGCGACAAGCTCAACCCTTACTTCGCGAGGGGCGTCAAGAAGGTGCTGGTGTCCGCGCCCGTCAAGGAGAAGGAAGACCCCGTGCTCAACGTCGTGTACGGCGTGAACCACGAGGAGTACGACCACGGCAAGGACCACATCGTCACCGCCGCGTCGTGCACCACCAACTGCCTCGCCCCCGTCGTCGCCGTCGTCCAGAAGAACCTCGGCATCGTCCGCGGCTCCATCACCACCATTCACAACGTCACCAACACGCAGACAATCGTGGACGCGCCAAACAAGAAAAAATCCGATCTCCGCCGCGCGCGCTCGGGCCTCACGAACCTCGCGCCGACCTCGACCGGGTCCGCCACCGCCATCGCGCTCATCTTCCCGGAGCTGAAGGGCAAGCTCAACGGCATGGCGGTCCGGGTGCCCCTGCTCAACGGGTCCATCACCGACTGCGTCTTCGAGGTTGCGAGGGAGACCACCGCCGAGGAGGTCAACGCGCTGATGAAGGAGGCGTCGCAGGGGTGGCTCAAGGGGGTACTGGGGTACGAGGAGCAGCCGCTGGTGAGCACCGACTACATCAACGACGAGCGAAGCGGCATCGTCGACGCGCTGAGCACCATGGTGGTCGACAAGACGCACCTGAAGATGTACGTCTGGTACGATAACGAGTACGGATACTCCGCGAGGATGGTGGACATCGCCCGCATGATCGCCGGTAAGATGTGAGGGTGCCCGCGATGCGAGTCATCGTTCGACGGCGAACATCTATAGAAGCGCGCGTGTTAATATTGTACAATCCAAAGTACCTTCGTGACGTCTGTTCTCACCTCCTACGCCGGGGTGGGGCCGCAGTCGCACGACTCCAGAGCCATGCACTTCGGCTTCTCCAGCCTCGACGGCTCCTCTCCGTCCGCCGCCGCCAAAATTTCCACGCACGGCAGCTTCGTCGCGCCTCCGAGCTCCAGCGCCTTCAGCACGGTACCCCCGCCGGTGAAGAGGTAATAGCTCGGACACTCCAGCGCCGTCATGTACAGCCCGGGGCTCAGGGATTTAAACTCCTGCAGGGTGTCGCCGCCTCCAAAGTACTTACGCGCGTCGACGTTACTCGCGATTGCCGCGTCCAGAGCGGCGGTTCCCTCGTGGAAACCCGCGGGCGTGAAACCCATCACGGCGTTGACGAAGATGGTCTTGGCGCCGGCGATGACCTCGGCGACGCTCGCGTCTCTGAACGACTCGGCGGATACGTCAAGAAAGTATCCGGTTGTTTCCCCGGGTTTCAAGTCGGCGAGTCGTCGGGCGCGGACGCGATCGCCGTCGCCGCTGCCGCACTTTCCCGCGACGGGCACGCAACCGCACCCGTCGAGCGCGTCGCTCTCGATGACCGTCGACAGCGGCACCAGCTTTCTCTCAACCTCCGGGACCAACAGCTGCGACTTGGCGATCTCCACGTCGAGCGGATCTACGCCGGCGATTGTAACCCCAAACTTGGCGGCTATGTAGGCGTTGTACAGCTGGCCGCCCAGCATGACGTGATCCGCCTTTCGCGCGATCGCCTCGACGCACCCCATCTTGGTGTCGAGCTTGCTCCCGGCGATGACGGCCAGGAACGGCCTTCTCGGTTCGGTCAGCGCGGAGAGCGCCGCAACCTCCTTCTGCATGAGGAGACCGGCGTAGGAAGGCAGCAACTTGGCGACGTGGAAGGTGCTGACGTGCGGCTGCCAGGAGCCGAAGGCGTCGTTGACGAACACGTCCGCGAGGCCCGCCAGCTGTGTCGCGAACCTTTCGCGCGCTGCGACGGCGTCAGCCGCGGCGAGCCCCTCCTCGCCCTCGAACCATCGCGTGTTGGGAAGGTAGACGCCGCCCACTCTGCGGTGCTTCAGATCTTCGATGAGCCAGTTGACGCTGGTGTCGACGTCGAGGATACCGCGCCCTGGCTCGACCCGGAACGTCGGCACCGCGAACACCACCCCGAGCTTATGCTGGAGGTACCTGACGACGGCCGTGACGGAGTCCTCGTCCCTGCACGAGATCTGCTTGCGTTTCTTGTCGAAGGGGCGGTTGACGTGGGTCATGAGGATGGGACGGCCACCGCGTTCGACGATGTTGTACAGCGTGGCGATGGACTGATCGACCCTGAAAGTGTCGTGAATGACGCCATCCTTGACGCAGTTGTGGTCCACGCGGACGAGCACGACCTTATCTCTGAGGTCGGCGTCCTGCACGCGACGCAACGATCGCGCGGTCATCTCTCGGCTGGCTCCTCGACTGATGGACGGTTTTTCCTCGGCGGCGTCGACTTGCTGCGCTCGCGAGGGCCTGTGCGATGGTTCCCGCACGTGTCGACGCGGCTGGAGACGTCTATCGTCAGTTATCGAGCGTGGCTCTCGCGTATCGACGCACGCGTGCCTTCCGCGCGGGGCTGAAGAGTGAGAAGGCGAAGGAACTAGCCTTCACCCAAAGGAATATTCCAAGACGAAAACTCATCGCCTCGGCACCCTCCCTTCCTGCCGGACGTCACCCCTACCTGCCCTCTCACTCCGATGGCCACGTGGGTGGCGCGGGCCCCGGTGGCGGTGGGGCATCGGCCGGGGGATCGGGTCTGCCCCCCATCGCGCCGCCGACATGACCGCCCCGAGACGCGTCGGCGGTGCGACACGAGCGGCGCGCTCGATCTCGCCGCCGGCGCCGCGCGCGCGCGCCCCGCGGTGGACCTCTACGACCTCAGCGACACCCTCACCGAGTACTCCGCGGCGTGGGAGTGGCAGCGCGCCATCCTCGACCTCCGGCTCCGGCACCTCGCTCGAGACGATGCCGACGACGCGATGCTCGAGGAGGCGAACGACGACGACGATGTGCCGCTTGGATCGAGGGACGTGGTGCTCATGGTCCAGCACCCGCCGGTGGTCACCCTCGGCACCGGATCCACCGCGGACAACCTGAAGTTCGACCCCGACGCCCCGGGCGCGCCGTTCCCGGTGCACCGGACCGAACGAGGCGGCGAGGCCACGTACCACGGCCCGGGGCAGCTCGTGATCTACCCCATCATCAACCTCCAGGACGGGCACCACCGCCCTGACCTCCACTGGTACATGCGGTCCCTCGAGGACGTGGCCGTGGCGACGATGGAGTCGCTCGGCGTGGCGAAACCCGGCCGCGTCGACGGGCTCACCGGCGCGTGGGCCAACGTGGAAAAACCACCCGACGCCGAAGACGAAGGCGAAAGTCATCGCCCGGCGCGCACCCCGGACGGCGCCTCGGCACCCGGGGACATCGCACGACGCCGCGAGCACAAGCTGGCGGCGATCGGGGTGCGCGCCAGGCGGTGGGTCACCTACCACGGGATGGCGCTCAACGTCGACCCGAACCTCTCGCACTTTAGAGCCATCGTGCCGTGCGGCATCGGCGACAGGCCGGTGGGGTCCGTGGCGCAGATGCTGGGGGGACGCGCGGGCGTCGTGAGCGCGTTGGACGACGGCGTGGCTTTCGATCTCACGGCAGAATCGATCGATTCCGATTGGGCCGGCGCGGACGAGGCGCTGATGCGGGCGGCGAGGGCGGGTTTAGTACACGCGTTTGAGGAAGTCTTTCGAGTCCGTCTGCGTAAGAGGCGCGGCGCTCCGGACGTTTGAGGCGGTGACACAGCCGTGCGTTGGGGCGGTGACGTCCGGGCGTGTCGGGGGACGATGCCGGCGGGGCGGGGCGAGCGGGGCGGGGAAGGCGGAGCGACAGCGCGGGGCGCAGAGGGAGGGTGGGAGGGACGAAGCTCCCTTTGGGTCGCGAGGCTCGGTGGTGCGCACCGGCTGCTTTTGCGGTGACTCAGCAGTCGCCGGAAAGGTCGCGGAACACGTTGTTAGGTTTATCCACACGCGTCTGCGGTGTCCACGCGCCTCTCAGATGCTCCTCTTTCTCGCGATCCTCGCGCTCCTGTGCACCGATGCGGTCGCCGCCGCCAAGCTCCCCGGTCCGTCCCCGTACGCCGCGGTGGATGCGCGCAACGCGGGCGCCGAGTTTGACAACCTCCCGGGATTCACCCGATCGCGGTACGCGCGCGATCACGCGCTCATCACGCCGGAGTCCCGCGTGTACACCGGCCTCTTCGGATGGCAGGAGACCACCGCCGCGTGGTTCGTCACCCCGGCGATGGCCGGCGGGCCGACCTTCAGCATGTACCAGGCGCTCATGCGCCCCGGCGCGAGCAGCGGGATGCCCGAGCCCGGTACTTGGCGCTTCGTCTTCGTCATGGATGGCAAGATCTCGGTGCGGGACGACCTCGAGCTCACCGACGGCGGCGGCGCGGCGAGCGGCAGGTACAACGACCTCACACACGGCCACTTCGCCTACTTTCCCGCCGATCACAGGCACAAGATCACGTCCTCGGAGGGCGCGTCGCTGCTCATCTACGAGAAGAAGTACGTGCCCCCGAGCGGGGGTGTCGCCGAGGCCATCGGACCCAACCCGCCGACTCCCAGGTTCCTGGTCGGATACACCGACGACCTGCCCAACATCGAGACCCCGGGCGAGGTTTTCGGCCTGAAGAAGCTCCTGCCGCAGTCTCTCGAGTGGGACGTCAACTTTCACGTCATGGACTTCAACCCCGGCGAGCACCTCTACGTGAAGGAGATCCACTACAACCAGCACGGACTCATGCTACTGGAAGGTAAGGGGGTGTACCGGCTGGGAGACGATTGGTACTCGGTGCAGGCCGGAGACGTCATCTGGATGGCGCCTTACGTCACGCAGTGGTACGCGGCGCTGGGTTACAAGCGAAGCAGGTACATCATCTTGAAGGACACCAACCGGGACCCCATCAACACGTACGCTCCATAGAGTCGCCGAACGTCTGCGTTGTGCGTAAGTGTCAGAGCGTAAACCCGAGTCGGTCCACTCGCGAATCACCATATATCCACCCGCGTCTCGTCCGTCCTGAACAGTCCGTCGCCCTCCTCGACGTCGAACGACGCGATGAACTCCGGCATGTTGGACACCGTGCCGTTGACCCTGACCTCGGGCGGCGCGTGGGGATCGACGGCGATGTACTTGGCCGCGAGTTTGGCGGTGATGTTCTGCCTCCATATCGTCGCCCAGCTGAAGAAGAACCGTTTCGCGGAATCCTTCGGGAAGTTATCCGGCGCGGCGGCGCCGTTGGCTCCGTTTGTTTTGACGTATTCGCCCCACGCCCTGTACGCCAGTCTGAGGCCGCCGAGGTCGGCGATGTTCTCTCCCTGCGTCAGCTCGCCGTTGACGTTGCGACACGTGCAATCCTTGGCGACGACCGACCTGACGCCAAACTTGGACAGCGAAAACGGCCCGGCTTTCCGTTCCTCGCACTCCTCGTCCTGGGTGTGCACGACGGTGTCGTTGGCCTGCTTGACGATGACCGCGGCGCGGGCGTTGAACTGCTCGGCGTCCGCCGGCTGCCACCAGTCGTTCATGTTCCCGGACGCGTCGTACTTTCGACCCTGGTCGTCGAACCCGTGCGTGATCTCGTGCCCGATGACCGCGCCGATGGCGCCGAAGTTGACGGCGGGATCGGCGGCGGCGTCGAAGAACGGGGGCTGAAGGATCGCCGCCGGGAAGACAATCTCGTTCAGCATCGGGTGGTAGTAAGCGTTGACCTGCTGCGGCGCCATGAACCAGCGCTCGCGGTCGACCGGGGCGTCGATGCGCGCCAGCATGCGTTCGTGCTCGAACATCTGCGCGGCGCGGGCGTTGGAATAGTACGGCGCGTACGCGGCGATCTCCAAGGCGGCGTAATCGACCCACTCATCCGGGTATCCAATCTTCACGCGGAATCCCGCCATCTTCTCCAGCGCCTTTTCCTTCGTGGCGTCCGACATCCACGGAAGCTCGCGGAGCCTGTCCTCCACCGCGCCCTTGACGCACTCCACCAGACGAACCGCCGCATCCTTGGCGTGCTTCGGAAAGTGTCGCTCCACGTACGCCCGCCCGACGAGCTCGCCGATGGCGCCGTTCGCCTGCGACACCACCCGCTTCCACCGCGGCTTCAGCTCCTTCTGGCCGTTCAGCTCCACGCCGAAGAACGAGAAGTCCTCGTTCACGAAGTCGTCGGACAGGTACGACGCCGCCGAGCTGGCGCAGTGGAACGTCGCGTACGCCAGCACCGCTTTCGATCGATTTTGACGTCCCGGGTTCGAATCCCCGACCGGTGAGCTTGAATGTTTCACGAGCGCATCCGTCGCGGCGACCAACGCGGCGGGCCACGAGACGTTGAGCTCCCCGGGCTCCGGCTTCCCCAGCGCCTCGAAGTACGCGCGCCACGGGAACGCATCGCCGTTCGGCAGTTCGTCGCACGAGGCGAACTTGTTGTACGTTCGCTCGGCGTCTCGTCGCTCCGCGGGGCTGAGGTGCGATTTCGCGATGGACGTCTCTGGAGGAACAGAAGGTCAATATGTCACAGAAGTACTAAAAAAAATAAACATGGAACATACCTATCGCGACCACGTCGTCGGCGGCTTCAGCCGCGGCGTTCGCGTCCGCGTACTCGCCGCCGACGAGCGCGAGCATCGCGGCGACGTGCGCGCGGTACTTCTCGCGCGTCTCCACCCGGTCCTTGTATTCCGAGAGGTAGTAGTCGCGGTCGGGTAGGCCGAGGCCGCCCTGAGCGAGCGCCGCGATGGAGTGCGAGCTGTTCTTCTTGTCGGGCATGTCGCCGACGGAGAAGGCGCACTCGACCCCGGACGCGTGGAGGAGCGCGACGGCGCGCGCGACGGCGGTCGCATCGCCGTCGGGGCCCTGGGGATGGAGGTTGAGAGGGTCGGGGAGGGACTCAGCGGTCGGTCCAGTCGGGTACGTTTGTTAACAATGAATGAATGATGAGCGGGTTAGGGACTCGATCCGGCGAGCGGTTCCTCACCGACGCTTCAGAGAGCTGCTTCGCGATCGCGAGGGTGGGCGCGAGGGCCGCGCGGGAGTCCTGCGACGCCGCGTTCATGCCGCTGACCATCCACGCGCCCGCCTTGTCCTCGGGTCCCAGCTCCTCCATCAGTGTCCGGGTCTTGATCAGCGCATCGTCGTTGAGGATCTCGAAGGTGCCCCACCGGCCGTACTCGGCAGGGACGGGGTTGGCCGCGAGCCACTCGGCGTTGACGTGGCGGTACAGATCATCCTGCGCGCGCGGCAGTGCGGGGTTGCCCTCGGATCCGGATCCCATGCCTGCGCTCGTGTACCACTACGCGCGTGTTCGGTTTGGCGACAGGGACGATTTTTTGCACCTCGGTCAGTCAACACGAGGGTCGGGAGATGGTAGACTCCCAGACGGACGTCAAACACGTGCATCGCGATGATTTCTTCTGAACGTACAAACAGTCAGGGGAAACATGATAAATATTGAATTTCGCTTGTGTAGTCCACATACGTTCAACAACTATCTAGTAGCTAAAGCCCTTGGTCCAACGACGCGCCGAGGGAACGCACGAACCGCATCACGCGACCCAGCCTTCGCGCGTCCTCCCCGAGGCTCGCGCGCACCGTCGACGCGTTCGTACCGTCCAGGTACGCCCCGCCGCTGCCCCTCCTCGCCCGCTCCAAGTCCCCTCGCGTCAGCGGCAGCGCCACGACGAAATCCTCCCCCGCGCGAAAGACGAGCACCCTCTTCACGACCCCGTCGTCCCCGTCCCATTCCCCTTCCTCGACGTTTTGTGCCCCTCCCATCGCCAGCTCGATCGTCGACACCCCGGGAAACGCGGCGATCGCGGCGTCCGCCACCGCCGCCGCCGCCTCCATCGTCGCCGCGCGCGTCCCTTCCTCGCCCGCGCGCGGCCGCGAGAGGTCCAGCCGAGTCCACGCCAGCCGGCACCCGCCGCCGCCGCCGCCGACCGGCTCGACGCGTCCGCCTCCTCCCCCACCGACCCGAGCCCCACCTCCGAAGCACCCCCTTCCGCCCCCGACCGAGACGCCGCCGGCACCGGGCGGGTCATCCCCATCCCCGGGGCGAAAGGTCACCCGCGACCGACGACCCGCGCCTATGCGTTTCACGCGAGTCTTGGGACCCGTCGCGTCGCGCGAGTCTTTGCCGAGTTTCCGCGACGACCGCGACGACGGACGCGGGTGACACCCGGACGTATCGTCGTCGACGCACGCCGCGTACACCCACGGGGCGCTCACGCCGAGTCTATTCGCGATGCTTCGCGCGATCGTTCGGGGTTCGCGGGCCAGGATGGCGACGAGCTCGTCGTCAAAGTCGAGGCCCGTCGCGGTCGCGCAGTGGACGCCGGGGGTTCGCGCGAGGACGTCGGCGTGTTTGCGCGCGAACGACGCGAGCGAGGCGTCGGCGACGCGTCCGGGGATGTCTTCGTCGAGCGCGGATACCGACGCGGACACGACGCACGCGACGCCGAGCGCGGGGTCCTTGCGAACATGCAGGGCGCAGTCGCCGACGGCCCATCGAGCGATGGTCGGGTCGGCGGTCCGGTCGGCGTCGCCCTCTCTCCGACCGAGGGACGTCGCGTCGAGGTCCAGCGCGAAGAGCATCCCCGAGAGGTGCATGGCCGCGGGGGACGACGCGCCGTCGATGTCGTCCCCCCCCGACCCCGACGACGTCGAGTCCGCGGCGTCTCCGAAGTCGCCCCGCAGGCCAAAGTTAGGCGCCCATCGCTTCGCGTACAGACACGCGCCGTTCCGCGTGGAGAGGACCACGACGCCGTTCATGCCCCGTCGCGATGGACTCGGCACTCGCCGAGGACCCGCGCGGTCGGGCGTGGAAGGTCCCCGGGACGCCCCCCCCGTCCCCTC
>Ga0181573_10002477_pt1 | contig 17091 bp, 15 predicted proteins | sample 101ome_25_FD_148643 | JGI IMG/M metagenome (GOLD analysis project Ga0181573, IMG submission 148643) | Coastal salt marsh microbial communities from the Groves Creek Marsh, Skidaway Island, Georgia - 101409BT metaG (spades assembly) | ecosystem: Environmental > Aquatic > Marine > Intertidal zone... | reverse complement strand
CCCGGCCAGGGCGACAAGCGTCCGAGCATCCCAGAATCGCAGAGAGAGGCTCACTGATGAACCAGGACATGATGGAGGCGCTGCAGGCGCTCGCCACCGACCGAGGCATCTCCGTTGATGCGCTCTTCGGGGCGCTCGCCGACGCCCTCGAGCACGCCTACAAGCGCATGCCGGATGCGTACGAGTACGCCTGGGTGACGATCAACCCCGAGACCATGGAGTTCCAGGTCTTCGCTCAAGAACTCGACGAGGACGGCGAGCCCGTCGGCGATGAGTTCGAGGTCACCCCCGACAACTTCGGACGCATTGCAGCGCAAACCGCCCGCCAGGTGATGACCCAGCGCATCCGTGAGGCCGAACGCGAGCTGAAGTACGAGGAGTACGCCGGCCGCGAGGGCGACATCGTCACGGGCATGATCCAGCAGACCGACGCCCGCTACACGCTGCTCGACCTCGGTCGAGTGGAGGCGCTTCTGCCCCAGGCCGAGCAGGTGCCGTTCGAACGCCCCGACTCGAACGCCCGCATCAAGGCGTACATCGTCGAGGTCCGCAAGACGGCCAAGGGCCCGCAGATCGTCGTCAGCCGCACCCACCCGGGTCTGGTCAAGCGTCTCTTCGAGCTCGAGGTCCCCGAAATCGCCGACGGCGTCGTGGAGATCAAGGCCTGTGCCCGCGAACCAGGCCACCGCACCAAGATCGCCGTGTGGTCCAACGATGCGAACGTCGACCCGGTCGGCGCCTGCGTCGGTGCTCGTGGCGCTCGCGTGCGTCAGGTCGTCAATGAGCTCCGTGGCGAGAAGATCGACATCGTGCCGTTCCACGAGGATCTGCAGGAGTTCGTCACTCGCGCCCTGAGCCCGGCGAAGGTCACCGAGGTGCGTCCCGACGAGATGACCGGCGACTGCGATGTCATTGTGCCCGACTTCCAGCTGTCGCTGGCGATCGGCAAGGAAGGCCAGAATGCCCGCCTTGCCTCCCGTCTTACCGGCTGGGGAATCAACATCAAGTCCGAGACCCAGTTCGCCGAGGAGCAGGCGTACGCCGAGGGGGTCGAGTGGGCCGATGGCGAGTGGATCCAGGATCCCGAGACCGGCGAGAACCTGTGGCAGCCCGCCGATGGCAGCGATCCGATCTCCGAGGCCGACTATCTGGCCATGCAGGAAGAAGAGGCGGCCGCGGCCGACGAGGCTCCTGTAACCGACGACGAGTACGCCGAGGACGAGGCCGGTGATGGCCCCGTCGCCGAGGCGGACGACGACTCGGCCGCCGACGACGAGGCCGAATAGCGGTTCTGATGCCGATTCGGACCTGTGTGGGGTGCCGTGAGCGCCGTGAACAGGCCGAATTGGTGCGGATCCGGGCGACTCCGGACGGCCTCGCATGTGGGCGAGGACCGGGCCGGGGGGCGTATGTGTGCCTCGATCAGGCATGCCTTGACGCAGCAATCGCTCGAAAGGCCATCGGTCGGGCCCTGCGAACCGCGGCAGATGCGGATGATCTCGCTAGGCTTCAGTCCTCGTGGCCATTGCAGCCTGACGCGCGTGCGCGCCAGCAGGAATGACCACTGACGACGCAGATTGTGTCGTCGAACAAGTGAGCGATCCGGCGGGTTCGAAAGCGAACACCGGGTCAGAAGGGCAATCGCCTCAGTGCCAAACAACATCCGCGTCTACGAACTCGCACGAGAGCTCGGCATGACCAATGCCGAGACGCTCGATCTCGCCGAGTCCTTGGGGATCGGCGTCAAGAGCCATTCCTCGAGCATCGTCGACGCGCAGGCCGATCGTGTCCGCCGCAAGGCCGAGCGGGAGGGCCTGGTTCGAGACGAGCAGCCTGAGGAGCCGAAGCCGGTAAAGAAGGCGGCCAAGAAGTCGGCGAAGAAGGCCGTCAAGAAGTCGGCGAAGAAGGCGGCGAAGAAGACGGCGGCCAAGAAGGCCGCAGCGAATGTGGAGGCGCCGGCCGACGAAGCCCCCGCCGTCGCCGAATCGATCGCCGACGAGCCATCGGTCGAGGTGGAGCCGGTGATCGAGGAGCCGTCCGCTCCAGAGTCCGAGACACCGACCGCACCTGCCCGCGTGATCTCCTCGAGCGGCAGTGCTGCGCCACCCAAGAAGCCGAACGAGCCTGAAGTTACGCCGGCACCGTTGGCCAAGAAGGTCGTCAAGAAGGTCGTCAAGAAGGTCGTCAAGAAGGTCGCCGTTGATCCGTCGAAGCGGCCACCGACCTCGGGTTCGGGCAAGCCGATCCCGCCGCCCCCGCCGCCGCGTTCCGCGTCGGGCAAATCGATCCCGCCACCTCCTGGTGGTCGTCCCAGCGGCCCCGGCGGCGGGCGTCCGGGCGGTCCGGCTCGCAGCCCCATGCCGGGTGGTCGCCGACCCACCGCCCCTCGAGATTCGGTGCCGGGCGCGGGTGCTCCCCCTGGGGGCGGTCGCGGTGGCCCCGGCGGCCGTGGAGGCCCCGGTGGCCGTCCGGGTGGTCCTGGTCAGCGCCCGCCCCGTCGCAAGGGTCGTCGCCGTCGCAACCGCGAAGAGCTCCAGCCGATGGACGCGCCGAGCTACACGCCGGTCGACGCGCCGGTCCCCGAGGGCGAGGTCGTTGTCGAGCGAGCCTCGACGGCGCTCGACCTCGGCCCCAAGCTCAACCGCACGGCGGCCGACGTCGTCCGGTTCCTCATGCAGGCCGGCGAGATGGTTACCGCCACGCAGTCGCTGAGCGACGACATGATCGAACTGTTCGCCGCCGAGATCGGCGCCGAGATCCGTCTCGTCGATCCGGGTGAGGAGCAGGAGGTCGAACTCCAGAAACTGCTCGTCATCGACGACGACTCAGATGATGAAGCGCCGCTCCGTCCGCCGGTGATCACCGTGATGGGTCACGTCGACCACGGCAAGACGCTGCTGCTCGACCGCATTCGCAACGCCAACGTCGCCGATGGCGAGGCCGGCGGTATCACCCAGCACATCGGTGCGTACCAGGTCGAGCGCGACGGTCAGAAGATCACGTTCATCGACACGCCGGGCCACGCTGCGTTCACCCAGATGCGAGCCCGCGGTGCGGAGTCCACCGACATCGTCATCTTGATGGTGGCCGCTGACGACGGCGTCATGCCCCAGACCATCGAGGCGATCAACCACGCGAAGGCGGCCGAGGTGCCGATCATCGTGGCGGTCAACAAGATCGATCGTGAGAACGCCGATGTCGACAAGGCAATTGCCGGCGTGGCCGAGCACAATCTTGTTCCCGAGGAGTGGGGCGGCGACACCATCTTCCAGCGGGTTTCGGCGCTGCAGAACATCGGAATCGATGAACTGCTCGATCAGATCCTGCTCGTCGCCGAGGTCGAGGATCTTCGTGCGACTCCCGAGGGCCGAGCCCAGGGCGTCGTTCTGGAGGCGAACCTCGACATCGGTCGAGGTCCGGTGGCCACCGTCCTCGTCCAGAGCGGCACCCTCCGAGTCGGGGACCCAATGGTTGCCGGCGCGGCGTGGGGCCGTGTCCGTGCTCTGATCAACGATCATGGTGAACAGGTCAAGGAAGCCGGCCCGTCGACTCCGGTTCAGGTTCTTGGCCTCTCCGAGGTCGCCGACGCTGGCCGGGAGTTCGTCGTCGCGCCGAATGAGAAGGTGGCCGGCCGGGTGGCCGACACTCGCGAGCACTGGCAGCGTCAGTCCTCGCTCGGCCGCGAGGCTCATGCCCTCGCCGGCGGTGGCAAGCTCGAGGACATCTTCGACCAGATCCAGCGCGGCGAGGCGGCCACGCTCAACCTGATCATCAAGGCCGACGTCAATGGTTCGCTCGAAGCGCTCACCGAGTCGCTCCGCAAGCTGGAACGTGACGAGGTCAAGATCGGCTTCGTGCATCGAGGTGTCGGCGGTATCACCGAGAACGACATCCAGTTGGCGGCGACCGCCAACGCCACGATCATCGGCTACGGCGTACGGCCCGACCGCAAGGCTCGCGATCTCGCTGATGCTGAGAAGGTCGAGATTCGCACGTACGAGATCATCTACCACCTGCTTGAGGACATCGAATCGGCGATGGTCGGTCTGCTGGCGCCCGAATTCGAAGAGGTCGTCACCGGCGACGCCGAGGTGCGCGAGATCTTCTCGGTGCCCCGCATCGGCAAGATCGCCGGTTGCTACGTCCTCAATGGCGTCATCACCCGCAACTCCAAGGTGCGCTTCATCCGGGAAGGCACGATCATCTGGAAGGGCACGGTCCAGTCGCTCAAGCGCTTCAAGGATGATGCCCGTGAGGTTGCCGCTGGGTACGAGTGTGGCATCGGCCTGTCGGACTTCCAGGATCTGCGCCCCGGCGACATCATCGAGACCTACGAGGAGCGCGAGATCGAGCGCACCCTCGAAGACCTCGACAGCTGATGGGCAAGGGCCGCAGCCGGCACAACCGATCCGGCGCTCCGGGCACGCGCACAGCCAAAGCAAGCGAGTTGATCCGTCGGGTCATCGCGTCCGAACTTGAGTACATCGAGGATGAACGACTCGAGCTCGTGTCGCTCACGGGTGTCGACGTCGACCGTGATCTCCACAAGGCGGTGATCTACTTCACGACCTTCGACCGTGACGGCGATCCCGAAATCGACGAAGCGTTCGAGGAGTATCGCGGTCGACTGCGCCATGCGGTGAGCCAGGGCACGCAGCTGCGTCGCGCTCCCGAATTGGAGTTCCTCTCGGACTCGACGCTGCGATCTGCGGCGCGCATCGAGGAAATCCTGCGCCAGGAGGCCGAGCGCCCACCGGTGCCCGATCTCGACTCCGGCGCTGCCAGCGAGGCTGAGGATGGGCACGAAGACGAGTAGCGCCGGCCCGCACGGTGTCGTCGTGATCGACAAGCCGGCGGGCTGGACCAGCCACGACGTCGTCGCCAAGTCCCGCGGCGTGATCGGCACTCGGAAGGTCGGACACTCGGGCACGCTTGACCCCGACGCAACCGGCGTGTTGGTGCTCGGCGTGGGACACGCCACCCGCCTGCTGCGGTTTCTCACCGAGCTGCCGAAGCGCTACGAGGGCGAGATCGTGCTCGGCACGGAGACGACGACCCTCGACGCTGCTGGCGAGATCACCGCCACCCACGACATGTCGGCAGTCACCGAGGATCAGGTGCGGGCTGCTGCCAACCAACTCACCGGGGATCTGCTGCAGGTCCCGCCGATGGTCTCGGCGATCAAGATCGACGGCAAGCGCCTGCACCAACTTGCCCGTGAGGGCAAGGAGGTCGAGCGACCACCCCGTCCGGTGCGCGTCGATCGCTTCGACGTGGAGCCAGTCGACCGGGAGGGCGGCGTATGGCGCTGTGTCGTCGACTGTTCGTCGGGGACCTACATCCGTTCGTTGGCTGCTGATCTCGGTACTGCGCTCGGCGGTGGTGCACATCTGCGCTCGCTGCGACGCACGTCGGTGGGTGGCTTCACGCTCGACGATGCCGGCACGATCGAGTCGCCAACGCTGTTGCCGATCTCAGCGGCGGTTCGGCACCTCGAGTCGGCCCGTGTCGACGACGACACCGCCGTGCTGGTGGGCCACGGTCGCGTCCTTCCGCTCGAACAGTTGCGTGTCTCCGGTGCGGGGCCGTGGGCGGTACTGGGCCAAGATGACGTGCTGCTGGCGGTGTACGAACCGCATTCCCAGGGCGGAAAACCGACCGTGGTGATCCCCCGGTAGCGTTTCTCCAGATCCCCCGACCGCGAGGCGCCATGGAACTCCTGCACGACCGCCGTGATCGACTGGCTGACGACGTCGCCGTCGCGGCCACGATCGGTGTGTTCGACGGTGTCCACCTCGGTCATCAGGAGGTGTTCCGGCAGGTCCGGGCCGCCGCCGACCGGCTCGGGATCCGCTCGGCGGTCGTGACCTTCGACGACCATCCGGCTCATGTGGTGCGTCCGGAGAACGCGCCGAAGCTGCTCACCACGCTTGGCCAGAAACTCGAACTGATCGAGGCGCAGGGCATCGACTGTGTGTACCTGATCTCCTTCGACGAGGCTCGGGCGGCAACACCACCCGACGTGTTTGTGCGGGAGGTCTTCGTCGAGGCGTTACACGCCAAGGCGATCGTCGTCGGTGAAGACTTCCACTTCGGTGCAGGTCGCTCCGGTGACGTCGACGGCATGGCTCAGATGGGTGAGGAATTCGGCTTCCAGGTTCACCCCCTCGAATTGATCCGTCACGACGACGAGGCTCGAGAGCCGGTGTCATCGACCAAGATCCGGCGAGCGCTTGCCGGAGGCAATGTCGCCTATGCCGCGTCGATGCTTGGTCGTCCTTACGAGGTCCGAGGGGTCGTCGAGGCAGGCGATCAGCGGGGCCGTCAGATCGGATTCCCCACGGCGAACATTCCAGTCCCGAACGTGATGGCATGGCCAGCCGATGCCGTGTACGCCGGCTGGTGCACGCGTCAGAACGGCGAGCGTCACCCGTGTGCGATCAATATCGGGCGCCGGCCGACGTTCTACGAGCACGCCGAGCAGTCGTTGCTCGAGGCGCATCTCATCGATTTCGACGGCGATCTGTACGGCGAGGAAGTCGCCGTTTCCTTCGTCGACTTCCTGCGCAGTGAGCGCAAGTTCACCGGGCTTGAGCAGTTGTCCGAACAGCTCAAGGTCGATATCGACGACGCCCGAGCGGTGTTGCGACGCACGACGAGTTGACCCAATCAAGCTGCAGAAAGAATCCTGGATCGATGTTCACCGGTTTGGTCGAAGAGGTCGGCACCATCCGCTCTGTCGCGCCTGTCGGTGAGGGCGCGCGCGTCACGATTGCGTCGTCGACCGTGCTCGACGACGTGGAGATGGGAGCGTCGATCGCCGTGAACGGGTGCTGTTTGACCGTCGTCGAGTGGGGCGAGGACTGGTGGTCCGCCGACGCCGTGCCCGAAACGATGGATCGCACGAACCTCGGCGGCCTTGCGCCCGGCGATCCGGTCAACCTCGAGCGCCCACTTGCCGCCAATGGCCGCTATGGCGGTCACGTTGTGCAGGGTCATGTCGACGGCACGGGTGAGGTGCAATCGATCGAGGAGCTTGACGATGGCTCGTGGCGTTTCACCTTCACGCTGCCATCCGAGCTTGCGAACTATGTCGTTGAGAAGGGGAGCGTCGCCGTCGACGGCATCAGCCTCACCGTCGCCGCCGTCACGCCCACCACCTTCTCGATTGCGATCATCCCGCATACCTTTGCCGTAACGGCGATGGGCCAGCGCAAGGTTGGCGATACCGTCAATCTCGAAGCCGACGTGCTCGCCAAGTACGTCGAGCGTCTCGTTCGCCCCCCACAGTGAAGAACCCCATGCCGAACTTCGCTTCCATCTCCGCCTCGCTCGATGCGCTCGCCGCCGGATCGCTCGTCGTCCTGGTCGACGATGATTCCGACACCGCCACAGGAGCACTGGCGAGCGCGGCTCAGTTCATGGACACCGAGAAGCTCGTGTGGCTGAGTCGTCGGGTCACCGGCCTCATCGGCGTCCCACTGTCGGTCGAGCGGGCAGACGGACTCGAACTCGACCTCATGGTCGCCGAGGACGAGGCCACGGGTCGCGGGGCGTTCACTGTCTCGGTCGACCTCATCGACGGGAACACCACGGGGTCCTCACCGGCCGACCAGGCTCGCACCATCGCCGCCCTGGCCCGCGCCGAGGTCGCCGCCGATGATTTCGCCCGTCCCGGTCACGTCTTCCCGTTGCGAGCCCGAGAGGGCGGCGTGCTGAAGCGGGCGGGGCACGCTGAGGCCGTGGTTGATCTGTGCCGTCTTGCCGGTCTCAGCCCGGTCGGGGTCGTGGCCGACCTCGTGAGCGCCACGGGCGACATGATGCCGCTCCACGACGCAGCGGCGTTCGCCGCCGACAATGACCTGCTGCTCGTGTCGATTGCCGATGTCGTCCGTCACCGGCGCAAGAGCGAGATCTTGGTCGAGCAGATGGGCGTGGCTCGGGTACCGACCAAGCACGGCGACTTCATGTGTCACGCCTACCGTTCGGTGCTCGATGGAGTCGATCACATCGCGTTCGTCATGGGCGATGTCGACGGTGGCGACCCGCCGCTCGTGCGGGTCCACAGCGAGTGTCTCACCGGTGACATTCTCGGCAGCCTCCGCTGTGACTGCGGACCCCAGCTCGATCTGGCCCTCCAGAAGATCGCCCACGAGGGTCGAGGCGTTCTGATCTACCTCCGGGGTCACGAGGGCCGCGGCATCGGCATCGGTCACAAGATGCGTGCCTACGCCCTGCAAGATCAGGGTCTCGATACGGTCGAGGCCAACGCGGCGCAGGGTCTTCCGGTCGACTCCCGGGAGTACGGCGTGGGCGCGAACATGCTCGCCGATCTCGGTGTGAGCCGCTTCCGCATCATGACCAACAACCCGGCGAAGCTCACCGGCCTCGATGGCTATGGGCTCGAGATCGTCGACCGGGTGCCGGTCGAGATCGCATCAAACCCGGAGAACGAGAAGTACCTCGAGACGAAGCGAACCCGCATGGGTCACGCGCTGTCGGAGGCTCCTGACACCGAGACCGACTGATCTCGAGGCGCGCCGGTCGATTCGGTGCGCGTTGCGCTCGGGCGATCAGGCCCGGTTGAGGAGCGAGGCCGCGAACCGCTCGGACTCGCGTACTCGGAATGCTGCGTTGATCCGCTGACGTTCGAGGTGTTGGTCAACCTGCTTGCCGGCCTGCGGGATCGGGTGCTCGGCGAGGAAGGAGGCGACGGCGTCGACGAGGTCGGGTTCGTCGAGGGCGGTGATGCCGGACAGCATGCGTGGGATCGAGTTCGACGGGAAGCGCTCGTCGAGATCATTCCAGTTGGTGGCGACGAAATCCCACACCCGTCGGGCGACCGTTCGACCCCCGAGCGCACGGGCGATCAGGTAGGGGGCGTCCTGGGTACGGACGGTGCCGTCGGTGATGTCGGCGAGAAGTCGCTCGATGAGTTCGACCGAACGGAAGCCGGCGAGGGCCCGCTGGTTGCGGATTTCGGTGACGGGGTCGGCCGCCTCGAGCCAGGCGGTGCGGATCGTGTCGAACTCGGTCTTGCCACCGTGATGAGCGACGACGGTGAGTGCAGCGGCTCCGAGTGACGCATCAGGGTGGTCAACTGCACCCTGTGCGGCGGCGATCACCTCGGCGTCGTTCCCGGCGGTGCCGAGAAGGCGAACGAGCGTGGCCCGGAGTTCGAGCGTGCGGTCGTCGTCTGCACCCGGCTCGAAACCGATGGAGGCGAGGGCCGGACCAGCGAGTTCGCGGATGGTGCCGGCGAGGATGTTGGCGGCGGTTCCCTCGACGAGGCGGTCGAGACCGTGTAGTCCGGTCGCAAGGGCCTGCCAGACGTTGAGGTCGTCCTCGCCGGCAAGCGCTCGGGCGAGGCGCAGGAAGTCGGCAGCTGACAGCGAGCCGGCCATGGTGAGCGCCCACGCATCGTCGACAAGACCGTGGCGTTCGGTCGGGGTGCGATCGCCGGGGCCACTCGCTTCGATCTCGGCGAGGGTCGCCTCGTCGATGGCGGTACGGAAGAAGCCGGCCGCGCCGGCATTCACGGTGGTGGGGGTGCCCGTGATGCCGGTGAGCAGCATCGACCGCTCGGTGAGTAGCGCCGAGGTGGTCTCACCGTCGTGACGGATCACCAGCGGTACCGACCAGGTGCGGTCGTCGGCGACATCGGGATCGAGGGTGAACGCCCGCTGCTCGACTCGAAGGCCATGCGGGGTGGCGGTGGCGGTGATGATGGGATGACCACCCTGATAGATCCAGTCGTGCATCAGCGATTGCACGGGCTGACCGGTGACCGCTTCGAGCGAGGCCCACAGGTCGTTGGTTTCGGTGTTCGCGTACGAATGGGTGTCGAGGTAGTGGCGCACGCCGTCACGGAAGACCTCGGCGCCGAGGTACTGCTCGAGCATGCGGACGACCGAGGCGCCCTTTTCGTAGGTGAGGAGGTCGAACATCCCCTCGGCTTCTTGCGGGGTGACCACCGGGAATTCGATCGGGCGGGTCGAGGCGAGGGCGTCGACGTCGAATGCCGCCGATCGGGCCCGCGCAAACGTGTCCCAGACCCGCCAGTCGGTCCGGTAGGCGTCGCTACAGCTCGTCTCCATGAACGTGGCGAACGCCTCGTTCAACCAGATCCCTTCCCACCACTGCATCGTGACGAGGTCGCCGAACCACATGTGGGCGAGCTCATGGTTGATGACGTCGGCGGCCCGCTGGAGTTCGGGCTGGCTCGCATCGGCGGGGTCGATGATCAACAACACTTCGCGGAACGTCACGCATCCGAGGTTTTCCATTGCGCCGAACGCAAAGTCGGGAATGGCGATCAGGTCGACCTTGTCGGATGGGTAGGGGATGGCGTAGTAGTCGGCAAACCAGTCGAGGGCCGCTGCGGCGACATCGAGGGCGAACGAGGTGCGGTCGCCCTGGCCGGGGCGGTGGATGACACGGATGGGAACACCGCCGGCATGGACCGGCTCCGTGGCCTCCAGCGGGCCGACGACAAAGGCGACGAGATAGGTCGACATCACCATCGTCGGGGCGTACTGAATGCGGCGCCGGCCATCGTCGAGCATGGTCTCGGCGACCTCGCTCGTGTTGGTGACGGCGAGATGGTCGGCATCGACGATCAGCGTTGTCTCGAAGGTCGCCTTGTACTCGGGCTCGTCCCAGCACGGGAAGCAACGGCGAGCATCGGTCGACTGGAATTGGGAGGTGGCGATCGTGTGCTCGGTGCCGTCGTCGGCGGTGTACGTCGACCGATAAAAGCCGTGAAGCTGATCGTTGAGCATGCCGTCGAACGTCACCTGCACGGTGGCAGGGCCTGCGGCGAGTTCACCGTCGAGGGTGAGCGTGAGCCGCTCGGTGTCGTCGTCGAGCGTGGTGGCAGCCGTGTGGGTGGTGCCGTCGATCACGACCGACGCCGAGTGGATCGTGAGCTCGATGCTGTTGAGTACGAGGCGTGAGGTCGGCTCAAGGATCTCGACATCGATCTCGACGGTGCCGGTGAAGGTATGGGCGTCGAGGTCCGGTGCCAGCTCGAGCCGGTAGGCGGACGGGACGGCGAGGCGAGGCAGACGAGGATCGGTCACGGAAGGGAGGCTAGCGAGACAGCGAGACCGACGATGAGGCCGCCCGGGCAGCCGCTCGCCAGGTGCACAGAGCGCTAGCCTGCCCGGGTTCACCTGCGGTTGGAGCCTGAGTTGCGCGCGAATCCCGATCTTGCCCTCGATGTCGTCGGGGTGGGCAACGCCATTGTCGACGTGATCTCGACGGTGCCAGAGGAGTTCCTTGAGCAGCACGGCCTCGTCAAGGGGGCGATGACCCTCATCGACACGGAGCGGGCCACCTCGCTTTACGGCGCAATGCCGCCCGGCATTGAGACCTCGGGCGGCTCCGCCGCCAACACGATGGCCGGTGTCGCCAGTCTCGGCGGCCGGTCGACCTATATCGGCAAGGTTCGTGATGACCAGCTTGGCGAGGTCTTCGCCCACGACACCCGTAATGGCGGCGTGGGGTTTGACGTGCCGTTCGCCACCGAGGGCGAACCGACCGCCCGCTCGCTCATCCAGGTCACGCCCGACGGTGAGCGGACGATGAACACCTTCCTTGGTATCTCGGCCTTCTTGAACCCCGGCGACATCGATCAGGAGATCGTCGAGTCGGCCGCCATCACCTACTGCGAGGGGTATCTCTGGGACCGTGAAGAGGCCAAGGACGCGATCCGTCACGCCATGACGATCGCCTCCGACGCCGGACGCATCGTGTCGTTGACCCTCAGTGACTCGTTCTGTGTCGACCGGCACCGAGACGAGTGGATGGATCTGCTCGACGACCGCGTCGATCTCGTCTTCGCCAACGACGCCGAGGTCTGCTCGATGTTCGAGACCGACGACTTCGACGCCGCAGCCCGGCAGATCGCGGACATGGTGGAGGTAGCAGCGTTGACCCGAAGTGCCGAGGGGTCGGTCGTGCTCGCCAACGGCGAGCGGTTCGACGTTCCCGCCACGCCCGTCGACCGAGTGGTCGATGCCACGGGTGCTGGCGATCTTTTCGCCTCAGGCTTCATCTACGGCCTCTCGCTTGGGGCGTCGCTCGAGCGGTGTGCCGAGCTCGGTTCGATCGCTGCCGGTGAGGTCATCACCCACATGGGGCCCCGCCCGCATGTGCAGCTCAGCACGCTGATCTGATCCGCATCGACCGGTCGGCCGTCGTGGTCGCTTGACACTCGGATAATACTCGTTATTGTTCGAGCGAATGACTGCGACCGACGCGCTCCGCACCAGCGACGACATCACCGACCGCCTGCTCACGGCAGCGATCGACGTGTTCACCGAGCGCGGTATTGAGAAGGCCGGCGTGGCGTTGATCGCCCGTCGGGCCGGGTTGACGACCGGCGCGATCTACAGCCGCTGGGAAGGCAAGCAGGAACTCCTCCTCGACGCGCTCGACGTCGTGTTGATGCAACAGATCGCCCAACTCCTCGCCGTCGGCCCTGATGCCAGCGCAGCCGATGTGCTCGGTTCGCTCGGCGCCGACCTCATGAACCGGGAGTTCGCCGGCGACGCACTCATGCTCGAAGCCTTGGTCATGGCCCGACGTGACCCGGCGTTTCGCACGACCCTCCGCGACCGCATGGCCGACGAGGAATCCCACCTCGCTGCCCTGATCGACAACGGTAAGGACGCCGGCATCATCGATCCCGCGCTCTCCACCCGCGCCATCCTCACCCTGTGCCAGGCGATCTCGCTCGGCTTTGTGGTGATGGGCGCCATCGAGAAACCGACCGCCGACGCCGACGAGTGGAACACCGTCATCGATCGGCTGGTCACGGCGGCCTTGCCCGCCACCGACCCTGCCCTCCATCGACCCTGACCACGAGGACCTGTCATGACCACCGACGAGCGAAACAACTTCGACGATGCCAACGACGTCGATCGCATCATGGAGATCGCGCAAGCGAACGACAATCCTCATGAGCTGATCCACCTCGTGCAGGACAACGCCGACGCGATCTTCACCTGGAACTACGACAAGGGTGAGCGGGCCAAGCTCGACAAGCTCTACGAGAAATCCAAGACCAGCCAGTGGAACGCCACCACCGATCTCGATTGGTCGATCGAGGTTGATCCCTATCAGGCGCTCAACCTCCAGCTCGAGCTTCAGATGGATCCGTCCAATGTGGAAGATCCCGATTCGCCGCTCTACTCGTGGGGCGACAAGGAATGGCGTGAGTTCGGACTCCAGTCGGCCAAGTGGCGCCTCAGCCAGTTCATGCACGGTGAGCAGGGCGCGCTGCTGTGCACCGCCAAAATCGTCGAGACCGTTCCGTGGATCGACGCCAAGTACTACGCCGCTCAGCAGACCGTCGATGAGGCCCGCCACGTCGAGGCCTTCGCCCGCTATCTCAACGAGAAGCTCGATGGTGGTTACCCGGTCAACCCGCATCTGCGGCTGCTGCTCGACGACATCATCAATGACGCCGACTGGGACATGACCTACCTGGGCATGCAGATCATGGTCGAGGGCCTGGCCCTCGCGGCGTTCGGCTTCATGCACGACCTCACCGAGGAACCGCTGCTGAAGAAGATGCTCCGCTACATCATGAGCGACGAAGCCCGTCACGTGGCCTTCGGTGTTCTGAGCCTCCAGGAGGTGTATCAGGACATGACCCTCGCCGAGATCCAGCATCGCCAGGAGTTCGCCTTCGAGGCCGCCCTGCGCATGCGCGATCGCTTCCTGCAGCAGGAAGTCTGGGAGTACATGGGGGTCGACAGTCGGGTGATGTGCGAGCGACTGCTCAACGCTCCGGAGGAGACCAAGGTCTTCCAGCGGATGTTGTTCTCCAAGATCGTCCCGAACTGCCGCAAGCTCGGCCTGCTCGACGCTGGCGAGGGCTGGTTGCGCGAGAAGTTCACGGAAATCGGCGTGATCGAGTTCGAACACATGCCCGACACCGGCGACGAGTTCCTCGAGTACGACCTTCAAGAAGAGAACTTCGAGGAGAAGGCGCAGTCGATGCACGAGGCCGCTGCTGCCACAGCGATGGGGAACGCCGAGGCCTGATCCCGTAGCCTTTCGGCCATGGGATACTCCTGTTTCGAGATCGAGGAGAGCGAGGGCGTCGCCCACGTCGTCCTCTCGCGACCTGACGAGCTCAACACGATGATTCCGGCCTTCTGGTCGGAACTGCCGGAGATCATCGACGAGATGAGCGACTCGGGCCGGGTGCGCTGTGTCGTCATCTCCTCGACCGGCAAGCACTTCAGCGCCGGCATGGACCTGTCGGTGTTCACCGGCGGCGACGTGCTGACCGAAGGTGCGGATGGTGCCTCCGGCGGCGACAGCAACGAGGTGGGTCGCCAGCGGGCCAACCTCCGCACGAACGCCATGCATCTCCAGCGGTCATTCTCGGCACTGGAGGAGGCCCGCATGCCCGTCCTGGTGGCGATCCAGGGTGGTGCGGTCGGCGGCGCCGTCGACATGGTGACGGCAGCCGACTGTCGCTACGCCACCGAGGATGCCTGGTTCTGCATCCAGGAGATCAATATCGGTATGACCGCCGATGTCGGGACCTTGCAGCGTCTCCCGAAGCTGATCCCCGACGGAATCGTCCGCGAGCTCGCCTACACCGGCGACCGCATGCCGGCGCAGCGAGCCAAGGAGGTCGGGCTCGTCAACGAGGTGTACGCCGACCAGGCCACCATGCTCGAGGACGTGCTTGGCATCGCCGGCCGTATCGCCTCGAAGTCACCGCTCGCGGTCTACGGCTCGAAGCAGTCGATCGTCTACGCCCGAGATCATTCGGTGGCGGACTCGCTCAACCAGATCGCCACCTGGCAGACCGGCATGTTCCAGCCCCGGGACATGATGGAATCGTTCCAGGCCCAGATGGAGAAGCGCGAGCCGGAGTTCGACGACCTCAACCCGGTTCGGCGGGGGCTGGCCTAGTTCTCGGCGAGGGCGACATCGCCCACGCACACGAGCGTGGCCGCAATCCAACCGCCGAGCGCACCGAAGTCGTCGTCGAGCGAGCTGCCGTCGGCGAGCCGATCCTCGTCGAGCTCGTACGAGCCCTCATAGCTGACCTCGATGGCGAACTCGGGATCGGAGAGATCAGCGCCATAGATCGACTCGACCGTGGGGCCGCTTCGGGTGAGTGGCTCGCGTCCGATGGGTGGTGACTCGATCGGAAGAGAGTCGAGCACCATGCCCGGATCAGGCGCCTCGGTGAGGCGCTGACGTCGGAAGACGATTTCGATCTCGATGCGGGGCGGCTCGGTGAACTCCTCCTCGACATACCAACTGCGGTACGCCGTCTGGCTCCAGGTCGGCCAGCTGCAGGTGATGTCGGCCTGCACCCGGGGTGGTTGCCCTTCGCCGGGTAGCCCGTAGGAGGTCTGCCACATCAGATCGCCGAGGAGGACGTCGCTTTGGAAGCGCTCCTCGAAGGCCTGCCGCTCCAGCCGAGCCTGCTCGAACGCGTCGCGCAACGCCCCGATGGCGTCGGTGAACACGTGGTCGAGCATCAGCGCACCCTAGTAGCCGGCGCCGACGTCGACGGGGCCGATCAGTTCGTCGCCGGCGATCCAGCGGCCGACATTGACCCGCACCCGGTCGGCGATCAGCGGGAGGCCCATCTCGGGCGTGTTGCCGACGTGCGGGGTGATCACACAGTTGTCGAGATCCCAGAGCGGGTGGCCGTCGGGGAGGGGCTCGGGGTCGGTGACGTCGAGCACGGCGCCGGCGATCACGCCCTCGCGCAGTGCCGTCACGAGATCGTCGGTGACGACGTGACCGCCGCGACCGACATTGCAGAGCCACGCATCGCCCCGCATCGCCGCGAGCGTCTCGGCATCGACGATGTTGCGGGTCTCATCGGTGAGGGCGAGGGCGACGATGACGGCGTCGGCGTCGGCGACGGCCTCGTGGAGGCGGTCGGTGGTGAGCGTGCGGGCAGCGCCGGGGACCGGGTCGTCGCTTCGTCGGACGACGGTGACGTCGCAGCCCCATGGCTCGATGAGTTCCATGAAGGATTCGGTGATTCCGCCGCCTCCGAGGATGGTGAGTTTCGCTCCGAGGAGGTTCTTGCCGTCCTGCATCGGCCACGTCGACGCCCGCACATAGCGGGGGATGTCGCGAAATGCCGTCAACAGGGCCGTCATGATCCATTCGGCCACGGGCGGGGCATAGACCCCCTTCCCGCAGGTCCATGTGTGGTCGTGGTCGAGGTGATGTTGGAAGGTTTCGATCCCCGCATAGGGAAGCTGGATCCACTCGACGCCGGGACCGGCCCCGATGATGTTCGGGAACGCGTCGGCGGCGGCGGGATCGGCGAACATGAGCGCGCTGGCCTGCTCGATCGGGACGACGGTGCCGCCGGCAGCCTCGACGGCCTCGACCATGACGGCGTGCATCGCCGGACGGGTGCTGGGTTCGACGGCGATCAGGTGACGTTCCGGCACGGACGAGGACGCTACCGCGAGGAGCGAAGGCCCGCGACCCATGCCTCGCCGGACCATCCCCGACAGGCGCAGGTCGCTGCGCGCAAGATGGCGACATGCACAACCCGGAACACGACAGCGACGACGAGTTCGGCGACGGTATCGATTGGGGCGACGAGCCCGAGATCGACGCCGCCGCCTCCTGCAACCTCGAGAATCCCGAGGAGTGCGAGGCCTGCCAGTAGGCCTGCGGGTCAGTCGACCCCGTACTGACGATCGCCGGCGTCGCCGAGTCCCGGCACGATGAATCCCACCTCGTTGAGGTGCGAGTCGATGGACGCCGTCAGCACCCGGTCGACCGAACCAGAGGCCCGGAGCGCCTCGATGCCCTCCGGAGCGGCGAGGAGACAGATCAGCGTCACGGTGCCCGCGCCGGCCGCCTGCACCTGCTCTGCTGCGTAGATCGCCGAGCCGCCCGTTGCGAGCATCGGGTCGAGCACATGAACAGGGCGGCCCTCGAGCGCAGGGATTGTGTTCATGTACACGGTCGGCTGCAGGGTCTCCTCGTCTCGCCGCAGGCCGAGAAAGCCCGTCTCCGAGCCCGGCAGCGCTTCCAACCCGGCATCGAGCATGCCGAGGCCGGCCCGAAGGATCGGGA
>Ga0181573_10002474_pt1 | contig 17096 bp, 11 predicted proteins | sample 101ome_25_FD_148643 | JGI IMG/M metagenome (GOLD analysis project Ga0181573, IMG submission 148643) | Coastal salt marsh microbial communities from the Groves Creek Marsh, Skidaway Island, Georgia - 101409BT metaG (spades assembly) | ecosystem: Environmental > Aquatic > Marine > Intertidal zone... | reverse complement strand
CGCCGCTGCGAGGGGGGCTGGGTCCATCTTCAAGTTTGTTTCGTTCAAAATGTAGAGGGGCGTGACCCTGTGTGAACCCCGTGAACCAATCATCATGACGACCCTGAAGGCAGGAAGGCGACAACGACAACGCTGAGGGCGGTGAAGGCAGCCTGCACGCATGTCACCGGCATTTCCGGAGGGGGGGGCTTGCTTGGCTTGCTCTCGCCGAGTGGCGGCGAGAGTCAGAGACGACGGCACACGGACGGTCCCGGGTCGCCCAAGACCGGATCCTCACGTGAGTGAGTGAGTGAAGCGATCCCTCGAGCTGCGCTCGCGCGTGAGTTGGACGTGTCGCGCGGTTTTGCGCGTCGGGCGGCGCTCGACACGGCATTAGGAGGCCTCCTTCTTTCGTCAGTTAGTTTTGTGATCGTCATCATCACGAGACCGAACAGAGACCGAACAGAGACCGTACAGAGACCGTACAGAGACCGTACAGTGGCCCAGACCAGGCAGGAGGCTCCCTCTCTCGCTCTCGCTCTCCCATTCACCCTGATCTTCGATTCGAAATCGTCGCGCACCATGGACAGCGCGTGGCTAGACGAGGCGTGCCGGTCGAGTCCGGCTATGGAGAGATGTCGTGAACTGTACCAGAAGAAGCTGTGGCACGAGCTCACTGTCGAGCTCGAAAAGGTCGTCAACAGCACCGACGAGGAGCGCCACGGCCTCTCGCTGCACGGCCTCTTCAACAACTTCATCCGGAGCTTTGCCGACAAGATCAATCCGTTGAGCTTGGCGTTGTTTGCGGTTGCTACCGTGAAGAGCTCGTCGGTGGACCCGTACGAAGGACAGGAGTTTCTGAGGACCATCTCGCAGGGCATCGCGGCCAGTCAGACCTCGACCGCTGCGGACGAGGCGTGCCTGTACCTGGACATGCAGATCGCCCAGTATTATCTGATCTCCGAGAACCTTGTCGAGTGCAAGGAGCTGATGGACAAGGGAGCGATGCAGCTGGACGCGCTGAACGAAGTCAACGGCACGGTCGCGGCGGCGCTGTACTTCGTGACGATGCAGTACCACAAGCAGAAATCGGACTACGCGGCGTTCTATAGAGCTGCGCTAAAGTACTTGGCATACACACCATCGGACGGTCTCTCGAAGGAGTTCGCGGAGGCTGTTGCCGTCGACGTGTCGCTGGCCGCCCTGCTCGGAGAGGACGTGTACAACTTTGGCGAGTTGTTGGTCCACCCGGTCGTCGGCATGCTAAATCAGAGTGCGACCCACGCGTGGCTGTATGATATGCTCGGTTGCTTCCACCAGGGGGACATTGACGCGTACGACAGCCTGTGCAAGGCCAACGCGCAGGTGCTCAACTCGCAGCCGGCGCTGGTCGCCAACGAGCGCAAGCTTCGGGAGAAAATCACGGTGCTTTGCCTGATGGCGTTCGTGAGCTCGTTACCTGCGGAAAAGAAGAGCGTGTCGTTGGCCGCCATCGGCGAGCGGACGAAACTGTCCACGGACAGCGTGGAGTTTCTGCTGATGAAGGCGCTGGCGCTCCACCTGATCGAGGGCGTCATTGACCAGGTCAATGGCACCGTGTCTATCACGTGGATCGCTCCTCGCGTTCTGACGCTGCCGGAAATCGAGGACATCAAGTGCAGGGTGGACGCGTGGCTCGACCGGGTGGACCGGGAGTCTGCCTCTGTGGCCGCGCAGGCTGATGGCATATTCTGATTCTGATTGAGCTTCGTGTTCGTATACGAATATACACTACGTAGTGTAAAAAATCCATCATCAGCTGGTGGTCGTCATGCGACGCCGCAGCTCCGACTGCTGCTGCTCGCCAAACCCGATCCGCTCCAAGTAGGGGCGGACTACTATTACCGCGCCACGCCGGGCCGAACTGGCCCCCGCGCGTCAAAAACAGCAGGCGCTTATATATAGTGTTGCATTTATGGCGCGCGATTGAAAAAAAAACGCCTGTACGCGCAGTAATTTTAGTTTTTAGCTAGACGGGGGGTCGGGCCTTCGGGGGCCTTTTTTGGTAGCTACCAGAATCAATCAACCGAATTCTCAGGTCGGAGTCTCCGCCGGCGTTCGTTTTCGATGGAGGCAAGTCACCGCTCCATTATCATAGCGGGATCCGCGTCGGACGTCGGGAAGAGCTCGGTATCCGTTGGACTGATGGCCGCGCTCGTAGAGCGGAACCTGACGGTGCAAGCCTTCAAGGTCGGACCCGACCTCGAGGACCCGCTGTACCACTCGGCCGCGACTGGCCGGCCGTCGATCAATCTGGACCGGTGGTTTTCCTGTCCAGATGCGCTGAAGAAGGTCCGTGTTCTGATTGCATCGATCGGCTCGAGAGAGAGAACGAGAGAGACCTCACTCTCACCCTCACCGTCGCTCTTCTTGCCTGCAGTCGTGGACCAGTTACAGCGATATGGCGGATTTCTGCGTTATTGAGGGGACGATGGGACTGCTTGACGACCTTGGCGTCCCTTTGTCCGCCGCTGAGGGCGGTCTTCTGCCGTTCAGCACGGCGCAGCTGGCCAAGTGGCTCGGGGTCCCGATTCTCCTGGTGATGGACGGGTCCAAGGTGGAGAACAGTATCGGGGCGATGGTCCGGGGATACTGTACGTGGGACACGACGACCAGCGTGAACATCTGCGGCATCATCTTCAACAATGTTCGCGACCAGGAGGATCTCTCTGAGCTCGAGGCCATCGTCAGCAGCGCGTGCCCGCGACCGTACGTCCCGTTTCGGAGCCTCGACGTTGACCCTCGACCCTCGCCGTCTATGAAATCTGTCGCTCACTGTCGCCCGCTGTCCCGCTTTCGTTTCGCACCTTTCCCGTGTAGCATTCCCATCCTCGGGGCCGTGCCCAGCGACGATGCCGTGCAAAGCTCCGAGCTGGAGTCCCCGTTCGACGCATCGGTGATCAACAAAAAGATTATCAATCTATGCTCTCTGGTGTCGCAGAATGTGGACATCGACAGGATTCTCCGGCTCGCCGGGCCGTCCATGGAGGCCGCGACGGCCGCGAACAACCCACACGATCCAAGAGAGCTGGCCGGTCGCGGTGCTCGGGGCGACATAGGGATGGACATGGATATGGACAACTCGAGCAACTTGGTCAGTCCATCCGACCCATCCCACCCATCTGAACCATCCAATCGCACGAATCCAAGCACGATGTCGAAGAATGCGAGGAAACGCTCGCGGCGGAAGCAGCGGAAACAGGGCCAGGCAAGGGGCGAGGCGAGGGAGGCGAAGGAGGCGAGGGAGGCGAGGGAGGCGACCGGGGACGTCAATCCATTGACTGCTCCGAATCCGCTGCATGCTTCCACGCGGGGTGTGTATTCGAACCACGCGTGCCTGAGCAGCGAGGCGTCGAGCGACATCGGCTCTTGCTCGACCAGCCCGTCGGAGGTGTCCAGATCGTGCCGGATCGCGGTGGCCCGTGACAGCGCCTTTTGTTTCTACTACGAGGTACGATCTTGGGACCGTCTTGGGACTCGGTCAAAGCCATGCGACCGGGCCCCGTTGTCGGCTTTGGCTGCCGCGCAACATGCTCGCTCGACGCGCGACTCGCGACTCCTGGATTCTGAATTCTCACCGACTTAACCGTCCGTCGTGCGCTCTGATGATCCTTCGTCCTACAGGAGAACCTCGAGATGATGCGCCAGCAGGGCCTCGACATCGTTTACTTTTCGCCCCTCACGGACGCTCTCCCGTCGAACGTCGCAGCCGTGTATCTGGGAGGGGGCATGCCCGAGCTCCACTCCGCCGCATTGGCGGACAACAGGATCTTCCGGGCGGGCATGAAGAAGTTCGTCGAGGCTGGTGGCGTCGTGTTTGCGGAGGGCGGCGGGCTGCTGGTGCTCTGTCAGAGCCTACAGACGCGGACAGGGTTTCCTCAGCAGCCGATGGTGGGCGTGTTTCCTTTTCGCGCCATCATGACCAAGGGCAGGGTGCTCAAGGGCTACGTCGAGGTTTCGGTCGGCGACGACTGCCCCATCTTCCCGCCAAAGTCGACGTTGCGTGGGTACATGAACAGCAACAGCGAGCTGGTTCAGGAGCAGCACGTCGGGGGGATAATGACGACCAGCGAATGGAAGGGCACGTATCGTGCGAGGATGTTCGCTGGCAAGCACGCGTATGCCTCCAACGCCAGGGCCATCGACGTCCCGGACGGCTACTCGACGTCAAATGTCCTGGGGTCCTACTTTCATCACCATTTCGGCGAGTCGCCGGAAGTTCTCAAGTACTTTGTGCAAAAGTGCAAACAGGTGAACGTGACTGCTGTGTCCAACGCGGTCAGCGGCGCCCGCCGGATGGCCGAGTTTCTCGAGGGCGCCGTCGCCTACACGCCGCCGCTGACCCCTCGCCGGGCATACCTGGGGATGATGGGCGTGCATTCTTCGCCCGATCTGAAGTTGGAGCGAAATTCCAGGTCTAGGCCGCAGTCGCTTGACCTCAACGGGCTGAACGGACTCCAGTATGACGTGGGCATCGGTGGCGGCCTCCCGGCGCTGCCCGACAAGAGGCACCAGATGCCCAAGACGCAGAGTTCCGGGTCGCTTGGTCATCGCACTGCCGTCGATAATGTTGTGTATGAGTACAAACTGTCGTCGGGGGCCGCATCACCGGTGAAGATCGGCAGCCTCGCCGACTTGCGCGCGCCGATGACGGGACACGACCACCATCCGCACCAGCACGGCCAGCAGCGCCACGGGCTCCCGGGGATGTCGAGGACTTCACACGAGCGCTTCCAACGACGCCTGTCGAACAATTCGGATTGCCCGTCGTTCATGTCGAGCGACGGCTCGGAAGTCGCCGAGCGATCGTCGGGTGGCGCCGTCGCGCAGCCAGTCATGCCGATGAACTCCAACCCGTCGATACCGCCGTTGCCTTCGGTCCCGGTGTCAGCGCATATGCTTTCGCAGCAGCAGCAGCAGCAGCTGCTCCTTCCCCACCACCACCAGCCCGTCCCGCAGGCTGGAGGGGCGCCCCTCGGCCAGTTTGGACGGCACGCGCCGAACCCCTACCTCGACTCGAACACCCCCGGACCGTATGGTGATCACAATCGAAACAAGTCGATTGCGGTTTGCGACTCGGGCGTGCGGGACATTATCCAGGCGTTCGACGTCCAGGCGTCGAGGCTGATCGACGTGTCCCGCCACGGGCTCGGCACGCCCATCGTCACGGACAAGTCCTTCGGTGCGCTGCAGAGCAAGTCGGTACAAGCGCTTCAGCACTTCCATTCCAGGAGAAATAGCAGCGACGCCGGGTCGGAACTTTCCCTCGGTGAGACCGTGGAGAACGCCATCAAGTCGGTGTTCAGCCGCGCCAGCTCGGGGCCGATGGAGATTGACTTTGAGGCCGTCGCCCAAGTGAAGCCCAACGTCATCATTCTGGAGATTCCTCCGACCGTGACCACGACCCAGATCGCGTCGACGAGTGGCTCGCGTGGCGCTGGGCTCAACTCGACCAGCGCGTCCGCTGGCAGCGGAGGCAGCGGAGGCAACGCGCTGACACTGGCCACCGAGCGGATCAGAAGGGTTTCTCCCAAGACGAAGATCGTCGTACTCTCTCCGATATCTCTCGCAGATGTTCTTGAGGGTATCCTGACGATCGGCGATGCGATCAACGAGAGGGACCAGGCCATCGCGATCGTCAAGAAGGTCCGTGAGCGGCTTCGGAAGGTCGTGGCGTACTCCCAGAAGGCCAAGCTGACTATGGGACTGGAGCGCCGGCCCAAGATTGCGATTCTGAGCTCTTTGCACCCGCTCACGGTCGAAGGTGGCTGGGTCGATGACCTGATCGACCTCGTCGGCGGCGAGCCGTTGCCCCTGGAGGGGCGGAAGAGGAAGGTCATCTCCTGGGAGGACCTCACCGACTTTGCTCCCAACGTCCTCGTCGTATGCTCTCCGATCATGAACAGTGGCGACAAGAGCGCCAAGGTGTTCAACGACCTCTGCGACATCGCCTCCCAGCCGGGCTGGTGGCAGCTACCCGCGGTCAAGGACGGGGTCGTCGTTATCAGCGAGGAGGCGCTGCTGTCGCGCATGGGGCTCCGGCTGATCGACGGCGCCGAAGCGCTCGCCAGAATTGTCTACGGCGACGCCGTGCCCACGTGCTGCATGCCGAGGTCGGCGTACCTCCTCAAACTGCGGCCGGGACAGCGCGTTCGGCCCAGACTCATCCCCAACTATTTCGTCGCGTACTCGTAAGGCCGTGTGGTACCCTAGAAATCAGGCCATTTAGCGTAAACAGGCTAGAACACAACCGATACATACATACAGCCTCAGGGAAGGAACAACCCAGAGTGTAGGCGCTGCGAGGACCGACCGCATTTCAACCACAGAATGGTGTCGGGTGCACATTGGCTCGCCGGGCGGCGCCCCGCCGCTGTACAGCTCTCAGCCCTCGTAGAACACGCCGCCCCGGAGGTGGCGTCGCTTTCCTCCGGGCCGATGCTTTCGACGCCGGCGACGGGGGCCGTCGCGGCCGCGGCCACGGCTGCGGCCGCTCCCTGGAGCACGTCCACGGGTCCAGCCGACGAGGCCACCCCGGTGACGTACGGAATCCGACACGTTCCCAAACCCTGTCATCATGTCGCTTCCTATCGGTCCTTTGCGTCTTCCGCCACTCGGTCTACGACTCTGTCGCCCTCGACACTGCCTGCTCAAGGTTGTCAAACGGATATTGACGACGTGAGATACCACCGGGAAGCCGACCACACCCTGGACGTCATGTTTGAGGAGTTCGAGCGAATGATAGAGGAGGCGGACATGCTCGACGCCGACGTCGAGCTGAGTCAAGGGGTCCTCACGCTCAAGCTCGGCGCCTTGGGAACGTACGTGGTCAACAAGCAGGCCCCAAACCGGCAGTTGTGGGTGTCATCCCCGGTCAGCGGACCGATGCGGTACGACTTTGTCCGGGGTTTCTGGGTGAACATGCGGGGGGGTGACGAGGGCAGGTTTCTGCACGAGGTCCTCCAGGACGAGCTCATTGCGAATGTCGGGTTCGAGGTCGACTTGAGTCCGTGCAGCCACTGCTCGAAGGATAACGCGTGTCTCAATACGTACGATTGCACAAGATGAGGGCCAGGTGGACTTGCGGCCGGCGCTGCGCGCGAGGAGAAGAGAGAGATGCCGCGAATTAACTGTGTCACGGTGTGACGGCACGAATCGCGCACACGCACGATGGGCGAGCGCCATCATCCGGCACTTGTGCTCCGGGTGCTGCGCAGCAGCCAGACGGACGCCGAACAGCTCGACGACGAGCTTTTGAGCCTGTTCAAGGCGAGTTTCCTGCACGGCTCTCTGGCGGTGTTCCACGCCGCGCGGTTGGCCGGCCATTACCGCGAGCTGCTATTGGTCCTGCAGAGCATTGTTTTCGGGCTGTCGATCGCGCGGGGACGGCCCAGTCCAGGCATGTCATTGCTGAACTTGAGGTATCGGGACGAGCGGCGGTCCTCCGTGCGGGAAAACGAGGGGCCTCCGTTGACGAAAGGGCAGCGGACGCTGTTGTATTTGGGCAATATTGTGCTTCCGTACGTATGGACCAAGACGGCGTCCCTTTTGGTGCGATGCATGGACGGCGGTGACCTCCCTGGTGGGACCCACAGACTCCTGGAACGAAGACGAGGCGGAGGAGGAGGACAGGGCAGAGAAGGCAGAGGGCAGGGAGGTGTCGATGAGAATACAGCCGACGACGAGGCCCCCGCCGCTGACATTGCGTCGCCCCTGGTCTCGATGGCGATGGCGTGCCGGTTGGCCGTGCAGTCGTCGGCATCGGGCGTTTGGAATGCAATGCAGTCGATTGAGGCGACATGGAAGGCTTTCGAGCTCGCGAATCACGTTGCTTACATCAGACACGGTATCTACAGAGGGGCCCTGGAGCGCCTCGTCGGGGCGAGGCTCGTGTATTCCGACGTGGGCGCCTCGCGACACATCAGTTTCGACTATCTCAATAGGCAGTTGATATGGAGCGAGGTCAGCGATTTCGTCCTGTTCGTCCTACCGCTCCTGCACGCGGGGTCGGTGGGCAGACTTGTGAACGAGTACCTGCCAATGAACGAGTCCATCAGGGGGTCGGCAGGGAGGACCACGATGGGTGCAGACGCCACGTGCCCCGTTTGTGAGACCACGAGAGAGAGCCCGGTCCGTTGCTGCGCCGTCCCTTGCAAGCACGCATACTGCTACTACTGTCTCGTGTCGCGGCTGGGCACGTCAGTGGAGCCCCGGTGCTACGTTTGCTCTGAGCGAATACACCGCGTCGAGATGCTGTAGAGTGATGCGCGAATTCGTTTGGTGTTTTAACACGAATGGATGTGATAGATAGATACTTTTGGTGTGGGCTTCCGAGAGTGGATCCGTCGGTTACGACGACGCGTCTCGCATTGCCGAGCTGGCCGCGGCCGCGATGGCGGCGTCGCTGTGGGTGCGGTGTGCGGGAGGGAGGTGAGACGGCGGCGGGAAAGGGGACGAGGAAAAGGGGACGAGGAAAAGGGGGCAACACGTACCTCGCGTTGGGGAGATAGTAGTACGATCCGCTCGCGGCGGTCGCAATCTCCTCGGCGAACCCTGTCGACACGAACTTATTCTCCGTATCGATGACAAGCAGTTGCAGTCCCTCGGCATTCAGCCTCTTCGCCATGTCCAGCACCTCCTCCTTGAGCTGGTCCTGGGTCGGCTTGGGCGCGTCCTCAGCGAGGGCCTCGGGATCATCGTTCGACTTGGCCAGGCTCACGTTGGCCCTGCCGTCCGTCAACAGGACGACCATGATACGACCCACGTCGCCTCCCTGTCGGGCCTGCGTTCCGAACCTGACGGCGAGCGAGAGCCCGTGGGCGAGCGGGGAGCCGCCGCCGCACGGGAGCTGGTCGAGGCGCCTCCTGGCCATGGCAATGGACTTGGACGGCGGCAGGAGCATCTCGGCCTTGTCCCCATAGAAAGGAATCAGCGACACGAAGTCTCGGGACGTGTACGACTCCGCGAGCAGGCGCATGACGGCCCCCTTGGCGGCGGACATCCTGTTCAGGGCCATACTGCCAGAGGCGTCGACCACAAACATGACGAGAGCGCCGGCCTTCCTGGCCAGGCGCTTGCTGCGCATGTCGCTCTTTTCGACGTACACGGGCTTATCGTCAAGACCCTTTTCGGCCTGCCTTCGCCTGCGCGCTCCTTGGTACGGAGCGGCCGTCCTCAGGGTGGCGTCAACGGCGAGCCGCCTGACCTTGCCCTTGGGCAGCATGGGCTTGACGTACCGGCCCCTCTCCTCGCTGAAGATCAGGGTCTTTGCCTTTCCGGTGCGTCCCTGCGCCCTCTGCTGCTGCTGAGCAAACATGAGAATGGAAGGATCGAGGATCACCCCCTCGGCCTCGAACATGAACTCTTCCGGGACCTGGTCCGGCTCGTTCTCCGGCTCCTGGTCGTCCTCGTCCTCCTCCTCGTCCTGCTCCTCGTTCTCCTCCTGGTTGTCCTCCTCTTCCTGCTGCTGCTGGTCCTCGGGAGGAGGGGGCGGGGGCGGGGGCGGCTGCTCGTCCTCGTCCTGCGGAGGCGGCTGGTCCAGCAGGACCGACCTGGGGAGGATGACCAGCTGCACCGCCTTTTTCAGATCCTCGGGCTCCACCTTGTCCCTTCCCTCGAGGGCAGCGGACGCCTTCGCGACACGAACGGCAAAAATCTCAGACCTGTGGCCCATCACGCCTCCGCGCCTCGCCTCCTCGACCAGATACTTGACCTGCTTGTCGGAGATCTCGACCTCCTCCAGGTACTCGCGGGCGAAGATGACGCTCGCGCGGAGCGCGTCGGTCGTCTCCTCCGACTTCTGCAGCACCTCGGCCGGAGAGTCCTGGAACCTGGTGGCCGCCTCGACGGCGCTCACCCTCGTGTCGAACGTGTAGGGCACGTCGGCCGACAGGGTCACGGCGATGCGGTCGAGCAGGTGCTCTCGCAGCGGGCCCTCCTCCGGGTTATAGGTCGCCAGTAGGAGCGGACGGCACGGATGCGAGATGGAAATCCCCTCACGCTCCACCACGTTGACACCATCCGACAGGATGGACAGGAGCAGGTTGGCGATGCCGTCGTCCAACAGGTTGATCTCGTCGACGTACAAGATTCCCCGATGGGCCTCGGCCAGGAGTCCAGGCTGGAATACCGGCTTTCCCTCCTTCATGGAAGCCTCGATATCCACCGTTCCAACCAGTCGATCCTCGGTAACGCCCAGCGGGATCTGGATGAAGGGCGGGTCCCTGATCTGTGTCGGCGTCTGTCCCATCGCGGCCAGCTTCTCCGCCAGACCGTCCTCCCACTCGTCCGCGTTGGCCGGGTCCGCGTTGCAAATGCTCCCCTTGATCACCTCGATGGGCGGGAGCAGCGAGTGGACGCCCCTCGCCATGATGGACTTGGCCGTTCCCCTCCTTCCCGCGATGGCAATGCCCCCAAGCTGATTGTCCACCGCTCCGAGCAGAAGCGCCTGCTTGATATGATCCATTCCCACTACTTCAGTCAGCGGATACGAGCGCTGCATGCGCACCGACTTGGTGCTCACGTAGGACGGCTCGTTCTGCTGGGCCTCCAGCTTGATTGCCTGGTCGGCTCGGTCGGACGCCGTTTGAGGCTCGGAGGCCGCCATGGCGCGAATTCCAGTGCATAAGGACCTCTTCGCGTGTTTGGCAGTGCCAGAGGCAGACACAACGGCCCTTCCGCGGTGGAATGAGCTCGACTTCACCGAGAGTGATGATTGAATGCGAAGCTGCATCTCTCGCTTCTCGCTTCTCTCTATCCCAGTTCTCGAGCTCTCGAGAGGACAGAAGTTTGGTGATTGTGTGCGCTGCGGGGACACAATGCGCGTTGTTTGATGATGCCTTATCCGGCTATCATGATGATGCCTTATCCGGCCATCCTCTCGGTTGAGCGACATCACCACAGGAATACCCCCCCACCACCCCACAGAGTCGTAGGGGTGTCGCCCCCGCTGAGACCCTGGGTAGGGCGAGCGTGGATGGGGTGAACACACATGTCGCTGCGCTCCATGCTCATCCCACCCAGGAGATCCCTGTGAGCCGGCCGGGTGCGCTCCACGCGCACCACCCTGGGGGTGTTCTCGTGAGGTGAAGTCGCTGCGCTCCGTGCTCACCTCACCCGTGGTCATCCTCGCGAAGACGTGTGGGTGACGAGCCACGACACTCTGGGCAGGGAGTGAGGGTGGGGTGAGCATGAGAGCGACCCGGCTCAGCAGGAGGACCACCGCGACAACCCGTCCCCCCGATGATCGAATTTCGTCTTCGTCTACACGGGCCAATGATCATGATGCTGCAGACAGCGCCACTCCGGGCGCGAGCGCGGAGCGAGCGAGCGCGGAGCGAGCGAGCAACGATCCCCATTTCGAAAATTTCGAAATCCGGACGCACCTCGTCCGGTGGTGTTTCTTCCTGGGGCCGAAAGCCGCTCGGTGGTCGTGATGATACTTCGTGTCGTGCGCTCTCGGAATCCCTCTCGAACGCGCGTTCAATGATGCAACCACTCCGTGATGCGGAGCGGGTCGCTCACGACTGCTCCGGTCCGGCGATGGAAGCCAACCTGGCGTGGCGAGCCGAGCTGGAAGCCGAGCAGGAGATCCGCAAGACGGTCCATGCGTCCCTCGATCAGCTCGAGAAGGCCTGTTCCCGCCTGCTCGCGCTTCCATCGTCCCCGTCGTCGTCCAAGGCCCTGCCCCGGCACCACGAGGACATGATGATGCACCATATCGACTGGCGGCTGAACGAGTTCCTTTCGAACAACGATAACGTTCAGATATGGAAATCCTTCAAGTGCGACGTGACGGAGACAAACAGTCAAGGGGTGCACATCGCCACTCAGGTTGCCGCGTGCTGCATCGACGAGGTCCCCTGGCTCGTCTGCTGCGTTTGCGCCGCGACGGACCCCCTCGTAGACTTCCAAAGCGCGCCCAAGAGCCTGTTGCTCCACTGGAGCGTGACGGACGACGAGTCCTCTTCGTGGCACAACAGCATCCCTCGAGGCTGGAACACCTACCCGGGGGTATGCGAGCCGCACGGCAGCACGGCGTGGCAGACGACACTGGCGCACTACAATCCAGAGGTCGGGGGCCAGGGCCTGACGCAGATCCCTGTCCATTCGGTTGTCATCCAGATGCCCATGGATGGCATTTTCTTGGAGAAGCGGGGCGGCATCAAGTACGTGTTGACCTCGACCGACGTGCGGTCGCACGCCCTGACTCTCTCACTCGTGCTACGCGCTACGCGCTACGCGCTTCGCTCGTTCGCCAGGTTCATCCTGAAGCGGAACGACACGTCTGACGAGGTCTGGATCAAGTCGACCACTCACGGAGACTTTTACGCGAGCCTTGCGCCAGCGATCAAGTACTTGAACCCCGCCCTAGACCCCGCCTTCAACCCTATAGACCCGGCGATTGATGCGCCGCTCAATGACGGCGCGGCGTCTGGCGTCGGGGACGTCGGGGGAGACGAGAGCGAGGAAGAATCCTCGTCCAAGTTCGTGTGGGCCAGGGCGCTCGCTGAGGATTTGATCATCGCCAGGGAGCAGGAGTTTGCCGCAGAGGAGGAATCGCCGCCTTACTCGCCGTCGTACGCGTGGCTGGACCAGGTACGCGTCGAGTCGTTTGATTTGATCCTTCTCGTCCACCACGATCGCCGCTCTGCCTCACGCTATCACATCTCGCTCGTCGCGCACTGAACCGGCCCACGTCTCGCCCGCCAGGTAACGACGTGGCTCCCGACCACGGACTACGCCATCAACGTGGGATCGTCACTCTCGCAGTACGCAAAGGAGCTCCGGTGTCTTTTGGAGATGACTGGAGACCCGGAGCTGGCCTCCTTGAGGGACGACTGCGCCAGACTTGAGGCAGACATCGAGGCGTTGGACGCAGTGGAGATCCAGCAGCGCTCGCTGCAGCTCGAAAAGGATCGACTCTGGGAGGAGCGAGAACTGGCGATCAAGGAGGCCGCGCGGGTGTATCATGAGCTCGATGCTCGGGTCGAGACAGCCCGCAGGGCGATCGTCCGGGCGTCTGGTCGGGAGACTGAGGTTTCAGAGGGGGACCTGGTGGATCTTTGCAGCAGCATGATCCTTGGGGGGTCATCTGAGATCCAGGGAAGTAGCCACGGTGCTGGATTCTTCAGGAGGCTTTTCTCCGGATCGGAGTCGCCGCTGAAGCACATGCTCGTGTCCGAGAGCGTCGACAGGGCGTGTGGCACCGGCGTCAGTGCGCGTGTGGTCACGCAAGTGTACTTTGAGGTGGGTATTGGTACCTCGACCGCCGCGCGGCCGCTCTTCGCGCTCCCTGACTCTCTCACTCGCGCTTCGTTCGCTCGCCAGGGGGACGCGTCCGCCGTGGATGCCGTCATGAATACTGAAGAGGCTGCCGACGTCGAAAACGGAGTCGGTGACGTCGAAGTCGTCGACGATGATGAGGACATCGCCCCTCCGCCGCCAAAGTTCCCCTTCGACACCGTCCTGGTGGCCATCGCCTTCGGCGAGGACTTCCCGTCGAAGATTTCAAACTCTGATCTGAGGCTTCATTGGGGCTTCGTGACCGGCAGGAACGGCGGATGGCTGCCGGCGACACCAGGGACCGTGGCCGCCATCCACCGACACCGCGACCACGTCGACGACCAGACCGCGCAGGATGGCGGTGCGGCCAGTCAAACCCCCGTCGGGATTGGCTCGATCGAGTTTGAGGCATTCCATATGCGACACAAGAGCGGAATGACGGTCATGGTGGAGCCGCTAGTGCGGGGCGTCGTGCTCCGCGTGCCCGCGTCTGAGCTCGAGTCCAAGCGCATCACGGGCATTGAGTTCGTCGTGGCGAGTAGGGACCACGGGAAGGCTGGACAACACGAGGTTTGGATGAAGAAGGAGGGTGGCTCGAATTTCTTCGTGCCCATTCCGAAGTGGTAGCGAGATGGATGGCGACGAAGCTCGAAACGATAAACAGATAGCGACGACAAAGACGACGACGATGAACGAATGGTAGCGATGGTTTGAGAACGGACGAGTATCAAATGTATGTAACGAGAGCTGGGTGACATCGGCAGAGACGCAGTACGAGCGGCCGGGAGCAGGACAGCGATCCACCCCCAGCGAAGGCGGCCGGAGTTCATCGGAAGCCTCATGGGACCTCGAGGCCGCCTGCGTCATGGGGCCTCTCCGCATCGTATTCGGCAGCTGGATTGGGTTCGCCGAAGACAATCTGTTTGATCTCCTGTTGTGTCAGCGTCTCGCGCTCCAAGAGCGCGGCGGCCAAGACGTGAAGCTCCCGCTCTTTGGTCCGCAGCAGCCGCTCGACCCGCAAATATGCAGCCCGCAAAAACTTGCTGATCTCCTCGTCGGCCTCTCTGTTCAGATATTCTCCCCTCTTTTCGGGCGAAGCCAGCGCAACGGGTCCAATCTTATCGCTCATTCCGCAGTCCTCGACCATGTGACGCGCCTGCACGAGCGACGTGAGGGCGACGTGAGGGCGACGTGAGGGCGACGAACCGAGAAGCGAAGGAATGGAAGCGTGTTGACCGCTCCAACAGGAGAGAAGAAGTAGCGTACCATTCTAGTCGCCGACTTGAGGTCGGACGTGGCCCCGGATGTGACAAACTCTGGCCCGAAGATCATCTCCTCGGCGACCTTGCCCCCCATGCACACGTCGATGTGGGCCATCATCTGTTGCTTGGTCGTGCTATATTCGTCCTTATCCGGCACTTGGCTCACCATGCCGAGCGCGTGGCCCCTGGGGATGATGGTCGCCTTGTGGATGGGCTTGGCGCCCGGAGTGTACAGGGCGACGAGCGCGTGCCCGCCTTCGTGGTACGCCGTGAGCCGCCGCGCCTCTTGGCTCTGCGACAGGGCGCGCGGAGATCCCATAAGTATCTTATCTCTCGCCTCGTCTAGGCAGTCTTCGGTAATCCGGTCCAGGTCCTTGGTGGCGGCCATCAGGGCCGCCTCGTTCACCATGTTGAACAGGTCGGCGCCCGAAAAGCCCGGCGTCCGCCTGGCGAGCAGCTCTGAGTCGACATCAGATTCCACGGGTTTGTTGGAGAGGTAAAGATCCAAGACGCCCTTGCGACCTTTGACGTCTGGCAGGGCCACGGCGACGTGCCTGTCAAACCGCCCCGGCCTCGTGAGTGCGGGGTCCAGCATATCAGCAAGGTTAGTAGCCCCGATAACCACCACGCCCGAGTTCTCCTCGAATCCGTCCATTTCCGTCAATAGCTGGTTCAGCGTCTTCCGAGAGCCCCCCGACGCCTCGTAGTTGGACCGCGTCCCGCCGACGGCGTCAATCTCGTCGATGAACACGATGCATGGGGACTTTTTCTTCGCAGCCGCGAACAACGAACGCACCCTGCGCGATCCTACCCCAACAAACATCTCGTCGAACTCCGATCCCGACTTGTAGAAAAAGGGCACGTTGGCCTCCCCCGCGACGGCACGAGCCAGGAGCGTCTTTCCCGTCCCAGGGGGACCGGTCAACAGAACACCCTTCGGCAGGGTGCCACCGAGCTTGACGAACTTCTCGGGCTTTTTGAGGTACTCGACAATCTCCTTGAGCTCGCCGATGGCCTCGTCGCACCCCTTGACGTCTGCAAACGACTTGACCGACTTCTGGGGCATGTTTTCCTTGACGTACTCCTTCGGCTCGAGACTCGCGGCCACACCATGATGCGCATCTTGCCCGATTCCATGCGACTGCCCCTGCCCCGCCCTGGTCACCACCCGCCGGGCCGTGACTGCCCCGACCATCCACATGAGCGAGACGATCGCCAGGGTAGAGAGGAACCAGAACAGACTCTGCAGAGCCGTCGCCTGGCCTCTACCCGCCGCGAGTCCGCCGTCCACAGCGATGTGGAGCGGCCAAGAGGCCGTCTCTCCGGGCCGACGATCCTTGCGCGGCCCCCGGCCGTCTGCCGCCTCGACCAAATCCCGCAGCAAGACGCTCAAAGACGCGTAGCTTTGCCCGTTGAGTGCTCTCAATGCGTCGTCCCCATATGCATCGATCCGCCCCGTCTTGACCAGAGCAATAAGGTACTCCTTCACAACATCAGCGTTGACCGGAACCCTCCCCCTCTCCACCGTGGCCGTCGACGGAACCGCCTCTGTAGCTGTCTCGACAGCCGCCTCGGCACCCGCAGCCGAGTCGGTGGATGACGACGAGTCCTCGTGACCATCGCGTCCCCCCGACAAGGGCGACCCGTCGCCCCGTCCACCTAGGCACTCCCGCTCGAAAAAGTCCACGACCACCACCGACTGCCCCTTTCCATTCGCGGCCTTCAAAATGCCGACCAGCTTGGACACCTCGATACCCCCCTCCTGCTCCGCCAGCTCGCGTAACAGCACAGACGGCGGCTTGAGCGCGTCCTTCAGACGCAGACCCACCCAGAGCGCCGGTACCACCACCAGATGCCGCAGGGGCAGCAGCACACCCAGGCGCACCAACTCGATTACCGAGTTACCGATCACAGCCACCAGGCCAAGCTTTTCCGGATCCAGCCACACCCGTCCCTCCCGCCAGACCGGGACCGCAACAGAAGACGGCGAGGCCGGCGAGGCCGGCGAGGCCGACGGGACGTCGACACCCGGCTCGCCCTCGTCCCTGGATTGTCCGTGGATACCCTCGCTTGCGCTCTTGTCGGGCCCCGACGCGGCACGTGCGCCTGGAAAACGCCGCGGCGCCCCGGACGATGGAATTCGGCTCTGAAAAAACAACCGTCCTGCACCAGGCGTTGCCCGGACGCTTCCACCCACTCTATGGGATGAGCCCGTTCCAGAAGCATCCCGGGCGGGAGGACGGACCGGCACAATGAGGGCCATGATTCAACCTTGAAAAAGAGGAGAAATGCGGACCTGCACCCGTCGCACCTTGCGCACCCGTCGTCACCCTCCTGGTTGAACAGGCGCAGGTCCACTTCCGCCTGGCTGTACACCCGCCAGCTCACACACACACACATACACACACACAAAAGTATACATCTTCTCTAGAGACTTTGCTCGGTCTCGCTGCAGTATGTCGTCAAACCGTTCAAGGAGGGAGGAAGCGAGGAGGAATTTCTTCCTCTGCGTCTTGACATTCTGTGCGCTCT
>Ga0181573_10002470_pt1 | contig 17101 bp, 6 predicted proteins | sample 101ome_25_FD_148643 | JGI IMG/M metagenome (GOLD analysis project Ga0181573, IMG submission 148643) | Coastal salt marsh microbial communities from the Groves Creek Marsh, Skidaway Island, Georgia - 101409BT metaG (spades assembly) | ecosystem: Environmental > Aquatic > Marine > Intertidal zone... | reverse complement strand
GGGAGGAACGGCGCGAGGTCGCGGCGTTGCAACGCGCGAGGGCGAGGGCGGCGGACGCGGAGTGGCGCGCGTCCATCGCGCGAGAGAGACACGTCAAGATTCGCGAGACGTCCGAAAAGTTGGATCGGAGGTTGCGCCTCGAGAGCGCTCGCGTCGCCGCGGAACTGGCGCGCGACGAGGAGGCGTTCCTCGCCAAAATCGCGAGCCGAGCCGAGCGCATCGGGGTGGATGCGGACGGCGTCATGGCCCGCGCGTTCGACGTGGAGGCGAGGGCGGAGGAGGAGGCGCAAAGGCGGGCGGCGTCGGCGGGGCGGATGACGTTCGAGACAGCCGGAGCGTTTCGGACGAGCCTCGGGGACGACGGCCGAGTCGTGTCGTCGCCGGTGGGAGCCAAGAGGGTTTCTGCTGCGTCCCTGGATGGGAGTACGCACGGCCCGGACGTGTTCGACGCGACTCCCGGGGTCGTACGCGGCCCCGGCGCGCTGTTCTCGTACGAACCGGGGTCGGAGACTGGCGACTAGACCAAAAATCTTGAGTCATTTTCGATCCATCTGATTGGATTGAGACATAAAAACTGGATCACGTGCCGAGTTGGCCCAGAACGAGAGAGAACCGAGCAGCATGGCCACCCTCGCAATCCAGGCTCATCGCCCACTCAGATCCACAAGCAAGAATGTGCGCCCATCTAAGCGTACTTCCACCCGTGTCCGCTCGGCGAAATCGCCAACGACGGGGCTCGGATCGTGCCATGGTGGCGCCTTCTTGTCGGACGCTGAGAAGGCTTATCTTGAAAAAGTCGCCTCCATGATTGGAACTCCTGGCAAGGGAATAACCGCTTGCGACGAGGGGCCGGGTACGATTGGCGATCGATTCGCCGCCGTCGGAATTGAAAACACTGAGGAGAACCGCAGGTCATATCGGCAGATCCTCTTTGAAAGCCCTGGTTGTGAACAATACCTTTCGGCTGCGATTCTCGACCCAGAGACGCTTTATCAGAAGAGCACCAATTCTGGCGATCTTTTCCCCAAGGTACTGAGTGACAGAGGAATCGTACCGGGGGTAAAACCCCATCTGAAGGTATATGCGCTTCCAGGTCAGGATGGAGCCACTGTGATGCAGGGCTTGGACTCCCTTGCCCCTCGCCTCGCAGAGTACAAGGCTGCTGGTTGCGAGTTTGCAAAGTGGAGATCTCCGCTCGAGATCGACGTCTCCGCCGGGCAGCCTTCTGATTTGATCATCCAAGCCAACATGCGAGATCTCGCTCGATACGCTCTCATTTGCCAGGCAGAGGGTCTCGTTCCTATTGTCGAGCCCGATATCTCCTTGAAGGGAGACCATGACTTGGAAACCGCCGTCAGAGTGAACGTGAAGGTCCAATCCGAGCTTTTCAAGGCTATGCTCGACCACGGCGTATTCATGGAAGGATCAGTCCTGAAGAGCAACATCGTGAATCCCGGTAAAGCCTGCAAGACAAAATACACGGTAGACGAGATTGCTGTGGCGAACTTGGCTGTGTTCCGACGCTGTTTCCCCACCGCAATCGTCACCGCAAACTTCCTCTCCGGCGGACAGTCGCTCGAGGATGCCTCTGCACGTTTAAACGCGATCAACAAGCACAAGACGGCGAAAGATCCTTGGAACCTTTCCTTCTCTTGGTCTGCAGCGTTGCAAATGCCATTATTTCAGCTCTGTAAAGGCAAAGACGGTTTGCAGCTCGAGGCGATGAGTGAGTTGTATTTGAAAGAGCTAGCCATAGCGAGCGCTGCGGCTCGCGGTGAACACGTCCCAGGAGCGGGCGAGGGCGATCACGCGATAGCGTGAGGTGCGAGTACTGTCTTCGATGAACTACGTGCTCTTATTAAGAATCGTCTGCTTTCTTCACTTTCTTCACCTGCTCCACCCGCTCGTATCTGTAGTAGTCCACGAAGTACCTTCGAGGGTAAAATTTAAGACTCAGTGCGCTCTGGCCAAATTGTACGCCGCCATCGCCACCGACGCGGACACGTGCACGTTCAACGACCGGATCATCCCCTTCTGCGGTATCACCACGCACGCGTCGAGCACGCCGAGGACGTCGGCGTCGATGCCCTCCCGCTCCCGTCCCAGCACCAGAGCCGTCTTTCTCGGAAACCGGTACTCGTTCACGTCCACCGCTCCCCGCGTCTGCTCCAACCCCACCAGCGCGTACCCTTCCCGCCGCAACCTTCGCAGGTACGACACCAAGCCGCGCACGGGCACGTCCCTGATCGGAAGCCAACGCTCGGCGGTGACGCTGACGGCGGTAAAGTCCCTGTGCGAGACGGTCTGCGCGGCATCCGCGATGACGAGCGCCTCGGCGCCGAGCACCTCGCACGTCCTCGCCAGTCCCGCGAGGTTGGGGATCTTATCCACGAGCGACGCGACGACGACGAGGCCGGGGGGTCGTTCGGGCGGGCGTTTATCGAGCGTTTCGTCGACGTCAGCGGCCGTCACCCCGAGGGACGCGTCGGGATCGCCGGTTCGGTCCACGCGATTCGCCATCGCCGCGAGCGCGAGCGCCATCGGATCCGTCGAACCCCCGATAAACCCCGTCGACGTAAACCCCGTCGACTTATCCACCTTCTTCTGCAGCGACAACGCGCTCGTTCCCCCGGCGTTCGAACCTGCAGCCTTTGTTTCCGGCGCATCCAAAGAAGTGAGCGAGAACCCGTCGACGAGATGAGAAACGGATCCGCCGGCGTCGTCGTCGTCGTCGAGCGATACGGCTCCGGTGACTCTCCCGCCGTCGCACCCTCCACCCGAACCGCCCCACGCGATGTCGAGGTTGCACCCCGCCCGCATGGCGTCGCTCCAGAGCCACGCGTCCTCCGCGGCTCGTTGTCGCCTCAGCCCCTCGCGCGACGCTCGCAAAAATTCGTCGACGGAGGCGAGCGCCGACGCCGGCGCGCCCTCGAACCCCGGATCGTCCGGTCCGCTCTCGCAGTCGAGCGCCCCGGCGAGCAGGTCCTTCGGGGCGCACGGGAGCGGGGCGTCGAACACGGGGCCGCACGCGACGCGAACCTTGACCATCTCCGAGTTTGTCGCGAGAAGCGACGCGATGGAGCCCAGAACGGACAGAGACGGAGCCGGAGACGGAGACGGGGACGATGAGTCGGCACCCGGGGACGGAGATGGATCCGATGGATCCGATGGCTGTCCGGCGTCCTTTTCGGTCGTCCCCGTCGAAGGGCCCGCTTCGAACGCGTCGACGCCAAACGCGTCGAGCAGCGCGTGCGTCGCGAGTTGAGCAAAGACTCGCAGCGAGTGATTGTGCGCCAGCGACCACGGCGCCACCGCGGACAGCGTCTCCCTCGCGAGCTCGACGTTCTTCTCGGCATCGCGACGATCCGCCGATGATCCGCGCACCGGGTGGCTCGGACCGGGCGGTTTGGAACCCCGTCCCGATGACCCGTAGGACGTCGGTTCGTTTTTTTTATCGCGGACGACGCGACCCGCCGCGACGAGGATCCACGACGCCGCTTGTAACGGTTTAACGTCCGGTGATCTCAGCGCGGGTATCGCCACGTCCGTCACGACGCACGGGTACGACCTCGCGGCGAGGGTGAAGAACACCTCGGCGTAGTAACGCACGCCGGGGAGGTTGTGCGCGGCCACGGCGGCGGGGGCGGCTTTTTTCAGCGCCGTCTCGATCGACCTAAAAGCGAGTTGGTCGTCGGCGTTGAACTCGTTCAACTCGTTCAACTCGTTCAACTCGTTCGCGGCGGGCAGGAGCTCTGGGCCGAGTCCGAGCTTCTGGACGAAACCGGGGTTCTTGGAGAGCGACTGGAAAATGTGCGATTTTTCCAACAGCCTCCGGACCTTTCCCGCGGTTGAGATCCGGCGAAGGCGGTCGAGCGCCGGCGCGAGCGCGCAGAGCATCTGCCAAGCCCTGACCTTGCGCCTGTGCGTGATTGATCCGCGGCGGTACGTGCCCCGCGCGAGATCCGAATCGCCGCCGGAGACGGCGTCGAGGCCGACGCGAAGCAAAGCCGCCGCGCCCTCCAAGGCGCCGACCCTGTACTCTGTTCCGGATGGAAATTCCTTTCCAGAGACGCCTCTAGCGCCGCCGGGCGACAAGGAGGGAGGCTCGCCGAGGGCGAGGGCGTGCGCCAGGGAGAGCGCGGCGACGCGCGCCGCGACGTGACCCCCAGCCGCACCCCCGCGACCCCCATCCTCCAACCAATCGGCCAGCGCCCCCGCGTCGTCGCCCGCTTTCACTCGATCGATATCGTCGTAATCCGTCGCGCCGTCGGTGAGGTACTTTTCGTTCGTCGCCGCCGCCTCGCGTCCGCGCCAGTGCTCCGCCATCGCCAGCGTCTCCGCGCGCGTGAACCCGCCCTCGCCGCACAGACCCAGCGCCCAGATCTCGTTCGCGTAGTGCTCCGAATGATTCGGCCAACGCAGCAGACGGGCCGCCAACGCGTGGCTGACGACTCGGAGTATCCTCGCGCCGCCGCTCTTAGAGCCGGCGGCGACGGCTTTTCGAACGAACCACCCGCACGCGCCGACGCCCTCGACGCTGGCCGATGAACCGGCGGCTGAAGATGAACCGGCGGCACCATCCGATGCCGCCGCGTGGAGCCGCGAGCTTGATCCGAACAGTCGCGGGTGGAGGACGCACGACACGGCGGCGGCCCAGATTGGCGCGTTTTTTCTGAACCGCGAGCTTCGGACGCTTCGCTCCACCGACGCGGCGACTTTAACCCCCAAACTCGCCTCGGGTTCGCCGGGAAACGCGGGCACCACGCGCTCGAGAAGGGCGGCGATCGCGCGAAGGCCCGCGAGGAGCCGCGACGGTTCATCTCCGGCGGATGAAACCGCCGGTAACCCCTCGAGCGCGTCGTCGAGGAGCCGAACCGCCGCCGCGCTCGCCGACGCGGAGAGGACGACGAGAGGGACGGATAAGAGCGCCGCGGACGCGGTCCATCCCGCGGCTCGAGCGTCCATCAATATCGACGCGGCTCCATCCGTGACTTTTGGCGGATCCGTTACTTTTGGCGTTATATTGGTGGACAATCTCTGGAGAACCTTCTCGAGGTTCACGATGGAACCGGAAACCGCGGCGGCAATTTCGTCGAACGATTTCGCATCCGACGAAACCGCCGCGAGGCCCCGAGCGACGCCCGCCAACGAACTCAGCCTCGCGGTTATCACGTGAACACCATCGATCGGATCACCCACCTCATTAATAGGTTCCCGGCTGAGGCTGACGGCCAGGTTGGATAGGTCGGTCGCCACGAGATTCCACGCGGGCGGCGAGATTCGTGAGCCCCGAGTCCGCGCCTCGGCGGTGCGCCACCTGGCGACGCACTCCAGGCACGTCGACGCGGCGGCGTCCGCATTCGAACCCGAAACCTCAGGAATCGACATCACCGAGGATACCAACGTCACCATCGCGTTCGGGATGACGCGCTCCACCAGCGCCCACCGCAGCGCGCGTTGAAGCCAGTCGCAACTCGAGATCGACGCCAGCGACGACGCGACTCGAAACGTCGCCGCGAGTAAAGTCACGGCGCGCGCCGAAGCCGACTCGTCCGGGTGCGCCGTCCGTTCGACGATGGACGCGAGGTGCGCCGTTACGGCGGCGGTTACGTCGTTGGAAGACGAACCGGCGGCGAGCGTGAACATGAGCGCCAGCTCGAGCGCCTCGTCGTCGGCCGATTTGACCGGGCGCGACGTCGATCCCGCGGATTCCGATCCCGTCGCGAGGAAACTTCGCGTGAACCGTCCCACCGAATCCGCGAATTCGAAATCCGCGAATAACGCGACAAAGCCGGGGCGGACCCCGACGCCGTCCGCGTCGGGAGACGAACCGTCGAGGAGATACACCGGCACGCGCGAAAGCACGGCGCGAACGGCGCCCGGGGTGCACGTAACGGCTCGAGTAACGGCTCGAGCGGCGGCGACGGCGTCGTTTATTTGCGCAGTCTGCGCCTCCGGATCTCCCCGCTTGCGAGCGACGGCTTCGACGACGTCCGCGACGTGCGCGAGGAACGCGTCACCGGCCGTTACGGCCGTTACGTACGTGGAAGACGAACCGGCGTTCGTACCCGTCGTCGCTGAACCGTTGGAAGCCGAACCGAGGGCGGCGCCGGCGGAGGCCAAGATCGCGCACGCGGCGCTCAGACCGGCGACGTTTGACGCGAATGCGTTTTTGGCCGCAGCCGCCGCGAGGCACTTCACCCTACGAAACGCCGCGGATTCGCCTCCCGTTTGGACGGACGATTCCCCACTGGCACCCCCGTCGGCACCCCCGTCGGCACCCCCGTCGGCACCCCCGTCGGCACCCCCGTCGGCGCCCCCGTCGCCCGCCTCCCTCGTCCACAGCTCGCAGACCTTCGCCACCTCCGCGCGCAGTCCGGGAAACTCCATCGCCGACGGGACCAGCGCCTCCGCGACGAACGACTCCGTGAGCTCCCCGACGAACCTCCCTAAACCGTCGCGGGTTCGAATCCAATCGCGGTCGCAGAACGTTCGCAGGGTACCCGCGCGAACGCTCGGGTTGGCGTGTCGCAAACCGCGAGTCCACACGCTCAGCACGTACTCGTACGGAAGGAGGGTCTCGTTCGGTGTTGTTTTGCCGGCGTCTCCGCGAGCGTCTCCACCCGGCGCATCTCCATCCGGCGCATCTTCCGATGACGTGGACGTTCCAGAAACATCCAGAAACGTTTCCGATGAAGCCGGGTGAAGCGCGTCGACGTGCGCCCTCGCCGCGTCGTTGAGGTGCGCGGCGAAGTCGTCGAACGCGTGGACCATCGCGACCAGCTCCAGCCACGGCGTTTGTCCCGCCGTCTCCGGACCCAACGCGTGCGTCAGCGCCGTCGTCGACGCTTTCCTCGTCCTCGAGTCGTCCGATCGCAAGCCGCGGGCGAGCGCGTCGACCAGGCCGCGATCGTCCCCGGCGACCGCCCCGCGCGCCGCGCCCGCGGGGCCCAACACGAGCTCCGCGTGCGACGCGAGCAGGTAAAACCCGAACGATCGCCGACGATCGTCGTCCGATGTATCGTCGGAGGATCGCTCGGAAGTCGACGACGTCGATCCTTCGCGAAAAGTCGGCGCCAGCGCGCGAAGGATCGAGGCCCGGATCCTCTCGACGAGCGCGTCGGCTCGTGCGACGCCCGGAGCCGCCGCCGCGGCCTTGACGGCGCACGGTATGAGCGCGCGCGCGATGAGAAGGTCGCGAGGGAAGGTCGCCTCGTCGTCATCCGCAGCCACATCAGCGTCCACGTCAGCGTCAGCGTCGGCTTCGGCTTCGGCTTTGGCGTCGCCGCCGCGAAATCCCGGGCGTCGTTCGGGCCGCCGCGTCGTCGTCGTCTTCTTCGTCGTCATCATCCCCAACGCGACGTCCGCGAGGGAGGACAACGTAACGCACGTAACGGCTCGCGCGGACCCCGGGACGATCGTCTCGCCTTTTCGCGTCTCCGCGACGATTTCGGCGAGCGAACAGGCGACCAAGACAGCCGCGCGGGGTTCGAGCGGCGGGTCGTCGGCGCCCGAATCGTCGGCACCCACGTCGGCACCCCCATCGGCACCCCCCGGAGGTGCGACGCTCGTGACGCACAGCCGCGCCAGGCGTCTCGCGGCGTCCCAGTCTCGTCTCCCGGCGACGACGGCGATCATCTCGTCGACGGCCCGGTGCCTCGTCGCGTCGTCGACGTGCGAACACTGACACCGCCGGGCGAGTAAGGAGAGCCACGTCGTCTCGAACAGCCGCTTTTGTTTGGCGCCTCGCGTCGTCTCGTCGAGCTCGGGCGCCCGCGGTACATCGCGAAGCGCGAGAACCTTGCAGGCGGTGTGAAGCAGCGCGAGCTCCCGCACGTCTCGGTCGGTGGCGCGCGCCATCGTCGGTGCCCCGAGCCTGTCCAGCGTCTCGGCGCACGCTTCGAGCACCTCATCCAGCGCACCGGGCCCTCCGGACGCGGGCCCCTCTGGATACGCGAGCTCGCACAGTCCTTCCCTCAGGTCGCCGGACGCCGTCTGCGGAGGGTGGGACGAGAGCGAGGTACCCGGGTGGAGGTGAGTGTGGCGACTCGATGATGGGTGGAGGATGCGAGGGAAGAGATCGTGCAATCTTCGAGGGGAGGGCGCCGCGCGCGAGGGTCATGCCGAGAGACGGGGACGCTCACCAGGTGCGAGGGCGCCTTCGCGAACGCACGTAGCGCTTTGATACCCGCCGGGACCGCATCGGCGGCGTCCCCGCCCATAGCGGAAGCCTCGGCTCGCACCGAGCAATCGGCGCAGGTCGTGAGTGCCGATACTGGTCCTCCGCTCCGATCCACAGGGGGCTGCCAAAAAGCAAAAAGCGCACGGCAAAACCTAAGCTGGGGCCCGCCACTGAACCTCGCGCGACGCGACGCGAACAGACGCCTCATCGGCCCCCGTTTCGCCTCGTGCATCGCGTCAAGACTATGTCCGCGGCGATACAGATCGCGCGCGCGGGGATCGCTCCGACCGCGCGACGTCCGCATCGCCTCTCCTCGCGCCGCCCCCACCAACTTCATCGCGCAGTCTCCAACAATCGGACCAAGAATCGCCTCGCGCTCCGCCCCGCCGCGGTGCTCACCCCGCCGCCGCCGCCCCCTTCCCCCGCGCGCACCGACGCCGAGCGCCGCGCCGAGGAGGCCCTGCTCGCCGGCGACGATTCCGACGGGACCATCGCCGGATTCACAAAGTTGGAGTGGTCGTGCATCCAGACCCCCGCGCGGTATCTCGGCAACGAGGTCGGCGCGGTGCACAAGGACTGGGACTCCGCGCAAGTCAGGTTCACGATGGCGTACCCGGAGATTTACGAGGTGGGCGCCTCCAACCTCGGCCACGTCGTGCTGTACACCATCCTCAACAACCAGCCCGGGATGCTGTGCGATCGCGCGTACCTCCCGGGCGACGACATGCTCCAGCTGCTCAAATCCAAAAATCGCCAACTCTTCGCCGTCGAGTCCAAGCGGCCGCTGAAGCACTTCGACGCGCTCGGGATGTCCCTGGCGTACGAGCTCGGCGCGGTGAACGTGCTGGAGATGATGCACCTGTCGGGGCTCCCTCTGACGTGGGCGGGAAGGGACGACGAACCCGACGAGGTTTGGGACGTGGACCACGGATCGTGGCCGCTCGTCTTCGTCGGGGGACCCACGGCGACGTCCAATCCGGAGCCCATCGCCGATTTCGTCGATTTCGTCGCGCTCGGCGACGGCGAGGACGTCATGGTGGAGATTGGGCAGTGCCTCAAGAAGACAAAGGCGGAGGGGTTGAACCGGCAAGAGACGCTGTTCCGGTTGGCGACGGAGGTTGAGGGAATCTACGTCCCCCGATTCTACGACTCCCCGAAAGGGTGGGGAGGCGCGGTGTTTCCCACGAGGGAGGGGGTCCCGGAGCGGTGCAAGAGGCGCGTCGCGGACCCGGATCCGTTGCTGCAAGTGGGGCTCGTGCCGTACGTCAGCACGGTGCACGACAGGCTGACGGTGGAGATTCGGAGGGGGTGCACGCGGGGATGCCGGTTCTGCCAACCCGGCATGCTCACGAGGCCCGCGAGGGACGTCCCGCCGGAGAAGGTGGTACAGGCGGTGGAGAAGGGGATGAGGGAGACGGGGTACAACGAATTCTCGCTGCTGTCGCTCAGCTGCAGCGATTACCTCGCGTTACCAAGCGTGGGGCTGGAGATTAAAAACCGGCTCAGGGATGAAAACGTGACGCTCTCGCTGCCGTCGCAGAGGATCGACCGATTCGACGATTCCATCGCGGACATACTCGGTGGGGCGGGTAAGGCGGGGCTGACGTTCGCCCCCGAGGCTGGGACCCAGCGACTGCGAGATATCGTCAACAAAGGACTCACGAACGACGAGTTACTCCACGGCGTGCAGACGGCGTACGACAGGGGTTGGAGAAACGTCAAGCTGTACTTTATGATCGGTTTACCGGGCGAGACGGACGCGGACGTGCTCGGCATCGCCGAGACTGTGGATTGGCTCCAGAAGACCGTGGGGGGTAACAAGGCTCGCAAGCGCGACAGGCTGACGCTGACCCTGACCCTCTCCAACTTTACCCCGAAACCACACACCCCGTTCCAGTGGCACTCGGTGTCCACGGAGGAATTCGCCAGGCGGGGCAAGCTCCTGAAGGACGCGCTCGCGAAGGTTCCCAACGTCAAGTCCAACTGGACGTCCATACGGATCAGCGCCATGGAGGATTTCATCGGCAGAGGCGACCGTTCGCTGTGCGACGTCGTTCGCAGGTCGTGGGAGCTCGGCGCGCACAAAGCCACGTGGTGGGACGGCGCCGAGTCATCGTTTAAGTCATTCGACCGGGCCATCGAGGAGGCGGGTCTGACGTGGAAGTACCGGCAGGTGGTGAACGGCGAGTGGGACGTGCTGGAGAAGCTCGGGGACGGGGAGTACCGGGGCCAAGGGGGCGGCGGGAAAGGGAGGGTCGACCGAGGAGCGCTGGCGGATTCCCGCCTGGACGCGCCGCTTCCGTGGGACCACATCGACACCGGCATCGCCAAGTGGTGGCTGAAAGCGGACCTGCAGAAGGCGCTGGAGGGGATCACCGTGCCGGACTGCTCGCACAGCGGCGTGTGCACCGAGTGCGGCGTGTGCGGCGACGAGTTTGGCGAGAACGTGGTCGCGGAGGTGCCGCCCCTCCCGGTGTTTCAGGGACACTACGAACCGGATGGCCGCCGTACCCAGCGCCTGCGATTTCGGTTCACCAAGGACGGCAAGGAATCCTTCATCGGGCACCTCGACACCCTCCGGCTGTTGGAACGCGCGTGCCGCAGGGCGTCGCTGCCCGTGTCCATGACCCGTTCACCGTACAGCTCCAGGCCGAGGATCTCGACCGCGATGGCGCTGCCCCTCGGGGCGAGCTCAGAGGCGGAGATGATGGAAATCGTGAGTTTCTTTTTCTGTTCTCTATCTGTTTGCCCATACAAACTTTGTGTTTATTCAACAGGTGCTGACGGAGCGGATGAACCCCGAGGACGTTCGGGCGAGGCTCGCGGAGGAGCTCCCGGCGGGCATGCGCCTGACGGAGGTTGAGGACATGCCGGTGAAGTACCTCAACGGGCGATACATGGTGCGGCGAGGCTCGCCGCTACTTTTCCATCACGCGAAGCCCTTCGTTTTTGTTTGTTTTTTCCCGGAGCTCGATTTCGCTCGCGATCCGACATCTCTCCTCCCCTCGTTCGGCGCCGCTTCATCACTCGCGTCGGGAATGACTGGCCCTTCGGGCATAATTAGATGTTTGACATCCCGTGATATCACAACTTTCATTTGGCGATGTTTGCTGACCCGCACGGAGGGCGAGGCCGCGGCGAGGGAGGACAGGAGGGAGAGGGACCTTTTTCGTTTCATCTCGCCCACGTTTTGTTTGACGCCCGCACGTTTTGTTTGACGCCCGCGTGTTTTGTTTGACGCTGACCCTCGCGTTTGTTTCGAACACCCCGCTCTCGCAGGAGACCATGAACGAACTGCTCCAATCGGCCGAGTTTTTGGTCCACGTCGCCGTGCCGGGCGCCGCGGCTAAGCCGGCGATTGAATCCATCGGAGGCGACGCTCCCAGCTGGGACGTCGAAGGAGGCGGAGCGTAAGGACCGCATCTTTCTTTTCTCGTCTCTGTTTCGTTTCCCCGCCCTTTGCTTCGACGTTTGTTTTCGCGTCTGTTTGTTCGCCCGTTTGACGGCAATCGCTCCGTCGTGCTTATTTTGTCGCGCCGTCGGTGCCGTCGGCTGAGGATTAATTCCATTAAAAAACACCATCTTTCGGATCAGAAGTAACATTGCTGATAGCAACAATGTCGAATGAGGCCGATGAGACACCGACGGAGGCGGGCGGGGGGAGGGGGGCGACCGTGACACCCCGACACGCGCGGACACCGACTCCCGTCGAACAACACCCTCGCTCGACCCGATTCTGAACGACTGACTCCAAACTTAACTCATCGCCCCCGTTTGCGACCCTTGACGAAGTTTCTTTGACGCGGGCAAGAACGGCGACGGCATCCCGGATGCGTCCGCCGACGAGGACGACGCCGACGCCGCCGCGGAGGCTGCGGCTGAGGCTGAGATTGCCGCGGCGGTGGCTGAGTTTGCGAAAGCCGTCACCCCGGCGGATTGGAAACATTGGGTCGCCTCCGCGATGGCGCTGGAAAAGTTTGAGATATCCAAGACGTCCAAGAAGGGAAACGTCCGCGTGGTGAACCTCCGCCCGCAGCTGCTCGGCCTGGAGCACATGGACCAACCCGAGATTGACGATTCGCTGAAGGGCAGGCACGTGCCGATGCCCGCGGTGTGCCCTCCCGGGACGGCTATACTTCGCTTCAAGGGGGAGTACACCGGAGCCGGCGGGCTGAGCGTCGAGGGGATGTGCCAGATGCTCTCCCACGTGTCGAACGTGGCCATCACGCCGCTTCACTCGCACCGCGTGCGCATCGACCTCGGTGAGCCGACCCCGCCCGTCGTGGACAAGCTGTGGCTGGATAACATCGTCAGGGCCGAGGCGTTCATGGCGCTGGAGCGGCGTTGGGACCCGGCGGCCGGCGTGAACAACCGGGGACACATGGGCGGCGGCAACAAGGAGGGCGATCGCATCGACAATCACAGGAGCTACCGGGTCGAGGAACCGCCGGAGAAGACGTCGAAGAAGAAGAACAAGAAGTAACCTCATGACCTCGTCAGTTAAGTGATGTGAAACCTGTGCACGTAGTCTCGAGGAAAAACTCAAATTTTTGACCAAGGCACTGCTCGCCCACCAAAAACGCGGCAAGATGGAGCGATCGCCCCCTCCGCCCGGCGTCAGTTCCCCCGCCGCATGGCGTGCGTCGGATCACGTATCACCGTCCTCGCATCTCGCCTCGCCTTTCGCGGCGCGTGTTCATCCCCCTCCCTCACCCGCGCGCTCACCTCCTCCATCGCGATGCCCCCCAAGGCGTCCGCGGCCGGCAAGACGACGCAGCAGGGCCTGGGCGCGTTTCTTCAGAAGGGGATCAAGATGGTGGAGCACATCAAGGTCGACGTGCCCAAGGCTTCCGCGGAGAACGGCGATAAGAGCGCGGCCGGCACCCGGACCTCGGGGCGTAAGCGCACGACCAAGGCGGAGGCGGACGCCAAGGCCGCCGCCAAGGCTGCCAAGAAGCCCAAGAAGGCGGGCCCTTCCCGCGACGCCGAGCGTCGATGCTGGAGCGCGGGTAAAAAGATCGTCTGCGGGGTTGACGAGGCGGGGCGCGGGCCGCTCGCGGGTCCCGTCGTCGCCGCCGCGTGCGTGTTCCCGGAGGACCTGGTCATCGACGCCATCAACGACAGCAAGCAGATGACCGAGGAGGAACGCGAGGAGGTTTACGAGGAGCTCATGGCGAACGATCAGGTCATCAAGTCCGTCTGCGTCATCGACCACGAACGCATCGACGAGATCAACATCCTGGAGGCGACCATGGAGGCGATGGCCAAATCGGTGGAGGGCCTGTCCACGCGCGCCGACTGGGTCCTCATCGACGGTAACCGAGTTCCCCCGCCCTTGCTCGATCGAGCGGAGGCCATCGTCAAGGGCGACGCCAAGAGCGTGTGCATCGCCGCGGCGTCCGTGTTGGCCAAGGTGACGCGCGATCGGATGATGACGACAATTCACGACGAGTTCCCCGCGTACGGCTTCGACCAACACAAGGGATACGGGGTCAAGGCGCACATGGACGCGATCCACAAGCACGGGCCGTGTCCCTATCACAGGAAGACGTTCGCGCCCATGAAGTACATGCCGGGAGGCAGCGCCTACGACGGCGCCTGACACCCGGTAGCCGCTACGTTTAGTCCGTCATTTGGAAACTTTCACCTCGCGCTGCTGCTGCTGCTGCTGCTGAGCTGTCCCGCGTGAGTTTCAAATCAATCGTCAACCTCCGTATCCCTCCCTCGTCGCGCCCAGACCGGGACCGCGGCGGGGAGGGGGACCAGTTCGGATCATGCGCCTCGCGGAGTACGAGTCCATCCGCGCGCACTTACTGTCGCTCCCGTGCGCGCGATACCCCGACATGGACGCGCTGAAGGCGGCGCACCCCGGCGTCTCCCTCGACACCCTCGTCTCCATCTGCGCGCAGGAGAGCTCGAGGCGGATCAAGGCGACGCACGGGCGGCACGCGCGTGCCATCTCGGATCACGCGCGGCGGTACCTCGCCGGCGAGGACATCTTCGACGTCGCGCACGACGCGGACTTCCCGCCGTGTCAGCTCATGCGGCTGCTCGTCGAACACCTCCTCGGCGTGGGGCACAAGGCGGCGGGCGCGCTGATTCGAGATCCGCGCGGCAGGGTTCCCGTTCACCCACCGCCGGAATCCCCAGCGGGCGCGCATCACGCGGGAGACCTCGCGGCCGGTGCCGCGCTGTGCGAGCGGATCCGGTTCGACGTCGAGCGATGCGTGGCGTGGGACCACGTCGCGTCGCCCGCCGTCGACGCGTCGAGGCATTCCGCGGGTCGCGAGTACGAAGATCTGCTCGAGGAAAAACTTCGTTCGCTTGGGGTGCCGTTCGTGTCGGAGGGTTCGCTGCGCGCCGAGGGCCACGCCAAGACCCCGGACGTCAAGCTGGAGCTCCCCATCGCCGTGCGCGGCAGGGTGGTGAACTGGATCGACTCCAAGGCGTCGTTCTGCGACCCCATCGTCCATTACGAGCGGGGCGCGGAGCAGTTTCAGGGATACGTCGACAGGTTCGGGCCCGGGATGGTGGTGTACTGGCTCGGGGTGGTGGACGAGATCGCGGAGGAGAGCGAGTCACGAGGGGACGTGCTCGTGGTGGACGATTTCCCGGACGAATCGCAGGTGACCAAACTCAAGCTGACGCCGAGAGGATGATAGACTACCGTGGGCGGGGATGATTGGTCGGCGAGGAGGGCGCCGGCGTAGCGTTAGTTCGAGCCTCTAAGTGTTAGCTAGCTAGAGTTCGAAGAGTGTAGTTCGAGTGTAGCCAGTAGCCGATCTCACTTACTCGGTGGGTCCGTCGCGAGAATACGACGGTTGAAGAGTGGGTCACGAGAAGAATTCGCTCGTCCGACAAAGACAAAAAATCAAGTCACTCGTCCGTCACTAAGAGTTACTCGTCGTCATCCGTCGACGCCAGCATCGAGCGCAGCAAACGCGTAAACTCCTCCGGCGACCGTTTCACGTACTTCTCCGGGTGCCTCCGCGTGAACCCGCTCTCGGCGTACCTCGCGTGAAAATCGTCGTACGCGCGTCCGACGATACCAACCGACGCCTCGCGGAGGACACGAACCGTCGCCGACGGCACCCGCCAGGCCAAACCCGCCCTCGCCGCCGACTCCGCCGCGTCCGCGCGGTCGTTCACCACGCTCCACAGGTCCTTCACCCGCCGCCGCTGCTTATCCGTCATCCCAGTCGAAGGGTCCGGGCCCGCGTCCGGAGCCATCGCGAGCAAAGGGGCCCCCCAAGCGAGCCGCACCGCGGCCTCGCCGTATGAACGCACGCGCTGACTCGCGTCGGCGGGCCAACGCCGGTCCAGGGCGGCGAGTAAACCCTCGTTTCGGGGGTTCATCACGCCAGCCGTCGTCACCGTCGCGGCGACGGCGCATCGAACCGCGCCCAGCGCCGGGCGAAACGTCCGAAGAACGTGTTGAACGTGTTGAACGGTCGTCGTAACGGTCGTCGTAACGGTCTTCTTCCTCGCGCTGCTCGCGGCTCTCTTCCCCGACGCCGCCATCGCTCCCGACACCTTGGCCAACATCGTGTTTTGGCCCGAGATTTTCGCGACGGCGTCTTCCAGATTTTCTTTTTGAACCGCCCGAACGTTCGCTCGTACGTCGTCGTCCTCCAGGGACGAGGCAACCGCGTCGAGGGCGCGGGCGAGGAGTGATCCGAGCTTGGCGGTCCCTCGCGGGTTCGAACCCGCGACGTCGGAGACGCCCGCGCGCGTCCCGCCCTCCGGGACGAGGCTCGGGCTCGGGCTCGGGCTCGGGCTCGGGCTCGGGCTCGGGCTCGGGCTCGCCTCCTCCCCGGCTTCCTCCTCGCGTTCACCCTCGTCCGTTTCGTCGTCGTCGTCGTCGTCGTCGGTGAAGTCCAGGATGCCGTCCGAGTCTCTCGACGCGACGCTGACTCTCCTCTCTCTCCGAACCGTCGCCTCCGGAGAGACCTCCTTCGGGACGCCAACCGGCGCGTTCTCGAGGGTTTGGGCCGACGCCCCGTCAAATTTCTCCGTCTCCTCAGACGCATCCGGATCCGCCGGGAAGAGCACGCCCGTCGCGTCCGGCCTCGCCGCGAGCCTCGCGCAATAGTCGCAGACGGTGAGCGCGAACGCGCGCGTCTCGAAGGTCACCGGTTCGAACCCAGCGCTCGCCGCCGTCCCGTCCGCCCACCGCCGAAGCGAAAGCCCCACCCGCGAAACCACGTTCGGTAACGCGAAAGCCGCGGCTCGAGCGCCCTCCGCTGTTTTCTCCGCCGCGCGACGCCACAGCCGCGCCGCGTGGGAGTCGGCGCCGCGTATCCCTTCGACGGCGGGGAGGAGCTCGAGGAGGGCGGCGTGCGCGTCGAGGCAACCAAAGACTCGCTCGGGGTCGTTTTGCCCGTTCCGCCCATACGCGTCGTCGTCTCCGTCGTGTCCGGATGGTAAAGCCGCCGGCGCGGTAAAGACGACGTCGCCGGATCGAACCCCGGGTAGGGCGAACTGCTTCGCCTTACTCCACAGGTCCCCGCGGGTGCCGCGGGAGGTGCCACCGCCGCCGGTTCGACCCGAATTTGAACGCGTCGTCGAGTCGTCGACTTTGTCGCTCGATCCGTCGTCGACTATGGGAAATAACGGGGCGACGAGCGCGTCGAGCCACTCCAGCGCGTGCCTCGCCGCCCGCTCGAGCACCTCGTCGCTCGCGCTCTCCACGGCGGCGGCGTCCGCGAACCCTCCTCCGCCGTGAACGAACCCGTCCCCTCCTCCTCCTCCTCCTTCTCCTCCTCCTCCTTCTCCTCCTCCTCCTCCTCCTCCTCCTCCTCCCAGCACCGCCGCGGCCAGCTCCGGCTCGAGCTCCCACCTCGCGACGGCGTTCCTCACCGCGTCGCGCCACCTGGCGACTCGATCGACCCACGCACCGCCGTCGCCGACGCCGCACCG
>Ga0181573_10002464_pt1 | contig 17127 bp, 7 predicted proteins | sample 101ome_25_FD_148643 | JGI IMG/M metagenome (GOLD analysis project Ga0181573, IMG submission 148643) | Coastal salt marsh microbial communities from the Groves Creek Marsh, Skidaway Island, Georgia - 101409BT metaG (spades assembly) | ecosystem: Environmental > Aquatic > Marine > Intertidal zone... | reverse complement strand
CGTACCACAGGCTGGCTACCGAGGGACGGCTGGCGTCCGACGTGGCGAGCGTGACACACAGGGTCGGCCGGTTCCAGGTGAAGTGGGACATAAACGAACTGCGGCTATCGGTGCGTGCCCCGCTAATATCACTCCCGACGCTTCCCCCGACGACCTCCCGAACCATCTATCCGCTTCTTTACCCAGGAACGACCGTTTTCTTCGCCCCCACGTGGTTTCGCTGACCCCACAGCCCCCGCTTCGCCGTCTCACCACATCAGGTCCTGCATAACAGAGGAGACAAGTGCAAAGACGACTGCGCGCACATCGCGTGGTCCACTGTCCCCGGGCTTCCCTTCCTGACCGCCGCGAACGGGCCCGTGCGGGTGCATCAGCTCATGGCTGGGCACTACCGCGTGGACATCCGCCGGCGCCTGCAGACCACGGTGCAGACGCTGGATTCCGTCGAGCTCAAGGATGACGACGACTCCCCGTCGGTGGTCATCCGCGGCGTGCTGATCAAGGAGGACGCGCGGCTCGACAGGTGGCTCGGACACTTGGGGGACGTGAGCGCCGCGTGGAACGACCTCACCCACCAGCGACAGCAGTTCAAAGCCGCGTCGAAGATCAAGGCGAGGTACACGCTGACCTTCTCGCCGCAGTCCGATCGAAGACTTGCGTTCGAGTTTCGTTGGGAGGACGAGGTCCCGGGTGTCCAGCGGTCGCCCGGGGGTCGCAGGCGGAACGTGAAGATAAACCAGATCTTCATGAGATACGCGCACACGCCTGACGAGAGGATCTACGGTTTGGGCGAACAGTACAGCAGCCTCGAGCACAACGGCAAGCGACTGCCCATCATCGCTGCGGAGCAGGGGATCGGCCGCGGGAAACAGCCGACGACGTTCATGTTCAACCGCATGTTCTTCGGGTCCGGCGGCAGCTGGCACACGACATACAGCGCCATACCCCACTACGTCACGAGTAAGGCGAGGAGCCTATTCCTCACCAACTTTTCCTATGCCGAGTTTGACTTTACCGACGACGAGAAGATCTCCATCCTGTCAACCACACCGACGAACAGACTCACGGGGCAAATAATCGGCGCGAGGAACGTCCCGGAGACTGTCGAGGCGTACACCGAGTACAGCGGTCGAATGGGCCCGCTACCTGAGTGGGTGTACGCCGGCGGGGTCATTTTGGGCATGACGGGCGGATCCAAACGCGTGCGGGATGTGGTCGCGAAGCTCAAGGATGCGGACGTGCCGCTCGCGGGACTGTGGCTGCAGGATTGGGGCGGCGCCAGGAACACCAGCATAGGGATCGAGCGCGTGTGGTGGAACTGGGAGCTCGACGAGTCACAGTACCCGGACTGGCGCGAGCTCCGAGAGGAAGCCGCGGCGGGGGGCGCCCGGCTGCTCACGTACGTCAACCCCTTCCTCATGGACGCGAGCGGGAGCAAGGGAAGGCTGTACCGCGAAGCCAAGGAGCGCGGTTACATGGTCCGGACCGTCCACGGGGGCGTGTACCGCCTCGGGAGCGAGCCCGGTGTTTCGTTTGGCTTGCTCGATTTGACAAACCCGGACGCGAGGGATTGGATCGAGGATATCATCGTGCGCATGGTCGACGAGACCGGCGCGTCGGGCTGGATGGCCGATTTCGGAGAGTACCTCCCGTTCGACTGCAAGCTGCACAGCGGCGAGATGCCGGTGGCTGTGCACAACAGGTATCCCGAGGACTGGGCCGAGCTGAACCGCCGAGCGCTTCGCCGAGCGGGGTTGGAGACGGGATCCGGGGATTCAATCGGCGGCGACGGCGTGTTCTGGTCGAGGTCCGCGTCGACGCTCACCCCGAAACACGCGAGGCTCATGTGGCTCGGCGACCAGCTGGTGTCGTGGGACGCGCACGACGGGATGAAGTCCGCCCTGCTCGGTATGCTGCAAGGGGGTCTATCCGGCCTCGGGGTTTCTCACTCGGACGTGGGCGGATACACGGCCACGCCCGGTCGGCACAGGACCCGCGAGCTGCTCATGCGGTGGATGGAGCTCAGCGCCCTGTCCGACGCGGTGTTCCGCACGCACCAGGGTAATCGCCCGCTGCACAACGCGCAACCCTGGGACACGCCCGAACTTCTTGACCACCTCGGGGCATTCGCCAGGCTGCACAGATGCCTCGCGCCCTACAGACGCGAGCTCATGAGAGAATCCTCGCTGACCGGGATGCCGATCACCCGGCCGTTGCTGATGCACTACGCGCACGATCCGGTGGCGAGCAACGTGGCGACCCAGTTTCTCATCGGGCGCGACATCCTCGCCGCGCCGGTGATGGACAGGGCGACGCCCAGGGTTCACGTGTATTTGCCCCCCGGCGACGTGTGGCTCGACGTTTGGACCACGCAGTTGTCTCCCATCCAACCCACGGGCGCGAACCGGGACGACGAAGACGCGGATGATTTCGATTCTCGCAATCACCACGCGGGTTACGGCGCGTGGGTCACGGCGGACGCCCCGTTGGGTTGGCCCGCCGTGTTCATTCGGAGGGGCGCCGGGAAGCCCGCGCAGGCAGCCGCGGCGGCGATGCGCGAGTGGGCGATGGAGCGGGGCGGGCTGCCGGGGCACAGGCGGGTGTACCCGATGGATCCGGTCGAGAAACTGGTGCTGGGGCTGTACTGAGTACCTTAGATAGGGCGCGTGTCACCGTTGTCGCACAACTGACGAAACCCGAGAGGTGAAAAAACCCCCCAAATCGTTCCTCGGGCGTTTCCCAGCCGTTGATGGCTCGAGTGACGAACCGCGACCGTCTCATCAGTGTGCCAGGCGTCGGCACGGCCGCCAGCCATGACGGACCAGGAAGATGCTGCGCCCTCCGGGAACGTGGAGATCTACCTTCGCGTCCGGCCGGACCCGAGGCCGTCGCCCCTCGTGACGCTCAACCAGGTGCGACCTTCCCCCGGTCAACGCCCTCTCCCCTTTCCGATGTCGTAAATGAAACGACGACGCGTGAGGCCCGTGTGACCCCCCCGCTCACGCTCTTAACCTTCCCGTCCGATGCGATGTAGAACGATAACACGGTCATATGGGAGGTACCTAAGCTGGAGACCGGCGGGTACGTCAACAATCAGCGGGAGAAGTACCAGTTCGGCTTCAACGGCGTCATCGGGCCCGAGTCGAAACAGGACGAGGTGTTCGAGCGCGTGGCGAGCAGATCCGTGCTGGGGGCGCTGGAGGGGTTCAACGGCACGGTTTTCGCTTACGGCCAGACCGGCTCCGGTAAGACGTTCACCATCAGCGGTGGACACGACCGATACGTCGACCGGGGCATCATCCCGCGCGCCATCTCCCGGCTGTACAGCGAGATCTCGAAGCGACACGACGCCACCTACTCGGTGCAAATCACGTACGTGGAGATTTACAACGATCAGGGGTACGACCTGCTGGATCCCGACCACGAGACCACCGCGCTGGAGGATCTACCCAAGGTGCAGCTGCTGGAGGACGACGAGGGGAACGTGACGATGCGCAACGTGAGCACGCACAGGGCGGACAACGAGGAAGAGGCGCTGAACCTGCTGTTCCTCGGCGACACCAACAAGGCCATCACGGAGACGCCGATGAACCAGGCGTCCTCGCGCTCGCACTGCATATTCACCATGCAGGTGGAGCGCAGGCAGCAGGGCAGCGACACCGTGCGCCGCGCGAAGGTAAACCTGGTGGACCTCGCGGGGAGCGAGCGCGTTCACAAGATGGGTCTCGACGGCCAAACGCTGATGGAGGCGAAGCACATCAACCTCTCGCTCCACGCGCTGGAGCAGGTGGTGGTGGCGCTGCAGGAGAAGGCGCAGGGCACTGGGCGGAGCCACATCCCGTACAGAAACTCCACGATGACGATGATGCTGAAGGACTCACTGGGAGGTAACTGCAGGACGGTGATGATCGCCACCGCATCCCCGCGAGGGGACCACCTGCTAGAGGGGATCAGCACCTGCCGTTTCGCGCAGCGCATCGCGATGGTCACCAACGAGGCGGTCGTCAACGAGGAGGTCGACCCCGCTTTGATCATCAAACGGCTGCGAATCGAGAACAGGGAGCTGCGCGACGAGCTGAGGATTCTGCGCGGGGACAACGACGACGGGAGGGAGGAACTGACGGAGAGCGAAACGGAGCGGCTTCGCGTGCAGGTGGCGGACTACTGCAAGCCGCCCGCCGCAAACGAGGAACCCACGCTCGAGCTGGGCGCGTCCATGCTAAAGATCAAGGCGGCGCTCAGGATATTCCGAGAGATTGTGCTCCAGGGCGGAGGTGTCGTGGTGGGTAAAGGCGCCGCCGCGGGCGAGGCTGGGGAGGATGGCGCGTGGCACCCGGAGGAGTTGAGGTTGGAGATTAAGCGGCTATCGCTCGTCGTCAAGCAACGCGACGACGAGATTGACGTGCTCGTGTCGATGCTGCGAAAGGGTGAGAGCGGGGAGAAGGGCGCGAGAAAAGCGACGGAGATGCTTCGCGAGTCGCGCAGCAGGGGCCTCGATGACGGTGACGGAGACGACGGTCCCGCCGGTTCGAAGGCGCCGGTTCTCTCCGCCGGTTCTCTCCGGGCGCCCGCCGCCGAAGACGACGCGTTCGCGCAAATCTTCGCGTACGAGCCGGTATCGAAGCGCGAGCCCGACGTCCCGTTCCCCGCCTCCCCGGGTGGTATCGCCGCGCTCGTCGGCGATAGGACCCGCGCGTTCGATCACTTCCGGGCCCTCAACGACCGCCACGCCGCGGTGGAGGAGAACAAGGTTGTCCTCAAGAATAAGTACGCCGACGCCAAGGCTCTCGGCGAGTGCGTGACCCGCAGCAAGGGGGAGATCAACCGGCTCAAGGGACTCATCGAGGAAATGCGCCAAACGCGGGCGGCGACCCGGGGCGGGACGTCCGACAAACGTGACGCCGACGTCGACGAGGAACGTCTGGTGGTGGCCATCGACGCCGAGAGGGCCGCGCACCGGAGGGCGTTTGACGAGCTCCGCGACGCGAAGCGGGAGATTGACTCGCTGCAGAAGATGACGACGCAGGCGGGCGCGAGGCTGGCGAACGATTTCGAGCGGTGGTTCGAGCTGCTCGCCGAGCGTCACCGGGAGCTCGGCGGTGATTACTCACCCCCGGCGAGTCCGATTGGCGGGGCGATCGAGCCGGAGAGCGCGGCGGATCCGAGCCCGGCGCCGACGACGTCGCCCCTGCGCGACGCCACCAACTCTCCGAAGGGGGGAAACGTTTCGGCCCCATCGCAGACGGGGGCGCCGACCACCGGTAACGCGCGTGCGGATGCGGACATAAAGGCTTTTTACGAGGCTAGGGAGAGGTTGCTGAGGATGCGGCGAGAGAGCGAGCTCCTGGCGTGATCACGTGGCGGGCTTATTAGCGCGATAGCCGGGTCGTGGCTGACCGTTTTGAGAAACGAGTGGGCACGGCTGAGTCAGCGTCCACGTGTCCTCGCCTGGAAAATTGGATTCTTTCGCGCCCGTTTTTTTCGCCGCTCCACATTTCAAGCGCGCAAGCCCACCCAAACTCCGTCCAAGATGGCCCTCACCTACTCCGATGCGATGGTCCCATACTTCGGGATGTACGCCCTCACGATGTGCTGGGATCCAGACATGTAAGTTCTCGTCGCGCGCCTCGCCATCGCCAAACGCCGCGCTCGCATTTTTCCGGCGTTTCTTTTTGGAAAATAACGTCATTCCTACTTCCACGCCGCGCAGGTTCTGGGGTCCCAACGGCCTCGGCCAGCTTCCCTACTTCTCCAAAGAACTCGGCGACTCCACCACCGCTGGCGGCTTTTTCGCCCGCATGGTCGGCCTCGGCTTCATGATTATGTTCCTTGGTACGATCCAAACCCCTCGGCTAGATCGGCGCGCCCTCTCCCGAAATGTGCCGCGAAACAAAACTCACCGCACGCGGCCCGTGTCCTCCCTTCCACAGGCAAGACCCGCTTCGGCGTCTCCGATGACGCGTGGATGAAAACCACCGTAACCTTCCACGTCGGCTCCCTCTGGTGGTTCTGGAAGCTCACCACCGCAGCCGGCTGGACCCCCTGGGTCTGGCAGCTTCAGTGCCTTATTAACGTCGTCTTTGCTGCCTGGGGCATCCAGTCCGTGGGCGGCGTCGACAAGCTCCTCAAGCAGGACTGAAGCTCGCATCGATGCCTATCAAAACGAGCCCTTCCCATGAACGCGACGCCCCTCATCGCGAAGCTTTTCGCGCTCGGAGTGTGAAATACCCGAAGAAGAATGAGCGCCTCAAGACGCTGCACCGAGCAAGTTGTACGATAGCACGCGTTGTAATGACCAATCAACCTGTTTCAATCAACGTCGACCGACAAGCTAGTCCGAGTCTTCATCGTCCGAGTCCGCGTGCAGCATGAGCGACATCCCGACCTCTTTCAAGGTCTTCTTCGCCCCCGCGCTGCTCGGATCCAGCTCGAGAGCCTTCTTCAGCATCGACTTTGCCCTTCGAAGCGTGGGCACGTCGCCGCGTTCGCCCCTGTCCCCAATCGCCAACAGCGCCTGGCCCATGCGCACGTACCCTCTCACGTAGTCCGGTTGAAGCTCCACCGCTCTCTCGCAGTCCGACACCACGTCGCGCTCCTTTCCCTTGCACTTCAGCCCCGCGGCGGCTCTGTTGCCGAGGTACGCAACCTTGTCGGGAGCCAAACGGACGCACTCGGTGTACACCCCAAACGCCTTGACGTATTCCTTGGCGTTGAAAAGGCCGACCCCGATGTCGTTGATCCTCTCCGCGATCGCCGCGGCACCCGCATCGCCCGGCTGCATGTCCCTGCGCCAGCCCGGCGCCTGTAAGGTGGCGAGCATCTCTCCGACGTCGTCGCCGTCGCCGAGCTTGAGCGGGCCCCGTTTGGCGATATCCGCGTCAAAGCCCACCCCGCCGACGCGCTCCCACGGCCGGTCCTCGCTCGTGCCCGCCACCTTACCCTCGTCCCACATCAGCTCCATGTGCCGCCGGGTGTCCTCTATGGACATGGTCTTGCGGTACCCGCTCGGGCCCTCGACGTCGAACGTCGGGTCGTGCGCCTTGCCCGCGGTCCACGGTACGTTGACGTCGACGCCGAAGTTGTGCGCCGGGCGGTAGTCTCCTCTGGCGCGGAGCATGGCGTCGATCTCGAACGGGTCCCGGCCGCCGAGCGCCATCTTCAAAACGTCCTCCAGGGTCTGCATCGGGGGAATCTCGTACGATCGAGCCCATCGCTGGTAGTCGAAGTTGTTCGTGGTGATGGTGTGGTACGCCGCGGTGATCCGCGTGAAGCGCTGCTTCGCCTCCTTCTCCTTCTCCGGCGGGTTCTTGTCGGGGTGCCACCTGAGGCACAGCTTGCGGTACGCCATCTTCACCTTGTCGAGGTTGCCCTTGTGCTCGTCGGAAACCTCGAGGACGGCGTACGCCTGGTCCAGGGTCAGCGGCCCGTCCTCGGGGATCTCGTCGGCCATCGCGATCGGCTCCTTAAGAAGGGCGTGGAAAACTCACGGTTGGGCGCGGGGATGGACTCCACACGCGCGATATCGTCACCGGATCGACGGTTCGGAATCGATCGGTGAGCACGCGAGAGTGTGACACGGGGTTCGGTCGTGCGACCCGCTGGCCGCCGGCGCGCTCGGGCGCGAGACTCTGACTGTTCTCACCCGGGCAACAAGGCGTCGTTGGGAGGCGACGGGACACCGCTGGTGGCTGGGCAGTAGCGTGGGCTGCCAGACTGCTTTGACTGCTTCGATTTCGACAACTTTCAACCTAAATATAACAACACCTCTCGCCGGAGTCCAAGATACTCAGTACCCGCCAAAGTCCGATCCGACCCTGTCGTCCCACCCGCCCGCGTCGGACTGGGGCGAGTCGTAGTCGTATCGACCGCCGCGACCGGGAGTTGAGCGCTCCCGGCCCCCGAAGCCGCCGAAGGAGTCGCGACCCCCACGACCGCCGCCGCCCCCGCGACCGCGGCCGCCGCGCCGATCGCGATCTCCCCCGCCGCCGCGTTCGCCCCTCTCGCTGTTCCAGGACCTCACGCCCGAGGCCCCGCGCGACTCGCGCGCGCCGTAAAACCCACCGTCCCCGCCGCCGCCCCGGTCCCGGTCCCATCCGCGATCTCCCCCGCCGCCGCGCCCGCCCGGCGCCGACTCGCCGCACTGCTTGCAAAAACTCCTCGACGCAAAGTTTGAGAAGGAACACTGCGGGCACGTCCAATCCCCGGGCCTGGGCTCGAAGGATCGCGCCGAGCCGCGGTCGCCGTATCCCCCGCGGTCGTACCCACGGTCGTACCCGCGATCGGCGTTGCGAATGGGCCCGCCGCCGCCCTCGCCGCATCGCTTGCACGAGGAGCGGTAGGCAAAGTTGGTGAAGCCGCAATCCTCGCAGTCCCAGTCGCCCTCGCGAGCGGGGGGACCCTGACGGTCGCCGAACCTGTCACCGCGGTCGAACCGGGACTGGCGTCTGTCGTCGCGTCGTCGATCGCGGTTGCCCGTCGCCTCGGCGAGCCTGTCGTATCCCTTGCGGCCTCCCAGCCGGTAAATACCCTGCTTGGCGGCGGCGACGGCGTCGGCGGTGGGCGGCGGGCTCGCGGCGTGAAGCTTTTGGCAGGCTTCATCGAGGGCGTTGAGGTGGTTGAGCTGCGCGCTGAACGCGGCGCACGCGGCGAGCGCCACGGTCTCCACGTCCTCCGATAGCTGGACCCTGGAGGTGGCGAGATCCTGGAGCACCATCAGCGTATCGGCGGCGAGGCGGTTACCAGCCTCGGCGGGCTCGTCTCTGAAGAGCACCTTGTGCACGCAGACGTCGTTGAGGAGCTGCGCGTGTTTCTCGGCGCCGCCCCAGACGAACGCGGCGTCCTTGTCGTTACCCGCGGTGGTGAGCCACGCGGCGCCAACGGCCCCCATGAGTCGGTCGGAGAGGGCTCCGGGAACCGCGGAGAGCTTGGCGTACGTCTTGAGCGTCCTTCGCACGTCGCCCAGGCACGATTTGACCTGGTAGCCGTCCATGCCGTCGAAGGACGACCAGGGCTCGGGGTTGGACCACGACGAGACCTGCGCCACGGATGCCTCGTCGTAGCTGCCTTGACCGCCCGCGCGCATCTCGAGGACGAGCGCGGAGAAGGCGTCGCACACCGGACCGCCGAGCACCTTGCGCTGGTCTTCCTCCTCGCGCTCGACGGGGGCCATGACCGGGGTGGACATCGACGGGTCCACCATCATTTCCTCGACGCGCTCGTCCTCGGGCTCGAGCGCGAACCCCGCGGAATCGTCCACATCCTCTTCGTCGAAGTAGTCATCGTCACCGCGGGAAGCGGCGAACGCGACGTTCGCGAGGCGGCCTGACCCGCGGAGGGAGAGCACCGCCGCTCGGCGATTCGAGCCGCTTTTTGAAGCTGCGGAGGTGAGGCGGCACGCGACCGCGAGGGGGCGGCGTGCGACGGGGCGCGACGCGACGCCTCGGAAGGCGGGAGATATGCGAGCTTTGGGCGCGACGATGCGATCCATTTTGTTCGGTCGCTCGTGGTGCGCGAGGTAATGAGCGAGAAGTGCCACGAGAATAGGTTATCGCCTCCAGCCGCCAAGTCAGACTCTCTATCCGCGCTTCCTGTCTGCTTCTCCTTTTCGACAGTTGGTTTCAAGACCCTTTCAAACGGGTGGGTCAATGTTAATTCTCGAAAGGCAGATTCGACGCGCTTCTTGGTCGCTCCTTTCAAACAAAAGAGAGGTTTTCGGCTAAGGGTTAAACTGGGAGGCGTCGCGGCGCCGAGGAAATGGCGTCCGCTCACTCATCCTCTTCATCTTCGCCGTCGAAATCATCCTCCATATCCTCCCCGTCGTCGTCGTCGTCGTCGTCGTCGTCGTCGTCGTCATCGTCGTCGTCGTCGTCGTCGAACCCATCGAGGTCGTCCTCGTCGTCGTTTGCCTCGTCATCCGTCTCCCACTCGTCGCTCTCCTCGTTGCCCACGACCTCGTTGAGCACGTTGACGTCGTCCTCACCCTCGGTGTACACCGTCAGAGGGCCCTCACCGCCGTCCCCGTCGCCGTCCTCGCCGTCCGGCACCTGCTGCTGCTTGTGCAGGAGCAGGTCCAGGCGACCCAACAGCGACAGGAGGGGCCGCTGCATGGCAACGTGCGCCTCAACCGTCTGCTGAAGCTCCATCACCGCCTGCTGCGCCTTGGCGCTGGTGGTGATGAAACCCGAGTGGTGCAACATCACCGTTCGCATCCACCGCGCGAGCTGCTCCCCGCGGCTCGGCTTGGTCCTCATGCGATCGAGCGCCGCGGCGAGCAGTCGCACGGCGACGTGCGGCTGAAGCCTCGCCACCGTGTTGGTCACCGTCTGCGCGTCGCTCACGTTCAGGCACCGCTCCACCAGCGCCCTGTCCTCGGCGACGAGCGCCTGGGAGAGGAGAGTGGCCAGCGAGTCCGCCTTGGGGGGCGCGCCCTTACCTCCGAGCGCGTCGAGCACCGCCCGGTCCGTCGCGGTGAGTTTCTGCTTTTCGCCTTGGGGGGCCCGCCCGTCGACGGGGAGATCGGCGGCGGTCTGCTCGATGGCGCGGAGGCGCTCGCCCAGCGTCTTGCCGCCCGCGCCCTCATCCATGTCGACGTCGTCGCCGCCCATCGCCGCCGCGGACGCCATCTTCTCGGCCAGGCCGTCCGCGGCCGCCTTTCCCTTGCGCTTGCGCGCTCCTCCGCCGCCGCCGCCGGTCGGCGCGCCGTCGATTACCGCCGGAAGCGGTGCTTTGGCTGTTGAGCGAATGGGTTGGGAACGGGTGGGAAGAGTCAGTATGGGACGCTGGACGTTGTATTGGCAACCTGCGATCGCGGGCGGGCCCGAGGAAAACCGGGATGGACGTGCGGCGGACGCACCCTTCGGCATCCTCGCAAAGGGCAACTGTCCTTCCGGGTGCTTTTCGCGTCAAACAGTCCGATGTGGTCGCCGCTCGGGGTCACCAGAGCCTGAAGTCTCTCGAGACGACAGACGCACTGTTCGAGAGATGAACGGGCGATGTATCGAGAGCAAGCGCGGCGCGTGGGTGCGACAGTGTGTGTCGCGGCGAGCGCCTCTGCCGAGTGGGAACCCTTGTTTGGTACATTAGCGCGCGGCGCGACTCCAGCAGTTCAGCAGTCACGCTTTTTTGAATGATCCAGTGCGAAGGGGAGATCTGTGCAGGCATCGGACTTGGAGACTACACTCTAGAGAGGCGCCCGAGAGGAGGAAGGGCACGAAGGGGATCTGTGTTTGAAGAGCGGATCGGCACCGATGATGAGTGGGAAAGGCGGCGGCGGATCCGACGACGGCGAGCCACCCGATACCTACGCCGGCGAGCACGCCAACGCCGATGGTCGTCGCAAACAAAGGTCGACGAGGCTGTGCTGCCTGTGCCCGCAGGAGCGCGGGCCCATCGGCCTTCCAGTCGCGGTCGAGCCAGTCGTGAGCAAAGATGGATGCGCGCCGCCACCACTGGGCCATTTCGCGGGCCCGTTCCTCCCCGACCGCGACGGCATCGCGAGCACGTGGGTCCACGACTCGTGCGTCATGTGGTGCCCCGAGGTGTACTTTGACCAGCGGAAGCAGCGGCTGAAGAACGTGACCTCGGCTTTAAAGCGCGGCTCTTACATCAAGTGCAACCACTGCGGTTTGAAGGGCGCCACCGTCGGTTGCACTCTGCAGCAGTGCCCGAAGAGCTATCACCTCGTTTGCGCGCACGCCGCGGGGTGCAGGTTTAACGCGGAGGCGTTCACGGTGCTCTGCCCGGACCACGGCGCCGACCGCAGGCGAGCGCCCGCGCCCCTCTGGTCCAAGACCATGAACGGCGATCCCGCCGCCCTCCTCACCGGCGATGAACCCGCGGACGCCGCGCCGGAGGCACCGGAGGGGCCCAAACACGGTGAACGGTCGGGTTTACGGCGGAGCAAGCGAAAGCGGATTCAGGCCAAGGGCGACGCGGAGAGGGAGGAGGACAAGGACCGCGCGGACATGCACTCGCAGGCGGAGAAGATCCTCGCCGCGGTCATGGCCGCGGGTAAGCGTCTGCGTAGGGAGGAGGAGCACGTCAGCGACGACGAGGAGGCGTTCGCGAAGAGGGAGCGGCGGAGGATGGTCAAGGACAAATCTCGGATCCCGTGCGTCACCGTCGGCGGGTCCTTCCGCGGGGGCGGCGTCGAGGGCGACGACTCGTTACCCGGCGGGTGGGAGACTCTCGCGGGGATGGAGCGCGAGATTAAGGTTTTGAAGGAGGTGGCGCTGCTCCCGCTGGTGTATCCGGAGGCGTTCGAGCGACTGGGCGTTAACCCCGGCCGCGGCGTCTTACTTCACGGGCCGCCGGGGACCGGTAAGACGGCGGCGGTTCGCGCTCTCCTCGGCGCCGCGGCTCGCGGCCCGCGCCCGGTCTCGTTCTTTAACCGCAAGGGTGCGGACTGCCTCGGGAAGTACATGGGAGAGGCGGAGCGATCGCTTCGCTTGCTTTTCCAGGAGGCTGAGCGAAGGCAGCCGAGCATCATTTTCTTTGACGAGATTGATGGATTGGCGCCGGCGAGGAAGTCGGGCGGGGGAAGCGGGGACGCGCACGATCAGATCCACGGCTCCGTCGTCGCCACCCTGCTCGCACTCATGGACGGCCTGAACCCGCGGGGCAGCGTGGTGGTGGTCGCGGCCACGAACCGCCCGGACGCGGTGGATCCCGCGCTGAGACGACCGGGTCGGTTTGACCGCGAGCTTCACTTTTCTCTCCCGGGTCCGGCGGCGCGGCGCGAAATTTTGCGACTGCACACACGCGAGTGGAGGCCGCAACCGCCGGAGCGGACGATCGCGGCGGTGGCGTCAAGGACGGAGGGTGCCGCCGGGGCGGATCTTCGCGCGCTGTGTTCCGCGGCTCTGCTTTCGGCGCTGCGCCGACGGGTGCCGAGGCTTTTATCGGGCGACGCGACGAGAGAGAGACTCGCCGCGGAGCTCGAGCCGATGCTCCCGGAGCCCCCGAGGTACCAGGAACTGCTCAACACGGCCAAGACGGAGGCTGCGAAGGGGCACACGGGCGCGAGGCTCGCGGTGCACGAGTTTGAGGCGATTGGCGCGAGGGTTGAGGTATTTTGGTCCGGGAACGACACGTTCTTCCCGGGGATAATCACCGCGTTCGACAAGGCGTCGCTCTCGCACAGGGTCACCTACGACGAGGGCGGCGAGCACCACTGGCTCAGGCTGTGGAGAGAGGGCGAGGTGATCCGGGTTCTCAGCTTTCGCGGTGACGAGGATGGCAAAGATGAAGGCGACAAGGAAAACGCCGGCGACGGCGCCAACGACAAGGGAACCCCCCGGCAGAAAGGAGAACAGGAGGTCAAGCCCGAGACCGAGTCGGAGGAGGAACGACAGGTCGTACCCGTCAACGATACGCTCGTGGCGATGGACGTCGACGAGGAGGGCGCAAAGTCCGAGCCAAACGAGCCCGCTGAGGGCGAAGATGCTGAGGAGCCGGTTGAACCTCTCCCTCCTTTACCCCGGCAGCTCGAGGATGTTCCCTGCCTCGTGTGCGGGCGACTCGACGGCGAGGAGGACTTCGTGCTCTGCGACGCGTGCCCGAGCGGCGGCCACTACCGGTGCCTGAGGATGGACGCGATCCCGACCGGCGAGTGGTACTGCGACGAGTGCCAGAAGAAAGGGAAGGTTTGCAAGCCCGACCCGGCGCCGACGGAGGATGAGAACCCAGTCACGGTCGTGTGCAAAAACAAGGTCGGCATGTTCCATCCGGGCCAGGGAACCAACGGCATGATCCGGTGCCTGTGCGGGCCGTGCGAGGTGGCCACCAGGGAGGGCAGGCACAGCGTTTCATGGCAGGAACCCGCCCGGTGGGAGGCGCACTGCGGCATGAGGGGAACGCGCAAGTGGAAGAGCTCAGTCCGCGTGGTGCTCAACCCGGGCAAAGGTTTCCTGGGCGGGCCCGGATACCAGACCACGCCCGTGGGCAAGTGGATGGAGATGGAGCGCGAGGGCATGAGCTTCGCGCAGCTCCAGGCCAGGGCCGCGGCCACCGGCAAAGGCGAGGACGGCGTCGAGATGGGAATCGAGTGGGTCCCCGTGGACCCTCACGACGTGGACAAGTGCGCGGCGCAGGCGAGGGAACTGAGAGAGGCGTTCCTCGTCGCGTCTACGAAGCGCTCGGGACTACGGGTCACCGCCGGCGACTGGGCCGCCGCGCTGAGCACGTCCACCGGGCCGTGCGCCAGGCGATCCGCGGCGGGCGGCGCGCTTGCCGCCGTCGGCGCGCCTCTCCCGAGGCATCTCGCCCCCGCGCTCGCCGCGCCGCTGGTGGACGTCCTCATCGCGCTCAACGACGCGCGCGCGCCGCTCGAGCCCGCGGCGTGCGCCGCCGCGGATGAGAGTAAGTCCACGGGCGTGATCCGCGGCGATCCGGAGGCGATACTGGACAGGGCCGGAGTCCTGGACGGGAGCGCCGGGGGGAAGGATTATTCACGGGGGGCAACCGCCGCGGCTGAAAACGACAACGGCGAAGACGAGGACGTCGAGATCGAAGACGACGTCGAGATCGAAGACGACGCCCCCGCCGCGGAGGTTGCCGCCGCCGCGCTGCACGGCTCGGATCTCGGCCGTCAGCCCCGGCCCGCGCGCGTGCTCATCTGCGGCGACGGCGGGCAGGGGCAGCAGACGGCGCTCGCAGCCGCGACGCACATGCTCCAGGGCGTTCCGTCGTTTACCGTCTCACTCGCGAGTCTAATCTCCGAGGGCGACGGCGACCCGGCTCAGGGCTGCGTGCGCGGGCTCAAGGAACCCCTGCGACAGGCCGCTCGGACGCCCTCGCTGCTGCACCTCTCGCGACTGGAGTCCTGGGCGCTCGCGTCGGCGGAACTGCCGGAGGATTGGGCGGGGTCTGATTTGGCGGGGTCTGATTGGGCGGGGTCCGGCGGCGTCGGCGTCGGCGTCGGCGTCGCGCCGTCGCACCTCTGGGATTTGTTCGAACAGACCGTCGGCGCCAACGGCCCGGCTTCGGGAGATGCGGGCCCGGGCGGCGGCCCCGGTAGCCTCGTGGTCATCGCCACCACGGAGCTACCCGCCGCGGACCTACCGGCGCGCGTGCTGAGGTTTTTCCAGCCCGGTAACGGCTGCGGCGCGGGGGCGACGTGCGCGATTGTCGACCTGTCGCCGCCGAACGACGCCGCTCGAGCGGCGGTGCTCGCGAGAGGCGCCGCGACCATCGTGCAGGGCGCGGTGGCTCCCGCGCTGACCGCCGCCGCCGCCCGCGCCGCGCGGTTGGCTGTCGCAAAGGCTGAGGCGGACGCGGAGGCTGCGAGGACGTCTTCGGCGCTCGTCGGCGAGGAAGGGGGCGAGGAAGAAACCGCCGAACAGGAGCTCACGCGGCTCAAGGCTGAGAAGGATCGCACCGCGGAACTCCTCGCCAGGGAGACGGCGGCCAAGATCTTGGGAAACAAGGCCAAGGATGCCCGCGCGAGGGTCACGGAGATGATCCAATCCGTCGCCAAGGCGTTATCCAAGACGCCCAGGTTCGCGCCCGCGCTCAAGGATCACCCGCCCGCCGCCGCGACGATCGCCGCCGCGCTCGCGGGTGAATTCGCATCCCCCGTAAACTTCCTCGCCGCCCTGCGCCGCGGCATCGCGGGCCTCGTGCCGACGCGGCTGAGGCACGCGCGGGGCATGTACGTCCACATCGCGACGTACGATCCGCGCGACGGAAACCCCGGCGCGGCGGCGGCGGCGGCGGTGGACACGGCGGAGAGCTGGCTGCACGACGCCAGAGGCGTCGTTTCAACCGCGGAGGAGGCGGAGACGGAGTACTTCGACGCGCAGAAGCTGGCGGACGAGATGAAGAGACCGAAGGAGTCCGAAAAACCCTCGGATCTGACCGGCGACGACGCGAACGACGGCGAGAACAACGCGGAGACGGGCGGGGAGGGCGCGGGCTCGAGGGACTCGATTCAACCCCCGCTCACCCCGGGAGAACAACACCTCGCGCTCTCAGACGAGGAACGACTCGCACGAGACGAGGCACCGCCGGATGCACCGATCGACGCGGTGGATCCGTCCCCGGTGGCCGAGACACCGAGCGCTCTCAATCGCGGGCCGGCGTCGCCGCCGCCGTCGTCCCGTCCCAGCGAACGCGCCAGGCGGTACGTGCACGCCGCGGAGGAGGCTGCGCGACACGTCGGGCCGAGCGTCTCGGAGACGGCGGCGGCGGCCGCGTCGCTCGCGGCGGCGCTCACCTCGTTGACCAAGTCGTCGTCGAAAAAGCCGGGGGTGGACGCGCTGGACGGGCTGCTCGGCGCGTGCGCGGGTTTGCTGACGCGCGCGGCGCGAGACGCGGCGGCGCCGTTTTCGCTCGAGGGTCTCCTGAGGGACGCGACGAGGGACATCGAGAAGTTGGCGGCCGATTGCGTCGCGAGGAGCGCGTGAAGCCGCGAGTGCACGGTTGGAGCGTGATGCGCTCGATTTCGTTTGATGCACGGCGACGCGTCGACGCTTCGGCGCTTGGGTTCGAGTAAAAATACACCGGTTTGCGATTTGACACCTTCGGAGTCTTGGTAGGAGTGCAGAGTAGCCAAAATCGGGTCAACTTTCATTTTTCATAGACTATTTTTACCTTCTCCTCCTCCTCCTCCTGCAGCCTGCGGTCCTAAAAAGTGCAATCTTATCGGATATTTTTTTCCTCATTGTCTTCAGATTTTTGTCGTGAAAGGTCGAGGGCAGTTCGGGAGAATTCGCGCCGTGCGGTTCGTTTCCACGTTCTTTCAGTCGGCAGGGTTTGTTCATTGCGATGGGATTCACGTTTCTCGCCGACCCTTCAACACTGGCCAATCGCTGGCCGTTTCTGGCGGCGCGCGCCTCTGCCTGCCGTACCCGAACGTTGTGATTATCTGACCGACACGACGCGCAGCGCACCCGCCGCACGCCGTGACCCGAACCACCAACCCCCACCGACCGAGCGTGTCGGCCACTTTAACGCAAGCCGCCGAGGTATCGCGCTTCCGGCGGAATGCTCCGTTACATCTCCAGCGCCAACGGCAACTCCGGCGACGACGCCCTCCTCTCCGAGGATGGCGGAATCAACGTCCGCGCCCTCCCCGAGGACGTCCAGGCCGTGTTCGCGGATATCGACGCCAACGGCGACGGAGTCCTC
>Ga0181573_10002462_pt1 | contig 17132 bp, 4 predicted proteins | sample 101ome_25_FD_148643 | JGI IMG/M metagenome (GOLD analysis project Ga0181573, IMG submission 148643) | Coastal salt marsh microbial communities from the Groves Creek Marsh, Skidaway Island, Georgia - 101409BT metaG (spades assembly) | ecosystem: Environmental > Aquatic > Marine > Intertidal zone... | reverse complement strand
CCCCCCCCCCCCCCCCCGCCCCCGCCCCCCCCCCCCCCCCACCCCCCCCCCACCCCCCTCGACCCCCCAGGCCCCCTTCGTCGGCGTCGACTCCCCCCTCGTCTCCTCCTTCGACGTTCCCGTCTTCTTCCTCGAGTTCTTCTTGCATCTGGCCGCCCCGTTGACGGCGTTGGTGGGTCTCGCGGCGCACGGGTTCCGGCCCCCCCCCCACCTCGTCAACCGCGGCCTGGCGTGGGAGGGGTCGAGCGGGTCCGAGGAGGAGGAGGAGGAGGAGGAGGAGGCGGGGGCGGCGGGGGGCGGGTGGACGGGCGGCGGAGGGGGCCACTCCGCGGGCGGGTCCGCTCCGTCCGCGGCCGGCCGGCTCGGCCGGCTTGACGACCTCGCCCGAGAGGAGCGGCGCCGCCGAGACGACGACGCCCGGCGCCGCCGCGCCCGCCGCCGCGCCCGCCGCCGCGCCCGCCGCCGCGCCCGCCGCCGCGCCCGGCCCGCGGGGTCCATCGGCGGGCGCGGCGGCGGCGCGCAGGGGCCCATCGTGCTTCACGCCCTCGCGGTCTCCGTCTGGGCCGTCGCGGGCCTCGGTCTCTGGTTGGGGCAAGAATCCAACCGACTCGAGCTCGGGGGGTGGGTCGTCCTGCCGTGCGCCCTGTGGTGCGTCCGCTGCGCGGTGGTGGCCGCTCACCACGCCCTGGTCAGCTGGGAGTTTCGCGAGGCCATGTTTGCCACCTCTCTCGACCCCGGCGTGCTGGACGCCGCGCTGGGACCCAACGCGTGGGGGAGGCGCGACGCGAGGGCCGTCGTGTGGACGGCGCAGGGCGCGCTGGCGGCGCTGCTGGGACCCCTTCCGGGCGGGGCCGACCACGTCGGAGACTTTCGCGCCGAGGCCGACGGCCTGAGCCCCGGACAGATCGCCGCGCTCCTCTCGCCCACGCTCGCCATCGGGGCGCCCTTCGCCTCGCTCCCCTGCGACGCCCTCGTGCCGGCGGCGGGGCGGGGCGGCGGATCCGTGCGGGTGTCGGCCGCGCTGGCTCTGCTCAACATCCTGTTGAAGGACTCCGAGGCGCATCTGCCGCGCGCCTGGGCTCAGCGCCGGCGGAGACGCCGCAGGCTCGGGGACTGGCTTCTGGCCGCGGCCATGGTGGCCCCGCCGGCCCTGGCGACGGCCGCCGCCTACGGCTGGTGGGGGCTGGGGGACGCGGGGGCGGACGCCGCCGCGGACGCCGCGTCGGACGACGCCGCCGCCGCCGCCGCCGACCTCGCGGCCCTCGCCGACGGCGCTCCTACCCCCGACCCCGACCGCCCCGCCGTCTACGCCCTGCTGGGCCTGAGCGCCGCCTCTCAACTGACCCTCTTCGCCACCTTCCTTCTGCCTGCCCTGCGCGCCACGAGCGCCTCCTTCCTGAGGGAGGCAGCGTGGCGCAGGCAGCTCCTGGGGGCCGTCACCTCGGACGAGCTGGTGCTGTACGCCCGCGTGGCGACGGGAGAGGACGAGGGGACCGGTCCGTCGGACGACGACTCGGACTTGGGCTCGGACTGGGGCTCGGACCCGAGGGGCGGGCCGCGCAGCGCGCCGTCGGTGGCCGTCCCCTCGGCGTGGCCCGGTTGGGGAAACGTCAACCGGGCCTCGACCATGGATAAGATCCGCGGAGAAGAGCTGGAGGGACCGAGCGACAACAGGAGCGGCCGATGGGGCCGCCGCGTCGGCTGGGGCGCGGGACGCGTCGCCCCCGCCCCCGTTGTTCCCCACAAGGTGCCGCCGCCGGCCAGTCGCCACTCGGTTCGATCCAGTGGAGGGGCTGAATCCAGTTTTAGGCTTTCGTCCCGTCGTTCGATCGACGCTGTCTCGGGGGCGGGTGGGGAGCGTCAGCGCCTGGCCGAGGCAGCGGCGGCGTTGGACCGCGGCGCCGGCGGCGGCCCCGGCGCGCGGGTCTCCCCCGGTGGCCTCAGCTTTGCCTCCTTCACGGCGGGCATGTCGGTCGGCGGGCTCCCGACGGGGCTCCCGCCGCGCCCGCCTGGAGCCCCCTCTGCGGGAGATGTGCAGCGGCCCGCGAGGTTGGGTTCGTTCAGCAGCAGGGCGGCTTCGGTCGAGTCCGCCCAGGCGAAAAAGCTGCCTTCGCGGAGCGAGGAGGCGGCTGAGCCGAGCGCCGGCGGTGGCGCCACGCCGTCGAGGATCGGGCAACCCCTCGCTGAGGCCGACGAGCGCGACTCCACCTTCAACGTGCCCCTCGGAGACTCGGCCCGGCGGCTCCGGCTCGGGCTGACGCTCCGGCAGCGCTCCGCCGCGTCGCGCGGCCTCGGCGGCGCCGTCGACTCGGGCCGCGCCTCCCTCTTCAATGGGCCCCACTCAACGCAGGGCGGACCCGGAGAGCCCTTGGGCCCCGACGGCGGCGACCGGCGGCTCCGCGGCGATTCGGCGGTCGACTCGCTCGCCCGGGCCCGGCCCGCCCTTCGGCCCGCGGTCGACAGTGGCGGCAGCGCCGTATCGTTGTCGCCGCCGCTCTCTCAGGCCCCGGCGCCGCCAGCCTTCTGGAGGCCTCTGTCCCCCCCCGCGTCCATCGAGGTCCCCTTGCCCTTTCGGGTCAACCTCAGTCACCCCTACAACGCCCTCGCCTTTCTCCAGCTGTGGCAGGCGCTCGAGCTGTGCTCGGAGCCTTGGGGCCACCGGACCAACGCCTTCGCAGCCGCGGCGGTGCTTGTCGTCCTCTCCACCACGCTCCTGTCGCTCGCCCTGCCCGTCGTCGGGCTCGCCTCCGCCGTGCTGGCCACCCAGGCCCTCGTGGTGACCCTGGTGAGCACGGCGCACGCGACGGTGTGGGGCGGAGCCGGTGCCGCGGCCAACTACTTTGGCAAGCTGGCCGGCGTGCGAGCGAAGAAGCAGGCCACGCGAGCGTGGTCGGTGCAGCTCGCCCACATGGCGCGGCGGGTCGAGCGAAGGGCCGCGACTGGGACAGCGGGCGGGGTCCATTTGGAGGGAGGCGGCCTGGCGACGACCGTTTCGGGGGGGGTGCCCGCGGAGAGGGAGGAGGCGGCGACGGGGCCCAATGGGGCGCGGCCCGTCTTTGGCCGGGCAGGACGCAGCGGAGACGCTGGAGGAGATGGCGGCGGAGGCGACGGCCGCGCGTCGCGCGTCGTCTCGGGCGGTCGCGGTGGCCAAGAGCGCGAAAGCCTCGCCTCTCTGGGGCCCTCGGTGGCCCCGTCGGCCTCGATTCGGCCCGCCGGAACGCCGCCGACCCCCGCCGCTGGCGCCCACCGTGCGTCGCTGCCCGCGGTTGCTTCCGGTCGCCCCGCCGGGACCCTGCGCTCGTCAGTGCCGCCGCCTGACGTCGGTCGGGGAACGACACCCCCCCCCGACGATGCCCGTGCCGCGCGGACGGGACCCCTCCCCGACCTCGGCACCCCCGGCAGCGGGTCCCTGGCCACGCCCACGGAAGAGCGCGCAAGGGGCTTTGGTGCGGGTCGCGGTCTCGACCGCCGCGACGATCCCCGGCCCACGGCCTCGGCCACGCCCCCCGGGACGCGCGGGCGGCCCCTCCTCCCCTCGGAGGAACTGCCGCCCTCCCCGGATGCCGTCGGGCTGCCAAGTGGCGGCCGCGGCTGGGGCGAGCCCTCCGGATTCACGGGAGATATCGACCCCGCTGAAGTCCTTGCGGCCCGGGCCCGCGCCAAGGAAGAGGAGCGCAGCCACGGCAAGACGCGGTGGCGCCGCCTCGCCGGTCGCACCCGCGGCAGCGGCCACGCCCTCCTGGTCGCGGGACCCGCCGACCCGGACCGGGATGGCGCCCACCCGCCGGGCGGCGCTGTTCCAGCCGCCCAGCCGATCGTGCGCGTCAGGCGCAGGATGTCGTCTGTGTCGCGGCCGGTCTACCCCACGGTTTCGCCTGACCCTACGGGCGTCCGGGTCTCCGCCGCGGCTCGTGATCTCCCCGCAGACTCCCCGGGCGCCTCCCTCTTGCCCCGCATCCTCTCCTCGCGCGCAACCAGCCGCACCGACTCGGGACTGGGTCCTCTCAAGTCGTTTGGGGGACTGACGTTGGGCAGGGGAGGGGCGGGGGGCTCGCGCGCGTCTCTCGACTTCTTACGTCCGTCAAGCCGGTCGCTGGGCAAGGCCGCCGACCTCGCCCTGGCAGCACGGGTGCCGAGCGTGGCCGTGCGGGGCGGTATAGCGGGCGCCGAGGCGGCGATGGCCGAGATGGCCGTCGACGATGTCTTCCACCGGGCCAAGAGCGTGACGATGCTCCCCGCGCTTCCCGAGACGGCGAGGGCGGCGAACTCTTTCGGCAAGCCCCGCGACGACAAGCCGACGCGGACGCCGAGGGTCGGCGGCCTCCAGTGGGGAGTGGTCGAGGTGGCGACCTCGAGCGACTGGCAGACCGAGGGGACGGCGGGGACGCGCCCGCAGGGACGTGAGTATCGCATTTCGGAGTTCGAGAACCGGGCGCGGCCCCAGGATGTCGCGCACGAGGGGGACGTCGCCACGGCGACGAGCCCAGCCAGCCCATATCAGACGCCGGGTGGGATGATTCAGGCGACGCCCTCTCCGACGGGCCCCGGAACCAGGGGAGCAGCGATGGACACGAGCAGGAACGAGGCGCACGGCCACAGTCGGCTAGGCCGCAAGAGCCGGGAGGGCGTGGCCGGGGATATGGTCGGTCCCGACGACAGCACCGACGGGGGGGACGCCCAGGCAAACGACGACGTCGGTGGTGCCTCGACTGGAGCTAGCTCGGGTCACCTGTCCCGGAGCGGAGGTGGATCATTCCGGGACGGCAGGTCGCCGGTCCCCGCCGGCGAGTTTGGGCGGTCCGAGAGCCTCAGGGGCCTCCTCGTGCCCGGGGCGGGCGCCTTCGGCTGGACGCGGACACTGTCGCGGGGACCCGGCTCGGCCAAGTCGCGCACCGGTTCGTCGGGCCGGCGTTCGGACCACACCTCGGGCCACTCATCCCGGCGTGGTTTCTTCAAGAAAATGCTGAGCTCTGGGGGGCAAACGGAAGCGGAGGGAGACGAAGACGGCGCTTCCTCGATGGAGGGCGGCCCCAACTCCCCGCTGCGGCTGCTGTCGGGGGAGTCCTCTCCCTTCGTCTCGCCTCAGGACGCCCGGGACCGACGCCCCGCCCTGGCGCCAGGCAACCGCACGTCGATCAACAGTATTCGGTTGGGGAGGGGGGGCGCCCGCCAGGGAGCCTCGGGCGAGGAGGCGGCGGCCCTGGCCGAGGCCGAGGTTGAGCGACAGCGGGAGCGGCGCCAGATTCGCCTTTCGATGTGGGCCGGCCCTGGAGGAGCCGCGGTGACAGCCAGGATCAGCGAGGTCCAGGGCGGCACGCGCCGGGCGTCAGTCCTCAGCAAGGCCGGGAGCCACCGCGCCAGAGGGCCCACCGTCGCGTTCGCGACGGCGGGCCGCCAGTCGGGCAAGGCCGCCCAGGTTGGACTTGTCGACGTCAGCGCCGAGCCTCCGCCGGGCCTCATGCCCGCCACTTTCGTGTGGGGCCGGGGCCGCAAGCGCACGTCAGTCTTCATCCCCGCAGGCGGCCTGGCCTCCGCCCAGTTGCCGCCGGACCGCGACGGCGCCGGCGCCTCGGGGTTCGACAACGCGCGGGGCGCCGGTGGGCCGCGCGATGTTGCCTTTGCCCAGCATCGCAGGGGAAGGGCCTCGATCTTCCAGGGTCCGGGTGGCGGGGCGGGCTACCGTGCCACCGCCGCCGCCTCGGTGGGAGCGATCAATCAGTACGTGCGGGCGGAGCGAGAGCTGCATGCTCCGCTGGGGCGGCAAAGCGTCGTCGCCGTGTTGTCCGGGTCGACCCGCGCCCTTCCATCGGAGGATCTCCTCGGTGGCGCCGACCGACAGGGCCGCAAGAGCGGCGGGTGGAGCCGCGTCGGGATGTTTGGGTGGAAGCGCAGCCAGCGCGCCGCGTTGGTCGACGACGGCCAGGACCGTCGTGGCTCCGGGGGTCCGGGGACGAGGGAATCGTCGGACGCCCCGGGCCCGGCGGTCGGGGCCGGGCCGTCGTCAAGGCAGGTCATGGAGCGCAAGGCGCACACCGTCACGGTGCGCCCGGCCACCTTTGGCCGTCCTTGTCGCGACCCCGTCGGGTCGCACGGTGCGGGCAGCCTCGGCTCGGCCGCGTTGTCGCGCCGCGGTAGGGCGAACGCCCCTCCCCGGTCTCAGCCGCCGCGGAGGTCCTCGACGGCTCGCAAGGACCGTTCCTTCTCCGTGGTCCCGCTCAGCGCGACGAGACAGGACGCTGACGGCGATCTCGCCCCTGCCCCACGCGCCATGTCGGTGTCGCGTCCCGGCGCTGCGTCGCCCGTCCACCGCGCTGGCGGTCCCGCCCCGCTCGGCGCCTGGATGGAGGCCGCCGAGCCAGACGCCGAGGGGGGCGGCGACCCAGCGTTGGGGCGCGCGTCCCTTCCGGGCGTGACCCGCCGCAGCACCCGCGGGGTCTCGTCCGCCTCGACCAACAGCCGGCATCGGGCCCTCAGTCGGGCCCTGCGCCCGTCGGTGGGCGGGTACGCGCGGGGCGGAGGGCACCTTGACGACAACGGCTCGGCGGTCCCCTCGGACTCGCGGGCCGCGCTCGGTGGCGGCGATACGCCTCGAGACGGGGTGGGTAACCGGCGCGACGGGCGCCGCGAGCCGGCCCCCGGCGCCCCGGCCGTGGCCCGGAGGGTGACCGCCGTCGGCGGCCGCGGCGGCCGCGCCTCCCTCGTTGACGCCCCCCACGAGGGCGTCACGATCGCCTCCCGCGGGGGCTGGGGCGGGGGCTGGGCCGAGAACCGTGCCCCGCGCGACCTCCTCGCCGAGGCCGCCGACGACGAGGCCGCCGAGGCGGCCGCCCTCCTCCAGGACCAGGCCGCCGCCGCCGAAGGGTACGGCGGGGTCGAGGGTCCGGGAACGATGATGTCCGACCGGGAGCGGCTCCTTCGCGAGGTGGCGAGCTGGGGCGCGGCCGCCCCGGTCGGGTCGGAGGGCGCAGGCCGCGCCCTGGCGATCGACCTCCAGAACAGCTCCAACGGCCGCGCCGACCCGTCGACCGTCCCGCCGCGCGTCCCGTCGTCGCTGACGCCGGGCACCCCGGGGCCGGGCGTCGGCCCCGGCGGGGCGAAGGCGGGCTCCCTCGGACTGACCAACGGCAAGTCCAGGGGTCCTCCGCCCCTCGCCCTCCGCGCGTCGTGGTTCGAGCGCACCATCCAACTGCTCGACCTCCACTCGGTCTTCTGCGCCGACCGCTACAACGGCAACCCCATCGCCATCCTGGGCATCCCCCTGTCGGGCAGCTCCGTCATCGCCCTGATGCTGCAGTCGGGTCTGGCCGTCTGGCTCAACGTCAGTGTAGCGGCCGCCCTGTGGGGAAGGGGGGTCGGGGAGGCCGCCCTGTCGGGGTCGGGAAGCTCCCTCGCCGACTTCCTGTCGTTGACCTAGAGGGGGGGGAGGGTCCTCTGGGGGAAGGCGATGGAACGGGTTCGCCCCGTCCCTCGCCGTCCCGTCCGCTGCCACCTCGGGGCATCGCCACCCTAAGGGGGGGCAACGCACGACACGGGAAAGCTTCGTCCCCTCCGCCCACCCCCCCCCCTCGGCTCACTTCAGCAGAGCCTCGGCCGCCGCCTCGCCCGCCCGCCTGCCCGACCGCAGGGCCCCGTCGTGCGTGGCGGCCGAGGCGTGGTCTCCGGCGACGAGGAGGGGCGGCGCGTCGGCGGCCAGTCCCGCCACGCGCGCAGGCGCCTCGACGCCGCCGTCGCCCGCGCGCTGCGGCGGCTGGGCATAAGGAGTCCGCACGATCGACAGGAGCCGCCACCGGGCCGAGGGTCGCGCCTCGGGCCACCACCGGTCCGCCTGCGCGAGGCAGAGGGTCGACAGCGCGGCGTCGTCCAAGCCCGTCGGCACGGCCGCAAGGGAGAGGGACAGGAGCGCGCTGCCGGCGGGAGCGTAGGTGGGGGCCACGGCGCTCGGGCAGCAGGCGTGGTTGATCACGGCGCCCGACCAGCCCGCCGCGCCCCAGGTGGGGTCGTCGAGGCCGCCGTCGCCCGCCGCTGACGCGTCGTCCGCGGCGAGATGACCCGATCCGTTGAGCCACAGCACGGGCTCGGCGTACAGGGGAAGCTTGCTCTCCGCGACTGTCAGGGCGTCGGCCGCGAAGTAGACGGTGACTCCGCCGACGCCGGGCCGGGCAGCGCGAGCGGCGAGGGCGAGGACGTCGGCGTCGGCGCCGCCGCCGCCGTCGGCCGGCCCGCCGACCTCGCCGTCGGGGGCGACCCCCGCGGCGGCCCGCAGGAGCCGCGCGGCCGTGGGCCCCTCGGTCGCGACGACGACGGCCCGGGCGCGCACGGCCGCCCGCCCGCCCGCCTCGCTCACCGTCCAGACCGCCCCGTCGTCCTCCCCCCGCCCCGCGGCCAGCCCGCTCGCTCGCCACCCCGTCGTCACCGTCCCCTCGCGCAGGCGGCCCTCGACCGCCGCCGCGAGGGCCCCGATCCCGGCCGCGGGCAGGCAGTTGAGTCCCCCCTGCAGCGCCCGGAAGACGAACAGGGTGAGCCTGCTCGCCGTGCCCAGGGACCGGTCGAAGAAAATGCCGCCCAGAAAGGGGCGGAGGAAGCGGTCGACCATCGAGGCGTCAAAGGGGCCGAGGGGGGTCGGATCCGCCCCGCCCGACCCCGCGGAGCCGGGGCGCGAGGCGGCTGCCAGCAGGCTCGACGTGGGTCCCGCGAGGAGGGCGGCCTCGGCGGCCCCGTCCTGGTCCCCGGCGCTCCGCAGCGCGTCCCAGTCGCGCGACGCCGCCGCCAGGCGCAACACCCCGATGCGGACCTTGTCGAGCACGGATCCGACGGGGTGGGACGGGGACAGCGAGGCGACGGCCTCGGCCGGGTGCCGGAGCGGGTCGGCCACGCAAGACCACGACGACGCACCGGCGGGCGCCCCGTCGGCGCCCGTCGCAGCCTGCGTGCGCACGTAGGCTCCGCTGAAGAAGGGGCGGAGGCGGAGTTCGGCGAGGGACCCGCCGACCCCGCCGCCGCTCAGCATGGCCCAGAGGGGCGGGAAGCCGGGGGCAGAGGCGGCGGCGTCGTCGCGGCGGGCGGCGTCGGCGGCCGGGCCCGAGGGCGGCCGAAGAAGCGGGGCCGAGGCGAGGACGGCGCGCTGCTCGGGGTAGGACGACAGGGCGATGGCGAAGCCTCGGTCGAGGAGGAAGCCGTCCGGGGTGACATCGGTGCGGGCGCGGCCGCCGACGCCGTCCGACGCCTCCAGCACCCGGCAGGAGAGGCCGCGTCGCTCGACGGCGAGGGCCGCGGCGAGGCCGGCCAGGCCGCCGCCGATCACAGCCACGTCGACGTCGACGGAAGGGTCCGAGGCGGCCGACGTCCGCGCCGCGCTCGACGGACGACGTCGGCGCAAGCGCGAGGCTGTCCCCGTCCCCCTGGTCAAGGAGGGGCGCCCCGAACAGAAAGACGCGGAGGCGCACGCCTGCGGAGTCCTCTGTGAGTGATCACGATGCGAGTCGTTCGGCCGCGGCCCTGTGGAGGTTCGTGCGGAGCGGATGAGCGGTCGGGAGGGGCCGGGACACGAGGGGCGCTCGCAGCGGACGAGGCAGGCAAAAGGAGCACTTCTTGCCACGTGGGAGGGCCGCTGGGGCCATCGGCGGGGATGCCAACATCGCTTCACCCTCTCTTCTTCCTTCGGGGCACCGGAGGGAGAGGAAATAGAGAGAGCGAGTCTCGTCCTCCGGTTTACCCCACGGGCAGCCTCCCCCTTCCCCGACGCTGGCGCGAGGCAAACGGCAGACGGCGCCGCACGGCACGTCTCCCCACGATGAGCGATGGCGCGCGGGACGCCATTTTGATGAAGCTGCTGGAAGACACCCGCAAGGAGCTCCAGGACATCGACGGGAGGATGAAGACGCTGCAGATCGGCGAGCGTTGGACGAAAGGGCCATGGGCGGGGAGCGGGCCGTGGTCGAGACCGCAGCCGCGGCGACGGGGGGCGGACGCGGCGTCCTAAGGATCAGAGCGCGGAGGGGCGGTCGCGGGCTGCAGCCTGCGCCGAGAGCCGCGAGAGAGCGAAAATGGGGCCGGCCGCCCCCCGAACGGGCGCAGCGCGGCGCGACGGTCCCGCTGGCTCGAGGACGCCCGTCGTGGAAGCGCGGTGCCGAAGGAGGCTCGGATTCTCCATGAGGGATGTCATGCGCAGAACCGCGGCGTCGCTCCCGCGGTCCCGGTTCGCGGGGAGGGGACCGCGTTCCGCCGAGGCCGTCGTGGCGCCGGGCGTCGCCGCCGGGACCGTCGCCGCTCCCGACGCCCCTCTCCCCTCCCCGACCCCACTCTCCAGAGAGCCAGAAGAACATCCAGATGCGTCAGAAGATCATCGGCCAGCAGAACGAGAACGAGCTCGTCCTCAGCGAGCTCGATCAGCTGGAGGAGGGAGACGAGGTCCTGAGGGCCCTGGGCGCCGCCCTGCTGCCGACGGACCCGGCCGAGGCCCGCGCGACGTGCAAGGCCCGCCTGGACTTCATCAAGGGGGAGCTCGACCGTCTCGACCACGGGCTCAAGTCGCTGGAGGCGAAGCGGCGCGAGCAGGAGGGGCTGAGGGACAAGGCGATGCAACGGGCGCAGAAGGCGCAGCGGGCGGCGGCGCAGGAGGCGGCGCGGCAGGCGGCCAAGGACGGGGCGCCGGGCGCGCCCGCGGGGGCGGGGGTGAGCGGGGCGCAGGCGAAGCTGGGGGCCGTGGCCAGCCAGGGGCCGACGGTGTGAGAGGACGCGAGAAGCGCACGTCTCGTCTTCCCCCTCGCTTCCTCCCCGACACCCCCCGCCCCTCTCTCCCCCTCTCCCGTCTCACGGGCGCTCGGCACCCCCCCGCCACCTCGAGCCGTCTCAAGCGTGGTGGGCTGGGTCCCGCTCGTCTACCTCTATGGCGCTCGGTCCCCGCCCGCCACCGCTCCCGTCGGACTCGAATCCCTCGATGTCCTGCTCGTCCCGGCCCCACCCCGAGGCCTCCTCCGCCGCGTACTCGTCTTCCCTCTTTTGCCGCAGTTCCTGGAGGCGCTGCCCGATCTTGTCGAGCTTCTGGGTGCGCTCCTGGGGAGCGTCGTCACCGGCGTCCTTGGGGATCGAGAGGTAGACGATGACGCCGATGAGGGCGGCGCCCACGACGCCGCCGACGATGCCGAAGACGAGGCCAAAGTCGGTGCCCTTTCTGGAGCCCACGTTGATGTTGCCGAGGGCGACAAAGGGAAGGTTAAGGCCGACGGTCGACAGGTCGCCCCCACGGTTGAGGAGGTCGCCGTAGCCCAGGTATCCTCCGGCATCCTCCTGGTCCCCCAAGGCGGAGAAGCCGACGTTGCGGCCCCAGCACTTGACGCCCACGCCCCGGCCGTCGGCCTGGGTCAGCTCGCTGTCCAAGACGTCGTCGTCGCTGATGGTCGTCACGCAGGTGTGGAAGAATCCACTCGCGACGGTGGTGATGTCGACGCCCGCGGGGAGGCCGAGCAGGGCAGGAGGACCGTTGACGCACACGTTGCGGTCGACCGTGGTGATGCCGTTGACCGTTTTGGCGATTGTCGAGCAGAGGAGGTCGTCGTCGACTATGACGAAGGCAGGATCGAGGATTTGCGTGCTTTGGGCGTCCACTGGCAGTGGCCGCTGGGTGATAGAGCCCGCACCGAGCTCGCCAAAGCTGGAGTTGGTTCCAAAGCACTTGACCGAGGCACCGTTAGACCGTTCCAGCGCGCAGAAGAACTCGGATCCGCCCGTGAGCTGGAAGACGGGGGTGGAAAATAGAGTAAAGGCCGTCTCGGGGAGGGAGTCGCCCATCTCGAGGGGTCCGTCGCCTCGGTTGAAGGCGTCGCCGAGGCCGAGCTGGCCAACGCCGACCTCGTTCAGGCCCCAGCACTTCATGCCCTGGCGAATGGGGCCGGTCGCAACGCCGTCGATGTAAGGCACAGCAGCGCGGAGGACGGCGCACGACCAGCCGGCGCCCGCAGCTCCGCCGACGGAAAACGCGGGGAACGTGCCAGCCGAGCCTTCGTAGGCGATGGCGATGTTGGGCAGGTTGGATCCCATCCAGTTGTAGTAGGCATCGGGTACGTCGGGGTTGATGGGGTCCTCGGGCCTCGAGTGGCGGTCACCGCGGTTAACAGCATCCCCGATGCCAAGCTGGCCCGCATCGTTGCGGCCCCAGCACCGCATACGTGCGGCGTCCGTCACCGCTGTCGCCGCAGACGTGGCAGCCAGGGTGGAGAAGATGGCGCACGAGTGATCGGCCCCCACGACTACGTTGTCGACGCGAAGAGCCTCGAGGTCGACTGCGGGGAGGTTGTTGTTCATGCGCTGGCCGGGCGGAAGGATGGCCACGCCAGAAATATCGGAAGACCCGCCATTGAGCTCGTCGCCGCCGAGACCGCGGTTGATCGTGTCGCCCAGGCCGAGCTGCCCGTAGTCATTCCTCCCCCAGCACTTGACCCAGTTGACTCCCTTGTTGTCGAACTCATCCGAGATGACGCAGGTGTGGTCGGCGCCGGGCGACGAGTGGACGCTTGTGACGGGCAGGGCGGCGTACTGGGTCTCGATGATCCCACCCGCCGCGTCGATGAGTTTGCCGAGACCGGCAGGCACCAGGTAGGGCCCCATCTGGTTGGAGCTGCTGCCGACGTTGCCCGCGGGCGCGGGAGATCGGGGGTTCTCCGGCTCGTTTCCAAGCTGGCCGAAGGAGTTGTTGCCCCAACAGACAACGACGCCACGGGCACGGATGTTCTCTTCGGGATCGGCGACGCTGTACCATAGCCAGGGGTCCAGATCGGACCCAGGGGGGTTGGCATCTAAGCGCTGCTGCTCGGGGTCGATGCCGTTGCGGAGGGCGCAGACGTGGGCACGACCGGCGGTGATGTCGATGATGGACGTCGAGTCAGAGGCGTCAAACGTGGCGCGGACGTCGACGGTCGGGAGGACGGTGCCCATCTCGCCCTCTTCATCGCCGCGGGCCCGCGTGTCGCCGTAGCCGAGCTGCCCGTCGGCGTTCTCGCCCCAACACTTGACCGTCTGCTGGGTGCCGCCCAGTGCGCAGGTGAAGTCAGCGCCCGCGACAATGCGGTTGGCACGCCACGGGATGGTGGCGCCGTTAAATACTTCGGTGCCGAGGTCGACAAAAGGTAAACCCCTTGCCGGGACAGGAGGGTCAGCGGTGGTATCCTCCGGCACGTAGACGCCCATCGTGTTGTTCTCGCCGTTGGAGCGCGAGGCTCCGCGGTCGAGCGTGTCGCCGTAGCCGAGGCGGCCGCCGCGGCCCCAGCACTTGATCCTGCCGGCGTATTCCTCCGGAGACTCGAACAGGGCGCACGTGTGGGACTCGCCCGCCGCAAGCTCGCGGATGCCGGGAAGATTGGTGGGCACGCCAAGGTTGTTGACCTCGGTGTACCCGAGCTCGATGGCCGGGAGGCCCTTCCCGACCTCCTCGCGGTCGGAGCCACGGTTTTTCGTGTCGCCATAGCCGAGCTGCCCGCTCTCATTCTTTCCCCAGCACCGCACGCCATCGAGGGTGGGGTCCTGAGACCCGATGGTCGCCGCGCACGTGTGGTTGACGCCGGCGGCGACCACGCCCCCGGGACGGGACGGGCCGCCCGCCCCCTGGAACCCTGGCGCATTTTCTATCTGCGGATCGGGGAACACGGCCGTCGCCGGCGTCGTGATTCCCGAGGGTTGCGTCAGGTCATTCATGTCCTTGCCCCAGCACCGCAGCTTCTCGGTGTTGTGCACGGCGCACGTCTGGTAGACGCCCGCAGCGACGCTTGTTGCGGCTTCGAGCCGGCCAAAGTCGAGAATCGGGAGGGCTTCGCCCATCGTCACTGCCGTGCCGCCGCGGTTGAGCGCGTCGTTGTAGCCGAGCTGTTCAAAGTTATTGAGGCCCCAGCACTTGAGCTTGCCCCCACCGTCGACGTCGGCGCCAACGGCGCACGTGTGATCGGCGCCGGCGGTGAGGTTGGTGGGGCGGAAGTTGGAGCCGAGGTTAACCGAGGGCAGGGAGGCGCCCATGTCGCCCGACGCGACACCAACGGCGTCCGCCGTCGAGACAATACCGAGGGTCCCGATGAGCGTCGGCGGCTCCGTGTTGAATCCCCAGCACTTGACCTCGGAGCCGGTGCGGTCGGCGTTGGCGAGGAGAGCGCAGGTGTGCCGCGCCCCCACGGCGAGGGCCCAGACGGGGGCGTGGTCGTCCTCGCCGTCGGGCGACGGCCCCAGGTCGACGAACGGCAGGTTCGACCCCATCTCCTCCGGGTCGTCCCCGCGATTGTCCTTGTCGCCGTAGCCGAGCTGCCCGTAGTCGTTCAGTCCCCAGCACTTGACGCCCTGCCGTCCGCCGCCCTTGGCCAGCACGCACGTGTGGGCCTCGCCCGACCCCGCCGACAGGACCTCCGCGACGCCGAGGTCCAGGTCGGGCAGGTCGACGCCCATCTCCCCCGGTCCGTCGCCCCGATCCTGCGTGTCGCCGAGCCCGAGCTGCCCGTACAGATTGATCCCCCAGCACTTGACGCGCGCGTCGGCGTCCGTCTTGGGGAAGACGAAGCAGCCGTGGTCGCGCCCCGGCGCGAGCAGGCCGGTGTCGCCGACGACGTCGGGGTCCGCGAGGATCTCCTGTCCGGGGCACGTTCCGGCGGCGAAAGAGCCGACGACGCAGTCGCGGGGGAACTCGGCGCCGTTGAACGTGAGGGCGCGGCCGGCGTCCACGTCGACGGCGTTCGACGCCCCGTCGGCCGAGGCGGAGGCGGCGTGGGCGGGGACGCCGGGGGGCAGGCCGCCGGGGGCCGACCACGCCGCGGGAACGGCGGCGCCGAGGCCGCGGGCTGCGGCACTGTCGGGAGCAACGGCGAGGAGGGCGAGAGCCGCCGCGGTGACCACCGAGGGGGGGGTGGCACGGCGGGGGGCTGCGGGGGTCGGACCGGGCGGGGAGGGGGAGGGACGGGGGTTGGGAGGGTTTCGGTTGGGCATATCTGGCGGCGTGTACGATGGCAAGGCGCGACAGGGGAGGCGTATTCACGGCGATCTCGTCCTTGACGAGAAAAATCGGGCCCCGGCGTGCACGGAGGCGACGGAAAACGGGGGCACAAGCTGCCCGGCGGCGCCTTGACAACGGCGGGCCCACCGCCCCGCCAAGCCCCCCCATCGGGGCATAGTCACTCTAAATGTGAGAATTTGGGCGTCTTTTGTGATCCCGAGGTACTCGCCCATGGTGCCGCGCTTGGAGGCGGAAAAGCGGGAAAACTCTCCGAACCCGGCTCTCCCGTTGGTCCTCACAAGTTCCGGGTGCCGGTTCGCGGAGGGGCGCGACAGGCGCTACGAATCTCGGGGCGGGCGCGCTTTCGGAGGGTGTGACGCCAGGCTGCCGTGCGGTCGAGGGTGGGCTGGACGAGTCTCGAGAAACTGTTGGGGATCGGTTCTTTGGGTTGTCCGCTACAGTTTCTCATCGTTTTTGCCCCCATCATACGTGAAAAGATACGCACGTGGATACTGTAGGACGCAGATTATGCTGCACGGCGTGGGAAGGGTGGCCGGTATCGGGGTTTCGCCGCGGAGCGGCCGACACGACGGACCTTGGCCCCCTCAGGCTCTGCGTGAGCCATACAGACCTTCTCAAGCCCCTCCTGAGCTCTTCTCTGCCCTATCTCGCCCTAAATCCCGTCTTTCATTCCCTGTCGCCGCCGTGGCGGGCGCTTCGGCCTCCCCACCCGCCGAAACAGAGGCCGCTCCGCCGCCCCCCCCCGGCACTGACCCCGACCTCTGGCCCGTTCTCCACGACCTGGCCACGGACGACGAGCTGGCGAGCGATGGCGCCGCGGCCCCGGTCTCGTCGACGCGCGCGTCCCGCCGCGGACCCGCCGACCCCGCTCCGCCGCCCCCCCCCGCCCCCCTCCCCCCCCAGGCCGAACTCCAGGCTGTGCTCTGGTCCCCGTCCCCCCTCTCCCCCCTGCTGAAGCAGCCCGTGGGCCCGCTGTCGGCGCTGGTGGGGGCCGAGCCGCCCCCGCTCGCGCAGGACCCCGACGGCTGGGGGGCGCGCGGCCCGTTCGGGGGGGGGCCCGCCGCCGCCCTCGGCCCCGCCGCCCGCGCCGCCCTCTGCCGCCGCCTCGTCGATCGGGTCGCCTTCCTCGCCGCCCCCGCCGGGGCCTCGCTCGCGCGCGCCGCGGCCCCCGCCGCCCGGGCGGGAGCGGCGGCCGCGGGGCGCGTCGCGCGGAGCGCGAGGCGGGCGGCGCGGGAGAGCCTCGAGAGGAACGCGGCGCGGGCGGGGAGGACGCCGGGGCCGGCGGCCGGGGGGAGGGCCCGCCGGCCCGGCCCGTCGTCGCCGGGCCGCCGGCCGGCTGCCGCCTCGGCCTCGGCCTCGGCCTCGGCCTCGGCCGGCCCCGCGCCCGCCCCCGCGCCCCCGACCCGCTCCCCCGCCCACCGCGGCGTCTGGCGGCGCGCCCTTCTCCACACGGCGGCCCGGGCCGCGGAGCACAGCGCGGCGGCCGACCGCGCCCGGGGCGGCGCCCCCGGCCCGGGGCCCGGCTCGTCGTCGTCGCACGCGGGCGGCGCCGCCGACCCCTGGGAGGCGGCCCGGCTAGGGGCCCTGCCGACGCCCGAGCTAGAGGCGGAGGTGTTCACGCGGCTCTGCGCGGCGGCGCGCGACCTCGACGGCGGAGGGGCCGACGCGCGGCGATCGTTGGACGGGCCGGGCTTCGCCGAGGCCACGCGGCGCCTGTGCCGCGCGACGGCGGCCCTGGCGGCGGGCGCGGCGGCCCGTGGGGCGGCGGCGCGCCTGGGCGCCCCCGGCGGCGGGTTCGCCGCCGCCGCCGCCGCCCGCGCCCTGCTCCCCCTCGCGTCGGCCCCCGCCGCCGCCCTCGCGGCCCGGGCCGCCGGCGCCTCGTCCCTCGCCGCGCCCCCCGCCGCCGCCGCCGCCGCCGCCGCCCTCGCCCTCGACGCCGCCGGGCCGGCCGTCGCCGCCGTCGGTCGCTCCGTCGGACCCGCCCTGCCCGCCGCCGCGGGTCTCCTCGCCCTCTACGATCTCGCCCACCTGGCGGCCGGGCCGGACACGGCGCGGCTCGCCCGCGCCGTCTTCCTGGTCGCCCAGATCCGCCTCTGCCGGGGCGGGGAGGGGGGGGGGGGGGGGGGGGGGGGGGGGCGGCGGGGAGCCG
>Ga0181573_10002460_pt1 | contig 17134 bp, 13 predicted proteins | sample 101ome_25_FD_148643 | JGI IMG/M metagenome (GOLD analysis project Ga0181573, IMG submission 148643) | Coastal salt marsh microbial communities from the Groves Creek Marsh, Skidaway Island, Georgia - 101409BT metaG (spades assembly) | ecosystem: Environmental > Aquatic > Marine > Intertidal zone... | reverse complement strand
GTGGGGATGGGTGGGAGGTCGGTGGAGGATTTGAACGGTATGTTTGCGGCGATGCGGACTGCGAGCGGGGTGGCTGTGGATGGTGCGGTGGTCGAGTCGATCATTGACAGCGCGGGGCTGGATGGTGGGGGTGGGGGTGAAAATGAAAATGACGGGGACGACGGGTATGGATATGACGACTATGGCGCCAATGACGCGGGGGGCGCAGGAACCGAGGAACATCCTCATCATCCGCACCTCGGGGAGGACGCGATTCATTGGCTGGTGCATGCGGGCGAGGACAAGCGGCTGGACATGGACAACGCCAAGAACATGTCGTGGACGGGCGCGTCGCACTGGAGGTACAGGGCGGGGGCGACGGGGATGGGGGCAGGGCAGGTGGGGGCGAGCGCGGCGCCGACGGGCAACGGCAGCAAACGGTCTCAGGCGTCGAAGAGTTCCAACGTGCCGGAGCCGCTGGATTTCACCATCCTCCTGGACATGGATGACCCACCGCGCATCGAGCTGGAAAAGTCGAAGCGCAGGAAGCGGGCCGAGCCCAAGGCGACGGCGCCCGACGACTCCAAGACGCTGCTCCCGGAAGACTACAAGTACGCCGTGTCGACGCTGGGCAAGTACAACCTGCGCCGGGAGTATATTTCGATCCTGTACAGCGGACCTCGTGCGGTGGGTTTCCGCGGACGAGACGGGGGAGGGACTGAGGGTGGCGCGCTCGACGGCGACAACGACGATGACGATGGGTTTGCGTACGGGCCGTCCGAGCTCGACGCTGCTTTTGATTCGACAATCAACGGTGGGATCAACGGCGGGATCAACGGCGGGGTCGACGGCGGGGTCGACGGCGGCGACGACTGGACGGTCGACAACAGCGGCAACGCGGAGCTCGCGCAGGCCGCGCACAAGGTGGAGCAGGTCGAGGTCTCGTACTGCAAGGCCGCCAAGCAAGTCGACGTCAAGTCTCTCAAGGAGCTCATGTGGCGCGGCATCAGCATCGTGGCCGGGGACCGGGCTGCAAAGGGCCTCGACAACCCCCGTGACGACATCCGTTTCGCCGACGTCCTCGCCACCGTCCCGGCAGACAACCACGCCGGGCGCCTTGAGGACCTATCTGTCCACCTGTGCTTTATCTGCGTGCTGCACTTGGCCAACGAGCACGGACTCGTGGTCAAGGGCGTCGACAGTCTCGACGGCCTCTTGATTTCCAACGTTCCGGTCAACGACGAGGGGAAAGCCGTGGCTGCCTGACGATCCGACGGCGATCCGAAATGTCAAGTACGGAATTAAGGTTAAAGAACATTCATTATTCATTATTCGGCTCGCGTCTTCCCTCCGACTACGATGGCGGTGCGCCCGTCGAGGTGCCCGCCGCGGCCGACGCTTCCAAGGCCGCCACACGGTCGCTCAGCTTTTTGTTCTCCGACTTCATCGCGTCCAAGACCAGTCCGTAGGTGTGTTCAACGTCCTGCTTGAGGGATGCCATACACGCCAGCGAGGTCACGCCCACGCCGGCGAGGAAGGACGACAGCCGTGTCCGAAGCAATGCGCTCATCGAGGTGGTTCTCGAGTTCCCGAGTTCCCGTCTTCGGGTGGTCGCCCTGGCGTCGCCGTCTGCTGCACACTGGATCCTTGTCCGACCCGGATGACGCTCGCCCGCGTCTGTCGCGTCTCGCCGATTTTCCTCGTTTTCGAATTCGCGTTCTTCTTCTCGCAGAGGGTTTGATTCGCGAAAGAAACCCGCCAGCGTTGAACGCCAGACACACACACACACGGGCTGGAATCATGGCGAGGCAGAAGAGGCGCGCGGCCAAGAGCGGAGGGGCCGGAGGCGACGCGAACGTTCCCGAGCCAATGGACGTCGAGACGCAGGTCGCCGACTCGGTCACGGTCGTCCTGGCGGGCGACGGCGAGGCCGATCCGAGCGTCAAGGTCTCTATGTTTGCCATCGACTTTCCCGGCTTTGTGTCGTCGAACGATGCCGCGGCGACCAACGCGTTGCGGACCGTCGGGGGGCTCTCGGGGCTGCAAGACCAGCGCAGCACGCACCCGAAGCAGCTGAAGGTCAAGCTGCGGCCAGACGACCCGTACTGTCATCCAGTGATGGGGACGTCCAAGCGGTCGACGAGCCTGATGCTGCTCAAGCTGGCCTACGAAGTGCCCGAAGATCAGGCGGAGGAGGGCGACGGGAGGAGGGCGACGTCAAAGGCGACGTCAAAGGCGACGTCAAAGGCGACGTCAAAGGCGACGTCAAAGGCGACGTCGAGGGCGCGGAATTCGAAGAAGAAAACGACGACTGCAGACAGAAAGACTGCTCCCCCGACCGTCATCGACGGCTCGTCGTCCGTGGTCATGGTCGACGAGCTCTACAGCTTCAGGCACCCGGCCGACCTGCAGCTGGACAGCCTCACGAAGATGAGCAAGATGAGTTCGTCGGATGCGCATGCGGAGAAGGACACGGTGCCGCACCACAGCCAGCCGTACAGCGTGGGCGGCTCGAACTACCCCGTGCAGACCCCGTACGGCAGCCAGGGCTACCACCCGTATGGGCATCAGTCACACGGCGCGAAAGATAAACACAAGGTCGCGTGCGTGCCGGCGGTGTTTCTGGTAGAGGGGACGGCTGAGTATGGCGTGGATACGTACGGGGCGGGGCGGGAGAGCGGCGTGCCGAGCTACCTGGCCACGCGGGGAAACAATGAGATCATCGTGGACTACGGGGTGGCCACCGCCACCCTGGAAAAGCTGGTCAAGGACGACAACGTGTACTACGACGCGTCGTTCAAAGAGGACGACCCGAGGCTTTCCAAGGTGGGGCACGCGTTGCGAAAGATCTTCCTGGAGCGGCCGGTATATGCGGGGGCGCCGCTGGCGCTGGCCGTCAAGTCCAAGATTGAGGAAGACGAGGAACGCGAGGGTGATCGGCGCCATGACGACGTGTTCTCCGACGCCGATGCGAACGATCAGCTCGGAAAGCTGTGCTACAGGTTTTCGAGCGGGCCATGGCGGGGATGCTGGGTCCGGAAGGGCTACGACCCGAGGAAAGACTCGCACGCGGGCAAGTACCAGGTCGTGACGCTCGATATCAGAGGAAGGGGCGATCGGGACGCAGTAACGGCCGCGAACGCGATGACCAGCCCCTCCAAGGCTGCCGGCAGATCTTCGGGCGGGTGGTCGTACGTGGGATCGTCCGCGTCGGGGTGGTCCAACGCCGACGACTACGGGGCAGTGTGCGCGCTGGACGCGTCACTGATCAACCATTACCCGGCCCGAATGCAGCTGGTGGACATCCAAGACGAAGACGTGCGTGGCCGGCTCAAGCAGGGCGGAGCCAAGCAGTCTGACCGGCATATCGGGTGGCTGACAGCGTCCGAGATGAACAAGGTGTGCGCCCGGATCATCGAGGCGATGGGCGAGGCGAACGTCGTTGTCGCGGCGTCGGAGAGCGACGACCTGCGAGTGCTGCCCTTCTCCACGATCAACACGTTTGGAACGAACAGCGCGCCGATCCTGGCGGCCAGCGACAGGAAGCGGCCCGATGGGGACGGCGACCGAGAGGAGCGACCGTTGTTTGACATCCTGCCGACCGAATACCACGAGGTCATCGCCAAGATGGGGCTCAAGTAGGAGGACTGACGGGGACTGACGGACACCGACAAACCCAGCCGCCGCTGGGACTGACCGACTGACTGTGACAGACGAACCTGACGATCGAAGTTACAATAAACGACTTAAACACGGAGTATATATACGAATTCATGCAAGTAGGAAAAAAGGCCGAAGACAAGGAAAGAAGTAGTGGCAATGTACAGGACGTCAGCGGACCAGATGCGTGGGAGTCATGCGTTGCAGAGACGGGCGACGAGTAGCCCCGTCGTCCGTCTCGCGATCCTCCTCTTCCTCTTCCTCCATAACTCAGAACATCCTCCGTCCGCCCATCTCCCTGCGCAGACCACGGCGCCTCGCCGCCGGCGTCCCATAGCTCGCCACGGTCGCGCGACCGTAGCTCGGGATGCCGACGCCCGCCCTCCTCCCGTACCCGGGCGGCGAGGCGACCTGCGACGCGGTGACCTTCGAGGTATTGTCCTCCTTGGACGTCTCGACGGAGGCCGCCTTCGCAGGCTCTTCCTTCTCCTTGTCGGCCTTCTTGTCGTCCTCCTTCTTCGGCGCCGGCTTGTCGCCACCGACCACGGCGTACCCGACGCGGCCATTGGCCGTGACAAACGTCACGAAGCACGAGTTGGGCTTGGCCGTCGTGTCGACCACAGTCCATCCGCTGTTCTCGACAATCTTGACCTTCTGCTGACAGACGTCGGCGAGCGAGGGCTTCTTCCCTCCGGCAGTCTTGACCGTGAACGTCTCGCAATCCGACTTGTTCGGCGCGCTGGTGAGCGATCCAAGGTCAGACTCCACCCACTCGTGACCGGGTCCGTGCTTCGAGCAGCTGGCCCACATGCGTCCCTTTGGCTCGGAGACGATGTCTCGGCCCATCGAGAGCATGTCGTTCCTCATGCGAAGCTTGAGGGACGAGAGGCCAGAGCATCCGCCGGTTCCGCCAGAGCAAGCGGCCTTTGCGCTCGACGAGGGGCACACCTTGAACTCGATCGAGCCACCCATCACCCGATGGGTGATGTCGTACGGGAACTCGGTCCCCTCGCCGGCGCCCACGTTGTACATGAACGATGAGGGGTCGCAAACCTGATTCAGACAAACCTCCTCACCTCGGCAGGCCGCCTTGAGGCGCCTCGTCTGAAAGCCAGTCTCGGCACCGGCAGAGGCAGCGCTGGCCGCGACGAGCGCGATGACGCACGCCTTCCTCGCATTGTTCTTGTTGCTCAACATGTTGTCGTTGAAGTATCTATCGATCTGGAGGTGGGCGTGTGTGCGTGTAGGGCGGGGGCGGAGTGAGCGGGGGGGTATCGGAGCGACGAGCGACAAGCAAGCGAAGAGATCTCGTGGGTGGCCCTAGGTTTCGCGTTGGCCAAACTGGAGACGGAGCGCGCAGTATGAGACCCCAAGATGTATTCCCAAGGTGTATTCTTGGGTCCATACAAGCGCGCGCAAGGGCGGAAACGGCCAGACGAGGGGACAAAGACACAGATCTAGAATTTGTCGGTGAAAGCGAATCGGTGAAAGCGAGCGAGAACTCACCGTTTTCGTTGGGTCTACCTAAGAGTGCTACCTAGAGTGCTTATAAAAGCGTTGCCGGGAAAGCAGTGGAGATGCTGACTATAGAACTAAAAAGTGTGGAGGGCGGATGGATTCCATTCCCCCGAGACCCTCGAGGAATGTCGTGTCGTCCGACACAAAGTTAAACAGTCACAGTCAAATCCACTCCCTAGATATCCATCGCCTCTTCCTCATCGTCAGACTCCCCGCCCGCGTCGCCGATGTCCAAGTCTTCCAAGTGGTCCTCCCCGCCATGTCCCGCCTGCTTCATCAGGTCCAGTTCCGCTTCCGCCTTTGCCTTCTTATTCATCATGTCCAGCTCGAGGCTCTGGCGCTTCCTCAGCTCGGCCTCTTGTTCCTGCTTCTTCCTCTCCTCGGCCTCGGCCGCATCCCGCTGCTTCTGAACTTCCTCCTGGCGCCTCCTCAGCTCGTCCTCGGCAGCGGCTGCCTTTTTCCTCGCCTCCTGCTCCTCCAAAGCCTTGCGTTGCTCCTTCAAGTCCTGCTGCTCCCGTTCCTTGCCCTTGAACTCCTTCCAGAGCGCGTCAGACTCGTCCCTCTGGAGCATGGGGTTGTTCTTGGCGGCGCCCTTGGACAGGTCCGCCCAGCCCTTGGCGTCCTTGATCTGCACGTCCTTCTTCTGCCCCCCGGTGCTCTTCTTGATGATCTGCGGCTGCGTCCCCGGCCCCGTCGCCGACACAAACGTGGTCACGTCGTGCGCACGCGTCGCGTTGCCTGTCGGGAAGATGATAATAATGGGCGGGGAGGTGAGTCGCGAGCGAGGGAGTAGAGGTCGTCCACAACCGCGTGCGATAGAAGGCGTACAATCAGTCACCATCAGTCACTGGTCACACACACACACACACACACTAAGAAAGACAACGATAGGACGACGAGACCACGCACCACGCTCATCATTCTTGCATGGGAGCGGTGCCGCTGGCAGGTGTGGCGTTGTCAATCTCAATCTTCTCGTCCTTCTTCTGATGATTCGACGCCATACCTTCCGAACCGCTCCCCACGCCCTCGGCATTGGCCTCGCCAGTGCGCTCCTGGTTGCTGTCGGCAGCACCCGTCTCTCCCGTCGCCGTCACAGTCCGCTGCGCGGCCGCCCCACCCGCCGGCATCTTGGCCGCATTCTCCGCGGCAATGGTATCCACATACGCCTGAATCTTCCACAGCGTATCCTTATCGATCGCGTCGATATCTACCTCGACCTCCCCGTCCCCGCCCTCCTCCGTCTTTGGCGCCGACGGCCCCTCCATGATCATCTCCATCAAGCGCCCCATCTGCTCCGCATTCACGTGCTGCGTAATCAAATGACTCAGCTTCCTCTTCTCCTCCATCGTCATCTCCCTCCCAGGCCCCGGCGGCAAGTCCTTCGCCCCCTGCTGCCCGGCCATCGCCTGCACCTTGCTCGTCAGCGCCTGCAGCTCCTCGTCCACCTCCTTGATCTTCTCCGGCAGACTCTTCGCCTCCGCCTGCAGCCGATCCATCAACAGCTTATGCCTCTGCAGCTCCCCCTCCCACTCAGCCTCCACGTTCTTCTGCGCCCACTTCTTCTCAAACGTGTTGCTCGCAGAGTCCCCAAAGTTCCTCACCTGGTGCCCCTGCGGATTGAACATCCGACAGTTCTCAAAGCACAACCTCACATCGTCCCTCAGCTCGTAGATGTTCTTGTAGTGCGTGCGGCTATCCAGGTTCTTCTTGATCGTCCCCAGATCCCTCGGCTCTTTGATAATCTCGTAATACCCCGGATAATAATCCCCGCGCACCGGCTCCCCAAAGTACAGCTTGGTATTATTATTCTTCAGCAGATCCGCGATAATCCGCGTGCAGTTCTGCCACAGCTTCATCTTGGTCTCGTCGTGGTGCCTCCGCTCTGTCATCATCCGAGCCTCCACCGAATTCCCACCCAACCCAGCCCCCGCCCCAGCCCCATACTTCTGCTTCTTCGCAATCTGCTCGATCGAACGCAGCACCTGCGCTTTCTGCGAACGCACCGTCTCCAGCTCCAGCTCCAGAGAACGCTTACGCTGCTGCCTGTCCACCACTTGCGCCTGATGCTGCGTCACGGCCACGGTGGCTTGGTTCACCGCCGCCTGGGCCGGCGAGGGGGTGCCGACAGTACCGACAGTACCGACAGTACCGACAGTACCCACGCCGCCCGCACCGCCCGCACCAGCAACACCGGGCGTGCCCGCCGGGGGCACGACTGGGGGGGGCGCAATACTCATCGTCTGGCGTACGTACGTCTACGTTTCTACGCCACCGTACGTACTCCACCGTATGTACCGTTCTATCGGATACAGACACACGCGACCGGACCAGCAAACGGGCGCGTGGTGCGAATTCGCAGAAACGAATCTTCGCAAACGAAGAACCACGAAAATCTCACGCCTCGTCGGTACCGAAGGCCAGCGCAGCGCAGGGTAGAGCGCTATGGGGAGGAAGATGTAGCTGGCTTTGTGACGCGTGAAGGCTTTGTGTGTACGCCGCGAGCGAGTGGTGGCTGCGGTGAGGTCGAGAAAATTCAGAAATTCCTTGCCCGCCAGCGGCAGACGGCCAGGACTCCTCTCTCGGTTGGTCCAATGCGGATCTGTCCTCGTGGTGGTGTCAGTTCAGTCACCGACAGCGGAGGGGGGGCAGGGCGCGGTGGGCGCGGTGGGCGTGGTGGGCGTGGTCGAGCGGGCGGACCGATTCGAGTGGGTGGAGGGGCGACGAGGTGGACGACGACCTCGTTTCTCTCCCTCTCTCTCCCTCCGAGTGGCACCGCGCACCGCGTATCGCTCCCAGTGCCTTCCCCTTTCTCTTCCTCCCGTTCCCTTTCCCGTTCCCGTTCCACCCGCCCCACAACAACAACCGCTTCGTACAACGTCGTGGTCACCGGCGGCACCAAGGGCGCGGGCAAGGCCATCGCCCTCAAGTTTCTGTCCCTGGGAGACAACGTCATAATCTGCAGTCGCGACGCCGCCCGCGTCTCCTCGACCGTCTCCGAACTCGCAGCCACCCTCCCCCCTGGTGCCCCGAATCGCATCCTCGGTGGGTACTATGAAACGCGCGCTCTCCTCGACCGACGTGTCCATCACGGTCTCTCACTCAATTGCGCTACACGACGCTGCGCTTTGCTCGTAGGCATGCCCGCCGACGTCTCCAACCCGTCCGACATGACCTCCCTGGCAGCCTTTGCGACCGCCTCGTTCCCCACCATCGACCTCTGGGTCAACAACGCGGGGACCAACGCGTACTCCTTCAAGCCGTTCTTCGACCAGGACGATTCCGACATTGCCAGCGTCGTAAACACCAACATCCTCGGCGTGATGTACGGCACGAAGGCAGCGATCAACGCGATGAAGTCCCAACCGACCGGAGGCCACATCTTCAACATGGACGGGGCCGGCGCGGACGGCACGGCGACGCCGCGGTTCGCCGCCTACGGCGCGACGAAGCGGAGCTTGGACCAGCTGAACAAGAGCATTCGCGCGGACCTGTCCATCGCGAAGATTGACACGGTGGGTATTCACGCGATCAGTCCGGGGATGGTGACGACAGAGCTGTTGATGGCGGGCGGGGACAACCGGTTCAGTCGGCTCATGATCAACTGTCTGGCCGAGACGCCGGAGGACGTGGCGAGTTTCTTGGTGCCCAAGATGCGGGAGGTGCCCGGGCGGTGGAAGGAGCGGGGGTGGCTGCCCAGGGTGGTGCAGGGGGAGTACATCAGGTTTCTGACCAAGGGGAAGGCCTACGGACAGATCCTGCGCAGGCTCGTTTTGGGCGAGCGGAAGGACCGGTTCGTGGTCGAAGAGGAAGACAAGGCCTGAGAAGAAGAAGAAGAAGAAGAAGAAGAAGAAGAAGAAGAAGAAGAAGAAGAAGAAGAAGAAGAAGAAAAGACGAACTCGTCCTTGGAGCAAAGAGCGAACGCCAGAGGGAGAACCACCCGCATTCATCGTATACATATACAGACTACAGGTAAGTACGTACGTGAGACGTAAGCCGACGACACACGCACCAGAATGGGACCTGTGGCCCACCAAGTCGTCCGACGTGGTGTTTGGGTACAGAATGGGCGTGCGCTTCGCGTTGGGGGGGCGTTGTCGCTGCAGACTCGTCGGTATGGGCACGTTGGGTACTTGAGAGGAAGCCGTATGGCTTTGCAGTTGCGCGAGGTACGTGTGTGGGAGGTCGTGGGCGTGGTGGCCGAGACTCAGTCTTGGTGGTGGAAATTACTCCTCGAATTGGCAATTTTACGTGTTCACGCGTAAATTCGTCGGTCTGTGGGGGTTGGGGTGGGGAGAATGTCGTGTGTGGGGCCTGTCTGTGGGTGGGGGTGCGAAATTCGCCGAGGGACGGCGTGGTGGGTGGAATCTTGCCGGGCGAGCGAGACCATCGCCGGCTGCGTAGCTCGCTCGCGCGCACTCACTCACGCACTGCGTTCGTACGATGATACTGATGATACTGTAGGCTGCGAGTGCGGAGCGGAGCGTGGAGGAGGAGGTTTCTGTTGAGAGCAACGGGAGCACCAACGGGGCTGCCGCCCCGGTGGTCGTCAACGTGACGCAGGGTGCAAACGGTGCGTCGACGAACGGTGCCACCAGCGCGGCGACGCTGTCGTCGCGGGACGACAGCCTTTCGGCTGACATCGAGGGGTACCTGTCTGCCGACGAGGCCGGGCACCTGGAGACGGCGGCGCAGTCGGCCCTGGCCAAGAAGGATAGGACGATGACGGCGACGGCGACGGCGACGACGACGACGACGGACAGCAGTAGTAGTACGTCGCCTTCGCCTTTGCCTTTGGGTTCGCCGACGCCGTATAAGGAGCCGGGGGGCAGGTGGGGTCGGTTCAAGTCGTACTCGACGTTCCAGAGGACGTGGGAGATTTGGACGTTTGCGGCGACGTTCTTCCTCAAGCTGTGGTTGGTGAACCAGAAGTTCTCGTACAAGAAGAACGCCGGGGGTATGACGGAGGAGGCGGTGAGTGCGAAGAAGGCGGCGCTGGCGGTGTGGCTGCGGGAGGGCCTGGTCAGGCTGGGGCCGACGTTTATCAAGATTGGGCAGCAGTTTTCGACGAGGGTCGACGTGCTGTCGCCCGAGTTTATCAAGGAGTTGGAGAAGCTGCAGGATAACGTGCCGCCGTTTTCGTCGGACAAGGCTGTGGCCATCGTGGAGAACGGGCTGGGGAAGAAGATCGAGGAGGTGTTTGAGGAGTTTGACCGGGAGCCTATCGCGGCGGCGTCTCTGGGGCAGGTCCACGTGGCCAAGCTCAACGGGGAGCGGGTGGTGGTCAAGGTGCAGCGGCCGGGGCTGAAGGACCTGTTTGATATCGACCTGAAGAACGTGAGGGTGCTGGCCGAGTGGCTGCAGAAGGTGGACCCCAAGTCGGACGGGGCGGCCCGCGACTGGGTGGCCATCTATGACGAGTGCTCGAGGATTTTGTACCAGGAGATTGACTATACGCTCGAGGGGAAGAACGCCGACCGGTTCAGAACGAATTTCGAAAGCACGCCGTGGATCAAAGTGCCCAAGGTGCTCTGGGAGTACACGACGCCAGAGGTGCTGACGCTGGAGTACGTGCCCGGCGTCAAGATCAACCGGGCCGCCGAGTTGGACAGGATGGGCGTGGACCGCAAGCTGCTGGCTCGAAGGACGGTCGAGGCGTACCTGCAGCAGCTGCTGACGTACGGGTTCTTCCACGCGGACCCCCACCCGGGGAACATTGCGGTGGACGCCGAAGAGGGCGGGCGCCTCATCTACTACGACTTTGGTATGATGGGCAGCATCCCGAACGACGTTCGCAGTGGCCTGCTCGAGCTGTTCTACGGCGTCTACAAAAGAAATGTCGACGGCTGCCTCGACGCCCTCGTCAAGATGGGCGTGCTGGTGCCAGGCGGGGACCGGACGGCCGTGCGGAGGACGGGCGAGTTCTTCCTGCAGTCGTTCGAGGATCGCCTCAAGGAGCAGAAGGAGCAGCGAACAGCTGACCCGTCGATTGAGGACTCGTTCAAGCCCCAGAGGAGCAAGGACGAGGCCAAGCAGCGCAGGAAGCAGATCCTGGCGTCCATCGGCGAGGACCTGCTCGTCGCTTCTGCGGACAAGCCGTTCCGCTTCCCGGCCACGTTCACGTTTGTGGTGCGGTCGTTCACGGTCCTGGACGGCATCGGCAAGGCCCTCGACCCGAGGTTCGACATCTCGGAGATTTCGGCGCCCTACGCCCGCGAGCTCCTGCTCGAGGGCTCTCCGCAGTACGCCAAGCTGCAGGAGGAGTGGGGCAAGCGCATCGACCTGCAGAATAGGGCCTTTGTGAACCTGTTCAAGGGGCCCAACATGATTGAGGACGTCTTCGAGGTCATCAAGCAGCTCGAGCGGGGCGACCTCAAGCTCCGCGTCCGCGCCCTCGAGGCCGAGCGCGCCATCTCCAGGGTGGCCACCATGCAGAAGGCCATGATGAACGCCGTCGTGGCCTCCATGTTGGTCAACGTGGGAACTGTCCTGTCGGTGAGCGCGATGAGCGTCCTGTCCAGCCTGAGCTTTGCCGGAAGCGGCGTCTTCGGTCTGCTGGCCCTGGTCAACCTGATCAAGGTGCGGGCCGCCGAGAAGAAGGAGGCCCAGCTGACCGGCGGAGGGGTATAGGGGTGTGTAGGAGTCGTAGTAAGATAGTAGGACGGGCCAACGGGGAGCCGAAGCGACCGAATGGGTGAACAACAACAGAGTAACCATGACGACGGCGATTCTTTCTTTTTGGACGATTCTTTTCAACGCTGACGGTTGTAAATCACAATGGATAGAAACAAGTAGAGTAGGGTAGGATAGAACCGTGTCCTACGTCTCCTCTTTGATGTGGAGACTCTCGCGCAGCTTGTCGTGCAGCTGCTGGAACAGCTTTCGCTTGACCTGCGGGCGGTGAGCGGGTGGGATTGGCGAGTGAGCGAGCGAAAAAGAACAACATCAACATCAACATCAACGCCAACATCGACACGAAGACCTACCTGATCGAAAGCCTGCTCCAACCGCTCCAGCTCTTCCGTCGCGTTGGGGTTGTACAGGAACAGTCCATAGTACAGGTCGAACGAATCATTCGTCGTATTCTCCACCAGCGACAGCAGACTCTCGTATCCCTTGGTATCAATATCGGTCCTCGTCAGATTCATCGCGCCTAGCGTCCTCCCAACCGAGTGCGTGATGAACTGCGTGCTCGCCGCCGCCCGATCGTGCTCCTCGCACGTCATCTCCACCATCCGACACCCTTCCTCCCTGAAAAAATTGATGAACCGCTCCACCCGCTCGTCCCGCTCGTCGCTCGTCCCCACACGCACGCGGTCGTACATGAAATTCAGACCCTCCCAGCTGCCCTTGCCCGAGTCTGGCCCAAACATCGGGTGCGTGCACAAGATGTCGACTTCCTCCGGCAGCGCCTCGAGGAGCAGATTTTTCGGAAAGACCTACGTAATAGCGAACGAATGAGCGAATGAGCGAATGAGCGAATGGATGAAGACAGAGCGCGCGGAGGGTGCGTCGTCCGGGCATCATCGTCGTGCGGAGCACGATGCGCGAGGGCCGGCTCTCGGAGGACGTTCCCCCCTCCAAACCAGGACCAAGTTCAAACCCATACCTTGACGCTCAACACCTGGGACAGAGATGACGAAAACGAAAACGAGGGCGTGAGGCGGGCATCTGCGAACAACAACAGCGGACGACAACAGCGAGCAACAACAACAGCGAGTCACAGAGCCGACAAGAACTTGACGCACGTCCACAAACAGCGTCGACCGACGCAGCCGCTGCACGGGCAGCCCCTTCACAATATCCTGAAACGACAGAATACTCGTCGCAAGCAGCACCACGTCCGGATGCTGCTCACAGAAATCGTCCACGTTTGAAAAGTACCGCGCCCCCATCTCCCTCGCAACCACCGTGTAATCCCCCCGGGACGTACATATGACGCGATGCCCGGCCGCAATCAACCGCCTCGCCAAGAACTGCCCAAAGTTACCAAACCCGACTATCCCGATCGTCAGCGCCTTCTCGGCATCCATGGTCCTCTTCGCACGCATCTCCGCATCAAACGGCATCGCCGCGTCCAGCGCACTCGGAAACCGCGTGTTACGGACCGACAGAGCACGAGTCGGTGGGCGAACGGCCGAGTTGGGGTCGTCGGAACGCCGCTCGGTCCCGGTCAGCTTGGTCCAGTTCGTCTCGTTCTTCTCGTTCGTCCAGTTCTTCTCGTTCCCACGCCGCTCGCGCCGTCTCAGAGGCACAAGGGACTGATAATGTGCGGATACGACGCGGAAAGACCGGGCAGACGCCATCGTCGGCGAAAACTGACAAACTATGTGACGGCACTGACTCAGTGACTCGTTCGAAACAAACAACCAAAACAGCGTATATCGTACACCACGAGTATTGTACACTCGTCGACTATCTGGACTGTATCTGGGTGCGACTCCGTGTGACCGCGGGCGAGGGTGACGACCGAACAGCGGCGAAAAGGCGTGAATTCGGCGAGGTACATGCAAAAAACCCGGATTCAGGTCGGTTTACAGCCTGTATAGAGACATGTCTGGGAACGCAGGTATTATAACGGATATATTTGAGATCCTGGAGGTGGATCCAGATGGCAAGAAGTTCGACAAAGTGAGCAGGTAGGTGGCGTTTGAAAATCGAACAGGGAAACGAGCGAACGAACGAAGCGTTGGGGTTGGGAAGGGAGAGAGAAGTAGGAGAGAGAGAAGTAGGAGAGAGAGAGAGAGAGGAGGAAGAAAGGGAGGAGGAGGACGCCGGCGGGTTGGACTCGTCGTCGTCAAAGCGTTGGCACGCAGCCAGTCTCCTCCACGACGCACGACAAACTCACACGACACAAATTCACACGACACTCACCTGATACCAGGCTCATGGGGCATAGTGAGATGTACGACTTGGACGTCGTCTTGGATCTGAACGTGGACGTGTATCCCGTGTCGGCCGGGGACAAGCTCTCGGTGTGTATTGCGTCGACGATCAACCTGGACGGGAAGCCGATGCCGGTGGGGGATCCGGGGCAGCAGGTGTACGATACGAGCGTGGGGAAGCGGGCGACGTTGGCTGATTCGTACGATTACGTGGCGTTCGGGAAGGTGTTCAAGTATAAGGATGCGGCGAAGGACGGAAAGGTCAAGGCGGAGGTGTATGCGAGCTTCGGGGGGCTGCTGATGCAGATGAGCGGAGACCCGAAGCAGTTGGACGAGTTGGACGTGGACCAGAGCGTCTACTTGTTGATCCGGAAGGTCTAGTGTCTCTCGTGTCAGTCAGCCGGTCACGTATGTAACCATAAATAAATCGTTCTCATTCTCATCGTGTTCGCCATCAGTCAGTCTGACAGCACGCGGTCACTCCATCCGACCAGGAAGTCGCGGGCCAGGTTGGGGAGGTTCCTGGCCGTCTCGCCGACCAGCTGCCTCGTGTCGATCGACGTGTTCCCGCCCAGCAGCCGGACGATGCGCCGGACCTCGTCGACGTGGAGCCGGTCGTCCTCCGTGAAGGCGATCAGGAGCTGCTGGCGCAGCTGCTGGTCGAGCAGCACGAGCCTGGCGCCGTCGGCCACCGTGGACGACAGGTCGACCGTGCTGCTGCCGCCGATCTGTCCCTCGCTGGCGAGCGTGAGAAGGTTCTCCAGGCGCTCCCACTGGAACTTGTCGTCCTGGAAGAGCACCTGGAGCAGCCGTTGCCGGAGGGCCGGGTCGCGGTCGGTCAGCAGCCTCCTGGCCACGTAGGGATAGGCCACGTTGAGGAATTGGAAGTCGGCGCTGAGCGTCAGGCAGATGCCCTCCTGCGTGAGCAGCGACCGGATGACGAGCGCGTACCGCTCCGGGATGCGGATCGGGTACTCGTAGACGAGCTCGTTGAACTTGCTCGTCACCGTCCGGAAGTTGAAGTCGCCGAGGCTCTTGCCCATCGAGTCGGCCCAGATCTTCTCGAGGGCCGGCACGATGGGCGAGACGTCGGTCCCCGGCGCTAGGAACCCCAGCTTGATGAAGTCCATCGCCATCGACTGGTAGTCCTTGTTGACCGCGTGGACGACGGCGTCCACCAGCACCTCCTTGTTGGCCTGCGACAGCTCGGCCACGTTTCCAAAGTCAACGTACGCGATGCGGCCGTCACGCATCGCAAAGATGTTGCCCGGGTGCGGGTCGCCGTGGAACAGCCCGAACTCGAGCAGCTGTCGGAGCCCCGACACGACCCCGACCCGGATGAACTCGTCCAGGTCCAGTCCCGAGTTCTTGAGGCCCTCGATGTCCGTGCACCGGATCCCGTCGATCCACTCCATGACGAGGACATTGGAACCGCTGATCTCCCGCTTGACCCACGGTATCTTGACGTACCGATCGTCCCGGAAGTTCTCCCGGAAATCCTCGAGGTTCCTCGCCTCCTGCACGTAGTCCAGCTCTTCCAGCAGCTTCTCTCCGAACTCGTCGACGATCAGCTCGGCGTTGCACCCCAGCCGCGCCTTGGCGATCGGGTTGAGCACCTTGGCGATCGCCCTGAAGATCCACAGGTCACGGAGGATGATTGGCTCGACGCCCGGCCGTTGCACCTTGATCGCCACCGTCTCGTTCGTGTCCCGCAACACCCCCTTGTACACCTGCCCGAGCGACGCCGCCGCGATGGGCGTCTCGGAGATGCTCGAAAACACCTGCCCGATGTTCCTCCCGGCCAGCTGCTTTTCGAGGAGCGAGAACGCCTCGGCGTCTGAGAAGGACGGCACGTCGTCCTGAAGCACGCACAGCTCGTTCATGTAGTCCTGGCGCATGATATCTGGCCGGTTTGCGAGCACCTGAGGGGTAAAGGGTGGGCGAGTAAGTGAGAGGTGGACAACGGGAGCGCAGCGACCGTCCACCCAGCCGGTCGTTCCCGAGTCAGGCGGGGTGGTTCCGTGCGGCGACCAACGGGGATTACCCCCCTTTAGATAAGAGGGTAGAGGGTAGAGGACGTACCTGGCCGGCCTTGATGAACGTCGGCCCCAGTCGCGTGAGCATGTCGCGCAGCTCGGTCGCCCGCTGCTTCACCAGGTCCTGGTCGTCCTCGACGCCCGACAGGCGGTCGAAGTAGAGCTTGAATGCGAACGAAACGAGCTCTGTGGAAAGCTGGACGACGCGCAACAGCAGCGACAGCACGGACGAGGGGCCGTCCTGGAAGACCCGCTCCTCCAGCAGCGCCGGGCTGTACGGCTGGTTCAAACGACAGTAGCCCTACGGTTGTTGTTGTCGGACGAGGGGGGCGACGTGTGAGTATATATACATAGGGAGTCGTCCTTCCTTCAACCCACCACCACCAGTCTGCGTCGATTCAACCACCCACCATGTCCATCTGGAGCGACTTGGTCGCGTCCGAGAAACCCTGCTGAGCCGAGCTACCGGAAGACGACGGCACAGATGACGACGGCGCCGTCACCGGCTCCGTGGAGGTCGCGAAGCTGCGCTGATTTCTATGGTGTACATTCCTCGTCAAGTAATTCCGCGCCCGCGGGGCGTGTTTCGGCCGCGTTAGGCCGTGCTGTCGTTGCATTGTGGTTGTTGATTTATATGTACAGACACGGCAATGCAAAGGCAAAAAAATGCAACTCGGGAAACTGGTAGGTGGGGAGCAGCTCAGCTGAGACCGGGTGGGGTAGACGAACGGGAGCTGAGAAGCGACCGGGTGGGCTTCGCCCCACAAGAAGCCGCCGTCCGTCTCGAGCAGCCGAGGCCGGGTATATACGGAGGGAGGAGGGCGGGAAGGACTGGAACGGCGAGGGCTCGCGGTAGACCTCATAGCGCCGACGAGGAGGAGGAGGACGACGTGATCTCGCATCCTCTCTCTCTCTCTCTTTCCGTTCCGCGCCTGCTTCCGCCTCCCCCCGCCTCTGCCTCTGCCTCTGCCTCTGCCTCTGCCTCTGCCTCTGCCTCTGCCTCTGCCTCTGCCTCTGCCTCTGCCTCTGCCTCTGCCTCTGCCTCTGCCTCTGCCT
>Ga0181573_10002455_pt1 | contig 17148 bp, 11 predicted proteins | sample 101ome_25_FD_148643 | JGI IMG/M metagenome (GOLD analysis project Ga0181573, IMG submission 148643) | Coastal salt marsh microbial communities from the Groves Creek Marsh, Skidaway Island, Georgia - 101409BT metaG (spades assembly) | ecosystem: Environmental > Aquatic > Marine > Intertidal zone... | reverse complement strand
GTCGGCTCCGAAGGCGGCGGTGTCCTCGTCGACCAGACCGTCGAGGAAATCAACGCCATGTGGCCGAAGTAGCGGGTTGCGCTGCGGATGACGCGGATACTTTGACGTTTCCCAGACGAAGGCTCGTTGCGGTTGCGATTGCGATTGTCCGCGGCCCAACGGGGCGCCCTTAATTGCCCGCCGCCTTCGCCCTTTCAATCATCAACCAACTTCCGGTTGACGCCCTTCAAATACCGGTGTATTACTACAGCAATACACTAATCGTCGAACCTGAACGATGCTTCTCCAACTCGATTTCCATGGCGGCGCTCCGATCTACCTTCAGATCTTCGAACAGATCCGCCGACTGGTCATCGCCGGCGCGCTTCAGGCAGGCGATCCGATCGAGGCGGTGAGAACGCTGGCCGGTGAGTTGAAAGTGAATCCGATGACGGTCAGCAAGGCCTACTCGCAGTTGGAGCAGGAAGGAATTCTCGAGCGTCGGCGCGGCATTGGAATGTTTGTGGCGGCGTTGGAGCCTACGGAACAACGGCGACAGCGGCTTGAACTCATCGAGCAGGCCATGGAGCAGGCGGCCGTTCAGGCCGTTCAGGCGGGGTTGGACCTGGAGCAGGCTCAAGCCGCGCTCGCGCGACAATTCAACAAGGTGAAGAAGCAACGGAGGAAATCATCATGAACCATGAGAACGGAAACGAAGCTGTGATCGAGGTCTCCCGCCTGCGCAAGTCGTTCGGCGATGTGCGGGCGTTGGACGGCGTCGATCTGACAATCGGCCGCGGTCATATCGTGGGTTTGTTGGGAGCCAATGGCAGCGGTAAGACGACCCTGCTGCGGCACCTGATCGGGCATTGCCTGCCGGACGAGGGAACCTGCCGCACACTCGGCTGCAATGCCGCCGATCTGGGCGCGCACGAGTTGAGCCGGATCGGCTATGTGCATCAGGAAGGCAAGCTGCTGGGCTGGCTGAAAGTCCAGGCGATGATCGACTACGTGGCCGCCTATTACCCCAACTGGGATCGCGACATGGAGCGCAGCCTGATGGAGAAGGCGCGGCTGGATCCGAACGCGCGCGTATCGGCGCTGTCGCCCGGGCAGCGCCAGCGGCTCGCGGTGATCCTCGCCCTCTGTTTCCATCCCGAGTTGCTCATCCTGGACGAACCGGCCGCAGGCATGGATCCCCTCGCCCGAATGGATTTCCTCGAACTGCTGGTGGATCAATTGCAGGACGAGGACCGCACGATCCTCATTTCCTCCCACATTCTCAGCGATGTTGAGAAGATCATGGATCATGTCGTGATCATGGATGAAGGGAAGATTTTGCGGGATTGTTCGTTGGACGAACTAAGAGGCGAGTTCACCAATGTGCGGATCGTTTCCTCCAACGGCGATCTGCCGGAGTCGCTGCCGTTGCACGGCATCGTTGATGAACGCCGGGAACGACGACAGGCGGATCTCATTGTCCAGCGACTCGACGCACAGGCTTTGGATGCCTTTGTTCGCGAGTCGGGCAGCGAGGTCGAAACAAGCCCGGTCTCGTTGGAGGAGAGTTACCGCCACGTGGTGGAAGGCGAGCATGAAGGAGGTCGGGGATGAGGGGCTTTGTCCATCAGTTGAGGAAGTATCACCACGGTGTGGCTGCCAGCGGGTTGGCGCTGTTAGTCTTCGGCATGGTCTCGATGCTCGTCTGGCTGAATCGCGACGTCAGGTTGGCAAACGGCGGCGTCCTTCTTTGGATGGTGGTGCCCTTGTTGGCCGGATTTGTGGTCGCTTACTGGGAACAGGTGACATTAGAGACCTCCTTCGCATGGATGTTGCCGGATCATCTGCGGCGCACACGCCGATTTGCGGCCTGGACGTGTTTGGGGATCTGCCTCGTGGTTGCGGCGATGCTGAGAGATCGATCCGAGCCATTGACGGCGTTGCAGTTCCTCGCGTTGGTTGGAATCGCCCTGATGGCATTTAATCTGGGCCTCCTGCCGCGACTGTTTCCAGCACAAGCAGCGTTCATCGTCCAGAGCGCGCCTTTCTGGTTCTTGGTTTTGCTGCTGGTCTTGCCGCTCGACTCCGGACCATTCGTGAGGAAGATGATCATGGAAACGCCGGAGCTGTGCCTTTTCCTGTCCGCGTGCATCGCTGCCTTCAGTTGGCATCGGCTCGGGAATCGACGTCTTGTTCAATAAGCGGCGGACCGGAATCGCATCGATTTGCTGAATGCCAACGATCCCGCCAAGCAGGAGGAGCATCGGGCACGACTTGAGGTTCAAAAGATTCAAACAGGAAAGTCGAGTCCGGCAGCACGACGGGAATCCCGCTTCCTGCAATGGATCAACAAGCTTCTGAGCGACCAATCAACAACGCCGTCCACAAGATTGCTGCAAGGCTGTCTGATTCATATCTGCAATCCCAAGGCCGCACAAAATGCCTGGTTCATTCTGATCACGGCATTCTTCTCTCTCGGAATGGCAACCCTTGCCGAGACTTCTGATGGAAATCCCATTCTCCTTGGCCTTCCTGCCTTGATCGCAATCCCTCCTTCGGTCGTGATACTCGCCGGGTTCATGTTGGTGGGAACCGAACTTTGTTTTCAGCAGCAGGCGCCGCTGGCATTGCCATTCGCACGACGTGACCTGTTGCGAGCGCGTCGGGTTTACATCGCGCTCCTGTTCGGACTCTGCACAATCGCGATCGCCGCATTTGTCATGATCGAAAGCGCGGTTCACGCGTCCATGCCCGGGTGGACGGACAAGCGTTGGTTCCGGCCAGGTTGGACAAGCTATCTCAATGGCATGATGATTGCCGCCATGCCTCCAACCATTGCCGGACTCGCATTCATCGGCCGCAGCCGCATGGGCAACTTCTTTCTCAACGTCTACGTCAGCGTCTTCTTCCTCGGAGCCGTGTTCGGGTTGATCCTGTCGATCCTCTCCATGGCGCAGCCTTGGTGGCCTTGGATCTCCTTGGCGGGCCTTTGGGCGGTTATCGTGCCGTTGCTGCCGAAGCGGACGCTGACCGAGGATGCGATGGTTTGAACCGGGGGCGTATGCCCTTGTCCGCATGGTAAAGCCCCGGGGCGTTCAGAAGGTAGCCGGTGGTGAAAGCCGCCGAGAGTGGTTGGAACCACCGGTTAAATGACCAAAACAAGATCGCGCCCTGAAGAGGCGCAAGAGACCGGAAGCCGCCCGGTGACATAAGTCTCTGCCGCCCCGCCGGGGCGGATATGTCCAACGACGGCAAATCCGGCGGTTCCACCGCCGGCTACCATCTCGACGTCCTTCCAGGACTCTTTTCGCAGACGCGGACAAACGCCCTTACGGCCGCGTCTGCTCCGCGGCTTGGATCCGTTTCAACTCGGCCTGCAATTGCGCGACGACCTTCGGGTGTTTCAGCCACAGATTCGTTGTCTCGTTGCGATCCTTGCTCATGTCATAGAGCTGACCGGTGGGGCCGCCTTTGGTCGGCTTGACCTTGCGGGGTTCGGAGAAGCCGCCGGAGCCGAGAGCGGTGATGAGTTTCCATTTGCCGGAACGAATGGCGGTCGATCCACGTGACGCCTGGTTGACCACCGGTCCGCGGATCGCCTTGCCCTGGGGTTGCGTCCCCTTGAGCACGGGCAGGATGTTGAAGCTGTCGGGGCCGGCGCCCTTGGGCAGTTTCTTGCCGGTGATGGCGGCGAAGGTCGCCAGCATGTCGGTGAAGCTGATGGTCTGGTCCGACACCGAGCCGGCCTTTACCTGACCGGGCCAACGCACCAGAAATGGCATGCGATGACCGCCTTCCCAGGCGTCTCCCTTCATGCCGCGCAGGCCGCCCACGGAATCGTGCCCGTAGCGTTTGACGTCCTTGTCATACCAGACCGGGCCGTTGTCGGAGCTGAGAATGACCAGGGTGTCCTCGGCCATGCCGGCGTTGTCCAGGGTCTTCAGGACTTTGCCGACCATATCGTCGACCATGAAGGCAAAGTCGCCGTACATGCCGGCCTTGCTCTTGCCGATGTATGGCTTCGTGGGCAGCCATGGGGTGTGGGGCGCTGGATAGGCGAGGTAGAGGAACAGCGGCTTGTCGGTATCCGTTTTTCCGTGTTTGCGGATGACGTCGCAGGCTTCGTCGGTGAAGCGCGGGAGGACGTTTTTCAATTCCAGTCCCGGCGCGATGCCGCCCTCGCGCCAGAAGGCGCCCTGGATCTTGTTCCAACCGTCCTCGCTGTAGTTGGCGGCAATGTTGTCGGTCGGCGGCGCGACGGCCTTGTTCCCGCGGATGTAGAAATAGGGCGGAATGTCCGTGGAGGCGCGGATGCCGAAATAGCTGTCGAAGCCGCGGTCCACCGGCCCGCCGGGCAGCGGATTCTCATAGCCGTTCTCGGCGAAGCCCAGGTGCCACTTGCCGACCATGGCGGTTCGGTAGCCCCGCGACTTGAGCAGCGAGGCGACCGTCATCCGGCTGTCGGCAATGACGGGCTGCTTGCGCCAGACGTTGGTGTTGACGCGCCAAGGATGCTGTCCGGTCAGGAGTCCATATCGCGAGGGATGGCAGACCGAGCCGGCGGCGTGGGCGTCGGTGAAACGCATGCCATCCCGCGCGAGCGAATCGATGTTCGGCGTCGGGATCTTGGAATCGGGGTTGTAGCAACCGGCGTCGCCGTAGCCCATGTCATCGACGAGGATGAGCAGGATGTTGGGGTTGGCGGCGGCGGGGGAGGAGGTCGCCAGGCAGAGCGACGCGAGCAGGAGGGCGAAGGCTTTCTTCATGAACATGAGGCAACCAATGTAGCGGTTGGGCGTGAGAGCGCCCAAGTTCTTTTGATGGCGGGCATTGTCCTCTTGCTTCTCCGTCCCTACTTCCCGTGCTCCCGCTCCAGATGCAGGCGCAGCAGATCCTTGCCGTAGTCATTGCCATTGGGCGTGCGGACGACGGAATGGATGTGGTCGCGGTTCGGCGGCCCGCCGCGGTTCAAGGCGATTCCGCGCTGGTGATCGAATTCGATGATGATCACCGGGCTGTGAATGCGGAAGAAGAAGACGCTGTCCGAATCCGTGCCGCCCACCCAGGCAAAGCGCGTGTCATCCAGATGCTTCTGAACCTCGGACATGCGGACCTTCGCTTGATCGGCGCGGGTGTTCCCGACGTAGAGCCCGATCAGTTCCAGCAGGACCTCGCGTTGGCTGGAATCCATCTCGGACGCTTTCAACCCGGCGTAAGGAATGACCCTGTTGTCACGAAACGCCTCCAAGGATCCGTTGTTGCCCGGCTTGTCCCTCTGCACGATGGCCCTGGCCTGTTGGGCGGGGTTCAACGCGTTGATCATTTCCAGGCCCTTGGCCTGTTCGGCCTGCAGGATGATCGTTCCCTTGAACTTCCCGGACTTCGCTTCGACCGGTTCGGAACCAACGAACAACGGCGTCATCACGACCTGGTCGCCCAGCACGAAGTAATTGATGACCACGTGATGGCCGTCGAGCTGCCAGCCCCAGGGTTTGGTCGTCGAAGGCTCGCCCATGATGGTGATCCAGTAGAGCCACTCCGTATATTCATCGCGTCGGCCGGTGAGTTCGCCGAGAGCGCCATTCAGCTTCATGATGTCCTGCGTGAGCTTCAGCCCTTTGGCGCTCAATCCGGCGCCGACCAGGCCGAAGGCGAGTTCGCGTTGCTTGGGCGTCATTTCATTGAAACCCATGCCCTGGCGCGGATAGCTGTGCTGGTTCGCCCATTTTCGCCATTCGTCGTCATCGACTGCGAAGGTCGTCTTCTTTACCTGCGCTTCCGACAGCCCGGCCAGGAAGGCTTTGGCGGCCTTGACCACCGGTTCGGTGGAAACGCCCGTCTGGCCAAGTTTGAACAAGCCCTTTTCCACCTTGCCGTTGGTCGTGACCCCCTTGAATCCCTCGGCCAGCGCGCGTCGTTCCATCTCAACGAAACGGCCGCCGCCGCGCCGCCCGCGCTGCCGCGGTTGGGCGAAGGCGGTATCCACAACGACTGCGCACACCAGCAAGGCTGCGCCCCAACGGAGAATAAAAGCTTCTTTCATAGGCAGGGGAATGACGCGACAGGGGCGGGCGAAGTTGCAAGAAAACTTGGAGGGAATCCGGTTCTGAAACGAACTTGAGTCGCCGTCGGCCGTTCATCGTGGAGCAGCCGTTCCGGGCGGAACGCCTACGCTGCGCGCGACTCAATCCCCCACATCCACCCGCGGCGCTGAGATGGCGCCATTGAATGGATTCGGCGCCTCGTAATCGCCGGCGGCGGATCGGGAGTCCTCGCCGATTGAAAGTTCGTCCTTCGGTTGGACCGGTATCAAACCCGGCGAAGGCGCGGAGCCGATCGGGGAGCCATTCGCCGTGAGGGACATGGTCTTCCGATCCAACGCCGCTTCCAGGCGGATCTTCCGTTTCATCGGTTTGTCGCCGACGACGCGTGTGACCCTGCCGTTGACGCGCACGTCGAAGGCGGGTTTGCCGTCGACAAAATGCAGGGCGTAGCCATGCTCGCGTCCGCCCTGCGCCAACACCACGCCGCGGGGCGTCTTGTTGCGCGCGTTCACCTCGACGACGATGCGCAGTTCCTTGCGGGCGATGTTCGGCGACGGGGGAGCGGCCGGATGCGCGGGGTTTCGCTTCCTGCCGCCTCGCGACACGGCCTCGGGATACTCCGCCAGAATTGCGGCGAGTTCCTTGACTACCGCCGGTTTGCCGGCGGCGTGGTTCTGCGTCTCGTTCGGATCGGTCGCGTAATCGTAGAGTTCATACTGGGCGGCCGAACGCGGTTCGCCCGGATTGCGCCATTCGACCAGTCGGTAACGCTCCGTCCGGATCGCGCGGCCCAGCCTGCCCTTGGGGTAGGCGTGGTAGGCGTGATCGCGAACACGCGCATCCCCGTCCTTCAACACCGGAACGAGGCTGACGCCGTCGATGGGTTGCGGGCCCTTCGGTTTCGGCAGTCCGGCGAGTTCGGCGAGGGTCGGAAAGATGTCCACGCTCTCGGCCAATTGCCTGGTGGACGTCCCTGGCCGGGTCACGCCGGGCGCGGAGATGAGGAGCGGAATCCGGTTGGCTTGCTCGTAGTTCGTGTGCTTGGTCCAGATGCCGAGGTCGCCGAGGTGGAACCCATGATCGCCCCAGAGCACGACAATGGTGTTCTCGGCCAGGCCCAGGTCGTCCAGGGCGTTCACGACCTTGCCGATCTGAGCATCCACAAAACTCGCGCTGGCGTAATAGCCGTGGATCAATTGCCGCCGCACCTTTTCCGAGATCTGCGCCGGATCGCCCTTGTCGGGAACGGGGAAGTAGTTGCGGATCTCGCCGCCGCGTTTGTGCGCGACGGTCGGCGAATCCTTGGGGTGATCCTCGTAGACCGGCTGCGGCAGCTTGTCCGGATCGTGCAGGTCCCAATACTTCTTCGGCGCGGAAAAGGGGAGGTGCGGACGGGCGAAGCCGGCGGCGATGAAGAAGGGGGTCCCCTCTTTTGCGCGACGCGCCTTGGCGGCCTTCAATCGACGGATCGTCTCCGCGGCCACGCGCCCATCGGCGTAGGCTTCATCCTTCACGTCCGGGGCCTCGAAGGCGGCGCCGCGGGGCAGGGAATTGATCTCGCCGAGGCGTTGATTCGTGAAGTAGGCCTCCTCGCGAGTCAACTTGCCGCCCTGCGTGCTGGCCGGATCGACATACTCGATCACCTTCTCCTTGAAGTGCGGCGCCTGGAACGATTCCGGATCGCCCTCGTTGCCGTGTCCGATGTGGAAGATCTTCCCGATCGACTCCGTGCGCCAACCGTGTTGCGCGAAGCTTTGCGGCATGGTGACGGCATCGGGCAGGCTCTCTCGCAATCGATTGCCCAGCCCGTAGAGTCCGGTTGAGGTCGAGTGCGAACCCAGCATCAGCGTGAAGCGGGAAGGCGCGCAGACCGCCTGGTTGCAGAATGCCAGGTCGAAGCGCATCCCACGCGCGGCCAGTCCGTCGATGTTCGGCGTCTTCGCGAAACGGTCGCCGTAGCAGCCGATCGCCGGCTTCAGGTCGTCGACGAGCAGGAGCAGGACGTTGGGTTTCTCCGCGGCGGCGGATGCGGACAGGCAGATTCCCAGCAGGCCGGGAATGAGAAGGAGGCGTTGCAATGGGCGATTCATGACCGGGAGGTTTTCCACCCAATTCGCCGCCGGGGCAAGGATGGGATTTCAATTGCGAAAGCGGCTCACTCCGCCTTCAGCGTCACCTCGTTCAGCATCTCGCCCTCGACGCTGTAGTGGCGAAAGATGAGGCGGGGCTCGTTGCGTTTGCGTTCGACGAAGCCGGCGAGGAAGCCGCCGGTGACGTTGAGGTAGCGATGTTCGGCGCGGAGCATGTCGTTGGTCCAGCCGCCGGCGTGGGCGTCGGAGGCTGGGCCGCAGGAGAATTCCTTCACGCCGGTCTCGGTGTCGACCGAAACATACTGCCAATGCCGGTCGCCGCAGACGACGTAGGTGTTCTTCTGCGAGGCGATGAACCGGCGCACCCGGTCCCCCTCGAACTTCCAGTTGGGGTTGGAATGGTTGTCGAACTTGTTGTCCCGGTCGGGGCCGACGATGGGCGAGGGGGAGACGATGACCTTGAACGTCGCGTCGGATTCGCGGACGGTTCTTTCAAACCAGGCCATCTGCTCCCGTCCCCAAATGGTCTTGTCCGGGCCGTCGGGATCGGGATTGGAGCTGCGGAATTCGCGCCCCTCCATGATCCAGATCTGGAAGTCCTTCCCCCAACGAAAGGTTCGGTAGGGCTTGGGGCTCATGGGCAGTTGCTCGCGCCAGAGCATGAGGCCGTGATCGAAGGTGAAGGTCCCCATGAAGTGCGACTTCATCTTCGGGTAGCAGTCGTCCATCCAGGTGTCGTGGTCGTCCTTGGTGTAGTAGATCGGGACCTGGCGATGGAAGTCGCGGAGATTGGGGAAGCTGAACATGCGCTCCCAATGCCAGCGCGCCAGGGGAAGGTCCTTGGCGAGGCGGTCGTAGTAGAGGAAGTCGCCGGTGTGGACGAAGAAATCCGGCTGCAGTTTTTCCATGGCCTTGTAGAACCGGAAGCCGTTCACCTCGTCGTCGATGTGGATGTAGGCCTGGCCGGTGGAGACGGTGAAGACCACGTTGTCGGGATCGGTCTTCGCGGCGGCGGCGCCGAAGGAGCCGGTCAGGGTCGCGCCGGGGTGGTTCTTGTCCAGGCGCGATTCGACGCGGAGTTCATAGCGCGTGGCGGGTTTGAGGCCGGTGAGGTGGAAATGCCGGGTGAAGTCGTGGCGCCCGTCGACCTTCTCCCAATGCGTGGAATGCCAATCCGACGAACCGGCGGCGCGATACCGCACGCGCGCTTCGCCCGCCATGCCGGGAACCGCGCCGTCGACCGTCGCCAGGCTTTCGCCTTCGGGGTAGCGCGGAACGGGTGTGAAGTAGCTTTCATTGTTGAAGAGGCTGTTGTCGGTGTTCTCGACGATCCAGTCCTTGCGGCCGTCCTTGGGCTTGAGCAGCAGTTCCTTGGTCTTGGAGTCGCGGTACCAGATGATGGGCAGGACGCCGGGCTTGTGGACGCGCTCTTCGTTGCGGGTCAGGCGCGTCCAGACAATGGCGGTGGTGTCGGTGACCTCGCCGACCTTGAAACCGCTGGCCTGCCAGGGGCCGGCGAGGGCCGGACCCTGGGCGAGTGTTGACAGCAGCGCGACCAGCGCGAGGAAAGGGACTTGCGGGCGATGTTTCATGGCATGGAGATCCGGATTCATGGAAAGCCCTGAATCATGGACACAAGACCGGCGCGCGCAAGCGTCAATGCCTCAGAGCTCACGGACAGCGTGCGGTTGAAAATGGGCGGTCGACTTTTCCGCCGAAATGACGAAACACCCAACCACCCAAATTCGAAAGAAGCCCGAATGTCGAAATCCACAGTCCTGACGCAATACCCACGAGACCGAGGCTTGTTTCGGCAATCGGGTTTCGTCATTCCTTCCGCTCACTTGGTCGGGATTTCGTTCAGGGTGTAGTAGGCGCGGTTGTGGAGGATGGCTTCGCCGTCAGCGGCTTTCAGGTCCGGGGTGTGAAAGTCGTGCACGTGGCCCTGGACGAGGCCTGCGACCGTGAGCCGGACGCTCATGCCATCGGGAGCGAGTTGCGCCCGGGTCGCCTTGGGAGTTGTGTGATCCACCTCGGGGCTGCCGTAGGCCTGGCGATAGTAGTGTGTGTAGGTTTGAAGTTGGTAGGACTTGGGATCGCTGGCGGAGTTCGGATCGGCGGGTTTGGTGAAGTGGAGAGTGAAACCATCGGGGCGCGCATTGATCTCGCGGATCTCGAAGGGCGTCTTCCCCGTCCAGTCGAGGCGCTCCAGGACGCTGTTGCGCAGGCCGCGCACGGGCCAGCCGCGATTGGTCCCGCCGGTGATCAATTGGCCCTTCGGCGTGAATTGCACATTCAGGATGCCGGTCGAGAGCCCTTCCCGAAAGGGATAACAGGCGCCCTGCCAGACGCCGTTGATCTCCTCCATGGTCGCCCGCATCACGATGCTCAGGGTGTAGTCGCCCAGGAAGATCTGATCCTTGAACGGACCGAACTTGCCGCCGGTGCGGTCCACCTGGAATCCGGAAATGGAACGCCCCATCTTCTTGTAGGGAAAGACCACCGCGTAGGGCACGAGTTGCTTGACGCGCCTGCGCTCGATCTCCATCCGGGAGGGCGAATTCGGGGTCACGGGCACGGGCCCCATGTTCGGCGCGTCGGGATACCAGTTGAAGCTGATGGGATGGCCCATGAAGCCGCCGGGCTTGAGATGCTTGAGCGAACAGGAACCGTTCCAGGGCCCCTGGCTTTCGGCGTAGATCATCACGCCCTGCGCGTTCATGCCCACGCCCAGGGGGCTGCGGATGCCGCTGCATTGCGGAATCGTCCTACCGTCCGGCGTGATCTTCAGCGCCCAGCCCCGGAACTTCTCGTAGGAGTGGTAGGACTTGGACAAGCACAGCGCCACCCAGAGATTGCCCTCGTTGTCGAAGTCGGAACCGACGGCGAACTCGTGGTAGTTGTTGAATCCCCAGACATCGCTGAGGGTCTTGAAGCTGTCGGCGCGGCCGTCGTCGTCCGTGTCCTCGATGCGCGTCAATTCCGTCTGCTGCGTGACGTAGAAGGCTCCGTCGCGCCAGGCGAGGCCGAGAACTTCGTCCAGTCCGGACGCGAATTTGGTGAAGGTCGGGCGCGGGTGTTTCTCGTAGGCGCCCTCGACGAGATAGATGTCGCCGCGGCGCGTGCCGATGGCGAGGCGGCCATCCGGCAGGGCCTCGAAGCTGCCGGCCTCGATGTGATGGGATTCGGGGATGGGGAGTTCGACGATGCGATAGTAGTCCGCCTCGCGACCGGCCGTGCCCCATTCGTCGCCCAGATCCTGCGCGGCCGCGGTGAAGGCGAGGGTCAATGACAACCAGGCGGCCAACGGAGCGCCGAGCATTGCTCGGCAGGGTGCGCCATTCGACATTCGGGCCGAGCAATGCTCGGCGCTCCGCAGCGCAACATGCGCCCCTTTGTCCGGCGCCTTCCGCACGATTCGATGAAGCGCTCTCATTTGCCTTTGGGTTCAGTCCAGTGGTATTCGACCGTGGTTTGCTTGGCGCCTTCAAGCGGCAGCACGAGTTCCTTGCCCTTGTCGGTTGACCTGATGATTCCCTCGCGGTCCAGTCGCACGAACAACAAACGTCCGACGGCGTATTCTCCGGCGCCCGTCTTCCGAATCTCCGGATCAACCGCCACGCGGAAATGAAGTCCCTGCTTCGCGTGGTCGCCATCCAGGCTCAGCTTGCGACGGAAGAAGGCCTTGCCCTTCTCGTCCTTCAGGTCCAGGAATTCGTCGTGAATGGTCGTCGATTCAAAATTGTATTCCAGGGTTGGGCGGCGTTTTTCGTCCAGGGTATAGCCGCGAAGTTGGAAGCCTTTGGAGCGCCTGCCATCCGGTTCCGGCCAGGGTTGTTCCGGGGACGTCAGTTTCGCGAAAGCGGGCCCCTCGGGAAACTTGACCGTGTTGTCGCCGAGAATGCGCACGCGGCCATGCCCCTGTCCGCGCCAGACGCCGGAGGCCTCTATGAAGCCGCCCTGCCAGATGGATGCGAGGCGTAGTTGTCCGGCGTCGAAGGAGAGGTTGACGCCGTTGGGGTAGCCGACGCCGATGCCGCGCTTGCCGATGTCCGGATAGCTGCGGCGCAGCATGACGGCCTCCTTGCCGACCGCGAGTTCCAGCGGTTCGAGTTGGATGCCGGCGGGGCGGCGGGCTTCCGGGCCGCGGGCGAGGTATTGCCAGAGCGCGTCGCGTTGCAGCGAGGGATCGCCGCCGAGGATTCCGGGCAGGGGCGATTTTCCGGCGGGCCAGAACGACGGCATGATCGTCAGCGGCGAGAGTGCCTGCGGGTTGGTCAGGTAACGATGAAACCAATGCTCCTCCAGTCGCTCGTACATCAGTCCGAGATCCGTCGCCTGGATGGCGGAGGAGCTTTGTCCACGAAAGGGATGACAGGCCACGCAACTGAGCCCCCGCGTTCCCGCCAGTTCCAATCCGTGCTTCTGCGCTTCCCGCGGATCCTTGCTGCGGGTGATGGCGACCGGAGGCGAGCGATCGCTCCGCTTGATCGCCGCGGCCAACGCTCCGCCCACGGCCTCGCCAAACTTCGGCATGCGGGTCTTCAGGTAGGGGCGGGCTGAGCCTCCCTGCGCAATCACCTTGTGCAGCCACGGCGCCTTCAGCTTGGAGCCGACGTGGGTCAAGTCGGGCGGGATGCGGCCCTGTTCTCCGAGGTTGGGATCGCGCGTGGTGAAGAATTTGTCCCTCGCTTCGGATGGCCCGCCATGGCTGTCGCGCTGATGGCAGGCGAGACAATTCAACCGGGCCATGTCGATCGCCACTTTCTCCCCGTGATTCAATTCCGGCGCCGCAGGCTGAAGCGCGGCTTTCAAGGCGTTGCGTTGGTCGGCGCTGAGCGCGTAGTCGGGCCAGGCGCCGGTTGAGCCGGAAAGGCAACCGCGATCGAGGCGGTCGCTCTTGAGCGGCAGGCGGGCTTCGGCGGCGTCGGGTTGGTGACAGTTCAGGCAACGGTGTTTTCTCAGCAGCGCGTAGCCTTTGTCAGTCAGCGACTTGTCCGCCTTGAATGCGGGTGTGTTTCCGGCGGGGGGCGACTGCTTCCGCAGGAGGTGGCTGGCGATATCCACGGCTTCCCAGTGGTCGAGTTTGAGATCGGGCATGCGCGCGCCGGGACGCACAGCGAGAGGGTCTTCGAGAAACGAGGTCAAACCCTGCAGGTGATACTTGTTCTCCAAGGCTCCAAGGGAGACGGAATCGGAAGCGTCGTCCTCCGGTCCGTGGCAGGCGACGCAGCCGACCGAGTGGAAGAGATCGCGTCCTCGCTCGGCGGCCTTCGCGTCGATGGGTTGCGTGGCAACGCCGTTGGGCGACCAACTGAGGAGGACATGCGCGATGGCCGCGCCCGCCTCCAGACGTTCCTTGTCCGACATGCCAGAGAACAGGTCCGGCATGGTTGTGCCGGGTTTGGCGAGGTGCGGATCGGCGATCAATTGCGGAAGGCGGGCGGCGCGAAGACGGGCCGACAGCTTGGTGAGATCGGGTGCGCCTTTCTGTGGGACGGATCCGATCTCCGACCCGATGTCATGGCAGGCGGCGCAATTGAGTTCGGAGAGGAGGACCTGGCCGGTCTGCGCAGGAGACAACGCGGCCTGATGGGTGAGACCCGGAATGAAAGGGGCGGCGATCAAAGGCCAGGGGAACAGGAGGGCGGCAAAAAGCGCCAAGCGATGGGAGCGCCGAGCATTGCTCGGCATCGGACCGCGGGTCTGTGACCCGCAGCGACCCTGGACGGAGCGGCGCTTGTGTGCGCGATCAAAGCTCCCGGTCATCGGAGAACGCTGCGGGTCACAGACCCGCGGTCCGCCAATGCTGCCTGTGCGCCTGCCAACGCGGCCCGGCAAATTGAACGATCGTATCATGACTTTCATTCCCAGCGCTTCTCCCGCCCTCAATTCACATACGGCTTCCGGCGGCTCTTTGCTTTGCCGCGCGCCTTGGCCTTTTCCTTGATCGCCTTGCGGACGTCATCGAGGCGCGAGGGCCACTCAAACTTCGGCGCCGTGGACGGATCGTAGCCCGCGAGGTGGCCGCGCAGTCGCGTCGTCGGTTTGGTATAGACCAACTTGGTGTCGCCGAAGACTTCTTTGCACATGGCGGCCAAGCCGGGGTCGTAGTCCTTCAATTCCTTGCGGGTGTTGACGTGGTTGTGGTCGTGATCGTTCGCGCGGTTGTCGTCGAACCACGACTGCACGCCCTCGGCGAAATACTCGGCGTGATTGACCGAGGCGTACTTGCCCTTCCAGAGCCCCGCCTTCATCGCCTTCTCGTAGGTCGCCTTGAGCCGCTTGTCGAAGGTGTCGTCGAGGCGATCCATGCCGCGGTAGTGGATGTTGTGGGCGAATTCATGGATGAGGATGTTTTCCTTGTGGTAGGGGTCGCCCTCGAAGGCCAGCATGTTCTCCTCGGCGCAGGAACAGACGGGATCGGTCCGCGAGCCGCCGAGTCCGCGGGCGCGGGCGTCCCAGAACTCCTTGGGGCGCAACTTGGAATGTTCGGGGATGTCCGAGGTGAACTCATCGTGCGCCATGACGATCATGCGGGATCCGCTCTTGATCATCGCCTCCTTCACGTCCGGCCGTTTGGCCAGCATCATGTTGATCAGCCAGGCCGCCTCCTTGAGCGCGTAGTCGTTGACCTTCTCGGAACTGACGACCGGGTAGCCATTGGCGCTGACGTATTTTTTGTAGAAGGAAGGGAGGCTCAACTCCGACGGCGGCGCGGTGACTTCAAGCTTGTCGCCGGCATGCGCGGAAACGGCAAAGCCGACGATAAGGGCAAGGATGCTGCGATTCACGCGGGCGAGACTCGTGGAATGAGGCGGATCGGGTCAATGCGATTCGCGGAAAGACCAATGGCGTTCGGCCCAATCGCGAAGCCCGTCCCTTTGTCCCGGGATGGCGCTTCGCGCGGCGCGACCGGTCCTGTTCGGGAGCAACCGTCGGGGCGCCGATCCGCGGGGCGCTTGAAAACCGGTGAGGATTGGGTTGTCGACCACGTTGCTGCGGCTGGTCTCCGACACAACCGCGTTCCGCAAGGGGCAGCGGCAGTCCACAGCCCTTTGCGCGGCGTCCCTCTGGACGGTAAGTCAACAACCTGCCCCGCGCGCCGCCCGTCCATCAGTGGACGCCGGGTTGTCCTCAACTCACTTCGCCGGGATCACCGCGCGGGACTTCCTGTCGCCGACGGGGAAATGCCCGAGGGGGTTGTCGTCGGCGTCCCGGATCAGCCACACTGCGCCGGGCCGGGTTTGTTGGCGTTTCCATTTGCCGGGGCTGATGCCGCCGTAGGGCACGGGCTTGCCGTCCCGGTCCATCCAGAAGAGCTGGACCGGCTTCGCCCGCTCGTTGACGAAGATGACGTCGAAGGTTCCGCCGTCGGGCTTCGAGGGCGGGGCTTCGGCATTGGCGGCGGGAATCCATTTCAAGCGCGGCAGCGATTGGATGCTGGGCTCCTTGCGCGGCGCGAACTTCTTGGGCGACTTGGCGCGCAGTTCCTTGAGTTTTTCCACGTGCTTCGGTTTGCCGGCGAGATTGGTCCATTCGAAGGCGTCCGACTTGATATCATAAAGTTCCTCGTCGCCGTTCTGGTAGCGGATGTAACGCCAATGATTATCGCTGAGCCCGAAGCTGCCGGGTTCGCCGAGATGGGTGAGGGAAACGTGAGGCCATTCGGCGTCGGCGCTCTTCAGCAACGGCACAAGACTGGGGCCGTCGTTGTCGGGCTTGTCCGGAAGTCCCGCCAATTCGGTCAACGTGGGATAGAGGCTCAACAAGTTGACGGGCTGGTCACACACGGCGGGTTGCGTTCCCTGGGGCAGGCCGGGCGCGCCCTCGGGGACGCGGATCATCAATGGCACCCGACTACAGACACGCCAGGCCGTGAACTTCTGCCAATGCTGCTTCTCCCCCAGGTGCCAACCGTGATCGCTCCAGAGGACCACAATGGTGTTGTCCCGGTTCGGCCCTTTCTCCAACGCGTTCAGCACGCGCCCCAGCATGGCGTCGGCAAAGGCGATGGACGCGAGATAACCCTGGATGCCCTGCTTCCATTGCTCGTGTTTGCGGATGTGGGCGAAGTAGCGATTGGGGCCGCGACGTTTGCCGGAGGGCGGCAGGTCGTCGAGATCATCCGGATCGTAACCCGGCGGCAACTGGATGTCCTCGAGCGGAAACAGGTCGAAGTATTTCTGCGGGACGAACCACGGTTCGTGCGGGCGATACAGGCCGCAGGCGAGGAAGAAGGGCTTGTCATGCTTCCGCGACAATTGCTCGCCGATGTACTTCGAGACCAGCCAATCACCGCCAAATTCCTCGTCGGTGGCGTCCAGTCCGCCCCAGTCCGTTTCCACATACTGCCAGGGCCCGCCGCGCGGCAGGCTGACGGGGCGCTTGTCCGGATAGAGCGTCCGGGGAAAGGGATTCTCCGTCTCCTTGGACGGGAAGTATTCGTCCCAGGAACGGGCGTCGATGAAGTAATGCAACAGCTTGCCGGAGCCGGCGGACCAATAGCCGTGGTTGGCGAAATACTTTGGCAGCAAGGTGGCGTCGGGCAGGATTTCGCGCATCTTCTGTCCGTTTTCGTAAAGGCCTGAAACGTGCGGCGAGATCCCGGTCATGATCGCCGTGCGCGAGGGATTGCAGGCGGGCGCCGGACAGTGGGCGTTGCGGAACAACACGCTGCTTGCGGCGAGTCGATCGAAGTTCGGCGTGCGCGCCTGCGGATGCCCGCCCAGGCAGCCGATCCAGTCGTTGAGATCGTCCACCGAGATGAACAGGACATTGGGCTTCGCCTGGGGAATCGACGGTCGCGCGGTTGGTGTGGCCGGCTTCGCAACAGCCCGGGGATCATTCGAGGCGCGGAGTTCGGTTTCGAGCTGCTTCTTCAGGCGGACCAGGTCCGATTGGTAGCGCGACTTCTTCGCCACATTGTTGAGTTGATCCGGATCCTTCTTCAGATCGTATAGTTCGTCGGGCGCGTGTGATGTGAAAGCGAGGTTGGCCAGTTTGCGAAATGCGGGTTTGTCACGATTCAGGCG
>Ga0181573_10002454_pt1 | contig 17148 bp, 9 predicted proteins | sample 101ome_25_FD_148643 | JGI IMG/M metagenome (GOLD analysis project Ga0181573, IMG submission 148643) | Coastal salt marsh microbial communities from the Groves Creek Marsh, Skidaway Island, Georgia - 101409BT metaG (spades assembly) | ecosystem: Environmental > Aquatic > Marine > Intertidal zone... | reverse complement strand
GGGTGAGAGGAGGGGAGAGGGGGATGGCCACCGCGCGGTCGGGGCGGCCGGGAGGGGCGGGGGGTGCGGCCTTCATCGTACGCCGCGGATGAGGCGGGGGGACGGGATCCGAAGTGCAGGCTGCATCCCGAGATCGCACGCGGATACGTTCGTCAGGCGGTCGCCGACCCGACGGGGTCTGGCGCGAATGGGGAGCTGGCGGCCAGGGTCGACGGCCCATGCGGGCAGTCCCGCCACGCGCTCGGCGCGGGCTCGGCGAATCCTCCGCGTCCCAGTGCCCCATAGATCGAAGGAGGATCCTCTCGATCGACCGGCGACCCCGCAGAGAAGGCAGCGACGCGACGCCGCCGGTTGGTCGGGCTAGCGGTGCGCGCGTCGTTGACGACGCGATTTGGGGCGGCGAGTTCGGGAGCCCAGCGTCGAGGGCTCGCGCAGCGCTCCACCGAAGGGACGAGCTGAGCCGTCCGCGAGGAGGGCGGCGCGGAGGAGGCGACGGCTCGAACGAAGCATTTGTGGGACGGGCGGGAGCCCCGCAGGGTCCTGAGAATGGCTGACGGATCACAGCGCGCTTGCGGGACGGAGGCAAGCGTATAATCGGCCCAGGCGCTTCGCCAAAGGACGAAGGCGGCTGGCGGCGGGCGTGGCAGGCCCCGCATGCTCCGCAGCGGCTCTCTCTCTTTCTCGCCTTGGCGAACCCTGCTCTTTCGCGGCCGGGTGGCTTTGCGAGGAGGCGGATGGACCTGGGCAGGGGGGGCTTAAACAGGCCACAAACTCAGCCGTCCTCGCTCTCTCGAACCCGGATTCTAGAAGCTCGGCGCCCCCTGACAGCGCGGGTGTCCAACGATTGGGAGTCCCGTCTGCGGCACTCCTGTGCCTTCAAGCCGCCTTACCGAGCCGCGCCTTCTCCCGCGCCGCCCTTCGTTGCGCCGCCAGCGCCCTTTGCTCCGCTCACCGCCGACTTCCTGCTCGAGCTCGCCGCACCCCGCGGCGCTCGGTTCATGGCTGTACCTGTTTCCTTCCTCGAGACCGTGGACGAGCAGAAGCTCGGCGTCATCTGTCTCGTCACAGGCCTGCTCTGTGTCGTCCTTGCCCTCGCCCACCACCGCGTCTCTCTCATTGCTGACGACCCCGCCGCTGACGTCGTAGCCGAGGCCGCCGCGGAAGCCGCATCGGTAGCTGCCCAGAAGCGGCGCGACTGAGCGTCTCAGAGTTCGAGCGACCGAGCGACCGAGCGAGATGCCGCCGGCCAGAACTGTCGACGGCTTCGTCGGCGAGCCAACGAGCGAGGGTTGACCGGCCGTCTGTCCCAGATGGCTCGATGCGCCCAACGCGACGCCGACGCCGCCCGATCCGATCCCTTCCCCCCTCCCGATATCCCGCAGGCGGGTCGCTTCGGCTCAAGGGCGGCGTGGTCCTGGGCGGGGCGCCGGACAAGGGTCGTCGGAGGAAGAAGGGCAAGAGGGGGTCGAGGGGAGAGAAAGGAGAGGAGGGAAGAGAGGAAGAGGGGTCGAAGCCGGAGCCGGTCGATGCCGCCGGGCCGGGGCCGGCGTCGACAGGGCGCGGCGGCGGCCCCGCCGCCCCCGGGACCGACGGCCCCTCCGGGGCGGCAGAAGGGGAGGCCGCCGAGGCAGCCGCGGCCGCCGCCGGGGCCGCGCCCTCCGCCCTGCGTGCCCCCACTCCCCCAGACGACCGCACCGAGGCCGAGAAGGTCCGCGACGCGAGGGCCCTCGAGAGGCACGCGGCGGACCTGGCGAGGGGACGGGGCGGGGAGACGCACGCCGAGCGGGTCCGACGGTTCAACGAGCACCTGGCCCGCCTCTCCGAACACCACGACATGCCCAAGACGGACGGGAGCTGGTGAGGAGCCTCGGTGGGGCCGTCGCTGTCCGTCCTCGACCGTCGGCGACCGCCGCTGGCAGGGGAGGTGGGTGGCGGGGGAGGTGGGGCCAGCGGGGGGCTGGGGGAGGGCCGGCGGCGGTTGGTCTGAGCCGTCCTCGGTGGACGCCTGTCCTCTCCTCCCCGACGACGGCCCACCCTCGCATGGACGATCGCCTCATCTCCTCTTCTCATCCTTTTCCTCGCACGGCGCGGCAAGGGCTGTCACGAGCGCCGCGGGGTCGAGGACAGAGAACGGCGGCGGCGTCCGCGCTGGGGACGGCGGCGGCGATGGCGGACCGCCGTCGGCGAGGGGCTCGCCGTAGCTCGCCCCCGCCGACAGGTCGACGTTGATGGAAACGACGCGGGGCACGATAGCGAGGCTCGCACGAGATGTGGGTGACGCCCCTGGTGATGCCCTGGCAACCGCCGCCGCCCCGGCCCGGCACGCCGCCGACCCTGCCGCTGCCGCGTCGAGGCTCACGACGAGGCCCGGCGGCGGCGGTGTCGGTGCTCGGAGGATCTCGGCCGTGGCCGTCGTCGTGTAAGCACTCACCGCTCCCCGACCGCCCGGCGCCGGACCAGTGAGCGACTGACCCACCATGGCTTCTGGGGAGAGGAGCGCCGCGATTCGCTCCGCCGAGAGCAGCCCCTCTGCCAAGACCTCATCGGCCACGCCCGTGCCCCGTCTCAGAGCGGCCTTGGCGACTCGGCTCGCGGCGCTGTACCCAATCTCAGGGAGCAGCGCCGTGGCGAGGCCAATGCTGCGCCGGACATGGGCAGCACAGGCCTCGGCGTGGACGGCGAGGCCGTCGATACACCGGAGGCGCAGGGTGCGCAATCCGCGTGTGAGCATGTCCATAGACTGAAACAGCGAGTAGACGATCAATGGTTCGAAGACGTTGAGCTGGAGCTGCCCTCCCTCAGCGGCGAGGACGACGCGCACGTCATTTCCGATGACGGCGAAGGCGACTTGGTTCATCACCTCGGGGATGACAGGGTTTACCTTGCCGGGCATAATGCTGCTGCCAGGCGCCATTGCCGGCAGCTCCAACTCACCGAACCCGCACCGTGGACCTGAGGACAGCAGCCGCAGGTCGGAGCACACCTTGCCCACCTTCAGGGCCACGCGGCGCAACGTCCCGGACAGCGCCACGAATGCGTCGACACACGACGACGCCTGGATCAAGTCGTGCGCGAGCACAAAGGGCAGGCCGGTCTCCTCGGCTAGCACCCGCGTTGCCACTTTGCCGAACGCCGGGTGGGCGCAGACGCCTGTGCCGATGGCCGTGCCGCCCAGGTTGACCGAGAGGAGGTCAGATCCGCGGGATTCAATTGTCTTGACATCAAGTTCAAGCGAATTGGCCCAGCTGCCCAGCTCCTGTCCCAGCGTCATCGGCACGGCGTCCTGGAGCTGCGTTCTTCCCATTTTCAGGACTCCTTTGAACTCCTCCGCCTTAGCCCGCAGCGACGCCACTAGGGCCGCCAGCTCGACGATCAGGCCGCCCTGCTTGCGCAGCACGGCGAGCTTGCATGCGGTGGGGTAGGCGTCGTTGGTCGACTGGGACTGGTTGACGTGGTCGTTGGGGTGGCAACGGGCGTAGACGCCGCGGGGGCAGCCCATGCGCTCCAAGGCGCGGTTGGCGACCACCTCGTTGGCGTTCATGTTCGTACTCGTGCCCGCCCCGCCTTGGACCATGTCGACGGCAAAGTCCGCTAACAGGTCCGGGATCAAGGGCCCATCGGGCAGAGGGGCCGCCTCGGTGGCGCCCGGCAGGCTCGAGGACCAAGCGGCGCGAGGAGTCGCGGCGGGGCTCGCGGCGGCGGCACGGCAGATGTCGTCGCACGCGTCGACGACGGCTTGGGCGAGCGGTTGGGAGAGGCCTCCGAGACGGCAGTTGGCTTGGGCGCAGGCCTTCTTCACGACCACCAGGGCCGAGACGAAGTCGGGATAGTGCGAAAGTGGGACGCCTGAAATCTGCGGTGCGGTCGAAGGCGAGGATCGGGGTCAGCGTTGGGGTTGATGTCGGGGTCCTGCTTGGGGTCTCTCCTTCTGCCCTTCTCCCTGCCCCGCCCGCCCCCCCACGCCTGGTAGTTGGAGACAGCCCGCAGCGTCTGAATACCAAAGTAGCGTTCGTTGGGCAGATAAAGGCTCCCGAGGAGATCGTGCTCGAGCCGCGTTCCGGGAGGGTGGGTCGGGGTTGTTGGCAGGTTCTCCTCGGAGAAGGCGGCGGCGGCCGACTCCACGCCGGCAACGGGGTCGGCGTTGGTCGGGCGGCCGGGCGTCGGGGTCGCCCCAGCCGCGGGGAGGGCGGCCGTCGCGTTTGAGTCGGAGGTCGCGCGCCTCGCCGTCTCGGGGACGGATTGCAGGCGATTCAGACCCGAGGACGACGGGGCGGGGGGGGGCAGGGGGTCATGGTCGCGGCCGTCCTTGGACCAGGGACCAACGCGCGTCCAAAGGTCGATGTCGGACGATGACCGCTCCGGGCGGGGCGGGTAGACCGGCAGAACGTTGTCTGGAGGGGGCAGCGGCGACGACGCGGGGTCGTTGGGGACGGCGCGGGAGGGGCGTGGGGGGGCGAGGCGAGCGAGGATGCCCGTCCAGATGGCCGATGGCCGGGGGGCAAGCGGCGGCGAGGTTGTTGACGATGAGGCGCGGCCGAGGAGGAAGGCTCCGGCCACCGCGGTAACGATGGTGACCACCAGGAGTATATCTCGGTCGTCTTTCGATCCTCTCGTCGACGACGACCACTGCGAGCTCATTGAGAGCAGCGGAGAGGATGCGACAACGAGAGGCGACTAGGCGGCCTGGCTCGGGCCTCTCGACGAGGGGTGGGAGCGGCCGAGGGTCTTAGCGGGACGACTACCTCGCGATGCAGGCCTTTCTTCTGCCTCTCACATTGAGCTTAAGGGGCGCGATATGGAATTTTCTTGACGTCGTCGTCTCATTCGCCCACCTCGTCGCCACTTTCGTTGCCCCCCACCTCACCGGCAATCAGCCGGCGCCGCCCCGCCGGCGCCGCCGCCCTCTTCCCCCGCTCTTCCGGCGCCGCCATGGTGTTCGGCAAGAAAAATAAGGTCATCGTCGGCCATGTCGTCCCGGCAGACGGCTCTGCGGACGGCGAACCGGGCCGCCGCGACAACAAGGTGTCGCCCGACACCGAGAGCACGAGCGAGAACTCGAGCGACTCGTCCTCGGACTCGGATTCGTCACTGAAGTCGGAATCATTGACGGTGGCGTCGAGCGAGTATGGGGAGAGAAGGGGGAAAGAGGGGGGAGGGACGCGTGGGGCGCGACGCGGACTATTTTATCGTGCTTGGCGACGCGTGTGACAAGCAGTCAATGCGAACGTGGCGCGCGCCCGCGGTAGTGACCTCTGACGCATCGTGCTGGGTCGAGAGCTTCGACGTCTTCGTCGCATGTCCCGACGGCGTGATTCGCATGGAAAGAGATCTTGGACGATATTACGCACAGCTCCGAGCTCGTGGGCGCCGCGACGGACATCGTCGTGGTCGCGGGGATGCCTTGCCTGACACGACCGACCGAGCCGGAGCGGCGCGCGGCCCCTCGCGGCGCCCCCGCCGCCCGCTTCGACGCCTCCACCCCTTTTCCAAATTTTTCACGACCATCTTTGGTCAAATATATCGCTTGAGCCTCGCTAAGTCGCCTGAATCTCGCTCCCGCCTCTGGCTTGAGCGGCACAGGAGCAGTCACCCCTCTCCTGTGCCGCTCAAGCCAGCCCCTCCACTGGGGGCCGCGCCGCCGCCCTCACCGCCTACCCCCACCCCCCCCTCCCCCGTCGACCGACGACAGTCGCTGGCTTCAAGTACTACGGCGATATTCGCGAGTTCTTTATCTACCTCGGCTTCGTCGCCGTCTTCACCCTCGCCACATTTCTGGGCGCACCCGGTAAGGCGCAGCAGCAAGTCACGTCAATGCACTTTGACAACTTCAACAAGTACTGGGATCCGCAGGGAGATATGTTGTTCCAGGTCAACTCCGGAGTGGTGAGCTACGCGACGCAACTATACGACTACCTCCGCGGTCCATACGCCGACTTGGTGTACCCCGAGCTCACGCCCTACTCGACCCTTGAAAACGTATCCTTTTTGGCATTTCCCGAACGCCTGTACATTTCCGGGTGGTCGCGCGAGATCTCTTCCATTAGAATTCGGCAGCTCCGCGGGCTTCCCGAGCCGTGCAACGTGATGGCCTTTCTTGAGGACGTCGACGGCTACCCGATCGAGTGCCACGGGGAGTTCGACAAGTACCCCGACGAGAACGACATGTTCACCGTCGGGGACGAGCGTTACCGGGCCATCGGCGACTTCCGGAGACCGTTTCAGTGGCAGGACGTGGAGGATCTCGACACATCTAGCTACACAAAAATGAAGGGCAAGTTTGGGACCTACCCCCAGACAGGTTTCGCTCTCGATGCAATTGTCAACGTTTCGCCCGTGCAGCTCGGCGTGGCAGTGCAAGACTGTGAGGATTTTCTGCAAGAGAGCGTCGACGAGTGCGCGCGCGAGCAGCAGGTGCCCATCGTCGCGCCCTACAAGACGTCAAACGGCGAGCTAGGATGTGGCCCAAATGTGCGGCAGATTTCCGCTGTGGCCTACGACCCTTCGCTCGACCTCGAGCGGTGTTACCTCCTGCCGGACCCGCCGACTGGCTGCACTATCTCGGGATACATGCCTCTGGCCACTCTAGTGACCCTCTCGCAGCCCGACCGATGCGGATCCTGCCCCTGCCGCCCCGTCACGGACCCCTTTTGCAACACGTCGTGTTCGCCCAAGAACGTCTTTTATGAGCTCATCGATCGGCTCGAGGCTGGCCAGTGGATGGACTACGGCACCCGCGCGGTCATCATCGACACGCCACTCTTCAACCAAGAAAGCAACCTCTTTACCAACGTCCGGCAGCTTGCCGAGTTCCCCGGCTTCGCCAAGATGCAGACGCGTTATGCCATCACAGTCGTTGACACCGTTAAGCTCTTTCGGTACGTCACGTCGGGCGACGCCATCACCCTTGGCCTCGAGATTGCCCTCATCGTATTCGCCCTCTACTACACGGCCGATGAGATCCTTGAAATGCGCGCCCTCGGTTTCGGCGCCTACTGCAGCTTGGCCTGGAACTACGTCGACTGGGCAAACCTCGGCATCCTCTACGCTGTGTTTCTGCTCCGGCTGCTCGCCTACGCTGCCGTGGGCAGTGTCTCGTTCCAGTCGGTCCAGCTGACCTACATCGACTTCCCAACCCTGGTGGCGTGGTCGTTGAGCGAGGTGAATTTGAATGCCTTCAACTTCTTCTTGATCTACTTCAAAGTGTTCAAGTTCCTCGCCAACATTCCGCGCATGGACGCCATCCTGGTCACAGTGTCGACGGCCCTCTTCGACCTCACCCTCTTCATGATCATGGCCGTCATCGTCCAGTTCGGCTTCTGCGCCGCATGGGTCCTCATCCTTGGCCCTTATTTGACGGAATTCACCACGATGGGCAGCGCCCTCTCAGTCAACATCCAGATCTTGCTGGGCGAATTCAGCGGTTATGGCAGATGGAAGGCCATCGCGCCCCTCATGACCCCATTGCTCTTCTACCTCTATATTTCCTTCGTCTTCTTCATTTTGCTCAACATGTTCCTGGCCATCATCAACGACGCCTACGCCGAGGTCAAGGCCAACCAGAGCGAGGACGACTTAAAGTATTACGTCCACCTGAAGGACCGTGTGGTTGACCGCTTGAATGTCATGCTCGGCCGGAAACGCGCCATCAACCGCCTCGCCCAGGAGCTTCTGAGAGAAGGCGCTGACCGCAACGACGACGGGCAGATCGACATGGATGAGCTCAGGGAGATTTTGCAGCACAACCCCGACGCGGTGCGCATCCTAGAGGTGATGACGGTCGAGGAGCTTATGGCCAAGTACGACGTTGACAACGACGGCACGCTGTCCCGTGCCGAGGTACGGGCCATCGTGGCTGAGCTGGCCGAGAAGGAGGCCAACGAGACGGAGAAGATTCGAATGGAGCAGGCGGAGCGGAACCAGGGCCGGCAGATGCGGCGGGGCCGTGACGTGGACGAAAATGGGCTGGCGGTGGAGCGGGGGGGAACGGCAGCCCGGAGGGGCCGGTTGGGGCCGCAGATGCCCCGGCGGTCGCAGCTCGGGCGCCGACAGTCCATTGGCGGCGGAAGCCAGGGCAGCGGCGGGTCCCTCCGCGGAGGGACCCACCGTGGTCCCCGGTCCTTCGCCGGCTCCCAGGCCGGCGACTTTCTCGGCGGCGGTGGCCTCGACGCCAACGCCCAGGCCCGCCTCGATGCCGTCGACGCCAGCGTGCAGGACTTGTCCCGCAACGTGGCCAAGAAGATGGCCTTGATGATCGAACTCATGATGTCGCTGAGCGACCAGGTGGGAGAAAAGGGGGGGGGGGGCGTGATCAATTCAGGGGCAGGGGGAGAGGCAGACCGGAGCGCGGGCAGCCCCGTGGGGGCGCCCCGCAATTGACGATAGCGAGTGAGCGAAAATGGGAGAGCGGGAGGCAACGGACCGAGCGCGAGAGCGAGAGTCCGTTCAGTCTGGTTTCGCCCCCCACCCGCCCCCACACCGACCCGGAGGGTCCCAAAATCACACCGCACCTCTGCGGGCCCGCACAATCTGATCGATGACTCCGTAGTCCCTGGCGTCTTCGGCGCTCATGTAGAGATTGCGCTCCAGGTCGTACCGGATCTTGTCGTAGTCGTTGCCCGTCTGCTCGGCCAGGAGCGCCGTCATGTAGTCGCGCTGCTTGAGCAGCTCTCGGCTCTCGCGGTGGATGTCAGCAGCCTGGCCGCGCGCATCGCCCGAGGGGTGGTGGAGCATGACGCGCGTGTTCGGCAGGACGTAACGACGGCCCTTGTCGCCCATGGCGAGGAGGAAACCCATCATGCCCATGCAACCACCGAAGCCGACGGTGCCGACGGGGCAGTCGACGTGGCGGACGGTGTCGTGGAGGGCGAGGATGGGCACGACGTCGCCGCCCGAGCCATTGAGGTAGAGCGAGACGGGGCTCTTCTTGTCCTCGGAGTTGAGGTAGAGGAGGGTGGCCACGAGCTGGTTGCCGAGCTCGTCGTCGACGGCCTTGCTGAGGAACACGATGCGGTCGCGGTAAAGGCAGTTCCAGAGGTCGACCCACAGCCAGCTGCCCTCCTTCTGGGACCGGTAGGGGACGAGGGGGACAGCGAGGGGGGCCGCCGTGTGGCGCGCGCCGACGCGGCCAACGGCGGCGAGGCGGACCGCTGAGCGGGCGGGAGCCACCGAAGGCAGGGCGGCGCGCCTGCGGGATGGGGCGGAAAGGTCGTGGTCGCGGAAGGTGTCGAAGGTGGGGGCGGCGCCTGGCGGTGGGTCGGCCGCAGCAGTTTTCGGCCCGCTTGGAGGGTTTTCGGGATCGAAGTCAAGAAAAACGCGCATTATTAAATAGTATGCAATCGTCGCGTTCCACAAAAGTTGCATTAAATACGCGCAGAACGAGCGGGGGGCGTCGGCGGCCGGTCGCGCCACCAGTCGACTTGCCTTGACGACGAGGGAGCAGCTCCACGCCCGGAGCAGCAGGGAAGCGACAGGGACGCGGACATAATTCCGCGGTCCTGTCGCGGGACTGCGGGACAGAGAAGAGGCGAGACGGGAAGGCCGACCTGTGGCCTCGCATACCCCCTCAACGTTGCCGCGACGCCAGTCACAATTCGACACAACGCCCTCACCATCCCGCGGCCGCCGGCGGCGGCGCCCCTCCCATCAGCGCGCTAGGCGCGGCGATCGCCAAGGGCGCCGTGTAGGCTCCCTCGACGAATCCCCTGGCCTTCTCCTCGGCCTCTTCCCTCTCGCGCCGCTCCGCCTCGGCCGCGTCGGCGGCGCGCTTGAACGCGAGGAGCTCGTCCGTCTGCCTCCTCATGTCCATCATCTGCTGGATCATAAATGGTTGCACGATGACGGTCAAGCCGTGCTTCCACGCCAGCTCCATCACCACGTCAGGCCGCACGAGATCGTAGCAGTCGACAAGGGTGGCAGCAAAGGCGCGGGGCTTGCCCTCGGCGACAAACGGCCGGAGAAGCTCGTTCTCGACGAGGTCCTTGTCCTTGGACAGCGCGCCGACCCGGATGGCGTCCTTCCAGAGGCCCTCGCGCTTGCACAGGGCCAAGGCTTTGTCCCACCGCTTGTTCTGCGTGTAGAGACCGACCGCGACGCGGCGGAGCTTGGTCACGGGGTGGCTGTCCAAGCGCGCCGCGAGGGCCAGCTGGTCGAAGTTGGGGTAGCTGGCAACGCTCTCGGCGAGCGCGTCGGCGTCCTCCTCCTCCACCAGCAGCCGGTTGACGGCCTCGTTCAGCGGCGCCAGGTCGGCCTGCTGAGCCGTCAACAGGTAACCCCGTGCCAGCGCCAGCAGCCCCCTGCGCTGCAGCAGAGCGACCACCTTGCCGTGGTCGACCCGCAGCTCGAGCGTCTTCAGCAGGTCGCCCAACAAGGCCGGTCTCTCCAAGAGGTAGAAGTCGATGGCCTTGTAGTAGAGATCGATCGACACCTTGGCGACGGCCTCCTTGAAGCCCGTGTGGTCCCACGCGTCGGGGCTGTGCTCCATCATGCACTGCAAGCACCGGTCGTGCTCCTCGTACGCGGCGTGCAGGAACGCCAGGGCCTCCCACCGCATGCACGTCTCGGCGACCCTCAGCAGACGGGGCACGTTGAGCTTGCTCACGTGGAGGCGCAGGTGCTCCAACAGGGCGTCGGGCTTGAAGCGCGCGTACAAGGCGCCCAGTTCGGTGAAGACTTGGGCAGCGGCCTTGTCCGACCCCAAGCCCGCCTCGAGCAGCGCCAGCACCTCGTCCACGTGGCCACGCTCAAGGTAGTAGGCCACGAGTTCGTCCAGGGCGTCCGAGTCGCTGAGGAGCTGGAGACCGCACAGGGAGGCGAGGCGGAACTCGCCCGCATCGACGCAGGCAAAGCATACGAGCTTCCAGACGGGGAGCTGGCCGGCGCGACGGGCGGCGTCGACGGCGCCGGTCCAGTCGCCGAGGGCGACGAGGGTCGAGGCGAGCTTGCCCCATGCGGGGATGGCGCGAAAGAGGAGGGCGGCGTACTCGAGCAGGGGCGGGTTCGTCGCAGCGCGGCACCGGTCGCCGCAGGCCTCGACGTCGGCGGCGTGCGACCCGCCGAGGAACGCCTCGAGGGCACCCATGTCACCCGTGCGGGCAAGAGCGAAGACGAGCTCACTGTCGACGTGGGCGTCGCGCGGCTTGTGCTTGCGGCACATCCGAAGATAGGACACGAGAGATCCCCAGGCCCCCGCCGTTTCGGCCGCCTCGACAACGGCCTTGACGTCGCTCGCATCCTCGGCCTTCAGGTAGCACGAGACCGCCTCGGGGACGCGTCCCCCGGCCAGGAGGGCCTTCGCCGCGCGCGACCAGCATGCCGGTTCATTCACCTTGGCCGCGTACTCGAGCGCCCTCTCAAGGTCGTGGAGATGATCAAGGAGAACACCGAGAGCGCGGTCGGGCATCTCGGACTTGACATAGATCTCGTAAGCCTCCTCGAACAGACCGTGGTCGGCGGCGATCTCGGCAACGGACGCGCCGTCAAACTTGTCGAGCCGGCGGGCATAATCCAGCACACGGTCGTTGGCGGACGGGGTGCGAATGGCCGTCAGAAGGAGGAGGTTCTGCAGGTTCGCGTTGCTGGAGAAAGAGGTGGCGCCCAGCACGATCTTCTCGAGGAGCTCGATGAGCTCGCTCTGCAGACCGCACCCCATGAAGGCCTTGACGGCCGTGGAGACCTGCTCGGGGTCCTTGCACTCGGGCAGGGCATGGCCGACGGCCTGGTCGACGAGGTGCCTTCTGTGCTCGTTGTCCTCGGACAACACCGTCTTCCACAGCTCGGCGTCCTTGCGCCCCACCACGTACCGCGCCTGGATCTTGAAGAGCGAGTGCTTGTTGGTGCAAGCCAGCAGCTCGGCGTCGCACTCTCCCTTTTGGTAGGCCGTGCACGCGAGCTGGGGGTCCTTCTTCTCGGCGAACTTGCCCACCGTTGCGGCGTCGTAGTAGGGGTTGGTCAGGACGAAATGCTCGGGGTTGTTGTTCGTCTCGATCATGATCTTGCCGAGAGCGTTGTGGACCTCGACGTCCACCGACCCCTCGTTCACGACGCGCTCCAAGAAGGGGGAGAGCTGCCGGAGCTTGCCGCGCTTTTCGAACTCGGCGACGAGCGGAGCGACGGCGAGCAGGGACCGGACCGACGTGACGAGACCGCTGACGAACTCAGGATCGGCGTCGAGATCCAGAAGAGCGGCGCAGACCTCGCCCGTCTTGGCGGGGGCGACCTTCTGGCAAAAGCCTTCGATGTATCTGGGCATGTTCTGCTTGTGCAAATACGACGCCATGTCGTAGACCATGTCGTGACGATCGCAAACGTTAATGAGCGGGCGCATGTCTCCGCCGGGCAGTTTGTGCTCCATCAAGAAGGTCTTGAGACGCGGAGCGTCGAGGTAATCCGACTCGCGAGTCATCCGCTCGACCTCGGCGACGTTCCCGACGATGGCAGCAGCCTCGACGTACCGCGAGTGCACATCCGGGTCGGTCGACTCCCCCACCGCCGAAGCCAAAAAGTGGAAAACCCCCTGGGGACACTTGGCCTTGTCGAAGGCCGCGAGGATGGCGTCCTGCCCGAGCTGGTCGCGGTACTCGCGCGCGGCGTCGACCACCACCTGCAGATTCTGCGCGGGGTTCTTGAGGAGCTCGCCGAGGCAGTCCAGCGCCCACTCGGCGCTCAGCGACCCAAAGTACTCGACGACGTCCTCCGACTTCATCGCGTGGGTGTTGACGATGCACCGCCGGATGTCGGCCAGCTCCGAGTAGTGCTGCAGGGCCCTCGCGTAGAGCCCCGCGCGCTCGCACAGCTGGGCGACCCGCGGGCGGTCGTAGTGGGAGAAGCGCTCGGACGACAGGATGGCGTCGGCGACCTGCGGGTGCGTCACCAGGTTGACCTCGATCACCTGCGTCTGCAGCGCCGCGTGCTCCTCCCGGTCGCCCTCGAGGGCCTCGAGCAGGAAGGCCGTGCCCTCCTTGACCAGGTTGCGCTGGAAGAAGAGCTCGGACATCGTCGGCACGGCGACGGGCGGGGGCGACTGCTTGGCGAGCTGCTGGGCGAGCGCCACCGCGCCGTCGGGGTTGTCCTTCAGGAGCACCTGGAGGAGGTAGAGGTAGTCCGGGGCGCCCCCGCCGGGGCCGCCGCCGCCGCCCGCCCCGGCCATCTGCTGGAGGGCGGCGAAGTCGCCCTTGGAGGCCAGCAGGGAGACGGCCTTGCCCTGGCTCCCGCCCCCCTGACCCGAGGCGACGGCCGCCCGGTAGACGTCGAGGGCCGCGTCCGCGTCGCCCGCCGCGGCGAGGCTGTCGCCCAGGGACTCCGAGGGGGCGAGCTTTCCCTCCTTCTGCCACTTGATCAGGAGGTGGGCCTTGCCCTGGGCCACCACGAGGGAGGCGAGCTCCGAGGACTCGGGGCCGTTGAGGGACCCGCGCGAGAGGAGGGCGCCGAGGTACTGGAGCAGGGGGGGGGGAGACACGCCCGCGGCGGCCTTGAGCCGGGCGAGCGTCGCGGGCGTCCGGAGCGCCGCCGTGTCGGCGGCGAGCTCGGCGGCGCTCTTCCACTCGTTGGCGGCCGCGAGGCGCTCGAACTCGGCCGCGGCGAGCCGCTCGGCGCCGGGGAGGCCGCCGCGCCGGGCGAGGTCGAGGGCGACGCCGGGCAGGTTGAGCGTGGAGGCGACGAAGGACACGAGGGCCGCCTCGTCGGGAGCCACCCGCAGCGCCTGCCCCGCCCGGTTGAGCGCCAGCACCCCCTTGCCGTCGGCCGTCAGCTGCGACAGGAAGACGGGCTGAGCGCTCACCCGGCCGCGGTGCAGGGGCGACGCCGTGGCCGCGTCGTAGGCAAAGCACAGCCCCATCTTGGTGACGACGAGCACGAGGCCGAGGCCCGGCGTGACGTGCAGTCCGACGGGAAAGTCGTCGTCGAATCCGGGGGGGAAGAAGAGCTCCTGCTGCTTCTTGGAGGGACCTCCGCCGCCGGGGGGGGCGCCGAGCTCGACGATGTGGAGCTTGGACGACAGCGGGCCTCCGTCGGCCGGCTGGGCGCGCTGGGCGAAGGCGAGCACGAGGCTCGGCGGGTCGGCCGCGGGTCGCCCCGGGATCTTCACGCGGCCGAAGCTGGCCGCGTGCGCGTCCAGGGCCTGGGTCCGCCCCTGCGCCACTGACCAGAGCTGCATGCGGCCGCGCACGAGGGCGGGCCGCTCGGGCGCGCCCGCCGCGATGCCCACGAGCACGCACCACTTGCCGTCGTCCGAGACCTTGTACTGGGTCACCTGGCACCCGGCGAGGTTGGGCGCCCGGTCGAAGACCTTCGCGGGCTCCCCGTCGCCCGACAGGCTCCAGTGGTAGACGGCCGTGGCCGTCACGAGCGCCACGGTGTCCGGATCGGCCCACTTCCAGAGGACGACCTGCTCCGCGAGCGCGTGCGCCTTGAGCTTGGCCTTGGCGTCGAGGTCGAAGATCTGAAGCGTCTCCTGGTTGTTGGCGAAGAGCTTGACGGCGAGGACGCGGCGGGTGGGGTGCATGATGACGGAGTCGGCCGCCATGGGGCGGCGCTGGGGGGCCGAGCCGGGCTGGCTCAGGTCGACGACGGCGAGCTGTTTCTCCTCGATCTCGCGGACGCAGACGGTGGACGCGCTCTCCATGGTGACGGTGGGAAAGGCCATGTAGTTTTGAGGGATGCCGAGGCCGACGAGCTGCGAGGGATGAGGGAAAGGGGGGGCCGTGGGGGGTGCGCGGCCGGGCCAGGCGGCCTTGGCGTCCTCGTGGGCCAGGCCGAGACGTCGGCTTTAGCGGCGCAGCGCGGATGGAAGCGGTGCTTGAGGAGTTGAAAGATGTCGAGAGGAGGCGGTGACCCAACGGAATGGCGCGAAAGCGACGCCGCGAGGCCGAGGGGGGGGCGCGCTTCGCCGCGTCGAACGGTGGCGTGGGCCTCCCGCGACGAAGACGCCTTGACTTGGTCCGCACAACGAAGATGAGGAACAAGAGACAAATGCGCGACGCGCGGGACAACTGAGTGGCATCGAAAACCAATCATTTCGCGCTCAAGGCGGGGCGGGGCGAGGGAACCACCGCCCGTCCAACGCCGAGGCACGCGGGGGCTGGTTCTTCCCCCGGATGACATTGGGCTCACTCGCGTTCGCCACCTCGACCGCCACGATGGGAGGGGTCGCCATGGCGGAGAACGAGGTGCTCTCGACTCCGCTCCGACTTCTTGCTCCCCGCTTCGGAGCGGTTCGCCCGGGTCGACGGGTGGGGGACGGCGACGACGCCGGGGCGTCCGCGCCTCTGGGTGGATGGGGGTAGATGGTTTCGAGTTGAAGACGACGACGCCAAGTTGAAAGGGCGAATGAGTGCGCAAGAGAGAGGGAGATCCAAGGACAGCCTCGCTCTCCAAACCTGCGCAGTGGCATCCCGTGGATAGCCACGAGGCCGAGGATGCCCGTTGGTCCCTCGGGGCCCGCGGTCGCCTCAACGGGCGTCGTAGGCCGTCGCGCTTCTGTCGCTTTGCGCCTGCGACCGGCCGCTTCCGAGATCGCAGCATGCGCGCGGGCGCCCGGTCCCCGGAGCGCGCTCATGGTCTCGGATTTTTTTCTTACGCCGCGCCCGCAGCTCGATTTCTCGCGGAGAAGGCGCCCCCCACCCGCCGCCGACGACGGACCGGGCCGTGGCGTCCCGTGCCGCGCCGCCGAGAGTGCCGAGCGCCTCTTCACCGCCGACGAGCTCGCTGACCCCCGCCCCCGCTCTGTCTCGCCCTCGATCGGTGCCCTAGGCTCCGCGGACAGCGAGACCGACGAGGACGGCGATGACGACCTCACGCGGTCGCCGTCGGCGAGGCGGGGCCGACCCCCGGTCCGCGCCCGGGCCGCCCGCGCCCCCGCCGCGCCCCTTCCCCCGCGCAACCGCCGCGACCGCATCGCGCGGGCCGCCTTTCTCCGTTTCCTCGACTGGCGAGAACGAGGCCCTTCCGCCCCTCGCGCCGCCGCCGTGGCCGTCGCCTCGTCGGGCGTTGCGTCGTCGGCCCGTCGTCCGCCCCGCCGGCCCCGACCCCCCCCGCGCCCCCCGCCCCCCCCGCCGTAGGTTCCACTGCACCTACCTCCACCAAACCTCGGTGGCCCTCGCCCCCCTCCCCCACGAGGCGCCGGTCCCCTCGGAACGCTCCCCTGGCCTCCCCTCCCCCCCCTCCTCCCGCTCCCCCCACCCCCCCTCCCCCTCCTCCCTGCCCCTCCCCGCGGTCCCCCTCTTCCTCGTTTGCGCCAACCACTGCAGCCACCTCGACACCTCGGCCCTCTACTGCGCCCTCCGGCGTCGGGGGGTCACTCGAGTGTTCGCCCTGGGGGCGCGCGACTACTTCTTTCCCGAGGGGGATCCCGGGGGGGGGGGGGGGGGGGGGGCGGGGGGGCGGCGGGGGCGCTGGGTCTCCCCGTGGGCGCGGTTCGTGGCGTGGTTCGTGAGCAACTGCATGGGGGTGGTGCCGCTGTCGCGGGGAAGGGTGACCCAGCGCGACATCGAGGGCCTGCTGGCGGCGACGGCGCGGGACGACGCCGACGCGGCGCCGACCGCGCCGCCCGGCGCCGGCGGGGCCGCCGCCGCCGCCGCCGCCGGCGGGGCCGGCCCCGGCCCCGGCCCCGGCCCCGCCGCCGTCGTCGTCTTCCCCGAGGGCACGCGCGCGCCCGCCGACGCCGGCCTCGCCCCCGGGCCCTTCCGGGGGGGGTGCGGCTTCCTGTCGGCTCTCCTCGGCGCCCCCGTCGTGCCCGCGCTCGTCCGCGGCACCCGGGGCGCCCTGCCCAAGGGGAGGGCCGCGCCGCTCCGCCGGGGCGTCGGGGTGGCCCTCGGCGCGGCCCTGCCGCCGCCGGACCCGAACCCGAGCCGCGAGGACCTCCGCGCCTTCGCGGCCGAGCTGCGGGCCGCCTGCCTCGCCCTCGCGCCGGCGGCGGCGGCGGCGGCGCGGCCGTCGCCCCCCGGCGGCGACCCCGCCGCCGCCGTCCTGGCCGCTCTGGACGCCGCGCGCCGCTCCGCCGACCCGGCCGCCGCCCTGGCCGCGCTCGACGACGGCGCCGCCGACCGCGGCGCCGCGGACCCCGCCCTCCTCCAGATCCTCCGCGGCGCGGCCCCGCTCCCCCGCCTCCTCGGGGCGGGGCGCCCCCCCGGGGGGGGCGGGCGGCGGGGGCGGGCG
>Ga0181573_10002452_pt1 | contig 17153 bp, 3 predicted proteins | sample 101ome_25_FD_148643 | JGI IMG/M metagenome (GOLD analysis project Ga0181573, IMG submission 148643) | Coastal salt marsh microbial communities from the Groves Creek Marsh, Skidaway Island, Georgia - 101409BT metaG (spades assembly) | ecosystem: Environmental > Aquatic > Marine > Intertidal zone... | reverse complement strand
AGTTAAGCTTATCGAGATTTATTAAGATTTGATACGCGTAATATGCTTAAGGTTTTCAGAAATCAATGAAAGGTAGTGAAGCTTGTTCGCGGTGAACCACTGTTTCCGTCCTTGCCAACAAGTTAACCAACAAAAACAAAATAGTCAAAACTTCACGCCATGGGGAGGCCAAACTCGTCCAAGCCCCCGGCCCCTGTTGGCTGGGCGGGCTCGGCCGCGGCGCCGGCGGGCAGCGGGGCCGGGGCCGCGGGTGCTGCGCTGGGCGCGTCGGGGAGGTAGTCGGGCATGCCCCCGGCATCGAGGCCGTCGAGCTCCGCCGCGCCGCCCGCGTCGAGCTCGTCCCCGAGCGCCGCCAGCTCCGCATCGAGTTCCGACTCGTCGATGTCGTCGCCCATCCCCACACTCCGACCCATGACCTACAAGGGGGGTGGGGGAGAGGAGGGGGCGAAAAGAGAGAAAGTGAAGTTGTGTCGTTCCAGTTACGCGCCCATGTTCCCTGCGGCCCAAGCTCACCTCTTGGATCTCGTTCATTTCTTCCATGAGCTCGTCCATGTCGTCGTACACGTCTTCGACCTCATCAAGGTTTATCTTTTTCTGTTCCACCTTGAGCGTTCCCGCCGCGGCCTTCATGGCCGAAACGGCCACCTGCTGGTCCTGCACCATGTCCAGCGCGAACTTCACGGAGTCCACGTTGAACGATTGGGCCTGCATCTGGTCCCGCTGCTGCTCGTACATCTTCTTCTGCTTGAGAGTTTGCAGTGCGCGCTTCTTGATGGAAGCAAGCGCCGCTCCTTGCGCCTTCTTCATCTGGTCTTTGTAACGCCGCAGCTCCCCCTCGAGCTTGGCGATCTTCTCATCAAGGCGGCCCACCGAGGAGTCGATGCGCCCCGTCGCGTCGCTCAGGGATGGCGGCGGCGCGACGACTTTTGGCTTGCCGAAGATGCGGTTCATGTCGGTAATCGAATATGATCGATTCTGAGGTGGCGCGCTGCTTCCAGGGTTGTATTGTGACGCTTGCTTCACGAGAAATCAATAACTGCCCCGGTTCCAGTGCCCTCGATCGAACCAAGGAAAGATGAGAAGACCAAAGAGTGCGGTCGCCTTTGATTATGTTGCCTCAAGAGGAGGATATTATTCGAGGGCTGCGGACTAATCAACTGAAAGCGAACGAAACAGCGCTGTGGCCTGAACCCTGAACCGCCTGCTGTGTGTGTGTACAGTAAACTTAGGCAAGTCACAGCTCTTCAAGCAACCGTAGTGGAGTTCAGCGACCACCCCAGTGAGGCCGCGCGGCGGCGCCCTTTGAGCCAACTCAGGTGCTCGAGGGCTGCAGGAAAAGGCGGCAATCGGCATTGCGACCAAGGCAGGACGGCATCTGGCGTCCGGCAGTTCCAGGGGCCCCTCGGCACACATTGACCCTCGGGCCGCCCTTGGCAGGCCATGTCGCTCCGTTCCAACAAGGAGGCCGCTGTGCGGAGGCGCGAAGAGCTGGCCAAGACGCTCATGCCGAAGGAGGAGCAGCAGCGGCTCGTGGTCGAGCGGACCATGCGCCTGCTCAACGCGGGCAACGCGCCGCCAGTGCCTCCTCTGACGGACATCCTCCAGGCGCGCAAGGGGCTGCGCGAGGAAGTGAGCCATATCGTCGATGACCAGGTCAAGTACGAGATCGGCTCGCCGGACCGGCACCGGGACAACTCGGAGCTCGACGCGCAGGTGTACGCGCTGCAGCTCTCGGAGATCAGCCGCAACGCGGGGGTGCTGGACCGTACCGCCGAGTCCCTGGGGACCCGCGTTGAATTCCGCGACTACCTAAACGAGGAGGCTGAGAAGGAGGCGGCGCTGGCGGAAGCCCAGAGCACGGCGACGCTGTCGGCCGCCGCGGACGTGGCCATCACGGAGCACATCCGAGCGGCGTGGCTGCTGGCGCCCCCGGAGGTGATCCAGCGCGCCGACCTGGACCGCGAGCGTCGCCTCTTCGAGGACGCCAAGGCCGTGATCGTGGCGGCGCCCGAGATGCGGGACTTCGCGAAGCACCACGTGGGTGAGGTGGCCAAGCCGGGGACCACGGGGTCGGGCGGGGGCCGCTCCGAGGCCGAGGCCGAGGCCTTCGTCGAGGCCATCCGCCAGCGCGACGAGAAGGCCCGCATGCTGCGCGAGGGCCGCGCCATTGTAGCGGAGGCGGCCAAGGTTGCGGCCGCGGCGGAGGAGAAGGTGCGGCTGATGGCGACAGCGCTGGAGAAGCGCGGGCGGAGCATGGGGTTCGACGAGCGGGTGCGCGAGCGGAAGAAGATGATGCTGGCCAAGGACGAGGCCGACGCGCTCGTGGTGGCGGCCGAGGCGGAGAAGGTCCGCTTCGAGAACATGCGGCGGGAGCTCGGTGACGGCGGTGGCGCGGGCAAGGGCTTCGGCGCGGGGCTGGTGGACCCGGGGCCGCGCAACCTGGTGATTTGGCTCATGGGCATCACCGACGGCGTCAACATCGGCAAGTGCTACTTCGGAAACTACAGCACCGACGACAAGCCGCCGACGAACTACTGGCTGCCCTTTAGCGAGGCAGAGCGCGAGACCAAGCTCAGCGTCAAGTATCCACCCGGCTCCTTCAACTCGATCACGGGCCTGTCGATCACAGTCGCGGGCGCCGTCGACCCGGCCTGCGGGGGCAAGTTTGCGTCCGACGGCGCCTCCGACGACGTGGCCAAGTACACCAACAGCGAGGGCGTGAGCCTGTTCCGCGCGCGGCTCCATGAGACGCCCGAGCTCGGCATCACGACTGTCCTGCTGAGCAAGGAGGCGCCGGGCCTGCACGAGGATGCCGTCAGGGCCAACAAGCGTGGGGCGACGGGCCCCGACAAGGGCGAGGGCGAGGACGACGAGGCGGCGCGGACGAGCAAGGAGGAGCTGCGCAAGCAGGAAGTGGACGTGTTCGATCTCGCGGGTGAGCAGCTCGACCCGCTCTCCTTCGGTCCCCTGCGTGGCGTCGGGCTGCGCATGATCGTCACGGCGCTCCGCGAGCAGGTGGTGCGCCGCCAGCAGCACAAGGCCGAGATCGAGAAGCTGGTAGAGGCCGAGTTCCAGGCAGAGATGGCCCGTGCCGCAAGCCGCCTTAAGGCCGTCAACCGTGCCGGTTCTGTGGCGGACGGCGGCGGCGATGATGGCGGTGGCGGCCAGAAGATTGACTATACGGCGCTGATGATGAAGGCGCCCAATACGACTTACATGCTGAGCGACGCGGACGTGGTGGCGCGCCTCCCCGGCAGCGACCGCATCATACCCACGGGCAAGGACTCGGTGCCGCCGCTTTGCGGGTCCTGGGTGATGCTGTCGTGCCCCAACACGGGCCAGGCGTGCAAGCGGCGCCACTACTACGTGAACGAGACGGAGCGGCTGCGCAACTCGGAACAGCGGCAGCACAAGGAGCACGCCCTGGACATGGACTGCCTGCTGGCGCTGACGACGCGCGAGGCCCTGCTCGAGTCGGTCAAAGAGGAGGCGGCGGCAAGCCAGTCGGCCTACCTGCGCGACGAGGCGGCCGACAAGGTGGAACACCGGCACGTGGCCGGCCTGCTGAGCCTGCTCGACCGCCTGCGCCTCGTCTCGGTGCACTGCGTAGAGGCCATCGGTCGCTGGAGGGACCACCAGGAGGCCATGCGCTCGCTCGGCCTCAGCAGCGGCGGCAGCAGCGGGGACCTCAAGGGCTGGTGGGCCGTCACGGTTAAGGTCACGGGCGCCGAGCTGTACAAGGCCTCGGCTGCGTTTCGGTCCAAGGTGAAGCGGTTCCAGCGCGACCGGCAGGAGGCGGTCAAGGCCGTCGAGTACCACTACCTCGGGGTCTTCCCCACCAAGTCCGACGCCAGCCGCTGCTACGACCACCACATCGCGCTGGAGGCCGCGCGCAAAGGCACCAACCCGGTGCGCCACCGACGCAGGCGCCAGCCTTCGGGCAGTCTTAATCAACTTGTGCACGCGCCACGCGCGTGTCGGGTTCTGACTTAGTCGCCCTTTTCCCGTTTGTCATACTGTACCCTTGTGTGCGCCGCGTCGCAGAACCGGCTGCCGAAGAAGCGATTCGTGGCGCGCAGCTGCGGGAAGCACTTTGCCGTGGAGCCCGAGGGCGCACCGCGCGGCCGGCCGTGTGAGCAGTGCGTGGTGGCCAAGGCGGCGCACGGCAAGGGCGGCGGCTACAAGCCGTCGTACCTCTGGGAGGGCGGCAACTACCTGCTCAAAATGCTCTCTGACCTCGACTTTCTGCAGAACGTTGACACTCTCACGGAGTTCCTCGATGAGGACTTCACGCTCGGCTCTAACCCTATGCTGCTCGCGCCGGGCGCCCTCGACGACCGCGGGCCAAGCGCAGAGTATGTGGCTGCGGTGGAGGCCAAGGCCGTGGCGGACGAGGCGCGGCGGCTGCGCATGGAAAAGCAGAAGCGTCGGTCGGGCAGCCGCGGCAGCAAGAGGAGCCAGGGCGAGCCGAGCAGTCCGGGGACGCCGCTGACCGTAGCGACGCCGGGCGGTTTGGGCGCTGCGCCGTCGTTCGACCGCCGCTCGTCTCGCGTCGACTCGGCGCGCAGCGACTCGAGCGATGGCGACCACAGCCCGGCGCGCAGACGGCGCGGCAGCTTCTCGGACAAGGATGCGGAGGTTTCGAAGCCTTTGGACGGCCGCGCACGCGTGCCTCCGATGCCCACGGCGCCGCTGGACCCAGCGGCCCTCGAAAAGGCCGCCCCTCCGTCGGCGCTGTCGTCGGCGCGGCTGGGGTCTGCGCGACTGTCCACGCGGGGCGAGAAGGGCACGACGCGGTTCGACGAGCTGCTGCACGGCGACGCAGAGGGAGTGGCGCTCGAGACCGTGCTCAAGTCGCTGCCGAAGCTCGACACGCTGCGCAGGGAACGCAGCGACGAGGAGGACAAGGCGGACACAGACCGGTCGACCGACTCGCGGGAGTCGCGGGACAGAGGCCGCGGCAGCGTGGGGTCGGACTCGTCCGCGGGCAGCAAGCGCAGCATCATGCTGGGCGAGTACAAGTTCGGCTCTCCGAGCGGCGTCATCAGCCGGCAGAACGTGATGCGGGGGTCCAAGAAGGTCGAGCTGCAGACGCTCAAGGGCGGGTCCACGGCGCTCGGCGGCGCGTTCCTGCACTCCGAGGTGTTCGGCGGCGAGGGGTTGTATGAAGGGGCGCCGTTCGAAGCGGGCGTTGAGATGCTTGACATGGTGCGCGTGAAGCGGGCCGTCAAGGCGCTCAAGATCGAGGAGGAGATGTCCAAGTGGTCTTCCCCTGCGAGTGGCGGCGCGGCGGCTGGGAAGGAGGGTAAGGCCGCGAAGCGCGCAAAGGTCGCCGACAAGGGCAAGGGCGAGGGCAAGGGCGAGGGCAAAGGGGCAGACGGCGCGGAGGGCGCAGAGGCTATGGTGGAGGGGCACAACGACTGGGGCGGCGACGACGATGCACACGGCGACACGTCACCGGATGACGCGAGCGACATGGACCCGGACGAAGGGTTGCTCTTCAGCGCGGAGGAGGAGGCGCGCGAGGAGGAGCGCCTGCTCCTCATGATCGCCGGCAAGCAGAGCGGGGAGCGCTCGCGGCCGACTCTGGCGGTGTACGACGACCAGGGCGCGGCGCTTGCCATCGCGCAGCTGCGGCCTAAGGACCCCACCAAGATCGACGGGCTCTTCTGCCGCCGGGACAAAGGCAAGTGGAAAGGCGTTGGGCTGGCGGGGCCTGAGATGCGCCGGTTCGAGTTCTCTGAGCGGCTGGTGCTCGAGGGCAAGCGTCGCCAGCGTGCCCGGGACCGGCTCGGGGCGCTCATCCGCAAGGAGTACGCGCGGCCGCTGAACCGCGTTCGGAAGAACCGGCTGGGGCGCCTGCTGGAGCGCGCCAAGGTGCTCAAGGGCAGCCGCCTCACGCTTGACATAATTACCGGCGAGAAATTTCTCAAGCGGTACCTCGCCATGGCGGGCGCGTCGGTCACTGTGCAGCGCTTCGTGCGCGGTCTCTTCGGGCGGCAGGCGGCTCGCAAGCGCACCGAGCTGCTCGCGGAGGCGGCCAAGGAGCGGCGCGCCTTCGAAAAGGTCATCGCGGCGGCGGCGGCGGCGGTGGTGGTGGACGCGGTCAAAGTGGGGCTGAAGAAGGCTGTGCGGCACCTGCTGCGGCCGCTGCACTGCGCCGCACGGGTCATGGACGGCCAGCGCGTGGTGCTGAGCGTCAAGTCCCTCGAGCACGCCGACGGCGCCAAGTACTCGCTGCCCGTGGACGCCAACCGCGCACAGGACACGTTTCCGCGCGGCGTGGGTGGTGGCGCCGGGCTGCCGGCCCCGCCGCCGCGCGCGGCCTTCTCGCTGGCGTCGATGCGGTATGTCACGAGCGCGGGCATCGATACGACGGTGCGGCTGCGGCCGCCGGAGCGTCTGCAGGTGGAGGCGTACGACCCCACCACGGGCGCCACCGTCGTGCGCGTGGTGACGGCGCGAGAGCTGCGCGGCCGTCTGACGGCGCAGGAGGCGCAGAGCGACTGGGGAGGCCTCCTACCGCAGTTCCGACCGCCGCCGGCCGTGGCGCAGCGCGTGCAGGCTGCCGCGAAGAAGGCCGCCATCGCGCGGGCAGGCGTCGTGTCCCTGGCGCGCACCATGGCCGTCGACACAGCCGTGTCGAGAGACAACCAGGAAGAGGACCGTGCGGCGAACGACGACGACGACGGCTCAGTCGGCGGCTCGGTGCACAGCTCGGTGCACGGCTCGGTGGACAGTCGCGGATCGTCGCTGCGCGGGGCGGGACCCGAGCCGTCGGCCATCACGATGGATGCTAGCGTGGGGGCGTGGGCGATGCCGCGGTACGGCGAGGACAAGGACCACGAGGGCACCTACCCAACTCGCGTCTGCTCCCGCGCGGCCCATCTGATGGGCACGCTGCTGGACCGCGGGCTCGGCTACGGGCTGTCAGAGTGGGCCTCCTTCTACGAGACGGACGGCGAGCGGCGGGCCCGTGGCTTCATGACCAACAGCGCCGTCGCCGTAACGCCGCGCCGCGAGTGGGAACCGGCGTACGAGGCGCGCGTTCTGGTACGCGACGCGGAGGACGCGATGACGCTGTCGGGGTACATGGAGCGCGCGGCGGACTGGGCATTCCGCATGCAGGACGAGGCGCGGCAGCACATGGAGGCCACGTACGCCGCCTACGAGACGGCGCAGATGGTTTACCAGGACGCCTGGGCACGGCTGCTGACGGCGGCGCAGGAGGCGGATGCGGCCATCGAAGCGAGTCGGCAGGCGCTTGCATTCAGCGCCAAGACGATCTTGGACTTCGCGCACCCCGAGGAGGAGGACTGGGCGCAGACGTACGAGCCCTTCGAAGACGGCAACAACTGGAAGCAGCTGCGCCGGAAGCGAGTGGCCCTCTTCGCTCTCTCGCGCGCGGCGGACGAGGCGGACCGCCGGGCGCGAGCCATTCGCGCGTGCCGGCGGGCGTGGCAATTAGCCGTGCGCGAGAAGCTCGTCTGGGACTCACGCCTCGACACGCAGATCCGGCGCAGGGAGCAGGCGGGCATGGGCGCCGAGGATGCGCGCGCTGTGGGCGGCGCGGCGGCGCGTGTCCTTAAGGAGGCGTGTGACCGCATGCTCGGCCTGCTTAGCCTGCGCAACCGCAGCACCGTGCCCGCCGCCCGGGGGCTCATCTGGCGCGAGCACAAGTGGACGCAGCCCCCCTGGGAAGCCGAGGCGGCGGAGGCGGCCGAAGCGGCGAGTGGCGAGAGCCCCAAGGCGACCAACACTAAGGCCAAGAGCAAGGCGCCGGTCGCGGACGTGACGACGCGCGCGCCGGGCCCCGGCGACTTGTTCCGCCTCGCGAAGAAGCAGGCCAAAACCTGGAACCACCTCTGGCGCGCGGCGGTGACCGTGCACTCGGCCGTGGCCCCTGGCGTCACTGCGGAGCGCCTCAGCAAGCGCTTCATCATTACGATGCTGCAGGACAGCTCGCGGGCCGAGGAGGGCGGCTCGGGCGCGGGCCTCTCTGGCCTCACGCGCCTCGTCATCGAGTCGGCGGCGGCGGAGCAGGAGCCCGTGGTCATTGTGCTCACGGCGGACGAGATGAAGGAGATCGTAACAAAGGCGGACCCGCGTCTGGTGCTTGCGGTGGCCCACGCGTTGCGGCCGCCCTTCGTCACTGCGAGTCGAGACCCTCTACTCGCGCGCGCCGCTGCTTGCTGGGACGACGAGGTGCCTGGCTACCCTCACGCCGGGCGCACCTGGCGACCACCCGACGACGAGGAGGAGGAAGACGACGACGACGCGGAGAGCGGCAGCGATTGCGGCCCCGAGACTAACGTCACGCGCCCGGGGAGTATAAAGACCGCGGGCCTCGCCTCGGTCGGCTCGGCGCTGGCTGAGAAGAAGAAGAAGTTATCGTCTAAGTCTGCCAAGTCGAGCCCTGGCAAGGCGGGCGCGAGCCGCGATCGGCAGGTCGTGCCGCTGGACGGCGACAGCGTCAGGCCGCTCGACTCTTGGCAAGACGCGCTGGGCGATGCCGTGGACGAGCGGTGCTACCGCGTGGGGCCGCAGCTAACGGTGAGTCCCGACGAGCTCGAGGCGCTGCGACCAGGCGCGGCAGAGCGGCTGGAGCGCGACGTGGCGGCGGCGTACGACGCGGTGGAAGATGCGGCGGAGGAGGCGCTGCGACTCGAGGCCGAGGCCGAGGCCAAGCGCAGGGAGGCGAACAAGAAGGGCAAGAAGATGGACGAGGCGGTGGCGGCCAAAGTGCAGGCCAAGCTCAAGGCGGCGGTGTACGGGAGCGACCCGCGGTCCTTCTTCAAGAAGTACGACAAGGACGGCGGCGGCACGCTGGACGTGACCGAGTTCAAGAAGTGCGTACGGGTGGCTCTGCGTGTGCCGCCCGCAGTGTTGTCGGATGAGGACATCGAAAGCTTCGCCAAGGCCCTGGACGACGACGGGTCGGGCGACCTGGACATCGACGAGCTGGCGGACTTCGTGGAGCGCGGCACGGCCACCTTCGGTGAGGACGCGCCGGATGAGGGGGCGCGGGCTGCGGGGCGCCGCTGGGGCGAGAAAGACGATGCCAAGGCGCGCAAGGCCCGTGACGCGCGCGCGGCAGAGTACAAGCGGTCGCAGGCCGCCAAGGCCAAGGCGGAGCGGCGGGCAGCGCGGCGCGCAGCGGAGAAGAAGCGCAGCGACCGGCTGGAGGTGCGCCGCGCGCGGGAGGCTGCTCTCGCACTGCAGCTGGCTACCATGCCGGAAGAGTCCGCCCCTGTGCGCTCAAAGAGGCGCAAGCGGCGCCTGGGGAGTGGCGGCGGCGAGGAAAGCGAGGCCGAGCCCTCTGTCGAGTCGTCGTCTTCGGTGCGGACTCAGGGCGCAGCGATCTCGTCGGCGCGGACGCGGCGCGGCGGGAGCATGTCCCTGCGGCGGTACGGCGTGTTGCGCGACGAGCGGCGGCGCGACGTGTGCGCGGCGGTGCTGGCCTCGCTCAAACTGGATGTCTTCAGCGGTGCCATCACCGTCGGCTGCGTCGCCTTTGCGCGGACCCGCAACCGCGTCGCTGCCATGTTCACGGGGCCGGCCGAAAAGTCTGACGCCAAGGCGGACGAAAAGGCTGATGGCGGTGCGGGGGCGCGGTGGTGGCGGGACGTTCAGGCGTCGCGCACGAGCCAGCTGCACTCGCACGCCAACGAGGTGTTCCGCGAGGCACGACAGGTGGGCGGGCGGCTCTGCACAGTGTCAGCCTTCGAGGTCTGGGGCGACCTGCTACTCGAGGCCTACGAGCCCGAAAGCCGCAACACCTTCAGCCTCTACTGCCCACTGCCGCTCGTGGTCGAGTGCCTCAGCGACACTCCAAAGGCACTCGTTGCCTACCTCCTCTCGGTGCGCCTCAACGAGTGGCCGCGCGAAGTGGTGCTGGCCGTGGTGGACCGCTTTGACCTGGTGCTGCCCGGCGAGGAAGGCCGCTGGTGGCGCAGGCCCATGCTGCACGAGCGCCCACGTGCAACGCTGCTGCGGCGCGACGTAGATCGCTTCCGCGGCCCCGTGTGGCGCGATGACCGGCGGCGCATCGCGGGCAAGACGGTGCTTGTGTCGTGCTACGCGTCGAGCCGCGGCGACCTGCGCCTTGTCGTCTCCAAGGCCGTCAGTGGGCCCAAGCAGGGTCGCTACGACGGGCCGACATTGTCGCTGGTACTGACCGCATCGGAGCTGCGCGCCGTCCTGGCGCACGCCAAGCGGCTGGACCTTCTCGCGGCCGATGGTGCGGCGTACGCGGACCTCATGGACTTCCTAGTGACGCGGCTGTACATGGTCAACGAGGACGTCTACCATGGGTCCAAGGAGGCAGGGGAGGTGCGCGCCAAGGAGGACGCCGCCTTCACTGCGCTCGTCGGCGCCGACGGCAACCCCTTCGAGGCCTTTGCGAAGTGGGCCACCAAAACCAAGGCCCCCATCGTGCGCGACCTTCAGCAGTTCTACGACCCGCCCGAAGCCTACGCGCATGCCGTCGCCGCCGCGGCCAAGGCGGCGGTGCTCGGGGGCTCATCGGGCGCGTCGAAGAAGGCTGCGGCGCTGGCCGAGTCGCGCGTGGCGCTGGTGCTCCTTGAGAACGTGGACGTGATCACGCAGTGTCACACACTATACGAGGGCACGTGGCAGCCCCTGGCGTCGCTCCTGCACACGGTGGACCGAGACGCGGCGCGTGCCCGGGAGGCTGAGGGGGAGAGAGCCCTCGTGAACATCGCCGCTGAGAGGCGAGCGCGGCTCGCCGCCATGACTGTGGTAGTCGAGGCTGAGAAGGCGGCGGCAGAGGCTGCCGAGGCGGCGGCGGCGGCGGCCGAGGAGAGGACTGCGCTTCTCGTACCGCAAGTGGCGGAGGCGGCGGGCAAGGGACTGAGCGGTGGACCGAGCGTGGGAGTAGTCGCGTGGGCAAAGGAGCTCATGCCTGCCGCGGAGTGCCCGCCGCCCGGCTTGCTGCCGCCGACGCGCGTAGACGACACCTGGTCGCTGCCCGCGTTCTCGGTGCGCGTGAGCGCCATGGCGTCGGGCCGGCTGCTCGTTAGCCTCACGGAAGAGGATGCGCGCTCCCGTAGCCGCCGCCTCGAGCAATGCGAGCGCGCGCGCATGTTTCAGGAGGAGGCGCTAAGTGCGTCGCAGGCCGCGCAGCTGCTCCGTTTTGAGCGCGAGCGGGCGGCGGCGGCGGCGGCGCGCAAGGCGGAGCTCGCGGCGGCCGCCAGGACCGAGGCCAAGGCGCGTGCGGCGAGGTGCCAGCGCAACCGGCGGGTGGCGACCGTGGACGCGCAGCAGCGGCGGCGCGGGGCGCTCGCACACGCGTGGGCGGCCGAGGCAGCGGAGGCGGCCGAGGCGCTGCTTGCGGCGCTCGTGTGGCAGGGTACCAAGGCTGAGGACGCGTGCGCGTGGGCAGCCTGCCACGCCACCAGCGACAGCGACGCGCTCGCGGCGCCGCCCGGCGAGTCCCCGCAGCAGCTGCCCTTGCAGCAGCAGCAGCGCCGTGCGGAACTGCGGAAAGAGGCCACGGCGGCCGCAGCGGCGGCGGTGGGCGTGGGGCCGGCCATCGACCTGAGCAAGGGCCTGCCGTTGGACGAGGGGTCGGCCTCGGGGTCGTCGGTCAAGTCTGCGGCGTCGCGGCGTTCCAAGGCTACCCTGGGCACGGCCGAGGTGCTCGAGGCGATGGCCGCCGAGGAGGCGCGCGTCGCCAAGCAGTTCCTTTTCCGCCACCCCGCCATTGAGACGGGTGTCGTGCCACTGCTGCCGGTTGAGTCCTCCGACAGTCTCCGTGCACATCGTCGGCTACCGCAACGGCCCCAGACCAAGGTCGCCGACGCGCGCAACGGCCCAGGCACCCCTAAGGCCGCCGCCGCCTCGCTGGCTCCTGTAAGCGCCCTCGGATCGAGCAAAGCTGCGCTGGAGCGGTCAAGTGAGAGGTCGGGCAAGGGCTTCCCGTTGCGCGGCGGCGCCTTCACGCTCGGCCCCAACCGCTTCCGGGCGGCCCCCATGAAAGATGCGCTTGCGGGACTCGCGGCAACGCTCGTCGGGCGCCCCGTGCGGCCCACGCTCGCGGCCGGCCAGGCAGCTAGGGCGCCGCTGAGCGTGGCCCGGGCGGCGGCCCTGCACGTCCCCGGGCTGCCGTGGGAGTCGGCACGGGACGGCATTGTTCTCGCGTCTCGCGTACTGCGACTCCCGTGGCTGCCCCCGCCCCGCCCGCCCCCAAGCGCCTTCCCAAGTGGCCCCAGCGGCGCCCCTGACGAGACTCCTGACGAGACCCCGGCGGGTGAGGGCGGCGACGACGCGGGCGACGACGCGGGGAGTCTCGCCGACAGCGTGAGCCTCGCCGACAGCGTGAGCGTGCTGAGCCTGGCGTCGGAGGACGAGGCGCCGCGCAAGTTCACCGGGCTCAAGGCGGTGAGCAATGCAGTGCTGGCGGGCGTGCGTGAGGCGGCAGGCTCGGACTGGGAGGATCCGCGGCCAAGCAAGCTGTGCATGGTGCGCGCCACGCTGCACGGCCTACGCCTGCGCGTTGAGGTGTACGAGCCCGCGACGGGCCGCTCCTTCGCCCTCGACTGCTGGTCGCTCTTCGCCAGAACCACGCGCTTCTTCCCGCCGCTGGGGCTCAGCTCGGCCGTCCCGAAGCACCTGCAGCAAGCCGACGGTGGTGCGCGCAAGAAGGCCGGTGGCTCGCTCACGTCTGTGGGGCTGGCGGCTACGGGCGTCAGGCGGGCGTCGCGGCTGCTCAAGGGCAAGGCAGATGGCAAGGGCGGGCCGGTGGACCCGTTCGCGGGCGATCCATGGGGCGGCGCTCTGGCGGCGTTGGCTGACCTCGTGGCGGACGACGCGTTGGCGGGGGCCTACCTTGATCTCCAGCTCGAGGGCTTTGACGTGCTGCCGCACCGGCCAACGAGCATCGAGGAGTACGCGGCGGCAAAGCGGCGCGAGCGCGACAGCCGCGAGAAGGCCGAGGCCGAAGCGGCGCGCATTGCCTCGATGCCGCCCATCCGGTTCAAGCCGAAGGCCTCAGTTGGTTTCGAGGGCGGCGGCTTCGCGGGGGTGGGCGGCGCCTACCTGCTTCACAAGGAGGCGAACCGCGGCCCCCCCAAGGACTTCTCGGCACGCCTCGTCCGACCCGCGCCACTCGAGCCCGCGACGGCCGTGCTGGTGACGCTCTCCCGCTGGACCACGGACCTGGCGCGTGTGCTCGGCGCGAGCAAAGGTGAGCCGCTGCGCAAGCTAGGGATGCCGGGCACGGGCGCCACGCTCGTCTGCCGCGACCACATTGCGCACCGCAAGCGACTGCGGGCCGCCGCTAGCGAGGAAAAGGAAGTAAAGGAAGCGCAAGAGGCACAAGAGGCGGGTGCCGCAGTGGCCGGCGCCGGTTGCACTGGCGTCGCATCATCGCTGGCGACCGCGAAGGGCCCCGGGGAGTGGGCCTACAACCACAAGGCGAGCAAGTGGACGGGCGCTGTCGTGTTCGGACCCGCGGTCTGGGTGCTCTCGAACGCCTCCAAGGGCGCCGCGGCCGTCGTCGAGCGCTTCGACTTGGGCGACGCCAAGTTCATGGCCGACTTCGTGGCGGCGGCAGAGGAGCGTGCGCGGCGGCTGGCGTGGCGCGAAGGTAAGATGGCCGAGGTGAAGGATTCCTACGGGTCCTTTCTGCTCGGCCGCAACATGCGCCTCGCGCCGTTCCTCGTGCGGGCCTGCCTTGCCCGCGGCTCGATGCACCAGGGCTACCTGCTCGACCCGGTCCGCGCGCCGCGCCCCCGCGGGGCCAGGACCCGCGCCCGTGAGCAGGGCTACGGTACGGCCTACCTTGTCAAGGCTGCGACCGAGGCGACCGAGGCGGAGTCGGAGAAAGGGCCGGGCATGGGCGCGGCATCGGGCGCGGCGGACGGCTTCGTTCCAGTACTTAGCTGCGGCGGCGTGGATACGTGGGCCGTGGCGGGCGCTGAGGAGCTGGCTGACCGGCTGGTTGCGCTCGCTTTTGACCGCGAGCGCCTCATCATGTCGTTCGGGGAGCAGCAGGTTGCGGGCGGCGGCTGGGTGGATCCGCAGCGTAGCGACGCAGACTTGGCGAGCGCGGAGCGGCAGCTTACCGTCAACGGCGCGGCGACGTGGGCGCTGCGGCGGGAGGTAGATGCGTTGCCGGGTCCGCTGCGGGTGCTCGTCGAGGCGCGTCTCAGGGCAGCAGCGCCGTCACCTGCGCAGGCCACTGCCGCAGCGGCGGCAAGGAGTGACGACGGCGGGGGTGGTCCCTCAGTGGGAGCTGCTGGCAAAGTGTCGGTGGGCTTCGTCGAATCGCCGCATCTGTTGGTGCAGCACCTGCACGCTCTGCGGGCAGCCGCGGAGAGCACCAAGCTGGCCGACCGCTCGGACCCCTTTGCCCTCTGCCGCATCGTGGGAGTGGACGGTGGCAGCGGCGGGCTCGGCGGTGACATTGACGTTCCCGAGGACCCCGCGGCCGTTGCGAGCGCGCACAACCCGCCGCCGCTCGAGCGCGACGACGAGTGGGAGGCTGACCTACCAAACCCGACCGAGCCGCTGCCGTGGACCTGGTGGCTCAGCCTCCTGTCCTTCCACGCGCACCGCTGTCGCATACCGCCGGGTGCCTGCCCCGTACCTTGCTGCGGCCGCGCGCGCGTCGCAGCGTGGCAGTCGTGGCGAGAGCGCCCGCCCGGCGAGTCAGGCGAGTCGGGCCCTTCGGAAGAGTCGGTGGCAGCGCGGGTTGAGGAGCTGTACCGTGCGCGGTTGGCGGCCGAGGCACGTGAGCGTTTGGTGGGCGTGGCGCGGCAGCGTGCAGCGGACGAGGAGAGCGGCATCGCGGCGCTAGGGGCCGAGGCGGCCGAGGTGGCGGCGGCGGAGGCGGCAGCGGCGGAGGCGGCGGCGGCGGCGGCGGGGGCCGTGGAAAAGCGGCGGCGCAAGCGACTGTTCAAGCGCGTGGCGCAGGCGGTGATGAAGCTGCTGCGCAATGCGAGCCTAGTCGAGAGCATCATGTCGCAGATGACGAGCGGCTTCCAGTCGGCGCGCGCGGAGCTCAAAGCGGCCGTTGCGCAGCTCAGCAGCGGCGCCGACAAGCCCATCCACGGGGCGCTGGGCTTTCCGGTACCGGGGGATCTCAGCTTCTTGCTGGCGCAGACGCCGGTGGCTCGGTATGAGGCGGACATGCACGGGCTGCCGCGGCTGCTGGGGTACGATGGGCTGGGGCCCCTCGAGGACATGCCGCGCCGTAAACAGCTGACGGCGGCCGAGGACGCAGTGTCGACCTTCGAGCTCGAGGAGCGCTTCGACGGCACCGGCGACAGCGTTCTAACTGCTGGCGACGCCGAGGAGGCGGCGGCCATCCGCGCGTCGTTGGGACTCGGCCCGTCGGCGCCCGGCGCGCAGGTCCTCACGGAGCTGCTCCTGAAGAATCTGCGCCTCTCCACAAGCGACGAGGAGGTCCCGGCACCCGAGCCTGCGAAGGCCGCGCCGGCGCCCGTAGCGGCAGTGACACCCGCAGGTCGCGACGCGGAGGCTTTAAAGGGCGAGGGCTCGGGCGAGGGCTTGGGCTACGACAGCGAGGAGGAGTGGGCGCGCGGAGGGCCTAAGGCCGCGGCCAAGCCAAAGGCGCCGTCGCGGCCTGCGCCCGAGGCTACGGTTTCCTCGTCTGCACCTGCGGAACCTGCGCTGGCGTCCGCAGCCCCACCCGTGGCCCAGCCCGTGGCCCAGCCCGTGGTTCGGACCAAGAAGCTGGACCTGGACCTGTCGTACGCGACGTCGACGGTGTGGGTGAGCGGCACACCGCTGCTCATGTCCGTGCTGCAGCCGACGGGCAGCGACGGCCTGGACCTCGTCGCTCACGGACCCGTCGACTGCGGGAGCTTCCGGCTGCGCCTTGACCCGGGCCAGCTGGAGGAGCTCCTCCCGCCGCTGTTGCAGTCCGACTCGTACGTCTTTACGCACTCCAACGGCCCCGCCGCGTCCTGTGCGGGGCCCGCCGCCGTCGCCGCCGCGGCCGAGGCGGCGGCACGGCGCGCTACGCAGGTGCCTGTCACGGCAGGGTCCGATCCCTCGAGCCTGGGCTTTGTCGGGTCGCGGCCGTCGCTCGCCAGCCACCTGCTGATGCACGCCGAGGGGCTGCTGCGGCTGCGCCCCGCGCTGGCGGGGCCCGGCACGCTGCTGCTGCGCGCCGACCCCGCCGGCGACCGCGCGCGCCTCGCCAAGCAGGCCATGGCGGCGCGGGCCAAAGCGGCGGCGGCGCGGACGCGTCGCGAGGCCGAGGCCACCGAGGTGCGGCTGCGCGTGGCATGCCGAGAGAGCGCGCTCGAGCGGCACCGCGCTGCGCTCGCCTTCCAGCGACGGCTCGACCGCGACGAGGTGGATGCCTCGCACATGGCCGAGGCCCGGAGGATGGAGGCCGCCGAGGCCGAGTCGGCGGCCGGGCGGCGGTACCTTTCGTGCGCGTGGGGCGACATCAAGGGGCTCGAGGCGGCGTACGCGGACTTCGACCTCGACGGCAGCGGCACCATCGACGTGGCCGAGCTGCAGCTCCTCATGTTCAGCTCGGGCTTCGAGCTCAACGACGAGCAGGCCGAGGCGCTCGCCGCACGGCTGGACGCGGACGGCAGCGGCTCCATCGACTTCTGGGAGTTCGCCGCGTGGTGGCTCGTATGCAGCGACTCGCCGCCGGGCCTGTCCAAGGGCGAGGTCGCTCAGGGAGGCGCCGTTCTGGACGCGCCCACGCGCAAGCGACTCGTGGCGGGCATGAAGCAAAGGGAGCGCGCCAAGGCGGCGGCGCACGCCAAGGCAATGCTTGAGCACAAGGGCGTGGACCCGGCGGCGCGCGCGGCCAAGGAGCGCAAGGCGGCGCGCGACGCGGTGGCGGCCAGCCGCAAAGAGGCGGCGGCGCGCGGCGACGTGAGCGCGCACGCCGTTGCGCACGCGCAGCTCCACCGCACCACACTCACGCGCCTCCCGGCCAAGCACTAGCGCAGCGACGGTAATGACAGCGACGCGAGCGCAGCTGCATTGGAATTGAATGGGCGCACACCACAGTGCGCTGGGCGGTGGCGGCGGGGGGGTCGATTGCAGTGCGCCTCAAACTTACCCGCGGTCTTGGCAGAAGGGCTGCTTCGCCTGTATGGTGCTGGCGTTAAGCTTACCGAGCCAGTTTTCTCCTCGTC
>Ga0181573_10002451_pt1 | contig 17155 bp, 14 predicted proteins | sample 101ome_25_FD_148643 | JGI IMG/M metagenome (GOLD analysis project Ga0181573, IMG submission 148643) | Coastal salt marsh microbial communities from the Groves Creek Marsh, Skidaway Island, Georgia - 101409BT metaG (spades assembly) | ecosystem: Environmental > Aquatic > Marine > Intertidal zone... | reverse complement strand
ACGAATGAATGATGACCTACCGCCGCGTGTAATTAATTATACTACTAGTAAACCCGCTCGCTCGCGCGCGCTCCTAGTGCAATCCATGGAACCCACCGCGCTTTTTTTTCGTGTGTGTATGGGTGCCACCAACAAAACAAAACCCTCCCACCCTACCCCTTTCCGTGCCGGTTTTGGACTCACGACCGTTCACGACTCGTCGTTCGTCGTTCGTCCTCGGGATACGCGCGCGTCGACGCGAGGACGGACCCGGCGGGACGGACGGACGGGGTGGCGCGACACACACGCTCACGACGACGACGACGACGATGATCGCCCAACACGTTTCCGCCAAGGCGTCCTACGCCGCCGTTTCCGGCCTCAACAAGTCGCGCGGCGCCCGTGCGGTGCGTGCGCGAAGAGCGATCGCGCGTTCGATTCGATTCCCGAACGTGGACGGATGATGATGGACGACTGGTGGATACGCGACGAGAGATACGACGACGACGACCTGGATGAACGGATGGACGGACGGAGTGACTGACTGATCGTTTTGTTTCGCTCGACGACGCAGGCGAAGCGCAACGTTGTCGTTCGCGCGGATTGGTCTCTCGGTTCCACGGAAAACATGGTGCGTGCGCGCGAGTTCGTCGGGACGGATCGTCGAGATGGGTGGTGGAGCACGGGGGATCGGCTCCCTAGACCAACGATCGATCGATCGATCGACGGATCGATGGATCGATCGTCAGCGCGCCGCGTACTGCGTGACGAGACGACGCTCGTCGCGGACCGAGCGCCGATTTCCCACGAACGTCGTCGACGCGTCGTCGGTCGGCGGTCGGAGGGCGGGGGAAAACGTCCATCCTTTTTTTTGAATGAGCGATCGACTCGAATGATTCGATTCTCTTCGTCGCTCGCTCGCGGTTTTCCTCGTTCGCGCACTGACGACAAAAATCCATCCCTTACCGAATCATCCGCAGATTGTGTGCGCCAACACGGCCGCCATCATGGGCGCCATGCGTTTCGGTCTCATGCCGAGCGTGAAGAAGAACTACAACGGCGCGTCTTCCTACGGCATGGTGGACCAAGCGAGCACGAAGAACATCGGTTCCCGGGACCCGGCGGGCTTCACCGCCGTCGACGTCCTCGCCGCCGGTTCCTTCGCCACCATCATCTCCGCGGGTGAAATCTTGGCCAACCAAGTGCCGTACTAAATTATTCCCACCCGACGCCCGCGGACGCTCGTTTAGCGGCGCCGGCGAGCGCGTTCGGCGGCGGCGTCTTTTGTCATAGGAGAGAGAAAACCAAAACCAAAACCATCGAAACCGAAACCTTCATTCGTTTCATTCATTCACCCCGGGAGGGTGGGAGATTTGCGATTGCGTTTTCGATTTTTTTCCTTTGCATTTTTTCTCGAGTCACGACCCGTCGTACGTGAGGAGTGGTGCGCGCCGGACGCGTGTGTCTGTCAATAAATACACCCATAAATTTCCTTCCATGACACCGTCCACGCCGGTCCGGGGAAAAATTCAATCTCTATGCTTCATATCACAACTCGTGAGTTAACGCGCGTACTCTGCGTGTACACGACCCATCTCGAAAGGTCCCTTAGCTCAGTTGGTTAGAGCGTGGTGCTAATAGTTCAGCAGACGCGCACGATTCGCTTCGTGTACGGTCACACGCTTCATACAATGACTATAGAAACGCCAAGGTCATCGGTTCGACCCCGGTAGGGACCAATCTTTTTTTATAGGCCTATTTCCCGTTAACTATGTACCACATGTCCGAGTTCGGTAGGGACCAATCTTTTTTTATAGGCCCACGGATTTCCGACGGAAGTATGGTTCAACTGTCCGAATTGTATTAGAAATGTTTTTACCAAGCAGAAATATGGATTTATATATGACTCAAATGTCCTATTATTATATATACTAAATACGTTTATCACAATTAAGCAGGATCGGTACATATGTTAACTTTTTTAAGCCTATCAACGTATTTTTATCGATCGTACGGTAGAGCCGGACGAATCGCCGGTGGGCGGGACACCGCGACGAACGAGTCGCTCGACGCGGCGCCGCGCGCGCGCGCGTCTCCGCTCGGTTCGGTTTCGGTTTCGGTTTCGGTTTCGGTTTCATCCGACGCGCTCGATTTCGCGTCTGTGTGTCCATTCGTCCGTCCGTCCGTCCGTCCATTCGTCCATTCGGCAAAGAAGTCGGCACGCGCGCGAGGGGTGCGTGTGGTGCTCGCCGAGGACGCACACCGCCGAGGAGGTAACGATGACGACGATGACGACGTCGTCGGGTGATACCCGCCGCACCACCACGTCGTCGTCGTCCGCGTCGTTGCAAAGTTGTAGGCAGGATCACCGTCGACGCGGAGCCGCGGCGCCGGCGCCGGCGACGCGATCGGGAGGATCGGATTCGGGACACGCGGCGGTGACGGTTTTCGTCTTTGTCGCGCTCGTGGGCTTGGGGTTGGCGTGCGGCGCCCCCGGGTTGGGACCGAACGCAAAGTCTCCGGCATCGATGACGGATCGAAGCGGCGGTAGCGGTCGCGGCGCCCGGGGCGCCCGGGAGTGTTACGCGGCGGACGGGTTCGGACCGCCCGCTTCGTCTGGGACGGCACGCGCCGGTCGCGGAATGGATTATCGCGGACGCGCGCACAATTCGACTCGAAGCGGACGCGCGTGTCTCCCTTGGCGCGCTGGTGGACACAATTACTGTAGAAACCCGACGTACGATAGGGACGCGGGACCGTGGTGCTACGTCGCCGCCAAGGATGAAGACGGTTACGACGACGACGCGTGGGAGTATTGCGACGTGCCGAGGTGCGCTCCTCCTCGTCCGAACTCGGAGGACGACGACTATAACAACATTAATAACGACCCGTGGTCGATTTACGACGATTTGAAGTCGCTGATAGTAAACATGGACGGCGTCGATTCGCCTTTGCTACTACGAAAGGCGGAATCGGCGGACATTCCGACGGTAGTAGATCTCGCGCCGTCGTTAAAATCTACCATGTCCGCAGTATCTGCGCTCGCGACTCTATGCGACGTCAAAGTCGTCGTTCGAGTCGTTCCATCCTCGGCGGCAGAGTCCACCGCCGCCGCCGCCGCCGCCGATCTGGTGCGGCGAGAGGTTGACAACTTGTTATCAAAGTCGTCGCACTTTCAATCATTCAGAGAGACGACGCCAGAGTACGTACTAGAATTTCTTAGGGATAGATTACCAGACGCCGTGCGAGAGGGATCGGTGACTCTGGGTGTCAGTCGTCGCATCTCGCGTCTAGACGAAGATGAGTATCTGTTTGGAACATGGATTTTGGACGCTTCCGACGACGACGATCTGATTCGGCAAACGTATGCGTCGCTCGTTCGATGCGCGGCGAACGCCATACCGGATCGCGTCGTCGGCTCTGTCGGACACAACGGTTTGTACCACCGAGGCGGCGGCGGCGACGACGACGACGACGACGACGACGCGTTTTCCGCCGTGGTCAATCCGGCGTTGTTTAGTTACGACAACATGCGGGAGATTGCTGAACACGTCGAAAAACGTCACGGAACGGAATCGCGGCGAGCGTTTCATCGAGCTGCGTGCGAAATTACCGACTACGGCGCTCAATCCGTCGAGAGCGCCTTTAGAGCGCGTCTGGCGCGCGACGCCGTCGCGCAAAGACGCGCGGGACTACGTCGGCGGGTTTACTCGGACGCCTTTGTCTCCCTGTTTACAAAGTTGATTTCAGCCTTTGGTTCGGTGGGCGAGAGCGAGTGCGCCGATTACAAACGACAACTTGTCAAAGTCAACTCTTCCTCTTCAGGGTTATCGTCGTCATCCGTCGATGGTTCCGCCGCCGACGCGAAAACGAACGCGAACGCCTCGGCGCTGCCGCTCTTTCTGCAAGGATTGCGCTACACCTCTGGTCGTCAATTCTCCACTCTAATCCCGCTCTCTGTGTTTACGGGATTCATCGTTCTCCTGGTCATCTCCACCGTCGGTCGCATGGAGTTTATCGACGCGAGAGGGGAAACAGCGGATGCCGACGCGGACTTCAAGGGGGATTTCATCGATGAATTTCTCAGAGGCGGCAGGGATGCGTACGACGGAGACGGATACGACCAAGTGGTGAGCGCTGAATACACCGACGACGCGGATTCCAACGCGGGTCTGAAGAAGAGTTTTGTAAGCGGTACGAACGATAGTAATCGTCTGAGTGCCCGAGCGGCGGCGCGACGACTTACCACTCGATCGACGACGACGGGACGGCGTCGAGGGTACAAAATACTCAAGGAGATTGGCCGCGGCGGCAACGGGGTGGTTTATCTCGCATCCATACAGGACGACGACGCGCTTTGGACCTCGTTCGTCGTGCTCAAAGAGCCGCACGATCGTTACAAAACTAAACTCGAGGTGGGGCTCATGGAATCCATGGAGAAGAGTGATTACATGTGCGAATTTTTGGGCGCCGTCGTCGATCCTCGCATGCGAACGTGGATGATGATGTTTGAGCTCTGCCAGCACGGATCTCTCAGAGAGTGTCTGCAGAGCGGATCGTATCCTCGAGACGGCGAAACGATTCACGCCGCCATCAACATGATGATGAAGGGGGTGTCTCACGTCCACGCGTCGAAACTGGCGCATCGAGATATTAAAATGGAAAACTTTTTAATCTCGTGTCACTGCGAGCGGTACGCCGGGCCACACATGGAGGGCAAGTGCAGGCGAGAGCACATCATCAAGATATCAGATTTGGGATTGGCCAAAGCCGGAAACATGATGTTTGACACGAGCGCACAGCTCACGGGGACGCTTTGCTACGTCGCGCCCGAGCGTCTAAACGTCTTGCCCGGGATCATCACGCCCGATTCGTACAGGCTCGCCGACTTGTACGGAACGGGGTTGGCGATTTGGGAACTTTTGTATTACGCCACCTTTGGTGAACACAAACGCGTCTTGGAGCACGTGGTTCCAGATGAAGCCGCTCGACGGATGATCCCAGAGGCGCAAGTGGTGATGATGGTATCCACGGGTCGCATGGTTCCGTCGACAGAATGGTTGCCGCCAAACATTCGTCGTTGGCTTGAAAAGTGCATCAACTTTGACCCAAAGCTTCGCTTTGACAGTCTAGAGAGCGCACGAAGGGCACTTAGAGATATTTATCGCGACTTCATCGCGTTTCTACCGCCTCCCGAAGCGCTCAACGCTTCGGACGACGACGACGACGACGACGAATCCGGGGGCGCGGCACCGTAGAGGACGGACCTGGTGTCAGAGAGTTACCTACTCCGCGCATCGATTGTTCCTTTGTATGTAGAACTTCATTAATTAGACATTATAAGCAGACGATGCTTATTAGGACACGAGGAACGAACGGTACATGTATGAAATCAAATCGAATCAACCATTTTCTCTTATTACTTCTTCTTACCCGAGACGTTAAACTTGAAGAAGATGACGTCGCCGTCTTGCACAACGTACTTGGCCCCTTCTTGTCTGTACTTACCCGCTGCTTTGACTTCTTGCTCGGTTCCGAGCTCCTTCAACACGTCGAACGCCATGACTTCGGCGCAGATGAAACCGCGTTCGAAATCGGTGTGAATCGCACCCGCTGCCTGAGGCGCCTTGTAACCTTTTCTGATGCACCACGCCTTGACCTCGTCTGAGCCGGCGGTGAAAAAGTAAATGAGGTGAACGGCGGAAAAGGCAGTCTTGATAATCTTCGGGAGCACAGACGCCACGCCTTGGTCTTTACACCACTGCTCCTTGTCCTCTTCCGGAACCGTTTGGAGCTCGCTCTCGACTTCGGCGGAGAACGGAATAATGGTACCGCCGCCGTGCGCTTGCACCCACTCGTGAATCTTGACCAAAAACTTGTTCTTCTTGCGCTCGAAATCCTTGCGGCTGAGGTTGACCAAGTAAATCACCGGCTTGGCTGTGAGCAACTGGTACTTGTTCAAGTACATGACGTCGTTCGTGTTCCACTGCTCCATGCCGTGACGAATCTCCTTGCCTTGTTCGAGCCATTCCACAACCTTGACGACGGTTTCCATCTCTTGCTTTTGCTCCTTGGCCGCCAAGGCGTTGGCGGCGCGGCTGAGATCCTTCTCCAAGCCCTCCTTATGCTTGGTCATAAACTCCAAATCCTTGGCGCGGAGTTCAGAGGTGATAATCTCGATATCATCCACCGGATCGACGCGATCCTCGACGTGAATCACGTCAGCGTCCTCAAAGCAACGCATCACGTGCATGATGCCATCCACCGCCTTGATGTGCGAAAGAAACGCGTTTCCGAGACCCGCCCCGGCGGATGCCCCCTTGACGAGACCTGCGATATCGACAACTTCCAAGTACGGCTGCACCACAGATTTGGGCTTGTGCATGTTCACCAACCAGTCGAATCTCTCATCCGGCACGTTGACGCGCGTGCTATTCGGCTCGATTGTACAAAACGGAAAGTTTTCCGCGGGAATAGAACAGTTGGTCAACGCGTTATACAGCGTCGATTTACCCACGTTTGGCATACCAACGATCCCAACCTGTGCGTTTTCATATCGATTCAATTCGATCGACGTCAGTCGGTTGGTCAACCACTCGGCGCTAATCTTTCATCACGCGGCGAGATCGCGCGCGCGAACCCATCCATCCGTCATCATCATCGCGCGCACGCACGCGCACACGCACCTTGAGGTTTGAGCTAAACCGTCCCAGGGACCACGGTCCGAGGACTTCCTCCTCGACGACTTTTTTAGGCGGCATCTCGTTCAATAAGCGCGACTCGGTTGACGCTGCCGCTGTTCCTGCTGCGGCGGCGTTGGGTCGTTTTCGTTTTGGTTTTTACTCCTCGATCGATCCGCGGACGGGAGGACGAACGACGACGGAACCGACGACGACGACGATGACCGAAAAACAAACGGAGCGCGAACGCGAGGAAAACAAACGCTCGCTCGACGGCGTTTTATGGCGACGGGCAGTCGCAGACCCCTGCCTGATGGGTGGCTTAAAAAGGTGGATCGAGTGCGAGTTAGTCTGTTTACTCATATGTACCGTATATATGTGGATCGTACGCGCGTCGCCAGAGCGAACGGCCGAGGCGCGTCAGTTTTATAGCGGCGGTGCGTTTACATTCATTCATTACAACATTGCGTACAAGCAGTACTGAGTACTATAATTGACTGACAATCGTGAAGTCGTCGTTGTTTGTTTGTTAGTCGTCGTCAGCGCCTACCGACGCGACGCGGGACTCGCAAAGTCTGGATCGAGCTCCCGACGAAAAGCGGCGCCGAGACGATCGAGCACGTCCGAGGCTTGCATAGAGCGGCCGAGATCGGTGTATGCGTCATTGGCAGCCTTTTTGACGATGAAGGAGGCGGAGACGATGGCGGCGATGCGAGCGTCTCGACGGACTTCGGCGTCGGCGCGCTCAGCCCAAGCGAGAAAGAGGGCGAGAACGCCGGCGAGGACGTCACCCTGACCGCCCGAACGCTTCGGTGCGCCGTCGCAGCGGATTTCTATGCACTCGTCGTCTATAAACAAGACGTCGGTGGAAGACTTGGCGAGTATCGCCACCGGGGCGTATCGCCGTAAATCGACACCTGCGCGACGCACGCCATCCTCAGACTCCAAATCGACATCCTTCACCGAGGCGTACCGCTCCGGATTCACCGCTCGAAGCATTCTAAATAGCTCCATCTTATTCGGCGTCGCGACGACGAACCCAGACCCGAAATTAAAACCGAAACCACCGCCTGGTGTTGAAGTTTCTGCTCGGCTACTCGTAAAGACGCGCAAACCGTCGGCGTCCACCACTGTCGGCGCGCCGACGCTCGACGCGCTCGCCAAATACTCCTCCCCGAACGACGCGCCCCCGTTCTCGGCGGCGGTAAAAAACGGCGATCGATCCCCGAGTCCGGGTCCGAAGACGATTCCATCCATCCTCGACGTCCACGCCCGCATATCCGTACCTCCTCGCGCTTTCGCCCGCTCGGCGTCAAACGCCGCGCTCGCCCCATCCTCCCAACTCGCGTGCGCCACGACATCCCCGCCGTACCCTTTAATCACCGGCGCGCACTTTTCCGACGTAAACACGTGCACGAGATCCGCCCCACACTGCGTCGCCGCCCGAGCCGCGAAATACGGCGCGCCAGAGTACGTCGACGACCCACCGACGATGCCAATCTTCCCACCGTGTGAGCCCTTGTACGCGCGCGCACCGGCGAGTTTGGGAACGTACGCGTCCCGGAACCGCATCGCGCGCTCGGCGACGTCCACCGCGGTGATTCCCGGCGGCATCGCGATCGCGGGCGTGCGATTCGAGAGAATTCGCAGGAGATGCGTCAGACTATGACGCGCGTCTGATTCGTTCCTTCATGTCGGCGGAAACGCCCTCGGAACCGCCGCGCCAAGTCGAGCGCGTGCACGAGCGCTGGCCCGGAAACGAAACCTTCCTCTGTCGCGGGCGAATCGTCGCCGGACCTCGCCCGCGCGCGGCGTTCGCCACGGCGACGTTGATTACCGTTCCAACTGGAATCTTTCTCGGTTTGGTCGCGCCCGTCGTCGTCGAAACGCAGGGGGTTTGGGTCTACGCCGTCGCGTCCGCGCTCGCCGGGAACAGCTTGATTTGGCTGTTCAAGACGTCGTTCACCGATCCGGGGATTTTACCCCGGTTGGAGCGGCGGTCGGTCGGGACGAGTTCAAACAGAGGGAAGACGCGCGACTGCGTGGTGGAGACTACGGGTAAGATTACGACGACGCGGTGGAACGACACGTGCGGGTACTTTCAACCCCCGCGCGCCCATCACTGCTCGGTGTGTAACGATTGCATAGAAAAGTTTGATCACTACTGCCCGTGGACGGGGACGACGATCGGGTTGAGGAACTACAGGGCGTTTTTGAGCTTTGTGTTCGGCACGGCGGCGTATTGCGTCTTCATAGCGACGGAGTGCGGATACGGCGTGTCGTACGAGACGAAGAAAACGGGATCGATCGGCGAAGGGTTTAAACGTAGCGGACCCGCGATCGGGGTGTTCATCGTCGCCGCGTTGGGGTTTCTTTTTGTAGGCGCGTTGAGCGGGTTTCACGCGTATTTGATTTCAACCAATCAGACGACGTACGAGAGCTTTAGAGACGCGCACGGATGGAGCGCCAACCCGTACAACACCGGGTCCATCGTGAAAAACTGCCTCGAAGTGTGGTTCGCGCGCGTACCTCGCGCCAAGGTGCGCTTCAACGCGACGACAGAGGAAGATGATTCCGCCGAACGATTCGAGCGCGCGCTCAGAGCGTCTGAACGCGCGACGCTCGACGCGTCTCGGCAACGACAGCAACAACAACGCGCGGAGTCCTCATCCATCGAGCTCGCCGAGGCCGTTTAGCCATTCATGCATCCATCGGAGCGCGCATTTATTTATAGCTTCAAGCGCGACCGACCGGCGGTCGCGTTTATTTTTCCTTTGTAAGTCGGGTGGGTAGTTGTCTCTCAGTAGTAGCCAGTGTGAGTGAAAGATCCACTCGTCAATCGATTGACGCATCTTCAGTCCTCGGCGCGCATGCCACCGCGACCGTCGTCGTCGTCGTCGCGCGCGCGTCGAGCGGCGCTCGCGAGACTGGTTGTTTTATTCGTTTGCGTCTCCCTCGCGTGGTTATCCGCGCCGTTGTTCGCGTCGCCGGCGTCGATCGCAAAGTCACATCATCATCATCATCATCATCATCGTGATGGAGCGAGAAGAAGATTTTCAGAATCTCTAGACTCGTCTGCGACGCCGGTGGTCGAACGACGAGCGGTGGAATCACCGCCGCCGCCGTCGCCGTCGCCGCCGTCGCCGTCGCCGTCGCCGTCGCCGCGGACTGCGGTTGCGGCGAAGAAACCGGAGCCGAACCCGCGAGTTGAGGATGACGCGCCGAAACTTTCTGGCTTTGTTCCGCGCGAACACTTTGAAGCGTCGGGGGACGTCGTCAAATGGGGCGAGAATTTCATCCTCGATACCGCCGAGGCGTGTCACGACGCGTGCGTCGAACACAAATCAAAAGGATGCACGACGTTCGTGTGGTGTGGGGATGAAAACGGGTGTTCGGGGCAAAAGAAGGGTTCGTGTTGGTTGAAGCGACAGCCGCGACCGAGGACAATGGCGGGCGCGAACGACGCGTCCAATCCGTGGACGAGCGGGTCGATATACGAGCAAGATAGCATCGATGGGGATGGTGATCCGTCGAAAAAGTTTCACGTGGTGTTGACGACGAATAAAGCGGTGTATCAAGGGTGGCAGGCGCGGGTGATGTATTATCATTTTAAAAAGCAAAAAGAAGCGCAGGGACCCGACGGGCCGATGGGCGGGTTTACGCGCGTCTTGCACGATGATTACGATGGGTTGGAGAAGGAGATTCCGACGTGTAAGGTGGATCGGTTGGAAGACGAGCTTGGGTTTGTGGTGTTGAGTCGGCCCTTTGCTTTTGTGCAGTTTTTTGAAAAGTGTCCAGAGATCAAAGAGGATTACATTCTCATGGCGGAGCCCGATCACGTGTACATCAAGCCGGTACCAAACCTGATGCGAGGCGACGTCCCGGCGGCGTTCCCGTTCTTTTACATGACGCCATGGGAAAAACCAGAAATTGTCGAGCGCTTCTTACCCGGAATCACGCGAGAGGAGATGAGGAAGATGGATCCGATAGGAAGCTCACCGGTTTTCATTCATAAACGCGACTTGAAGCGCTTGGCGCCAGAGTGGGCGTCCATGTCTGTCGCCCTACAAAAAGACCCCGAAGCCAAGGCTGCGTGGGGTTGGGTCATCGAGATGTACGGCTACACCCTCGCCGCGTGGAAACTCGGCATTCACCACGATTTGCGACCGCAGATGCAATCGCAACCGCCGTGGGATAAGAGCGTCGGCGATTTCATCTCCATTCACTTCACCTACGGCATGGATTACGACGCTCAAGGCGCCTTCACCCCGGGCAAACAAGGCGAGTGGCGCTTCGACAAACGCTCCTACTCCTCCGCGTACCCTCCAAAGGTGATCCCACCGCCACCGGAAGGCATGGATAACGAGCTCGTTCGCGTTCTCGTAGACGCCGTAAACGAAGCCGCGGCCGCCTTGCCGAATTGGGGCGAGTGGGGCGGTTCCACCCTCATTGCCGATTTTCATTAAATCTCAGCCGCGCGCGCTCACCGCCGTCGAGAGAGACAATTTAGTACATTCACACACATAGATGGATAGATAGACAGACGTGAAACCCCGTTCGTTTCAGCTGCTTGTATTGTTAGCGTCATTGTTTCGTCATCCTCGCGAGCGCGTCCACCGACGACGCGGAAACCAATGGAATGCATCAGAATAACGCGGCTTCTTCCTTCACACGTCGACGCACCACCGCGTAGCGATCGACAAACGAACGACCGCGCACGCATCGTTCCACCTCTGTGTACCCACGCGCTCGCTCGGGAAGAATCATGCCGTCGAGCGTCGCGGCGCAAAACACGAACGTCGTCGTCGCTAAGACGTCATCGTCATCTTTTGCGGCGCATCGAAGATCTGCCGTCAAAAGTCACGTCGTCCGTCGCGCACCGACGGTTCGCGCGTCCGCGGGTTCACCTTCTTCGTCGTCGGCGTCCGCGTTGGACACCTTGCTCGGGGCGAAAATCCTCGCCCCGGGAGGGAACGAAGCGGTGCAAGCGTCTGTGCAAAAGTACTACGGGGAGACGCTCACCAACTCGGACGACTTGAAAACCTCGGCGTGCTGCACGCCGGCGGAACAAATCCCAAAGTGCGTGCGCGAAGCGCTCAAAGATGTCCCCGATGAAGTCAAGGCAAAGTACTACGGGTGCGGGAGCCCGACGCCGACGGGGATCGAAGGGTTGAGAGTGTTGGATTTGGGCAGCGGAAGTGGACGGGATTGTTACGTAGCGGCGCGATTGGTGGGTGAAAAAGGCTCCGTTATCGGTGTGGACATGACGGATGGACAGTTGGAGGTGGCGAGGAAGTACGTGGATGAGTACTGCACGAAGGAGTTGGGGTACGCGACGCCAAACGTGCGGTTTGAGAAGGGTACGATTGAGGATTTGAAGGCGGCGGGTATCGAGGATGACTCTGTCGATATGATCATCAGCAACTGCGTCATCAATCTCAGCCCGGATAAACCCGCGGTGTTGCGCGAGGCCTACCGCGTGCTCGCTAACGGTGGGGAGTTTTACTTTTCCGACGTGTACTGCGATCGAAGACTCCCGGAGGATTTGCGTTCGCACGAAATTCTTCTTGGCGAGTGCCTCGGCGGCGCCATGTACGTCGAAGACTTTAAGCGTCTCTGCCAAGCCACCGGTTTTACCGACCCGCGCGTGCTCGCGGGCCACGAAATCGAAGTCCGCGACCCGGAACTCAAAGAACTCCTCGGCGAAGCCAAGTTTTACTCCATCACCTACCGTCTCTTCAAGCTTCCGCCGGGCGTCCTCGAGACCCTCTGTGAAGACTACGGTCAATACGCCGTCTACAACGGCGGAATTCCCGACGCCACGCACGCCTACGACCTCGACGACCACCACCGTTTCGTGAAAAACAAACCCATGCTCGTCTGCGGCAACACTGGTTCGATGGTTGGCGAGACTTGGCTGGGGAAATACTTCACGCTCGTCGGCGATAGGAGTACGCACTACGGTCTCTTCGATTGCGGTCCTTCGCCGGTAGCCGCGTCATCGTCGTCGTCGTGCGCCCCATCCGGCGGTGCGTGCTGCTAAACCCAAAGGGCGACGAATGCGATTGAAAGAAACAAACACGATTGAAACACACACACACACACACACTTGTAATCTGCATCCATTCAAAACACATTAAACATGTTACGACTGACGCGTCGGCGCTTTATCCACTGTTACAATGAATTCTGATTCGCCACACACTCGCGTCGCGTCGTCGACCGACCCCCGATGTCGACGTCCGCGTCGTCGTCGCGGGTCCATCCGACGACGACGACGTCGTCGTGTACCCGTCGCTCGGCGCGGGTACACCGGCCTTCGGGCGTCAAACATCCTCATCGACGTCACGTCTTAGCCGCCGCCACGTCTCCCGATGACGATCAACGGCGCGCGACGGACGCATCGACGCCATCAAGTCTCGACGACGTCGATGCGTCGACGCGAACGGCACTAGCGCGGGCGTTGTCGAGCGTGAACGCCGTTCGGAGCGGCGCGCGGGAGGCGTTCGATGCGTTGGATCAGCGAGCGGTGTCGTTGGCGTTGAAGGCGTTGGTGGACGGTGGCGTTCGACCGACGACGACGGATGTACAGGATGAAGATGATGTCGTAGGTGATGCGTTTGATAGAGATAGATCGTCGTCGTCGTCGTCGTCGTCGTCGTCGAGTGGGAGTACCGTCGTCGGACGGGTATCACCGAGCGGGGTGAAACGCGCGTGCGCGTTGATTCGCGAGGTCGAAGCGGCGTCGTTGGAACGCGGGTGTGCCACAGCAGTCACCCCGGCGGCGATGGAATACGTCGCTCGGGCCGGGAGTTCAATTCGAGGTGATGCGACGGTGACGTTGGCGGTGACGCGGGCGTTTTATACGGTGGCGAAAAAGGGAAGAGGGGCGACGAGCGAGGCGCACGCGACGCTGCGGACGTATACGGACGTCATCGCTTCATTGAGTCGGTGTGCGGTGGAAGCGAGGGAGAGCGGTGCGGTGCGACGAACGCCGAGTGCGGTGGAGATATGGTTAATGTTGAGAGCGACGCCGTTGAGGTTGGACGGAGCGGCGTACGCGGCGGGGGTGGGTGCGTACGTGAGCGAGGGGCGTACGGGCGAGGCGGAGCGGTTACTGAGAGACATGACGGAGGATGGCGTTCGAGCCGGACCGAGATTGTTCAACGCCCTCATCGCCGGGTACGGACGCGAAAAAAATCTGAGAGGAATCGAGACGAGCGCGATGGCGATGCGAACGCTCGGGGTGGTACCGAACCAGGCGACGTGGGGCGCCAAGGTGTATGCGTACGTCAATTGCGGACGTCTCGATTTGGCGTTGGATGCCCTCGAGCAAGGGATTCGATTTTCGCCGATACCCGAACGTCGCCCCGGAGTTCGGGCGTACACAGCGCTCGTGCAAGGTCTCTCGCGCGCTGGGAGGGTTTCAGAAGCGGACGAGGTGATTCGGAGAATGGCGCGGGATGGGGTGAAACCGAATGCGTACACGTATTCGACGCTCATCGATGGCTTGGTGCGAAGCGCACAGTTGGGATTGGCTGAGACCGCGCTCGCGGAGATGCGTCGGGCGAAAATTAAACCCACAGTCGTGACGTATAACTCTCTCCTTAAAGGTCTTGTTCGAAGCATGAGCGACGAAGAACGTCAACAAGAGGATGTGCTTCATCGGGCGAAAGGGATTTTCGCTGACATGCGCGCCGAAGGATTAACGCCCGACTTGGTTTCGTACAACACGCTGGTGGACGCGTGCATCGACGCACACGCGCCGAATGAGGCGTGGAGCGTCTTGCGAGAGATTTCAGAGTCGGGATTGAAACCCGATGTGGTGACGTACACGACTTTACTCAAGTACTTTGCCCAAGTCGGCGACGATTCAGCGACGCGGTGGGTCGTAAAGGAGATGGATGCCGATCCAAACGTCGTGCAAGACGTCGGCGTGTACAATTGCCTTATTAGCGCGTACGCCAAGCGTGGCGATATGCCGCGTGCGCTCGAAATCTTGGAAACGATGCAGGAGAAACGGATAAAGCCAATCGTGTCGACGTACGGCGCTTTGGTTGAGGGCTACATTCGGCTGGGCGACGTGAGAGAGGCGCTCAATCTGTACAACAAGTGCGTCAACTCGAGCCAAATCGCGCCCGACGCGCGCATGCGAAAGTCCATCGTCTACGGCTGTGGTTTACACGGCATGTCTGACGTCGCCGAATGTTTGATTGCTGATTTACAAGCCACCGGGCCTGAAGGCGCAAAGGAGGCGAAGCGTCTCTCCTTTGTGCTCAAGGCGGCGACTGAGGACGGAGCGAGCGGCGGCATCCGCCGCCGTCGCGGTGGGAAACGAAAGCAGGCTTCGTCGTCGAAACCCGACAGGCTGGCGCAAATCGAGTCTGAGGCGCGTCGTCCTTCAGCGGGTGACAGCGAAGACGACGGCGTTCCATCCGCGTTACCGGCGGCGTCCAATCGCGGATTGGAAATGTGGAAATTCTGGCTCGGACTCCCGAACAATTACTACGAAGCGCGCGCGGACGACGTGAACGATTCTTCAGACGCCTCGCCTCTCGGTGACGCGCCTGCGCGATACGGCGACAGTTGACTTTTATTTCGCAACGTACGTATACATATTACTGACAGCGCGACAATACACCTAGATTTTTAATTTAGCTCACACCCTTAGCGTCGGCAGCGATGCAACAATCACCCCATCCCCGTTTCTTCCCCGAGCCCGTACGCAATCATGCACGCGCACACGTTTGACATTAAATGCGCCGCGAACAAGTGCGTCCAAACCGTCCGAACGCACGTCCACCGCATTCGACTCGTCGACACCTTCATCTCCCTAAACCTCTTCAACTCCCGGAGATATGTAACCTCGTTCGCCGTGAACACGACTCCCACGACTCCCATCCCAATCCACCACGTCATCGCGAACATCCCATCCACCACCGTCCCCGCGCACCACGATCCGTACGCCACCGAAGTCGCCACGACGCCCAGGTCGAAGAACCGAAACGTGGACTTCCACTTCGGCGAGCTCCAGTGCGCGATCGAGCTCGCGACGAGCGTGACGGATAACACCGCGAGACAGAAACCTTGCGCTTCTCGCACGTGTCGCCGGAGCGTCCGCGTCAGCGCGATCGCCGCGGGCACGAGCGGTAAAACGGACGTGACGACGAGCGGGCGACAGAGCGCTGGTGGGATGATGAACTCATCCAATTGTTCCGTCAGCGTGCGTTCGTCGCGTTCGTCGCGACGCGACGCGCACGGCGCATCCGTCGTGGGTTTGCGCGCGGTGCGTCCGATTTCGACGTCGCGGTGGGTTCGCGCGTCGTCGGGATTGGAGACGGAGGGCATCTTTCGTTTGGATGGACGATCGCTCCATTCGCCTCAGAGTGAAGACTTTTGTCGCGACGGAAACGGGCTGGCGAGCTGACTGAGAGATTGCTACCATTACATTACGAGCGTCCTCGCTCGTGACCCGGGGTGAATAACCGGGCGAGAACGATGAGACACGATTCGTCGACGTGCACGCCGCGCGCGAGACGAAGATCGTGCGGGGATTTGTGGGATATTCGACAGAGCGGATCGACGACGACGTCTGGACGGAGCGAAGACGTTTGGGCGGATGAAGAGGCGCCGAAAACGATGAGAACAGAGTCTGGGTCGGTGTTGAGGATAGATTTCGCGCGCTCGAGGGCGGCGATGGTTTCTGCGGATGGTTCGGTGGGGGCGGTGAAGAGGGAATCGACGAGGATGACGCATGAAAAGTCGTCTCGCGGGAGTTTGGCGCCCGGAGCGAGCGTCTGGGCGTCGTAGCCGTAGTAATCACCGGTAACTTCCCGCGGTTCTCGCGGAGAGACGATCGTCCACGTTCGACTCACCGTCGTCGCCGTCGCCGTCTTCTTGGTGTCTTCGTCATCACCGCCGTCGTCAGCTCTGACGAAGACGCGCGCGCCGACGGGCGGTTTTCGCTTGACTCCCGCCTCGACCCGACACCCATCCCCCAAATTCACCGTCACCGTCACCGCCGCCGCCGCCGCCACCGCGGACGCACCACCACCATCAACACCCTCACCCTTCACCACCCGTTTCTTCGACGATCCCCCATCCTCGACGACCACCCCTTCCCTATACCGCGACGACTTCGACGTCGATTCGCCCGCCGTAAACGTCGACGCCCTCCTCGCCCCCCCGATCCATCCCATCATCGTCATCCTCCGCCTTTTACGTTTCCCCTCGACGTCGCCCTCGTCATCGTCGTCATCGCTCGTACCTCTCAGCGCTCCCGCGATGGATCTCGGGATCACCAACGCGTCCAACGTCGCCCCGATTTCAGACGCGCTCGCGCCCCGGTGGCGTCTGTCGCACAGAGCAGCCGCTGGACGATTCATCTCCTTCGATACTGACGAGTCATAAACCAAGACTTTTGAGAGACTAAAACTCGCGGATGCCCGAGCGATTTGGGCGACCCTCTCGCACGCCGTTCTCGCGCACTCGACGCG
>Ga0181573_10002441_pt1 | contig 17197 bp, 13 predicted proteins | sample 101ome_25_FD_148643 | JGI IMG/M metagenome (GOLD analysis project Ga0181573, IMG submission 148643) | Coastal salt marsh microbial communities from the Groves Creek Marsh, Skidaway Island, Georgia - 101409BT metaG (spades assembly) | ecosystem: Environmental > Aquatic > Marine > Intertidal zone... | reverse complement strand
TGCAGGTGCGGGAGATCCTTTTCCACGACGTGTCGCTCTCCAGGCGGAGATTCGGACAGCTGGACTGCGAGATTTAGACCCATAATCCTGGGAAAAAACAGGCGCACAGGCAAACAGTCAGCACGGGTGAGAGCCGGTGGAGGCGGCAGCGGAGATCCTGCTCTGCGGGCTTTATCTCAAGTTTACCCTACGACCTGAAGCGGGCGGAGCGGACCCGGCCGAGGGACAGTTCGCCGGTCGCGGATCCTCAGGTCTCGAAACCGGACGCCCTCTCGTGCGCGAGTCACGTCGCCGCGAATAGCCGCTCGATCGCTCCGGCCAGTGCCGCGCGGTTCCGCAGAGGACGTCCACGCCGTCAGGGTTATTGAATCATGATGATGACGGCCCAATCCATCACGATGAACACCGGCGCCCGGTTGGCGGGCAGGGCCGGGGCCTCCGCCGCCAAGCCCGCGGGTCGCGTCGCCGTGCGCGTTACCGCCGGCGTCGCGGGTAAGGGCTTCGTCTGGAACAACGAGCCCAGGCGAGCCGGCGTCGTGGCGCACGGGAAGAAGGAGGATGCGGCGAAGCGAGCGCTGCAGGGCGCGTTCGGAGGCGCGAGCTACGATCCGCTCGCGGAGAATGACGGACCGGGCGGGTTCGGCGGCGGCGGCAGGTTCGGCGGTTTCTGGAAGAAGCTCTCGGGAGGCGGCGGCGGCGACGGCTGGTGGCCGGCGTTCAAGCGCCTGGGGCCCCTCGGCATGTTCGGCGTTGTGTTTGCCATCTACTGGCTCTTCAAGCCCGTCACTGCCGTCTTGGTGAACCTGGTGTTCTACGTGTTCAAGATTCCCACGGGCAGGGAACCCGAATACCAGGCGATGATGGCGGCCAAGGAGGCGGCCAAGAAGAAGCTCGAACGCGCGGACGCCGACATCATCGCCCGCTACGGCGCCGACGACGACGACTTCGACGATGAGGACGACGACGAGGACGACGAGGACGAGTAATGACCTCGGTGAAATTACAACCCACGCGATACCTCATCCTATCCATACCCCACCCGACACGCCAACGTTCGCTCGTGCTCGCGATCGGACAGCAGGTGGAGCACCCGAACGCGCGTGAACCCCTTCGCCCTGAACGCCCCCGCCGCGCGCTCGTTCGCGCGCCTGTGACGCGACCTGCGTCCTAGTCTAATCTGACCAATCGCAAAACAAGCCCCGGTGGCGAGAAACGACGAGTTCGTGTCGGACCCGACCCCGGCACGGAGCGCCTCCGCGACGTCCTCGAGATCCCTCTCTACGCGAAACACGCACACGTCCGCGCGTCGCGAGGGCTGGCCGGCGAGACCGAGGAACGCGCCGTGCCCGTCGTCGTCGTCGCCGCCGCTCGACCTCCCTTCGTCGAGGACGGTCTCGGCGATCCAACCCCCGTCGGCGCCCTTCCTCGGTCTCGCCACGTCCACGGCGCTCGCGCGCGCCGCGCCGCGCGCCCACCGCACGAGCGCCTCCTCGACCGCCGCGTTGGAGTCGGTGACGATCAGGACGCGAGGTCCGCGTTCGTTCGACGACCCGGGGGGAACGAGGACGTCCGAAAGTCTCGCGCGACACTCGCCGAGCCACGCGGCGAGCGAGCGCTCGGCTTTGGTGGCGCCCGCGGGGTTCGTAACGCCCGTAACGCCCCGCTGCCGCCACCCGCGCGGGTCCCAGTCCCGGCGATCCATGATCGACCACAGGAACGCGTCGCATCGGGCTCCCCCGTCCCCGTCTCCCCCCTCGTCGTCGTCGTCCCCGTCACCCCATTCCGCCCATACGCTGACGACGTGGGTGAACTCGACCGGGTGAAGCCTCACGGCGTCGGAGGATTGGAGCGCGGCGACCAACGATGCCTCGAGATCCCTGGGAAACGCGGTTAACCTCACCGCCACGCGTCCGTCGTCGTCGTCGTCGCCGCCGCCCCCGCTCCTACTCAGCTCGCGCGCCGCGGACTCCACCTCCGCCACCAGCCGGACCGCCGACTCCGCTCGCCTGTCAAACGGGCAGAGCATCCCGAGCGATTGGGCGAGGAAAGCCGGCGGGATAGCGGGAGGCGCGAGGTGGAGGCCGCGGATAATCCGCGCGGGATCGCCGACGATCACGACCGCCGGCGTCGCGTCGCGTACGGGCGGAATGGGCGAGACGATCACGACCCGTTCCGAGCCGTCGCGCCGCCGCTTCGCTCCCCCGCCCCGCCCGTCGCGCCCCCCCGCGGCGGCGTTCGTCGCCGTGAAGACGTACTCAAACTCGGACGTTCCCCCCCCGTCGTCGTCCCGGAGCGATCGTCCGCGCTGTTCCAGGACAAACTCCGCGAGTCTGTGCGCCAGGGACCCGTGGGGCCCCGAACCCGTCGAGTTAGCCTTGACGACGACGCCCCGCGCGGGTAGCCGGTTCCGTCGCGAAGGTTCCGCCCCACCGTCCGTCTCGCCGCTCGTCCCCCCATCCCGGCTCTCGTCCCGTCTCCCTCCCGCGACGACGACGAGGTTGTCCGGGCTCACCGACGCGTCCACGTACTGGCACACGCGCGCGTCCCCGAATCCCGGCGCGGCCCTGAGCGCCTCCGCGCGACCTTGCTCGATGGCCCGCCTCGCCGCCCTCCCGAGCCGCCGCAGTCGCGACGCGCCGCCGTCGACGTTGGCGACGTCGCCCAGCGCCCCGCCGTGGTACCGCATCAGCGTCTCGTCCGACGCCCCGATCCGTTCCTTCGCGAACGCCAGGAGCGCGAGCAGCGTGGCGAAACCACCGGGGCCGAGCCCCCGGCCCCCCGGCGAGCGCTCCCGCCACCGCCGCTCCAGCCAATCCCGTCCCGCGTACTCGTCGTATTTTATCTGGGGATGGCAGCACGGAGCCAGCGCCACGCCGACGACGCGAGGGTACCCCACGGTCGGGTCACCCGGCAATACGGCCGCGTCCGGGCGCGCGCCCTCGATCGCGAGTCGCACGGCCGCGTCCGTCGCGCCCGCGCAGAGGTGTTTGGCGATGAGCGTCGTCGCGCCCGATGAGACTTTGGCGAGGTTGGCGCGTTCCGCCAGCGACGCGAACGAGCATCCCGTCAGATCCGCGACGAAGCCGACGCGCGTGTCCGGCGACGCGCGTGTCCGACGACGACGCGATATCCTCGACCACCGCCGATGACGGATCCTCGATTTCCTTCCCGTCGTCGTCGTCGTCGTCGTCGTCGTCGTCGTCGTCGTCGTCGCTCGTCGCGTCGGGGAGCGTCGGGCGGTGGCGCTCGCGATGCTCGTCCCAATCGTCGTCGTCGTCGACTCGCGCTTCTTTGGGGACCCTGCGGTCCACGGCGATGAGCGGGGCGCCCGTGATGCTCGAGACGACGCGGCCGAGCACCGCTCGCCCGGCGCCGAGCTCCAAGACCGCCCGACGGCCCCGCCCCGCCCCGCCCCGCGCCTCGCTTCCGTCGGCTATTCGAGGATCCGACATCGGCGGTGGTTCGGCCGCCGCGACCATCGGAGCGATGAGTTCGGCCAAGGACTCGAGCTGGGGCTGGTGCAGGTGTCGCTTCCCCGCGGAGTACCACGTGGTCATCATCGCCGGTCGGTCCGCGCTCTTATCGCTCGCCACGACCGCCTCGAACGCGCGTGCCGCCCTCATGTCGGTGCCGACCGTCGGCGCCACCGCCGCTCCTCGGCCGACGCCCCGGGCGTTGGCGCGGAGCGCGGGGTGCGCGGCGAACTCGACGCGGGGCAGGGTCCGCGCGATCGCCTCGAGGGTCCGACAGAACGCCTCGGCATCCGCGACCGGCCCGTCGGTCATTTCATCCGAGCTTCCGTCCCTCGTCTCCCTTCCGCACGGGCACCTCGTCCGAGATGTGTTCTTCGCGAGGGAGAAACTTCTGCGGCAAGTCCCTGAATCGAAATCAGACTGTCAGACTGTTCGCTGTTGAAAACCGGATGAAAACCGGGAAATCAGGGATCTTAACCCCAAACAACAACCTCAAACACACGTGTTTCCAGTCCCAAAACCACCATCGGCGAGGAACGGCAGTGGCCGGCAGTGGCCCGTGATTTGGTCTCCGCGTTTCTGATTGGCTGGAGTGGCTACCCTGGCCTCGTCACCATCACCATTGACGGATCGGTGCAGACTCAGCGCGCGACTTCCGCACCGTCGCACGCGTCGTCGTCTATCCTCGGTTATCCGATGGCCACGTCGACCGGCATGCTGCGCTGCGCCGCGGTCGCCGGCGCGTCAGTCTCCGGCACCCGCGCGTCCGGACGCGGCGGGACATCCTTCCGTGCCTCCGTCGCCCAAACCCGGGTCGCCGGCAGCGCGTCGCTGAGGCGGACGCACGCGCGGTCGGGCGCGGTCATCACGCGCGCCTCCATCGAGCAGGCCATCTCCGACCTCGCCACCGGTGTCGGCCTCCCGTGCACGGTGCGTCGTCAATACACCAAACGCCGGCCGTTGACCCGGGGATCCCCAGCCTGCCCGCGGATCAACAACGAGAAATCTCCCAACGACACCCAGCGTGATGATGACTAACCCCACCCCCCGATCCATCCCCCGATCAGGTCCAAAACTGCGGTGACATGATCTACCGCTCCACCCTCGACCCCGCGCTTCGCATGGAGGAGAAGGAGATCATCACCGGAACCGGCGCGTTCATCTTAGCCACCCTAGCCTTCTACCTTACCATCACCCCCGGCGTCCTGGGCGGCTTTGTGGACTACTACATCCTCCGCCCGCTGCTCGGGCAGAAGAGGTACACCATCGACGATTTCGTCGTCGGCGACAAGCTGGGCGAGGGCGGCTTCGGCGTGGTGTACAGGGCCACCGGCGTGGCGGACGGCGAGAAGTACGTGCTGAAGCAGTGCAAGGACTACGGCGAGGCTGAGATCTGGACCAACTCGCGGCTGCAGAGGGCGTGCCCCAACGCCATCGCGTCCTACTGCGGCGCGTTCTACGGACCCAAGAACTTCAAGGGGAAGAACCCCATCAAGGACGGGAGCATATGGAAGAGGGCGCTCAACTCCAGGGCCGGGCAGGAGGAGGAGGAGGACCCGCTCTGGATCGTGTGGAAGTTTGAGGGAAGCGACACGCTCTTCAAGCTCATGAACGACAAGGATTTCCCTTACAACATCGAGCCTTACCTCTTCAAGTCTGGCGTGGCGATCGATGGGGAGCCCAAGGGCACCAAGCGCAAGGCCAAGATCATATCCACGATCTTCGGGCAGATTCTGGAGAACCTGAGCGCGGCGCACGCCACCGGGATCATCCTCCGCGACGTCAAGCCCGAGAACATCATCTTCGACCCGATCAAGGGTAAGTTTAAGCTCATCGACCTGGGCGCGGCGGCAGATCTCCGCTTCGGGTTCAACTACCAGCCCAAGGAGTTCATCCTGGATCCGCGGTTCAGCGGCCCGGAGGAGTACATCATGTCCACGCAGACCCCGGAGCCGCCCCCCACGCCGGTGGCGCTCGCCCTCTCCCCGGCGCTCTGGCAGCTCAACCTCCCGGATAGGTTCGACTCGTACTCCGCGGGCGTGACGCTGCTGCAGATGTGCCTGCCCACGCTCCGCAGCGACAACAACCTCATCGCCTTCAGGAAAAAGCTCGAGGAGAACGGCGAGAGCCTCAGTCAGTGGCGTCAGGAGCTCCCACCGCGGTGGTTCAGCGGCGCGGACGGCGAGGGCTTTGACGTCTTGGACCTGGACGACCGGGCCGGCTGGGAGCTGTGCAAGTCGCTCATGTTCAAGACGCGCGAGAAGCGCTCGTCCGCGACGGGTGCGCGGTTCTCGCGGTTCGTCCAGGGCAGGAACCCGGTGGTGGGCATCCTCGACAGCCTCGTCGGCTCCACGCCGGAGGAGAGCGACCAGGAGGACGGCGGACTGCTCGCGTGGCTGGTGTTCCGCGTGGCGAGGTCCGGGACGAACAGGGAGGGCGGCTTCACCGAGGCGCAGCTCTCGAACTTCCGCGAGGAGGGCACCGTGGAGAAGGAGGAGGACGCGTCGAGGTACCTCGGGATGGTCGCCACGGAGACCTTGGCCAAGTACGGGGTGAACAAGATGGATAGGAAAATGGACGACGAGCCGGCTGGCGCATCCGCGGATGAGGACGACGAGGCGGAGGCGCCGACGGCGAGCGCAAAGCCGCAGTTCAAGAACCCGTTCGCCGGGTTCCAGATGCCGAAGATGGGCGGCGACGACTGATGCGTGCGTGCGTAGGGGTTTCGTGAGTGTAATGTCGTGATTTCTCTGGGACTGAGCCGCGCTGTGTTCGCATCACAACCCCGCTAGTAGCGCGCGTAGGGAGAATGGTCCCTCGCAGACATACACTCACGAAGGAAGGTATCACATACCGGAGTTCATCAGGTAGTCGGCGAGGTTGCCGACGCAAGTGTTGCAGTTGTTACCCTGGATGTTCTCGCCATGCGTGCCGATCACCACGCACGTGTTCGCCTTCCACGCAAAGATCCCGTTGCTATCCTGCGATTCGAGGGAGGGACGGTGGGTGGTTCGTGAGTCGAGGGATCTCGGGTGCGCCGAGGAAAAAACTGACAACGCACCTTCTTGCCCGCCACGAAGCGATCGTCCGAGCGGATGAACATGTGCTTCTCGCCGCAGAGGTAGATGCCGCCCGCCTGAAGCCCGGAGGGATCCTCAAAACCAGCGACGATCTTCTGCACCTCCTCGGGGGACACCTGCGTAGGACGGGGTAAGGGAGAGCGGGGAGGTGGGATCTCGGCTCACGCGGCTCAACGACTAAAAATAAGGACGGGACGGGACGGGACAGGACGCGCGGGGACGCACGTTGAACCCGGCGGAGGCGGCCCAGATGGCGCCGTCGACGCCGCAGATTGCTCCCTGGACCACGTGGCCGGTCCCGATAAGGTGGTCGTCGACGTAAGACTGCCAGCTCATGGTGATCTCTCTCTCTCTCCACTGCGCAGGATCGGAGTGTGCCCAGGCTCGCTCCGGGCGCGCATGACGTCTCAGTCGTGTTTGGCTCGTTCGCTTTTTGGCGGTGGACCGGGCGCCCCCCCCGGCACAATACACAGCGCCCGCTCGTCTGGATCCGACGAGGCACGATGGGCAAGAGCACCAAGCCCGCCGCGGCGCCGCCGGACACCATCTCGCTGCACCGCAAGCTCGACCCCATCTACGAGTGCGTCGACACCGGGCAGAACAAGGCGGCGCTGAAGCTCATCGGCGATCTGCTCAAGAAGTACCCGACGCTGCAGATCGCGCGGGTGCTCAAGGGGATCACGCTGAGCCGCATGGGCATGGAGGACCAGGGGATGGAGCTGTGCGAGGAGGTCCGTGCCGAAGGTCCCGCCGACGACACAGTCCTCAACACCCTCGCGCTCTTCTACAAGAACGTCGGTGCCGCCCAGCAGCAGGTTGAGATGTTCGAGCAGGCGTCCGAGAGGGACCCCCGCAACGCCGAGCACCTCACCCTCCTGTTCCAGGCCTACGCGAGGGCTTACGACTTCGTCAAGCAGCAGCAGTGCGCTATGAAGCTATACAGGCTCACGAACAACCCCAAACACGTCATGTGGGCCATCTGCGCCATGCTCATGCAGGCTGACGCCAACCCCACCGCGCTGGCGCTCGCCGCCGGGATGTGCTCCAAGCTGGAGGCGAAAGGGTCCATCGCCGACAGGGAGAGCCTCCTGGTGTACGCCAGGGTGCTGCGAGAGAGCGGCCAAGGGGAGAAGGCTCTGGAGCTGCTCGAGGGTGACCTGGGCGAGAGGCTGCTGCCGATGGCGGCTGAGCGCGCCGTCCTCTGCGCGACGCAGGCGGCGGCGCTCGGGAAGTCGGATGCCGCGGGCAAACACTGGCGCGCGTTACTGACCCACGCCCCCGACGATTGGGCCGCGATGTCCCGGGTGCTGGACATCGCGATGCCCACGACGAGGGCGGCGGCGGCGCACAAGCCGCAGGTGCCCGCGGGGGGTACCAGGATGGCGGCTCATTCGCACTCCGTCGGCGGCGCGGGCTTCGCGAAGGTTTCTTCCGAAGGTTTCCGGAGCGATGACGAAACCGTCGCCGAACTACTCGGTCGAGTGTCCGTGAAGGACGGGCCGGACAGAGCCGAGGCGATCGAGCGGGGGCGGACGGTGTCGGCCGAAGTTCGCGCGGCGGCGGACGCGCTCGGGGGCGCGCTCGAGGTTGGCCGCGGGGCGTACCTTCTCGACGCGGAATTCGCGTGGCGAGCGGCGCAACTCGGGGATCCCGAATCGAAGGTTGGGGACGCGATGATGACCTACTGGAGGGACTTCGGGCATTGGACGAGCTGCGCGAGGGATCTGCGGCCGTACTGCGACGCGATTCGCCGGACGAACGCGCGCGCGGCGCGGGAGTTTAGCGACCGATTCGTCGACGCCGCGTCGGCGATGCCCGAGCCGGAACGAGTCGTCGGCGGCGACGGGGCGAAGGAAGCGCGGCGCCATTTGCGCCGAGTCATCGCCGCGCACGCGATCGCCTCGCAGCTCGGGCGGTGCGGCGGCTCGTGGCGCGTCACCCCGGGCGACCGCGACGCGCCGTTCGGTCTCGCGCGTCCGAGTCTCGGGCGCGGCGAGGGCCGCGGACGCGCGGCGGCGGCGATGGAGTTGTATCGGAGAAGTAAAAGTACCTTTGCCGGGCCGGATCCGCGCGAGCCGACCCCGGCGGACACGGCGGCGCTCCTCGCGATGCAGGCGCTGTGCGCGGAGGCGACGGGCCACGCCGCGGTCGCGGCGAGGGGAGGGGGCGGTGAAGGCGTGGACGGTTCTCTGAGGGAGGCGGCGATGTCGCTTCTCGCGGCGGCGGCTGTAGCGGAGGAGGGCGTCGCGGCGAGCCCCAACCACGCGGAGCTTCGCCTCGGTCTGACCTCGGTGTACGCCCTCCTCGGGGCGGCGACCGCGGCGCGGGACGCGTTCGCGCCCCTGGACGTCAAGAACATCCAGATGGACTCCATGATCCACCACGTGCTCCCCATCGCGGAGGGCGGCGCGACGCCGCAGGTGACCTTCCGAGTCACGCGGTTCGCCGATAACCTGCGCGACGAAGCCCGGCGCGACGTTCCCGACGGATGCGTCAAGGCGTACGAGAACGGGATCTACACCAAGGCGTTGGAGTTCGTGGACTTCCACGAGCGCCTGCGCGCGTCGCACTCGCTGGCGGCGGCGACGGTGGCGAGGGTCAGGGCGACGCTGCGGGAAACGTCGTGCGGCGGCGGCGTGACCGTTCGCGAGACCCGCGAAGGAAAGGGGCAACCGGTATACGCGGGCGTGCCCGGTCCGGTGATGGGCGCGTTGGACGCCGCGGCGAAGGCGTGCCAGGGACTGCTGACCCACACGTCAGGGATGGCGAACGCGAGGTACAACGAGGACCTCGGCACGAACCCGGTTTGGCACCCGCCGCACCACGGCGCGTCCGCGCTCGCCGTCCCCGACTGGTGGACGGTTACATCGCGCGCCGACCTACCCCCTGGGTGCGCCGTCGCCGTCGCCGGGGCGCACGACGCGGGCGCGGGCGGGGCGGGCGCGTCCGTCGCGCACCGCGCGGGTTGGCGCGCGGCGATCCGCAGGCGGTGCGCGGAGGTCCACGCGCTCCACCGCGCGGCGGCGATGACGTCTCCCGACGCCGCGTCTCCGTCGCCGGGGCTCAACGTCCTCGCCGCGATGCGGGCGATCGAGACGACGCGCGAACCGAGCGACTCCGCGGCGGCGGCGCTCGCGCCGGTGACGACCGACGCTGATGTGGTCAGCGACGCCATGCTCGCGGCCCTCGCCGCGCTCCTCCGGGTTTGCTCGGCGGGGGAGGAGGACGACGTCAAGGACAACGGCGAGGACGTCGTCGACGCGGCTGCCTCGCTCGACGCGTTCGCCGCCGCGTTCGCGTCGCTGTGCGTTGGCGCGGCGGCGGGCCTCCGGGCCGGGGTTGACGCGAGCGGTGTCGAATACTCCGCCGCGGTGGCTCGAGCGGCGAACGGCGCCGTCCCTTTCGCGTTTTACGCCGTCGCGGATGCCGGCGTGGGCGCGACGGCGGCGCTTCAGTCGTGGTCGGCGGCGGTTGAGCCGGGTGAGGGTCAAAACCGGGGTGGGCGGGCCGCGCGCCGGGACCCCGCGCTCGTCGCCGCGGTCCGGTCCGCGGCGGGCGCGGCGGCGGACGCCATCGCGGGGGTGGTGGACGCGGCGGTGCACGCGTGCGCGGGGTCGTCGGAGGTTGACGACGCGAGGCGCGTGTTCGGCGCCATGGACGAGTGGTGCGGGCCGGCGTCGTCGTCGTCGTCGTCGGGGGGCGCGGTCGGCGGCGGTAGGTTGCTCGACTCGGGATACGCGGCCGAGGCGGCGAAGAAGGTGGTGGCGTCGCACAGGTCGACGCTGGGCGCGGTGAGGGATCACGGCGAGAGGCTGGTGGCGCAGCTTCGGGTCGTGGCGAACCGGGGCGAGAGGTGAAACGTTTCGCGGCTGCTAAAACTCTTACTTACTCGGCGCTATATCTCTCGCTCGGGGACTACCGCCCGGGTTTGTCCTCGGGGTCGACGCCGCTCGCGGCGAAACCCCTCCCGGCGTTGGGGTTCGCTTTGCTTCCCCCCGCGCTCCCGTCCCCGTCGCCACCTCCTCCCTCCTCGTCGCCACCCGCGGCACCATCCTCTGGTGATTCCACCCCAAACTCCTGCTCCAATCGCTCCTTCGCGCGGTGAATCTTGGACTGAAGGTAGAAGCTGGCCTTCTCGTTCGCCTCGAACATCTTCTGGTACCGCGCCATGGCCTCTTCCAGCGTCGCGCCCGCGTCGATGCCGAGGATCATGCGCGCCTCCTCGATGCTCATGGTCTTCTTCGCGAACATGGACGCGGCGGTGCCCTTGGCGGCCTCCTGCGCGACCCCCGAGCGCTGCGCGTTGACCAGAGCCTTCTGGTAGGCCTGCGACGCCGCCTTGACCAGCATACTGCCGCCCGCGATGATGAGGTTGGCGAGAAGCCTCGACATCCTGCCCTGTCCCTCGCTGTGCCTCGCTCTGTGTCGAAGACCTAAAATATTTTCACGGTGACCTGTGCCTGGCTGGACTGCTGGAGCGCGACATAATTCAGAAGCCCCCGCAGACCGCCCCGCCCCCGGCCGCGGACGGTGAGGGCACTTTAACGAGGGGGTTCACTCGGTGGCGGACGTAGAGGACGACGCGAATGGCTCAGGGCGGCGATACGCTGCCCTCTCTGATGGATGTGGCCCGGCGCGAAGCGCACAGCGAGCTGGCGATGTCTCCCGCGCTTCTCGCCTTCAACCGGTACCAGGAGCAGCAGAGGGAGGAGCTGAAGAACCCGAGCGCGCTGGCCGCCGCGCGCGACGAGCTCAAGGGCCGGGAGAAGGGCGGGTCACCGGGCGTCGAGGACGAGGCCAACGTCGAGCTCAGGCTGGAGAAGCTCATCGGGAAGCGCTGGAAGAATCTGGATCGGGAGACGAGGGACAAGCTCGTCGCGGAGGCGCGGGGCGAGCAGGCCAAGCTCATAGCCGAGGGCGGCGTTCCGGCCCCCTCCAACTCGGGCCGCGGGTCCAAGTCCAAGCGAGTGGCGGCGGAACGCAAGCGCGCGGCGCCCGGACTGGACGCCGCGCCCGTCGCCAAGCGTAAACCCGGTCGGCCGCGCAAGGTCCCCGACTCGGCACAGCTGGCCGGGCGCGACGGGGACGACGGTAACGCCGCCGTGGGTATCGACGCGCGTCAAACCCTGACCCTAAACCCGGGCACGAGGACGACGGCCGCGACCGGCGGGCGCGTCCCGGTGTTCGTCTCCGCGCATCAGCCGCAACAGCCGCAGCTCGTCGGGCCCTGGCCGCCGGTGCGGGTGACGTCTCTGGAGGGACCGCTGCGGCCGGTTCCGCCGGGTGGCGAGGACCTGAGGGGTCACGTCGTGGAGGGGGTGGTGGACGGGGCGTTCGATGCGGGTTACTTCTTGACCGTCAGAGCCAACGGGTGCCTGCTGCGGGGGATCATCTGGCGGGAGGAGGAGTGCCTCAGGGCGGTGGGCGCCAACGCGCAGGCAAAGAAGCTCCAGAACCGTTAAGAGTTGGTCGCGTCACGTGGCGTCTTGTAAGATGAACGAACGACTTTTGACACGCGACGTCGCCCGTCCCGCGCACTCGTCCAGCGCGCGGTCCGTCCGTCGTCGCCCCTTCGGCGTAGCCTTCTCGATCCGCTCGTCGTCATGTTGGCGGCGTCGGTGCCCTCCGCGTCGGTCGTGCCCGCCCGAGCGCGGAGCCCCGTCGGCATCTCCGATCGCCGCGCCGGGCGGATGGATAACGTTAACTCGAGAACGGCGCGGCCGACTCCGACGCCCGCGTCGCGTCGCGTCGCTCGCATCTCCGCGCACCACCGCGCGGAGGCGTCGCGCCTCGACGCAGACGATGTCCCCGCCGCGCCCGAACCTGCGCGGCGCGCGATTCTCGGGGGCGTCGCCGCGACCGTCGGCGGGTGGTCGCTCCGAGCGATCGCCGAGGAGGCCGGGGTGGACGCCCCCGCCGCGCCCGCGGTGCCGGCGAAGGGCGCGATCCTCGTCACCGGCGCCAACTCCGGCGTGGGTCTTTCCGCGGCGAAACAGCTCGCCGCGCGGGGCGAGACCGTCGTCCTCGCGTGCCGCACCGAGGCCAAGGGCGAGGACGCGCGCGCGGCCATCCTCGAGAAAGTCCCGGACGCGTCCCTCGTCGTCCTCAAGGGCGCCGGGCTCGAGATGACCGACCTGCGCCGGGTCTCCGACTACTGCAAGGCGTTCCTGGACTCCGGCATCCCGCTGGACACGCTCATCCTGAACGCGGGGATCATGGCCGTCCCGCTGGGGCGCACCGCGCAGGGGCACGAGATGCACTTCGGCGTCAACCACCTCGCGCACTTTCTCGTGCAGGATTCCTTACGCGGCGCCATGCGCGATCGCGCGGCGGCGCGGGGCGTCCCCGGCCGCGTCGTCGCGTGCTCGTCCATCGCGAACATGCTTCCCGGCGCGTTGGACGTCGACGACCTGGACTGGCGCAGGCGGGAGAGTCGATACGAGAAGTGGTCCGCGTACGCCGCGTCGAAAGCCGAGAACGTGCTGCTCACCGACGAGGTCGCGAGGATGGAAAACCAACGGCTCCTCGTCGCCAACTCGTTCCACCCGGGAATCGTCACCACCAACCTGGTGCGGTACATCCTCCCCGAGCTCACCGCGGAGAAGAGGGACCCGGAGGCGGAGAGGATGACGCCGCAGGGGAGGGCCATGTCCAAGATGGGCATACGAGACGCGGACGAGGGCGCCAAGACGCACGTGTGGCTCGCGACGGACCCATCCGCCGGTGATGTCACGGGGAGGTTCTTCGTGGACCCGGGGTTGGAGTACCCGGGCGGGGCGACGCGTGCGCAGCTCGTTCGGGCGCAGGACTGGTTCCTGGTGAGCCCGGAGGACCCGCTGGCGAGGCAGCTGCACCTGCCGGATAAGTTCTTCGAGTGGCGGACGGCGGAAAACGCGCGAAAGCTGTGGACGCGTTCGGCGGAGATGACGGATGCGTTCAAGGCAGCCTGATGACGTCACCTGACGACGTCATGAGGACAGTTCTTCGAACAGTCTGTATCTCGAGCTATGAGCTCTCGATATGATCACTCTTGGTGTGTACTTAAGATTGACGTCTTTCGTTTACGCGTGATCCCGTTTATGATGATCGCTCGTGACGTCGCTACGTGTTTCCTCTCACGCGCTCGCCGCCGCGTGGTGGTGACTCACCCGTTCGTCCACCGTCGATCCCAATCCCACGACCCTCGCGTAATCCCCGAACGCGACCCGCCCGTCGCCGTCGGAGTCAGCCTCTCGAAACACGTCGGCGACGACGCCCTCGGGAACCCCCGGGGCGACCCTCGCGAAGCCGTGCACGACGTCCCGCAACGTGACGTACCCCCGTTTGTTCCTGTCGAACGCGTCGAACGCGGCGCGCGCCCTGTGATGTGCCGCCGCCGGGCCGAGGTCCCGCGCGTCCGCGGAGAGCCCGGGCTCCAGAAACGCGCGGAAATGCCTCAGCTCAACCTCGCCTCTGGGGCACGCGTCCCTCATCCGCGCGAGCTCCACCGGCGTGGGCTCGTGGCCGACGAGGGAGATGAACGCGCACTTGAGGTCGTGCTTGTTGAGCCATCCCTTGTCTCCCGAGTCGAAAGCCTTGAAGCTGGCGGCGACGCGCGCCCTCACCTCCGCGACGCCCGACGCGGTGGTTCCCCCGTCGTTGTTGTCGCGTTCCCCGGGGTGCCGCTCCCCGGGGAAGGGGCGGGAAGGGACCGCGGTGGACATGTCGGGGAGATGCGTTCGGGGAGATGCGGCGTTTTACCTCTTCGATACGTCCGGCGCGGGCTCGAATCCGGGACGCTTCGGAGGCGGGATGTGGAGTGGTGTCGTGGTGAGTGTTGCTCCAGATCCGTTAGAAACGGACGCCTGCGGGGATCCGCCACGCAGCGCGCAGCGCGCAGCAGGCAGTCACGTCTTCCAACAAGCTTCGCCGCCACCGTCATCACAGCCAACGGGCGCGAGGGGCTGCGAAAGCCGTCTGCACCTCGCCAAGATGAGGCCCTCGTCGGCGCGTTACGTCGACATGGAGGTGGGCGACGGCCTCGTGGAGCAGCCGCGGTCGTCGCCCCCGCCCCCACCCCCGGGTCCAAACCCGACCCCGGCGACGACGTCCCAACACCCCACGGTCGGGACGGAGCCCACCTGGACCGTGGACGAGGCCATCGACGAGATCGGCTTCGGACCCTTCCAGCTCGTGATGCTCTGCGTCACCGGGCTGGCGTGGATGGGCGACGCGATGGAGATGATGCTGCTCTCATTCCTCGGGCCGGCGGCGCGATGCGAGTGGGGGATATCGCCGAGGCAGGAGGGCATGCTCACCAGCGTCGTGTTCGTCGGGATGCTCTTCGGCGCACCCACGTGGGGCCAGATCGCCGACTGGAAGGGACGAAAACTCGCGTTCTTCTGCACCACGCTGTGGATCTTCATCGCCGGGCTGGCGTCATCCTTCGCGGGCTCCTTCGATGAGCTGTGCGCGTGGCGCGCCATCGTCGGCTTCGGCCTCGGCGGCGTCCCCGTCGCGTTCAGCGTCTTCATGGAGTTTTTGCCGTCGGGCAACCGCGGCGTGTGGCTGACGATAATCGAGACGTTCTGGACGCTCGGCAGCGTCGCCGCCGCGGGGCTCGCGTGGGCGGTGCTCCCGCACCACAGCTGGAGGCTCCTGCTGCAGCTGTCCACGGCACCGCTCGCGCTGTTGCTTTTACTCATCCCCTTCGTCTCGGAATCGCCGTATCACTCCGCCGCCGTCGGCGATTACGACGCGGCGAAGGCGACGCTGACGCGGATGGCGAAGGCCAACGCGCCCCGAAACCCCACGGCGCTGCCCAAGGGCACGCTCGTCGGCCGGCCGGTGTTTCAATCGTCCGTCACGAGGGACGAGGGCGCCGGGAGGTTTGAGCGGTTCGTCGCGATGGCTTCCAAGCCGTTTCGGAGGATAGCGACGCTGCTCGAGAAAGGGCAGCGAAAGCAGACGCTCATGCTCTGGTTCATATTCTTCGCCGTCGCCTTCTCGTACTACGGCGTCGTGTTGCTCACGACGGAGGTTCACGTGGACTCCAACGCGGCGCGCGGGGACGGGAGGAAGGGCGGCACGAGGGGCGGCGACGACGCCGTGGCGTGCACCGGGCACGGTTCGCCCGACCTCGACTTTGGCGCGTACAGGGACATATTCGTCTCGTCCACCGCGGAACTCCCGGGGTTGGTGCTCGCGGCGCTGTCCGTGGATTTGATCGGCAGGAGAAACTCGTTGAGCTCGTCCATGGCGCTCAACGTGGTGCCGCTCTTGGCGCTGTTGGGGTACGCGACGTTTCCGATTTGGCTCGAGACGCTCGCGCTGTTTCTGTCCAGGGCGGCTAGCATGTGGGCGTTCACGGTGCTGTACATCTACGCCCCGGAGACGGTCAACACGTCGGTGAGGGCGACGGCGATGGGGATGGGTAACGCGGTGGCCAGGCTGGGCGGGATGCTGTGCCCGCTGTTCGCGGTGGAGATGGTGGAGTCGGGGCGGATGACGGGCGCCATCGCGTTTTTCGCCGCGCTCGCGTGTGTCACCTCGACGGTGGCGTTCTTTTTACCCATCGAGACGGCGGGGAAGAGGCTGGACCAGGTGGACGAGACGGCGGAGGAGAGACGCGGGGACGTGGAGCTGACGTACGGCGCGACGGAGCCGACGAGTAAAAAGTAGATTTTGCGCGCGCGACGACAAGCGCGGGAGATGAATGAGTCTTGTTGTATTTACAAATGCACTTCCCAGCGGGCGACAGCCTATACAAAATGATATCACCCATTGGGCCGCGGCAAGATCATCTGATCTACGAGTAAGGAGCGCTACTACTTTCTCAAACGGCACCGGTATTTAGGCCGACTCGGAGGGGAAGCAGATCGCGTCAAACTCGTTGATGACAATGTCCTTGAGGTTGTTGTCGTCGCTCAGGGCAATGTTGAGGGTGTCGAAGCACTTGGGAATGCTGCAGATGGCGGAAGTGTTCTCCTCACTTTCTCCGAGTTCACCCTTGGCTCGGTACGTCCTGGACTGGGTGCACACGTTCACGAAGCTATCACCGAAAACCCTGTCGAGCTCTTTACTGTCCCCCTGCAGCATGACAAGGCAAGCATCGACGTTGCACTCCGAGTAGCCAACCTTCGCCGATTCCTTGTTGACGTGGCTGTGCTTGGTCTCCTTCTTGCCGACGGAGGCAGCCGCGGAGGCGCCGCCGTAGCAGAGAGCCTGGTACTCGTTGATGACGATGTCCCTGAGCTTGTTGTCCTCGTTGGGGAGGGCGATGTTGAGCATGTCGAAGCACTGGTCAATCTGGCAGATGGCATCGTCGGGACCGCCGAGCTCGGCGTTGGGGTTGGACTGGTACTCGCGGGACTTGACGCACACGGTCTCGAAGGATTCGCCGAAGATGGTGTCGATGGCCTTATCGTCGCCGCGGAGCATGGTGAGGCACGCGTCGACGGTGCAGGAGTCGCCCTTGCCGAGGGTGGCGGTCGCGGAGGCGCCGCCGTAGCAGAGAGTCTGGTACTCGTTGATGACGATGTCCCTGAGCTTGTTGTCCTCGTTGGGGAGGGCGATGTTGAGCAATTCGAAGCACTCATGGACGTCGCAGATGGCATCGTCGGGACCGCCGAGCTCGGCGTTGGGGTTGGACAGGTACTCGCGGGA
>Ga0181573_10002438_pt1 | contig 17202 bp, 2 predicted proteins | sample 101ome_25_FD_148643 | JGI IMG/M metagenome (GOLD analysis project Ga0181573, IMG submission 148643) | Coastal salt marsh microbial communities from the Groves Creek Marsh, Skidaway Island, Georgia - 101409BT metaG (spades assembly) | ecosystem: Environmental > Aquatic > Marine > Intertidal zone... | reverse complement strand
GGCCGTCCCCGCGGCCGCCGCCGCCGCCCCCCGGGCCGCGGCCCCCGCCGCCGCCGCCGTCGCCGCCTTGCTGCCCGCCCGGGGCGCGGGCGCGTGCTCGTTGGCGTCGCGGTGCCCGCCCCGCCTCCGCGGCCCCGCCCCCCCCTCCCCCTCCTTGCCCCACTCCTCGGCGGCGTCGATGGCGGCCTTGGCGGCCGCCATCGCGTCGGCGCCGAGGCCCCCGCGGGGGACGACGAGGTCGGAGGGGCGGGCCCCGTGGCCGTCCGCCCAGGCGGCGAGGGCGGCGGCGGCGGCGGCGCGGCAGGCGGGGGGGCTCCAGTCCGGCGGGGGGGGGGGGGGGGGGGGGGGGGGTCCAGGCGGGGGGGGGGGGGGGGGAGGAGGAGGAGGTAGCCTCGGTAGCCTCGGCCCGGGCCGCCTCGCGCCCGTCGCCCTCGGCCCACCGGCCGAGGCGCTCGAGCGCCCGCGTCGCGTCGGCCTCGAAGGTCGTCTCGTCCGACGGGAGCCGGCTGGAAAACGGGCGTCCGAGCGCCGTCAGGAGGCTCGCGAGGGGAGCAGCGAGGGCGCCTCCATTGGGAAGATACTGCTCTCCGTCTGTGCCGAGGGCGCGGCGCGTCAGCAGACCCTGGGCGACGTCGAGAACGGCGCAGACACGGCCAAGGTCGGCGAGGGGGAGGCCGTGGGGGTGGGCACGCGCCAAACGTCCTGCGGAGAATGGGAGCAGAACGATGGTGGAGTTTGAGGCGCGTCGCGTTGGTCGACTCAGGAAAAGTGCACCGATAGGCCGAGGCGGTTCGCGAGAGCAAGGGGCGGCGTCGACGCGCGCCGCGGCCGGCGCGTTCCCCCCCTCCTTCCGGCTTCTTATTGACCTCGCCGATCGCGTGCGCGTGTCTATCCTCTCTAGCACTGGCAGCATCTCCAACCAGCAGCGTCAGAACCGAGTCAGGACCGAAAGGAGCCTCGTCAAGGATGTTGGCCGACTTGCCCGTCGGCACTGTCCGTGACAACAGCGGAGGCAGCACCTGTCGCGCGCTCGTCATCACGGAGAGGCGGTGGCCCCTGGCCACTGGTGGACTGGGTGGCGCGGCGGAACGGGAATCGGCCCAGACGCAGGAGCCCATCCTCGAACGAGCCCCGCCCGCTGGGACGCCACACACGCTGCCCGCTCGCGCTGCTCTCTCTCACTTCAGGGGGCCCGCCGGATCTCTGTCGTTCTCTTCACCCGCCTAACACGACCAAACAACACATCTCCCCCCACAACCTTTCCCTAATCCGCCGAGCAAAGCAGCGCCACCCCTCGCAACACCCACTTGCTTACCGGCGCGTCGGTCCGGAGGTCGAACCGCGTGATGTAGTTCAGACCCGTGCGCTTCTTGATCTTGTAGCAAGGCGTCTGGTAGGTCCCAGCCGTTTTCTTGCTGACGGTTCCCGCCACGTGCAGGACCGGCAAGGGGTTGATCACGACCTTGGGCTGTGCGTCGACCAGTTTGTTTTCGCGAACCGACCAAGCGCACCCGTCGAGGAACAGACCGTGCACGTAGACGCCCTCGGGCGGAGGTCCCGCGAGGGCCTCGACGGCCTTGCCCGTGCAAACCGACTCCATGGTGACGTCGTCCAGGGCCCACTTGTCCTTGGTCTTGGCGTGGGCACGGGTGATCTCCTGCAGAGCCGCGGTGAGGAAGCCTCCCGCGTTGAAGAAGCCCGTCATCCAGTAGGACTTCGGCCTGCCGGTGAAGAGCCAACGGTGGAGCTGCTCGTGCCGCGCCGTGAGCTGACTGAACCACGTGCCCATTCCGCTGGATTCCCACGAGATGGCCGTCCACGTGGGCGGCACGCGGCCGGCGAACAGGGCGTCGAGGGCCTCGAGCAGGTCGCTCGAGAGCACAATGGTACCCGCGATGGCCAACCGCAGATCCTCCAGCGTGGTCCGCGTGAGGCTGATGACCTTGTTGAGCCGGTCAATCTCTTGCCGCAGGTGCACCGTCAACGGATCGGTGGCCCCGAGCTTGCGGATGCGTTCCTTGACCTCGTACTTGTCGAAGTTGGGCGGGACCGTCCCGAGCCTCTCTTGGCACAGCCGGTCAACTCTGTCCTCACGCGTCTCGCCCTTGCCGCCTCCGCCCGACTTGGGCATCGTGTCGAGGATGGTGTCGACCATCTCGGCCACCTGCAGGGTGCGGAAGGTCAAATCGGCGTTGCTGTGCAAGCCGAACACCTCGGGCGAGTCCTGAGTCGGGAACTTTTCGACCTCGTCCCTGAAGACCTCGACCTCGGTGCCGTCGGGCACAACGTACACGAAGCCGGCCTTGTCGTCCCGGAAGAGCTCGTTGTGGGTCGCCAACCGGTCTTGCGTAAAGTAACGGTCCGCGTAAGTGTCCATGGTGATCTGGTCGAGGTCGTCGGTGATGCGACCGCCGTACATGATGACGGAAATCATGTACCGGACAGTCTCCCAGGTAGGCTGCGCGGCACGCTTGGCCTCCATGTCGAGCAGGTGGTTTTGGAGGAAGGCGACGCACGCCGACAAATCGGATTGGTTGAACTCGTACGGGACATTCCACCCGATGGGTCCGAACTTGCGCCGCTCTTGGACGAGCGAGTGCGTGAAGCACATCAGGTAGAGGAGCTGGCGCCACTCTTGCCGCGGGACCTGCTCGAGCGTGTCTTGGTTGATCCACGCGTAGCTCGAACGCATGCCGGCCTTGATGCCCATGGGCGCCTCGGACGTGATCTTGATCGACATTTGCAGCAAGCCGATCGGGAAGTCGGGATGAGGGTCCGCGGTGATCCACAGGCGGAAGTCGGGGTGGAAGGTCTCGCCCTCGCCCAGCACGTGCTCCTCGAGCTCGTACATGTAGGCCAGCCCCAAATGGGTGTTTTGCAGCAGCACCCAGTGTCCCTCCTCCGTGGCCTGCTTCATGAGCCCGCGCGCAATGACCTCTTGGCCCTGGCCCATGGAGACGCCGAGCACCTGCTTGCGGCGCTTGCGCGCAAGGTCGGTGATCAGCTTGGTGGGGTCGGCGCCGCGCGAGAGGATGCAGACGAGCGGAACCGTCGGGGTCGACTCGTCGACAGCCTCTGCGAGGTCCAACGGAATGCCCTCAACGAATCGCACGCCAAGGTTCTCCTTGATGTAGGCCTCGGCAGCGATGAGCGTGCGGTCGCTCCGGAAGGCCTTGACGACGCACATGCGTTCGAACTGGGTGATGTGACCCTCATACTCTGGCACGGGGGACGCCTCCGGGGCCTCCTTGTCGTACCAAGCGTTCCAGAGCTGGTCGTTCTGCCGCACCGTCTCCAAGATGGACTTGGTACCGGCGCCAGACGCGTCGCCGAAGGCGCGCATCTCGGATAGCGCGACAAGGTTGAGCCACACGTTGTCCGGGATCCACGACTCGCCAGATTTCCCACGCCCGGCGGGCTTCTGGACCCTGACGTTCTTGATGTCGAGTTCTGATCCGCCCTTGAGGAAGATGTTGATGTCGGACGTCTCGATCTCTCCGGCAGAAGCGAGAATCTTGTTCGTCAGCATCAACGCAAAGATCGTCTTGTGCCGCTCGAACAAACCGCGCTGCATGTACTTGTACACCGAGAATGTGAGGTAGTCGATGATGTTCTTGATCCGCTTGCTGGGCATGGCGGCCTTCTCCGACTTGTCAATGCCGAGGTCGTAGAGCTCCTCGAACTGCTTCAACGACGTCTGGTACATCTCGTTGACCGAGCTGAACTCGGCGATCAGGAAGTAGATCAGGGCCGCGCGGTGAGCGACAGGGCGGAACTCCTCGCACGCCTCGACGATCTTTTCGTTCGTCTCAGACGCAACCTGGAGCTTCACGGTGACTTCCTGTGACGTCTTCTTGGTGTTGGCGAGGACGTCAATGAGCTCGGTGTCGTCCAGAAGATCGCCCTTGGAATTCGAAAGGCGGAAGAGCAGAGAGTCCTCGAGGCTCTTGATGTTCTTCTTGTAGTCGTTGACCTCGACCAGCAGCGCCTTGCGCTGCTCCTCCAGCTCGTTCCTCTCCTTGAGAATCAGTTTGCCAAGCAACTGGTCCTCGAGACCGCTCAGCGTGACCGTGAAGTCGATGACGGTGACCTTGGCGCTGAGCTCGGGGCTGAAGTGAGGAGCGGGCAAGCGCGTCGTGAAGTAGATGCGGAAGTTAGGGTCGAAGTCAACCTCCTTGTCAGCGAGCTGGACGAGCATTGTGCGGCCCTTCTTGACAACGCGGCGCTCGAGCACGGGATCGAGGAGAGGGTCAATCTCCTCCTCGATGTTCTCGATGAGCAAGGGCTTACCGTCGGACAAGCACTCCTCCAGGTTGCGCCGGAAATGCTTGTCCGTGAGTGTGGAGACGACGACGCCGTTGCGCTCCTCGCGGGCGCGTAGCCAAGTTTTGCCCTGGCCCTGCGGGTCCACCAAGACAGGGAAGCGTGACGCGCGCGTCACCATGATACCGTTTTGCACCGACAGATCATCCGTCGGCAGGCCATCGAGATTCCACTCCCCGACCTCGGACTCGTCGACCAAAAACTTGGAGACATCGAGGTTCTTGGTGACGGGAATGCCGCGGTCCAAGCAGTCCTGGTAAAACACCTTGGTCAACAGCATGTCGCGGAACTCCTTGTTGAAGGGTCCGAGGTAGGAGACAAAGGCGGACGCCATCGCGCAGTCTCCGGAAAGCCGCTGGATGGTGTCGTCGAACTCGGACGCCTGACGCTTCCACCGGACCTCCTCGCCGGAGAGGGCGCCGATCAAGCCCGCAGCAGCGTCCATCTTGCGTTCGCACATGGCGGCCTGATCCTCGAGGTCCTGCTTCTCCCGCATAGCTCCATCGTACTGGGCCTGCAACGCGTCCACCTGCGCCTGCACTTCGGCCAAGGAAGCGTCGGCCGCAGCCTTCTCCTTCATCGCAACCTTCAAGTGCCCCTGGGCGATCTTGAGCGACATGCGCTTGGGTTCCACGATCTTGGCCACGTTGTAGTACTGAATCACAGCGCGTGCCCAGCCGCAGATGCCTTCCAGGGCGTTGGCGGACCCACGCGCGATCAAGGGCCAGAAGTCGGCGGTGGAGACATAGGGGTAAAGGATTTCGATGACCTCGTCGTTCATGTAGCCGGAGTCGAGGAAGTTCTTGATGTCGTCAGGAACCTTGTTCGCGTCGAGCTTGATGGACTCAGCCCAGCTCGAGACGGGAACTTGGGCCGAAATGACCTTCCCAACGGTGCCGTCGTCGTTCAAAGTCTTGACCTTGTCGTTGGTTTCGTAGGTAAGGGGAGAGTCGACCTTCTTGTGGTTGAGGATGAGCACGGTATCGAAGACGCGCTTGACGAGCGACGGCGGAGCAGGGCGAATCCCCATGACCTTTTTGACGTCGTCAGCGTTGATCTTGTTCGCGGCTTCCACTGCCGCGATCAGCATCGGCTCAGCCGCGGCCAGCTCAGCGTTGGCCTCAGCCTCCTGCTCGCCGATGGTTGCCGCCTGGGCCGCTGCTGACTCGGCGATCTTAGACGCCTTCTCTTTGACTTTTTCGGCCGCCATCGTCTTCTCTCCGATGTTGACGAGCATCTCCTTGACTTGTTTGGACTTGACCTCGACCTCCTTGTTCATGACTTTAAGTTCATCTTTCAGCTTGTCGACGTCCTTCTTGGCTCCCTTCATCTTGTCCAGACCGGCGTTGATGGCTTCGCTCAGCTTGCGGACCTCCCCCCATTTCGTCGTGTAGAGCTCCTTGAAGCCGTTGACAAACGATAGGTAGGACTTGGGGGTGACGTAGACGTGGCGGCGGAAGCGCTCGAAGTACTGGGAGCACGCCTTGTTGACACCGGCGTGGACAGCGCCGCACATGCGCTGGAGGCCGGCCTTGACCCGGTCATCGCACGCCATCGGGAACTCGCCGAGGAACTTGGAGGAGACGGCGACGAGGGCCTCCTCGGGCCACGGGAGGAACCAGTCGATGGTGCACCCATTGATAAGCCCCGGGAACTGCTGCGACCTGCGGCCAAACTTGGCCCCGACGGGGCTGAAGCACAGCAGCACGTGGAGGTTCTCGCGTACCTGTGAGATGAAGAAGGACCACAAATTGTCCGGCGTGTCGATCAAGTCGGGCCGCAGCTTCTTCATCCGCGGACGGCAGTCGGCAGCGGCCATCTGGGCCTCATCCTTAGGGAACAGACCAGCGACTTCACCCGTCATCAGCACCTGGTTGATGTACTCGAGGAAAGACTCCTTCTTCACCTCGGCATCGGTAAAGATGAAGCACACCTTCTGTCCCTTGACTCCTGCCAGCTTGTACATGGTCTTAAGGTCCTCGAAGAGATCCTTTTCTGAGTATGTCTTGGTGATAGTAATCTGGAACGGGGTGGCTCCGGCGATGTAGGCCGCCATTCTCGTCAGCGACTGCTTGCCGCTGCCACCAACGCCGACAAGAAGGCCGTTGCCGCGGGCCATGCAGAGGAGGCGAGAGATGCGGACGAGGTGCTTGATGGCGTCATCAAAGTAGACCAGCTCGAGCTTGAGGCTTCGAGAAGCCTCGTTGTGTGCTTTCTGTTTCTCGTAGACGCGTTCTCTGATTTCGTCAATGCCTCCGACGACAGCCTCGTAGAAACTCGGGTTGGCCTCGACGATCTCACCCGTCTCCTCGTCCTCGATAGGCGGGCGAAGCCAGTCGACGAAGTGGACGGGTTCGCGGGCCTGGATGGTCTCCTCCGAGTTGGGGCCGAAGGCGTCCGACACCAGGGCGCTAATCTTGGTCCCAGCCCAGTCCTTGTCCTGGTAGGACACTAGCTTGTCGACAAAGACGCGGTGGCATTCGTGCACCCAAAGAGTCAGCAAGTAAGCGCCGGCACTCGTTGCCGGACCGAGGGGCTCGACGCCATCTGGCGGCGACGACCGGAACCGCTCCGTTGTGGCAAGCAGAACGCCCTGGAAGACGCGCGACAACTCGCGCACATTCCAAAGGTAGTGGAACTTCGCCGGTGTGGGCAACATCTTCTTTTGGATCGAGGTCCAGAGGCTGATGGTCATCGGAACCAGCTTCTCTGCCACTTGCACAACGCCAGAGTCAAAGATTGATGGGTCAAACCGGCCGCGGACCAGCGTGCCGAAGATGTCGTTGATGGCCTGCTTGGACGGAAGGTTGACGTTGACGACGGCAAACTGCCGCTTCAAGCGGTTGGGCACGTCGTTCTTGCCGCCTCCAGGCGTGTTCATCGCGGCAAAGTACCAGACGCGCTCAACACGCTTGAAGTCGCCGATGGGTTTCTCTAGCTGGTAGAATCCGTCCTCGTCAAGCAACTGCCGAACAAGCTCGTTGGTGATCTGGTCGCCCCAAGCATTGATCTCGGGCATAGAGATGTCGTCGATGAACATGACCATCTGGCGTCCGCCGGGGGGGCGGAAGACGCGACCGGGGTTCTTCTCAAGGGCGGCCTCGACTCCCGCCTGGAAGATGCCGGGCTGGGTGAGGTAACTGAAGGTGACGCTCTTGGAGGTATGACCCTCGGTCGGCAGAGAGTCGATGAATGAGCCGACGATGGTCGACTTGGCCGTGCCCGGGTCGCCAACGAGGAGGACAGGCCTTCCGCGGAACTCCTGGCCCGTGCCGGGGCGGGCGCGGACGTGGCACAAAGATGTCATGATGTGCTGGATGCGCGTGCTGTCGACCGTGGGGATGACCAGCGAGCTGTAGTCGGGCTTCTCGACGCCCGCGGGGTAGGACCACTCGGGCACGAGCTCCTTCCACGGCATCCACGTGTACGTCTCGGGGTTGATAGCGTATTCGTAGATGGTGTCCTCAGCAACCTCCTTGGGATCCTTGCCTGTCCAAGGGCCGGGCAGGAGGCCCTTGGGGCCTACCGACGCGCCGCACTCCTTGAGCACAGCGTGGAATGCAGAGTGCTCTTTTGCAGGCAGCGTGGCGCCGATGGACCAGGTGAGGCAGAGAAGGAAGACACGCTCATACTGGGCGTCGTCGAGGCTCTTGCTGGCCTTCGTCGCGTCAGAGAGGTGGGCCTCAAGGAGGTCGCAGCACGACTGCATCAGGCACACGGGCTGATTGGCCAGGACCGGGTGGAAGCGCTGCGCTATGATGTCGAGGAGCTTGTCTCCGTACTTGGTAAAGAGATCGCCCAGCGCCACCTTATCGCGGGGCCGCATGAACTTGGTCGCTCTGTCATCGAGCCAGCTGTCGACGACAGGCCGCCAGCCGAGCTCGGAGTCCGAGACGTAGATGATGCCTGCACGCGACACAGTGGCCGGGGACGCATTGTTGAGGTTTTCGGGCTCGAACATGGCCTTCATCTCGGCCGTCATCTGAATGCGGTCGCCGTTGGAGAGGGTAAGGACCCGGTTGTCATCAAGGACCGTGTTCAGGTTTTCGATCCAGATGGCGTCGACGGGGCCGTCAAGAACAATCCACGTGTTGTTTGTGCGGTCCTTGGCGGCGCGGCGCCACAGCACCGAGAAGATGCCGTCGGTCCAGTCTTGCGTCGCGTTGTCGAGCTTGCCGAACATCTCGAACGCCGTGATGGCTTTGGGGTTCATGCGCTTGATGACGTGCTTGCGACCGAGAGTAGACAGGGCGCCGGCAAGCGTCTCCGCAATGGCCGTCTTGCCGCCGCCCGTGGGCCCAACGAGCATGATGCCGTGGCGCACGAGGTAGGTCTCGTAGAGCTGGATGCACTTGTTGAGCCAGGGCTCGTGGAGCTGCCGGCCTGCGGCCGTCGCAACCTCGCGCATCGCCTTGTCGATCTCGGGGAAGGAGGCGCGCTCCGCCGTGATGCCAGGGAAGAGGTCGTCGATTAGACTGATGAAGAGGGGCACGTCCTCGGCGACAAACTTGGACATGTTCATGTCGCGGAGCGTGCGCATGATGAGGTAGGGCTCGCTCTTGGACGGGTCGTTACGCTTGCTAGCTCCAGCGGTGCGTAGTACAGACAGAATGTTGCGCAGTCCGAAATCGTAGTGGCGCTGCTTGGAGAGCTGCTGTTCGCACAGCGCGTACAAAACGAAGAATTTGCGCGACAGGGGTCGGTTCTCTTGGTACCCGCAAGCGGCGAGCTTGACCTGCATGATGATGCTACGGTCGGGCACCATCATCGTGACACCGCGGAAGAGCGACTTCAAGTTCTCGGGGAGCTCCTGCCGTCCCGCGTACCCGGGGTTCATCGTAATAAAGTAGCCCACGCGGCGGTCCAGGTCGACCTCCTTGCCATCGGTGAAGGTGAACTTGCTGCGGCGCTCGCGGATGGCCGTGAGGACGCAGAGGACTTGCTGCGCACACACAGACAACACGTCAAGGTTGATCCGGTTGAATTCGTCGAAGCATCCCCAAAGACCAGACTGCGCCAGACCACGGTAGATCTTTCCCATGTAAATGTAGTCGAACTGGTCTCCGCAGTTGAACACGACAACGTACTTGCCTAGAGTGTTGCCCAGGTCCTTCACGGTCTCTGTCTTGCCGGTACCAGCGGGCCCCGCGGGAGCTCCGCCGAGGCACATGTTAAGCGCCTGGGCGAGCGTGATGTAGCAGATGTCAGTGAGCGGCGTGACGACGAGGCGCTCCTTGACGCCGAGGTACTCGTAACTGTACTCGAAGTCGGCGTCGGTGATGGAAATGATGGCGGAGTCGGTCTCAGGCCGCCAGTAAAAGCGCGCCTGCTTGAGCCACTCAAAGTCGGCCGGGTCGCGAATGGAGAGGTCGACCAGACCGTCGGCGACGTCTTTTTGGTGCACGTAGACCGTGATGACCGTCTCGAGGTTGGTGCGCTGGTTGGACGTTAGGTCTCCACGCGTGGTGAGGCTGATGAGGTCAGCGAGGATGGCATTGCAGCGCTTGCGCGCCTGGTGGACGACATCCTTCTTTGTCTTGGCGGCGAGGAGAGCGGTTTGAAGCTGCGCCGTCCACTGGAGCTGGATGCCCAGGAGGGCAATTTGAGCGGGGTACGTGAAGAGGAACTCGTCCCGCGACAAGGCCTCGACGTCGCGCGTCGACCGCTTGATGATGCCGCGCACCGTTTCCTTCATGCCATCAACAAGGCGCTGGAGCCAGACTTCGATGGACCCATTGGCGTCTACCGGGCTGTCGAGGGGCACGACCTCCTTCTGCCGTGATGCCATGTGGGTGATCTTGCTAGGATCCTTGGTATCGAACGAAATGGCCGCGATGGCGTCAAAAAGACCCGACTGGAAATGCGGCTGCACCAGGGCCGGGTTGGACCCGACCGACAGCACCTGGAGCAGTGTGGCATCGGAGACGAAGTAGAAGCGAGGGAATTCGGCGCGCTTGTCCTCCAGGTAGCTAGACAACGCCTTTTGGCACACCTCCAGCTGCTCCGAGATATTGTCGAGCATCGGCTTGAGCGCTTCGTTGGTGACACACACTTCGATCACGGCCATGGCCTCCTTCGCGCTTGTCACCAATTTCATGAACGACACGTCAATCGTCTTGAACCGCTTCGCTTCCTGTGGAAGTGACTTGACGATGTCGCCGCCATCAAACACCACCTCCAACGAGGCCCAGAGGTTCTGGACGTCCATCCACTTGATGATGGCCTCCAGTACGTCGCTGATCTTGGCGTTCCACGCCATGACGTCCTCGCGGAAGGGCGCTGAGTACCTGTTTGTGATCATCGACTGGAGGTTCATCGTCGTCTCCTCCAGTCTCTCGAGCAGATCTGCAGTGTCCGGCACCGACAGCGCCACGTCACCGCGTGCGCGGTAGGCAGTGAAGACCAGCTCAGCAGCCGTCCATTCGACCTTGATGGCCTCGAGCTTCTTTTCGATGGCGGCCTCCTTGCTGGCGCCATTCGTAAGGTCCTCGAGGTCCTCCTGGTGTTCAAGCAGCTTGCACGCCAGAAGGTCGCCGAGAGAAAACACGTCGGGGTTGAGGTCGAGCTTAACGTGTGTGATGTCCTGCAACTGCTGCCAGTGCCGATCGCGAATATCGGGAGAGGCAAAGGCCTCGATCAGCGGCATCTGCTGGTTGAGCGCCTCGATAAGGGCACGACAGTCAGTGAAGGCGTCCCAGTGCTTGACACCCTTTGGCAAGCGCGTGGATTCGGCCTTGAACGCGAGGAGCTGTTCCTGCAGTTGCGGCAGTTGGTGGACGGTGTCGCTCCATTTCGTCGTCTTGTACGTCTCGTTGGCCTTGACCACCTTGACAAACAGTCCGTAGAGCTTGGAGAGGTTCTCCAGCTCTTCCTTGGTCTTTTCGAGCTCGGGGTACCGCGTGACAGGCAGGCCGAAGACGTCCTCGCCGTTCTCGAGCCGTTCCCACCGGGCTTTCTTGGCCTCGAAGATGGGCCTGAACTGGTTGAGTCGGGAAGAGGCGACCATGGGGTCGAGCCCAGGCACCATCGGCCCCTCGTCTTCCCACGATTTGCGGAAGGCCGCAACGTCCCCAACAAACTCGCGAACCTGAGCAACCAAATCCGCCTTGTATCCGCTCTGGAGCTCAGTCAACCGATCGTTGACCTCGCCAGCCGTCTTGCGGAGCTTCTCCCACGTGTAGTTGAGGTCGGCCACCTCATCCTGCTCGTCCTTGTCCACCGGCACGTTGAAGCGATTCAACAAGTTGTACATGTCCTCGATGGGCACGATAGTGTTGTCGATATCGGCCTCGTGCTCTCTAACCCTAGCCAGCAGACCCATCAGATTGGAGATTTCGTCGAGGTCGAGCGAATCCACCTTCTTGTGGTAGTTCTCCAATTGCTTGGACGAAGAAGAAACGTACTCGAGGAAGGCAGAGAGTTGTCTTTGCGCTTGCTCGTGCAGATTCTGCGAAAACTTGGCCTTCCACTGGCCCGCCATTGCCCGCAACGAGTTTTTGACGGGAACCGTCTCGATAGACAACGGACCCAAATTGTGCACGACGGGAACTTCCTGGATGCGGCGGTCGACATCATCGTACCGGGCGAGTTCCTTCTCGACAGCATCGAGATCGGGGTCCGTCTTCATGAAGGCGTCATACTCAGCCTGCATGTCGGTGAGGAACAAAAACTTGAAGGGCTCGAAGCGCTCCAGGTAGATGTGGACATCCTTGCGCAGCGTGTCCATGGCGCCGGTGAGCAGCAGGACTTGGATGATGACCTCACGGTCGGCGCCCAAGCGGGTGAAGAAGGACTTGCCCTCGAGGTCGGGCCCCCACCCGGGGAGGGCCTGGACGCCAGCTAGGACTTCCTTCGCAGCGCCGTTCAGTACACGCTGTATCTCGTCGAGCGACGGAGACAGAGTAATCTCGGGGACCATCAATTCAACATCAACGTCAAAAAAGGGCCGGTCGATAAATAGGAAACTGCCAAGAGATCCAGCGAGCCGGTCCTTGATGGCGCTAAAGCCTCCCAACGCAGCTTTGAGGACGGCCTGGTACATGCGGTCGGCGTGGTAGCGCTTCATCTCGTCGATCTCGGAGGGGTCAACGCGACCGACGCTCGGGTCGAGAGGGTAGGCATCGAGAAGGGCGAGGATATCATCGAGCGACCTTTGCACCTCGTCGTTACGAATCTGGAGGGTCTTGGCCTTGGCCTGGATGGCCTTGCGCTGCTGCAGCTCGAAGTCCGGCACGGTGACGGAGTCCAGCCGCGGCAACACGATCATCTTCATCGCCGCCGTGCGCGCCATGTTGGCCTCGGTGCGATTGTGCAGGACGTCGGTGACCTTGCGCACAAGCTCGTCCAGCGCCGCAATGGCGCGATGGATCTTGGCGAGGTATCCGTCGATGTTCATTGACGTCCATGTCAGCACGTACAGACCTGGCTGCACCTTGAGCTCCAGGTCGGCGATGTGCGGCTGCAGCAGCGGCCGCAGCGCCGGCGGGACAGCCCGCTCGACCCGCTCGGCTTCCCTGAGAACGTGCGTCAGCTGCGTGTGGTAGCTCTTGAACTTGTCCTCTTGCAAGAGCACGGCCTGCGCGGCCTCGGGAAGCTCGATCCCCATTCGCTCGAGGTGCTTGGCCTCGCGCAGCAGGCCGAGGACGTCGCGGTCAAAGTTCACGAGCAACCGGCCCTCTTCCGGGTGCCGCACAAGCAAGGTTGCGCTGAGGCCAGCCTTGTCCCGCTCGACCCTCTGCAAAAAGTACTGAACCCACAGGGCCTCGAACTTAAGCAACGTCTGCGCCACGCGGTTGTACACCTTAACCGTGCGCCGGGCCTCGCGTGACGCCATGACACGCTTGTGGGAGGCGAACCGCCGCATGGGCTCCTCGATCCTCCGCAGGAGCTGCCGCGCCCACATGATGTTGCCCGCGATGGGCGGAGCATTGCGCGGCACGGGTGGGGCGTGCTTGTGGCGCTCGTACAGGGCCTGTACAGCTTCCAAATCGAAACCGTACGAATGAAAGACCACGGCGTACTTCTCTTGCAGGTCCTCATGCAGCGTGTCGCGTTCCAAGATGGACTGAAACTGCCGCAGCAGATCCAGCGCCTGTTCAGTGCTCGTGATCGTCTCGAACGTGGCGTTGATAAAGGATTGCAGCTGCGTCTCGAGGTCGTGCACCTGCACCTCAAAGTCGAGGAGATCGCGGTCAAACCGGGCGTCACGCCAATCGAGCAGAGCGTAGGGCTTACGCTTCATGTCGTCCCGAAGTTCTGTGAATCGCTTGATTGTGGGGCCGAGGCCCTCGACGTGCGTCTGCTCGACCAATCCGCCAAACTGACCGACGGTGGTAAAGAGCCCGACGAGCTTTCTCAGTCTTTTGCAGAAGAGATCGAAGGACCTGAAGATGGCAGCCTCGTCGAAGGCGAAGGGCGGCGGAGGCGGGGCATCGCCGCTGGCTCCCGCCCCCTGGGCACGCGCCTGGTCGGCGCTCCGCTTCTTCGTCGCGCGGTACTCAGCCTCGTACCGCTCGCGCACCCTCAGCGCCTCGCCTAACCGCTCCAAAAGCGCGGGCACGTCCTGCTCCCACAAGGGCCCCGGCGCCTCCAGGTGCCGACGGCAGTTGGCGATGAGCTGGTTGGTCACCCGAGCCAACAATGCCGTCATCCTGCCTGGCGTGTTGTAGTAGCGCGCGATGGCGTGCATCATCCGCACGTTGTTCATCAACGCGGGCAACGCCTCCAAGACGGCGGCGGGGCTGCCGCTGTACATGGGCTCGAGGCTCTTTTCGAGCGCTACGAGATACTTGACGTTGTCCTTGGCCTCGTTGGCGGCGTCGGCGACCCTGAGGTCGACGGCGCGCCACTGCTTGTGGACGCGGGACCGGGCGGCGACGAGGACGCCTAGGACGACGCGGCATTCGGGACGCTTGAGGCGCTCGACGACGGAGTTGAGCTTGGCCATGCGGGCTCTCCAGAACTCGAGCTCAGCGTCGGGCCCTTCGCCGTCGGCGACAGCGCTCACGTCCTCGCGGCGCGCTTCGTCGTCTGTCAGCCGTCCCACGTCGTCGATCCAGCTCCGCAACACGCCTTCGAGGTGCGTCACCGTCTCTGGATCCTCCGCGGCCCGCTGAAACGCCGCGGGGCGGAGCTCGATCCCGCCCACCACCGCGGGGTTGGGCTCCTGCAGCTCCAGCCCGGCCGAAACGGACGACACCGCCTCGTTGAGCACTGTGTTGAACCGCGCCACCCCGTGAAGGAACTCGGCCGTGCCCTCCTTGCCGGCCTTGCCCCACCCGCGGTCCTCCTGGTTCTCCAGGGCGGGGCGGAAGAGGTCCCCGACCAGGGCCCGATAGGCGGCGAGGGCCTCGTCGCCGGCGCCGGCCTCGACACGTCCTACGATGAGGTCGGCCTCGGCTGACCGCTCACCGACGCCGCGGGGAGCCGAGCGGGTGAAATAGACGACACCACGCTCTACCTTGGCGCCGCGGGGGACGCCGAGGCAGAGGGCCGGGGGGCGGGAGGGGTCGGCGTTGGGGCGCTCGAAGGAGAAGGCGACGCACCGGGTGTCTTTGAGACACTTGTCCAGGGGGCGAAAGAGGTCATCGCATGTGTCCTTATTCTCCTCGACGCACCTCTCGGCCGCGGCGGCGCTGAGGCCGGGGAAGGCCTCGACCAGCTGCGGGGCGAGCGAAGCGGGGGGGATGGGGGGTGGGCGTGCGGTGGGCTTGTGGGTGGGCGTGGGGATGGGCATGGGGATGGGCGGGACGGCACCCCGGGCGAGAGGTTTGGCGACCGGCGAAGTAGAAGAAAGAAGCCATGGACGGTCCCGGGAGAACGACAGGAGCCCGAGGAATCGTCGGGTGAGGCGGCACGGTCGGTCCTGGCGCGCCTCGCTCCCTCTCTGCGTTGCAGCTTCCGGCGGGCGCGACTGCGGAAGAGGGATGTCCCAACAGCCCTAAAAATTCGTCGGAATACCCGCGCTGCGACCGTCTGCTCGTAAGCGACCGAAGACAGCACCGTCTGCAAACGAGACCGGCGCGCGCGGCCGCGGCCGGGCTCGTTCGAACGACGGGGAGTCGTCGTCCGTCTCGCCTTGTTGACCATCAAGCGATGCCTAGCATCCAAGGCTCCACCACCACCCATCGCGCCGGCCGGTTCGTCGGAGGCGCCGGGTCTCGGCCGTGGGTAGCTGGGCTTCTGGGTGCGGCTGCGGGTCCCTCCCGCTTCCGCGCGCGTAAAGTGTGTACGCGTTGAGTGTTCTGGCGCGGTGAGGGGCAGCGGGGTGGGGTCAATCTCGGTTTCCCGTCATCGCCCTCGTCCGCCCCCCGGTCCTGGCCTCCCCCTCACTCCCCCAGCTTCAGACGCTGCCGCCGCCGCCGCGCGCGTCGCCGCTTCCCTGTCCCTCTCCACCGCCGCCCTCCGCGTCGCCGCTGCCCCCCAAGCCGCCTCGGCGTCGAGCAGGGCCGGCAGCGCCCGCCACCGCTCAGGCTCCAGTGCCGCAGACGCTGCCGCCTGGGCTGCCGCCGCGTCGGGCCCCGCCGCGGCTGCCTCCGAAGGAGCCCACTCCTCCGCTACCGTCACTCCCCACAACGCCAAAGCGCGGTCAAAGGCCTCGAGATCCGTGGCGGGGCGGGCGCCACCCCAGGGGGGGGCGGGCGGGTCAGCCCACGGGGCTAGGGGGCAGGGAGCCGCGGGGACGGGGGTGGCAAGGGGCGTCGCGGGGGCGGGGCTGGGGGCGGCGGTCCTGCGGCGGAGTCGACGGGTCGGGTCACGGGGCGTCGTCGCGGGGCGCCCTCGGGAGGGAGGCAGCAGAGCCCGCGTCCTCCCCCCGTCGTCCTGTTCTGCCCCGCTGAACCACTGCCCGACCTCCTCGCCTCGCGGGGTCCGCGTCGTTGTCGCTCGACGACGCATCCGACGACGACGACGAGGACGCCTCGTACCCCGCCCCCAGCAGAGGGGGCGGGAGGGGGGGGCGCGGCAGGGCGAGGGGGACCGACGACGCGACGGCGGGAACGGTCGCCGGGGTGGGAGAGAGCCCGGCGGCGGTTGCCCGGTTCTTCCCGCGGAGCACCCTTTCGCCGAGATAAGCGGTGGCGTCTCGGTCTGTCGGTGGCTCTGCTGGGCGGGCCAATCCGCTTCCCGGCCAGCCGCTCTCCATCTTGCCCTCCTTCAGGGAGCCAAGGACCGTGTTTTCTGTCGATCCGTGGTGGATGCGCGTCACCCTGCGTGTCGGGTGGGACGGCGTCGTTTTAGCGCGCCCGTAGTTCCACTCGCGGCGCCGTTTTTTCCCGAGGCGTGGCGGGGTTCGCCTCGTCGCATCGCCGCCGGCGTCGGGCGGTCTCCCCCCGGAGATGTCGGGCGGTCTCGCGGCCTACGCCGCCGCGTCAACCGTTGCGGCCGGAGTCGCCGTGGCCTACGCCTTTTCAAGGCGAGGAAAATCGCTGGAGGGAAGGCGCCCCCCCCGCCCTAGGACGTGCTCCACCCCCACCTGAACCCGCCCCTCTTCCCCGACCTCACCCTCCCCCGACCAACCCCGCAGCCGCACCCACTTCTACCCCGCCCTCGTCCACCTCTCCACCTCGCGCGCGTGCCTCGTCGCCCTCATAAACGCCGTGTGCGCCCTCGGCGCCCTGGCCGTCTCCCTCTTCCTCCGGCTGTGCCTCGGCCCCCTGACCCACGCCGAGAGGGGAAGGGTGACGGAGGCGATTCCGCGGACGCTGATCGAGCTGTGCTTGGCGCTGACGACGTTTTCGGAGGACTGGGGGGCGCCGACGGCGCTGGCGCTCGGGGCCTTGCTGGCGGCGGCGAGGAAGGGGTGGGGGGGGGGGCGGGGGCGCCGGGCGGCGGGGGGGGCGGGGGGGCGGGGGGGGCCGTGCGCCCCCCCGCCCCGCCCCC
>Ga0181573_10002437_pt1 | contig 17211 bp, 18 predicted proteins | sample 101ome_25_FD_148643 | JGI IMG/M metagenome (GOLD analysis project Ga0181573, IMG submission 148643) | Coastal salt marsh microbial communities from the Groves Creek Marsh, Skidaway Island, Georgia - 101409BT metaG (spades assembly) | ecosystem: Environmental > Aquatic > Marine > Intertidal zone... | reverse complement strand
AGTGGCTGCGAGAAAACGGCGTATCGATTTGGGACGAGTGGGCAACTGAAGAGGGTGACCTTGGACCCCTTTACGGAGCGCAATGGGTAAAGTGGCCTTCGCGTGATGGCGGTGAGATAAATCAAATCGATTACGTGATCGACTGCTTGAAAAATCGCCCCGAGAGTCGCCGCATTCTCTTTCATGCCTGGAACGTGGAGTACCTGCCTGACGAGACGATGTCGCCTCAGGAAAACGTCAAGGCGGGCCGCATGGCGCTTCCGCCCTGCCACCTTCTATACCAGTTTTATGTGGCCAACGGAAAGCTATCGGCCATGCTTTATATTCGCTCGAGTGATGCGTTCTTGGGGCTGCCTTTCAATATCGCGTCTGTGTCCTTATTGGTCCACATGTTGTGTCAGCAGGTAGGTTTGGAGCCCGGTGACGTTGTGGTCACCATGGGCGACTGTCATTTATATAGCAACCATGCAGAGCAAGTCGAAACGCAGTTGGCTAGGCAGCCAAAATCGAGACCGAGCTTGCAGATAAACCGAGTACCTGAATCGCTATACGACTACCGGTTCGAAGACTTTGAACTGGTCGGTTACGATCCGGAGCCCAATATTTCCGCACCCGTGGCAGTCTGATATGAGAGAGTCTGACAGCTTGCCAGTCGCGATCGTTGTTGCTGTTGCTGACAATGGCGTCATCGGTCGGGGCAACGCGCTCCCGTGGGACCTTCCGGACGATCTACAGCACTTCAAGCGGACAACCATGGGTCGACCGATCATCATGGGCCGTAAAACCTTCGAGTCCATCGGCCGCCCTCTGCCGGGGAGGCTTAATATCATTCTGACACGAGACGGTACGTGGCAGGCGCCAGGCGTGTCGGTGGCGACCTCGATGTCGGAGGCTATTGACATCGCAGAAAGTCAGGCGCTGATCGATGGGGCTGACAGTGTGATGGTGATTGGTGGCGCAGAGGTTTATCGGCAGGCGCTGCCATTTACGTCGCGAGCATTCCTGACGCGTGTCCATGGAAACGTGCACGGTGATGCATTTTTTGACCTTGACCAAATTGCGTCGTGGCGCGAATTGAGTCGAATCGAGATCTCAGCGGGGGATCGCAACAGTCATGACTTTTCCGTTATCGAGCTTGAAAATACTCAAACGACTTAATATTTGCGGATTTAGGTGCGATTAGCCCCCAAGAGACATTGCACTGCAAGAAACTACGCTATAGAGTCCGAATCGTGTCGGCTGATCCTAAGCATCATAAATAGATCTGCGACCGGACTTTTACCGTACCGACGACAAACGGCCCACTCGTGGACCATGGACTCTTTTGCGTGAGGAAATACAAATCCCATGACTATCACTCGGCTTAAAACACTTTTAGGCGCTGCGACTATCGCCGCCAGCTTCGTGGGCGGGGCAGCAGTTGCTAACGCTGAATCGCTCGAAGCTATCATGCAAGTTGGCAAGGAGCGCACCGCAGAAGCGCGCGCCTCGCAGACTAAAATTGATCGCTTAGCAGACGAAACACGCGACCTTCTGTCTGATTACAAGACGGTAATGAAGCAAGTTGAGGGCCTTAGGGTCTACAACGCGCGTCTCGATCGTCAGATTGCGAACCAAGAGCGCAGAATTGCTGATATCGATCAGTCTATTTCGGACGCGGCCATTATCCAGCGACAGATTCCACCGCTCGTCACTCGGATGCTCGATGGCTTGGATCAGTTTATTGATCTCGATATGCCGTTTGATCTTGACACCCGCAAGGGCAACATTGAAGCCGTTCGAGCCAACCTTGATCGTTCCGACGTAACCTCAGCAGAGGCTTTCCGTCAGGTGCTCGAACTCTACTCGATAGAGCTTCAATATGGACGCGGTATCGAGTCTTACTCAGACACCATTGAAGTTGATGGTGCCTCACGCGAGGTCGACGTTCTCCGAATCGGCCGTGTTGCCCTCGTTGCGCAGACAACTGACGGCGCTGAAACACGTGCGTGGAACAACAGTAACCGCAGCTGGGAGACGCTCTCATCTGCAGACTACTCAGCGGCCGTACGAAAAGCGGTCCGCATCGCCAAAAAGCAGGCGACTATCGAACTCTTGAATATGCCTATCGCGGCACCGGAGGCTAACTAAGATGAATGCTAAGTTTTTGAAAGCAACGACCTTCGTAGTTGCGGGTTTGTTTGCCAGCGTTGCAGTAGCGCAGGATGACGCGGCCGCGCCTGAGGTTCCGGCGGGTCCTACGCCACAGGAAGTAGCGGCGCAAAACATGAACGAGCTCTTGGATTTAGTAAAGCAGGGCCGTTCTCGGGCAGCTGGAGAGAACCGAGCGCGCGAGCAGCGTTTTGCGCAGGACAAGGCGAATCAACAATCGGAGCTCAATCGCGCGGAGCGTGAGCGTGCCGCCGAAGAGCGACGATCTGCTCGACTCGAGAAGAAGTTTGAGGATAACGAGCTGCTTATCGCGGCGAAGCAAGAGCAATTGAAAGAGCGTCTCGGCTCGCTTTCGGAGCTGTTTGGTCACTTGACGGCGGCATCGGGCGACTTGGCCTCTAATATTGAGGTGTCATTGGTAAGTTCTGAATTCCCAAGCCGCGAGGGCTTCCTCAAGGACCTCATCGCTAAGATGAGTGGCACCGATCAGTTGCCCCAAATCGAGGAAATTGAGCGTGTTTGGTATGAGATGCTGAACGAGATCACGCAGCAAGGTGTTGTCTCGCGCTTCACAGCAGATGTCGCTACCCCCTCTGGTGAGATAGCCCAGCGGGAAGTTGTGCGCGTTGGCGCATTCAACATCATTGACGTTAACGGCAATTACCTTTCTTACGGCAACGAAAAGCTTGCTGAGCTGCCACGGCAGCCTAGTGGTGGCGCTGTCGGTAACGCAGCGGCCTTGGCAGATGCGACCAGCGGTTTGAGCCAGTTTGGTATCGATCCTACGGGCCCAACCGGCGGCTCATTCCTAGCAGCAATCATTGATACGCCCAACCTTGAGGAGCGGTGGCACCAAGGCGGTTACGTTGGCTATGCGATCACAGCCGTGGGTATCTTTGCGTTCCTGTTGGCAATTGTTCGCGTGATCATGCTAACCATGACGGGCGCGGCAGTTAACAGCCAGCTTAAGTCTAGCGAGGCCAATGCAAACAATCCGTTGGGTCGTGTGCTGTTGGTTAGTCAAGAGAATCCGAACATGGATACCGAGACACTTGAGTTGAAGATGGCGGAGGCTGTTCTGAAAGAAACGCCGAAGCTTGAGTCGGGCTTGACGCTCCTCAAGATCATTGCTGCGGTAGCGCCGCTTATGGGTCTCTTGGGTACGGTTACCGGTATGATCATTACCTTCCAGGCGATCACAATTTTCGGTGCGGGCGATCCTAAGGCGATGGCGGGTGGTATTTCTAGCGCCTTGATCACTACCGTATTGGGTCTTCTGGTGGCTATTCCCACAGTGCTTCTACACACCGTCGTAAATGGCCGTGCGCAGAAGGTCATCCACATTCTCAACGAGCAGGCGACGGGAATCGTTGCTGAGCGCGCTGAGGCAGCGGGTAACTGAGCGCGGGCTGAGCACGGAGTAGTAGGCGATGGAATTGTTCGAAACCATCTTGGCGTTCATGGATAAAGGCGGCAATGTCTTGTGGATCATTGCCACCCTTGTCTTCTTTATGTGGACCCTCATCATTGAGCGATTCATCTACTTCCTCGGAGGTGGTTGGAAAGCCGATCGATTGGCTGCAGTTAATAGCTGGGAAGGCCGTGCCGAGCGAAAGTCATGGAACGCAAAGCAGATCCGCGTAAAGCTCTTGTCGGAGAGTAAGACGTATATCAATGACAACATGAGCCTCATCGCAACCTGTGTTGCTCTCTGTCCCCTACTTGGGCTCTTGGGCACGGTGACGGGTATGATCGAAGTGTTTAACGTGATGGCGGTGACGGGTGGTGGTGACGCCAAGTCGATGGCGGGTGGTGTAGAGCGGTCTACTATCCCGACCATGGCAGGCATGGTGTCCGCACTATCAGGCTTATTCGCTAACACTCAGCTTCAGAGAATGGCGGCCCGTGAGCAGCAGTTGTTAGAAGATCAGCTGACTTCTGACCACTGATGGATCAACCGAGGAATTTTAAGTGAGAAAAATAGCCAAACAACGTGAGGAAGAAGGAGCGGAGATTGACCTGACGCCCATGCTGGACGTGGTCTTCATCATGCTTATTTTCTTCATCGTCGTTGCTTCTTTTTTGAAGGAAGCTGGACTAGAAATTAATCGCCCTGATGATAACCAACCTCAGGATCCTAACGATTCGATTAGTATCGTTGTTGAAATATCGTCTGATAATCAGTTGTGGATGGAGAACCGCCGCGTTGATGTGCGAGCGGTTCGTGCAAACATCCAGCGATTATTGGCGGAGGATCCCGAGGCGCCTGTGACTATCAAGGTCGCCAAAGGAGCTACAACGGGAATCGTGGCTGATGTCGCCGATGCGGCGAGAGAGGCAGGTCAATACAACGTTAGTTGGGCCACTGACAAGGGTTAATTTATGAGCTTACGAGACCAGGCAGGCTCGTCCGCGGCTTCTCAGCAGGATGAAAGCCAAATTGATTTAACGCCGATGCTTGATGTCGTTTTCATCATGCTGATCTTCTTTATCGTGACATCATCGTTCGTGAAGGAGCCCGGCGTTGAAATTGATAAGCCAGGGGCAACGACCACAGAGGCGTGCCCTAATGGAACGATCATTTTTGCAGTGGATGATCAGGGCAAGATTCATTACAACAAAAATCCCATAAAACTAGAGCGAGCTAATTTCTTAGCTAAAGCGGCGAAGGATGAGACTCCCCGGGCGAACATCGTGATTCAGGCTGACTACGACAGCCCTGGATACGTCGTTGAGGAGCTTTTTGATTCCTTGCGGTCCATTTTCACAGCTCCTCCATGCCTCTCTACGATAGACGAGTAGAAAAATGCCAGCGACATTACGATCTATTGTTGGAGCAGTTGCAGCGGTACCTATCGCTTTAGGACTGTTCTATTTAATGCAAAGCCTCATTGACACGCAGTTTGAGCAAGAGGATGTCAAAACGCGGAAGATCGCCGACATCGTCGTTCCTGATAAGGTCATTGAGACCAACTTAAAAGAAGTGCTTCCAGAGAAGGTCGAAGATCCTGATGAGCCACCGCCCGATATGGAGCCGTTGGACTTTGATACAGATCTCGATATGAGCACGGCGAACATGGCGCCTACCGTTGCGGTCAACGTAAGCATCAACGCATCCGGGCTTTCATCGGGTGATGGTGAGTACCTACCGATCGTAAAGGTCGCGCCAATTTATCCTCGGCGTGCGCAGACTCGGGGTATCACAGGTTACTGCATCGTCACGTACACGGTGACAACCACAGGCGCTATTCGAGACCCTTATGTGGAGAATGAGACGGATTGTTCGCCTAAGGGTATCTTCGAGCGCGCTTCACTCAAGGCGGCACTCAAATTCAAGTACAAGCCCCGCGTCGTGGATGGTCAGGCTATTGAAGTGGCTGGGGTACAAAACAAGTTTACCTACGAGCTAGAGGGAGGTCGCCGATAATGCGTTTGGTATCCCAGTTCTTCCGTCAGTTAGTCGTTAGTGGTTGTGCAGTCAGCGTCTCGTTGGCGCTGCTTGTGGTTGCCGATCAGGCCTTCGATGCAGGAATTGTGTCAACGGCCACCGCGCAGGATGCACCCAAGAAAGAGCGAGAGACCCGAAAGACGCCCGCTCTAAGAAACAATATCTACGAGAAGCTAGCAGAAGCGCAGACGTTTGCAGAAGCAAAGCAGTACGCAGAAGCAGAAGCGGTGCTCAATGACATGCTGGATGCCACCAGTAAAAAGAGCAAGCTGAATCGTTATGAGTTAGCGAATGTTTACAACACGTACGCTTACCTCCGGTATGCGGTGGAAGATTACAACGGTGCGCTCAATTACTATCAGAAAGTAATCGATCAGCGGCCCGAAATTCCACTGGCGCTTGAGATCAACACGCTTTACACGGTAGCGCAGCTCTACTTCCTTCAGGAAAACTGGCGCAAGGGTATTGAGACGCTGAACACCTGGATGTCAGTGACGGACACACCTAGTACAAATGCCTATGTGTTACTGGCAAATGGCTACTTCCAGCTCAAGGACTACGATAAAAGTCTCTCGAACATCCAGATTGCTATCGATCGTGAAGAAGCCGCAGGTAAGTTGCCGAAGGAGCAATGGTACAACCTCGCTCGCTTTATCCACTTTGACCGCGATAATTTCCGTGAAGCGCTCGACATCCTCGAAATACTAATCATGTACTACCCTAAAAAGCAGTACTGGGTGCAGGCATCGCATTTGTACGGCGAAGAGAAGGATGAAGCGCGTCAACTTGCGTTGCTGGAAGCTACCTACGAGCAAAATCTGCTCGATCGTAGTCAAGACATCGTATTGATATCACAACTTTACCTTCAGGCTGAGGTCCCTTTCCCTGCGGCGCGGGCCATGGAGAAAGGGTTGGCTGACGATATCGTCGAAAAGGAGTCTAAGAACTACGAACTTGCCGGTGTGGCGTGGCGTCAAGCACAAGAGGTGACTAAGAGCTTGCCCATGTTAGAGGCGGCGGCGTCTAAGTCGGAGAAGGGTGAGTTGTATGCGCGTCTGGGCAATGTTTATCTTGATGTTGATAAAAACAAAGAGGCGGTAGAAGCACTCAAACGTGGTCTCGATAAAGGCGGTGTTAAGCGTCCCGATCAGGCTCGTCTGGCTTTGGGTATGGCTTATTTCAACCTCGGTGAATTCAATGCGGCGCGTCGCGCGTTTCGCGAAGCCAGGAAGGACAAACGCGCGCGTTCTTATGCGGATCAGTGGCTCAAGTACATCACCAGCGAAGAGAAGCGTCTCGAAGAGCTAGCTAAAGATTTGGGCTAACTCAAACGCTCACACTTAAAGAAAAGGCCGCGTAAAGCGGCCTTTTTTTGGGTGGGGAAAAAATTTATACAGGAACTACGTTCTCTGCTTGTGGTCCTTTCTGGCCAGCTGTGACTGTGAACTCAACTTTTTGGCCATCCGCAAGGGTTTTGAAGCCATCGCCTTGAATAGCACTGAAGTGTACGAACACGTCGGGTCCGCCTTCCTGCTCAATGAAACCGAAACCTTTGGTTTCGTTGAACCATTTAACGGTACCTGTAACTGTAGACATACTGTTTTACCTATCGTTGAAAAATGTAACTGTGCTAACGCACAAATTCGCTAAGAGAACGCAAAAGAAGCAGTCGCAACGTCGACGCATCACCACGCGAGCCAACACTATATGCCCTGAGTGACCTAACGTCTAATGAACCTTTTATGGCGGTAGTCTATTTTGTCGCGTAAATCGGACGTTTTAGCCGATAGACAAGAGCTTTATCGAGTTCGTAGCTCCAGCTTTTCCAATCAAGGTACCCATGGTCATCAAGATGTGGTCGCCTTTGGTGACAAATCCGGCATCACTCAAAAACTCCATCGTTCGCGAATCAACGTCCCGCATATCAAAGGCGGTAATATCAAAATAGAGCGGGATCACTCCACGACATAAGGCGAGACGTTGTAAGGTCTCAGGATTGCGACTGAGAGCAAAAATTGGGAGGCCAGAGCTCAACCGCGACATAAGCGTAGGTGTTGCCCCTGTTTCCGTGTGAGTAGCAATACCCCGCACACCGGGGAAGTGGTTGGCGCCGTACATTGCCGAGAGCGCCACGGTTTCCTGTGTCGATCTAAATTCTCTGTCCTGCCTGTATCGTGATGTTCTGGCCACCGGATGACTTTCAGCGCCAACTGCCGCATTTGCCATGGCTCTCACCACCTCGACGGGATAAGAGCCGACCGCGGTCTCAGCCGAGAGCATCACCGCGTCCGTACCATCCAGAACAGCGTTTGCCACGTCAAACACCTCAGCACGTGTTGGCATCGAATTGCTAATCATCGACTCCATCATTTGCGTTGCTGTAATGACCATCCGGTCGCGTTTTCGAGTCCTAGAGATGAGGTCCTTTTGAATGCCAATAAGCTCGGCATCACCCACCTCGATCCCCAAATCACCCCGTGCCACCATGACACCTTCACAGGCATCGATAATGCTATCCAGCAGGCTCTGATCAGCAACAACTTCAGCTCGTTCGATCTTTGCGATGATGGCCGCATCAACATTCGCGTCTTGGAGGAGGCCTCTGGCCTCCTCAATATCCTGAACTGCTGCGACGAAAGAGACGGCGACGAAGTCGGGCTTGATCGACTCCATCGCTCGGATATCCGCCTTATCTTTTTCCGTTAATGCCGGTGCTGCAATACCACCACCCAGCTTGTTAACGCCTTTGCGAGAGCTCAGCGTCCCACCAATGAGCACAGTACAGTCGATATCAGAATCGGAGACACTATCTACTCGCAGCTGCATCTTTCCATCATCAAGCAGAAGTACATCGTCGACCACGACACTCTTTGGAAGATCTCGGTACTCAATGCCTACCGCAGAGGAATTACCCTTCTCACCATCCACTGTGAGGCTCAAACGAAATGAGTCACCTGCGGTGAGTGACACACTCCCTGTCTCAAAACTGGCAATTCGAATTTTGGGGCCCTGGAGGTCCGCGAGAACGCCTACATACCTGTCTTGGTGTCTTGCCTGTCGTCGTATGCGCTCGGCGATAGCCTTGTGGTGCTCGATTGCACCGTGGCTAAAGTTCAGCCTAAACACATCCACCCCTGCAGCGATGAGGCGGCCTATCATGTCTTCGCTGTCGCTTCCCGGTCCAACTGTGGCGACAATTTTTGTTCTTCGGTGCACGCGGATGGCGTTGTTTGACACTATGAAATTTTCCCCATGTGTACAAGTAGTTCGCGCGTTTGATCGGCAAAATCCGTAAACGCGCCGTCCACTTCTAGTTCTATGAATAGCTTTTTGTGTAATGCCTCGAAGTTTACACCGGGTATGGATTCCGAATCTGCTCGCAAGGTATAGGGATGCAAAAAAAGACCAAGCTTTTTGGCGGCCAAGACCATTTCGGAGGGGCCGCCTGACTTATCTTCGAGAAGATTTACATCAGGACCGATTCCGTGAGCATACTCCGCGACTTCTTTTAGACCCGACATTGTATGCATGGCCTCGAAATCACCACGCCAGTTGACGATGCTCTCAGTGAGAACGAGCTGCACAAGTGGGCCCTTGAATATTCCTTCATGTGCGAAGCGTTTCAGTGTCTCTGGATCAAAGCATTGAATCACCGTTTCGGCGCTCTCGCCCAGTCGGTTGAATGCGGCTAGGACGTCTAGAACCGCTTGGTAGATGTCTACACCTTCCTGCTCGTGAAACTCGGGGCGCTTCAGTTCGATATAGACACCTGTCCGTTTGCCCGATGCTGCATTCAGTCGGTCGACGGTTTCAATCTCCTCCGCCAAGGTGGGCACCTTAAATTCAACCCCCGTGCCCGAGTAGCGCCCCGGAAAGACAGGATTACCGTGACTGTCTGTCCTTTCGTGCGCGTTCAGCGTTTTTATCTCTTCAAGCGTAAAGTCAATGGCATAAAAGAGCCCATCATCTCGATGCCGTTCTGGAAACAATGTCGCCACATTAGTGGTAAGTTCGAGTGTTACGTCGTGCAGCACGATCGCTACGCCATCTAATGTAAGAACCACATCTTGCTCGATATAATCTGCACCGAATGTATGCGCGAGTTCTACGGCGGGTAAAGTATGTTCCGGGAGATAACCGCAGGCACCGCGATGCGCAATGATCGCCGGGTACGGCATCTTTATATTGCCCATCTGCGTTTCCCCCAAAACGAATCAGAACTGACTAGGGTTTTTACAGCAAACCCTGTATTTTGCTCAAGTTGATATTTTAAACAGCCAGGCACCCACGATCTATTGGAGGTCCTGGTGATTGACAAGGTTTTTTTGGTGGCAAACCAACCAAACAACAATCGGGCACCCAATCCGCCTTTGGGCTACTCCCGTGAATGTGATCTCAGTGAGGCAAAGCAGATTCGCTTGGTTGCTGAATTTCACGCGAATCGGATTAGACCCAGCCGGATTGCGTATCGACTTGGTATCGATATCGCATTGATTGACGCGCTTTTGGCGGGTGAGTACCAAGCGTCGTTTTTTACCGAGCAGTTAGCTGCTGCTCAGAGACGTCGCCGGGACTTGCGGATGCGCTCTTCAGAGCGACTGCGTGGTCAAGCCGCTTATGAGATTAGGGTGAAGGCGCAGCGTGATTACGATGCGTCGCTTTCGCAACCTTAATTGCTTGATGCCGTGCTTTGGCTAACGTCAACAGGATAAAAAGAAAAAGGAGCTTGTATGAACGGATTAGAGCGGTGGCACCATGTAATGAAAGAGGGGGACATGGAGGCACTCTATGACCTGCTTCATCCAGACTGTGTTTTTATATCGCCCGTGGTTCATACCCCACAGGAAGGCCGCGAAATCACCTACGCCTATTTGCGAGCGGCTAACAAAGCGCTGTCCGAGGACTTTCAGTACGTGCGAGAGGTGGTGCAGGATAATCATGCCGTCCTTGAGTTCACAGTGAAGGTGGATGGAATCTTCGTGAACGGCGTGGACATTATTACCTTTGAGGGTGATCAGATTGTCGAATTCAAGGTCATGGTTCGACCACTTAAAGCAGTGAATGCTGTCTGGAAACAGATGGGCGAGATGCTTGAGCAGTTGAAGGCCGCGAGCTGACCTCAGCACCTAACACAGCACCCAAAAAAAGGGCCGACGCGAGGTCAGCCCTTTTGGCTTTCTTTTTTACTGCGCCCTGCCTTGATTAGAACGACAGGCTCGCCTTGATACCGATATTGCGACCCGCGAGCGGCACTTCGTTTTTGACAAAGGACGTGTGGTTGCGAGCGATTTCATCGGTCAAATTGCGCCCATAGGCACTGATGGTTAATACGGCGTCCTCGCTCAGCTCAATTCGGTGTGCAAGACGGGCATTCACCAGCGTAAAACCTGCGGTTGGTGTTTCGAAGCTGCTGACGGTGGTTTGGCTATCAACATCCTGAATCTCAAGCATGGCCGAGGTCAGATCTCTTGAGTAATCAAGTGCCACAACAGTTCTGGCTGGCGTGATACGTGGCACGTTTCCGCCGTTGTTGAAGTCTGCCGACACCTCATCGCGTTGCAAGCGAATATCAAGCTCTCCACCGGCAAACTCAAACCGATGGCCTAGCTCGATTTCATAACCAGTAAAGGTTGCATCACTTTGCATGAACTCAGCTAACAGCAGTCCGCCGTGATCCCCATGCATGTCATGTTCTTCATCGCCGTGGTCTTCACCTTCGTGCTCCTCATGCTCTTCTTCACTCTCGTCTCGGAGGTAAATGTAGTTATCAACACGATTCCGATAGATTGACGCGGTGGCATACCAGTCATTCGACTCGTAGCTCAAGGACAAGTCGAGGTTGTTGGAGCGCTCGGTCTTGAGGTTTGCATCCCCAACCTCGTATCGAGCTGTCGCTAGGTGCTCGCCATTCATGAATAGCTCCACTGCGGACGGTGTTCGATTCACAATGCCAAGATTTATTGAAGCGGTAAGGCTGTCACTGATAGCGCGCCCGATGGTAACGGCACCACTCAACGACTGATCCTTGAAGGTAAAGGGCTCTAGCTCGAAGCCTTCATGCTCTTCGTCGTGATGCTCTTCCTCACCTTCATGCTCCTCTTCCTCCTCGTGATGGAGTTCGCGAATTGTCCCCTTTCTTTCAATATCGTCCCAGCGAGCTCCGAGGTCGATATCAAAGCCGTTGGCCTCCAATCCTGCAAACACGCCAAGGGTCGTCTCCGTAGATCTCACAGGCTCCATAAATGCCTCTTCACCCAGGATAGATATTTTCTCGGTCACCTGATTCAGAACGACACGTCGGGGCGCGTCATCCGTACCTAGGTTAACGACCACTTGTACCTCGGTTGACTCGTTACTGAAGAACGTGGGTTCCTCGGAATGCTCTTCGTGCCCTTCCTCACCCTCGTGCTCCTCTCCCTCATGTGCCTCCTCGGCGTGTTGCTCTGTGAGAAGGTAGTCGGTGTCGCGCAGGCTGAACCGGATGTCCTTTACCAGACCACTGCCAAGAATGAATTGTCCTTCGAGTGAGAGAATTTCAGAATCAGTCGTCGAGAAGATTTGCTCATCTTCATGTTCACCATGACCCTCTTCCTCATGCTCCTCGCCTTCTTCGTGGTCTTCTTCATCACCGTGCTCACCCTCATGCTCGTCTTCGTGACCGCCATGGGCACCGTGAAATGGGATCCCATAGGTAGAGCTTAGATCCTGAAATGACGCCCCGAGGTAGCCCCAGTCACCCGTTCTCGACACGCCAAACCGGTGGGTCGTGGTTTCAAAATACGAGTTCTCGAGAGTAGTCATGTCCTCATCATGCTCCTCTTCTCCCTCGTGCTCTTCATGTTCTTCATCGTGCTCTTCCTCATGAAGTACCGCGCCTCGTGGAATGTCGTAGCTGTCGGCGTCAAACGCTTTGTAGTCATAGCTAATGTTGAAGCCGCCTATGTTCTGGCGAAGGCTGCCACCGAAGCCGCTGCCATCATTGACTGACTGAGACTCAGCAGACAGCGTAATGGTTGGCTCTTCGATGTCTGTCCGCGCAATCGTGTTATCGACAATATTGATGATCCCGCCGCTTGTGCCATTGGCGTGAAGGATCGCTGAAGGACCTCGTACTACTTCGATTTGTTGAACATTATTGAGATCAACATCGTTAGCGTGATCAGGCCCCACACCCGACACATCGCGGATCACCATGCCGTTCTGTAATACCTTTACCCGGTTACCCGACATACCGCGAATAACGGGCTGACCCACGGCGGGGCCAAAGTTGTTGGATGAGACGCCGGCGAGCGTAGCAAGGTGCTCTCCAAGTGACTGTGTCACACCTTCGGATATTTCGTCGCCATCAACGATATGGATGGGGCCTTCGATTTGGCCCGGTGTCTGGTGGGTTAATGATGAAGTGACAACAACCTCTTCGATGGGTGTGTCTTGTGAAAACGCGAGCGGGGCGCACAACAGGGCGACCGCTACATAGGCAAAACGTGCCATGACTTAGCTCCTCAAGAGAGAATTAGGTAGCAAAAAGAATCAGAAAAAAGTGAATTCAGTTGCTGGGTGGGGCTCTTGAGGAATAGTGATTAAAGGCTGTGGCAAGCCCCAGGCTAGGTGGGGTCTCGCTAGCGATTGCTGTAACACGAAGATAAAAGTGTGTATTGGGTGTTTCATTCGTCGCTAGTACGACACTACAGCCATGACACTCGACGAGTTCGTGGCCCGCTTCGGGCAGCACTTCGTGGGTTGACGCGTGCGCAACCGAGCCCACCACCACAAAGGCAGCGATTAAGGTCGATATTAGAAGCCGGAACGTCACGTCTGTTTTGAACACTCAAGTCTCACTTGACGCCAAGGATATGACGAAATGACCTCGCCGGTATACCCTGTCGAGGTTTTTACTCGGAGCATCGCTGAGGAATCGTTGATTATAGGCGACTGAGGGTGCCGCGCTTGTGTAGGCTATGGCTCTGAAATAAGTGGGATCAACATGCAACGAATTGTGGTTGGAATCAGTGGAGCATCCGGGGTCGTGTATGGCGTCAGGGCTCTCGAGATGCTGAGAGCGCTCAATATTGAAACGCATCTCGTGATGTCGAAATCGGCTGAGCTTACGATTCACTATGAACTAGATCAGTCGGCCAAGGAGGTGAAAGCCCTGGCATCGGAGGTTCACTCGGTTCGTGACGTCGGTGCATCGATTGCCAGTGGATCATTTAAAAGTCTCGGCATGTTGATCGCACCTTGCTCCATTAGAACGCTTGGCGAAATCACGTCTGGCGTAACTTCGTCACTTCTTACGCGTGCGGCTGATGTCGCACTCAAGGAGCGCCGTCGCCTCGTACTGATGGTGAGAGAAACACCATTCCACCTTGGGCATTTGAACAATATGGTGGCTGCTACGGAAATGGGGGCGGTGATCGCGCCGCCGCTTCCCGCGTTTTATGCAAATCCCAAGAGTTTGGATGACATTGTGAATCACAGTGTCGGTAGAGCTTTGGATTTATTTGGACTCGACGCACCGGATACACATCGCTGGACCGAGAGTTAATGGTTTCCGAAACGTCCTCGCGCCACAGCCCGCTGATATGGCTGGTCTTTCTCGTAATTGTGATCGATTTAGTTGGGTTTGGGCTCGTCATTCCCCTGCTTCCGTTTATGGCTCCCAGTTTGGGCGGCGATTCCACAGATGTTGCGTTTATCATGATCACCTATGCCTTGGGCGCGGCGCTGGTATCACCTGCCTGGGGGAAACTTTCAGATAAATCGGGGCGGCGACAGGCGCTTGTTTTGGCTCTGCTTTGCAGTTGTGTCGCTTACATAGTGACCGCCATGGCCGATACGCTCTGGCAGGTCTATCTTGGACGTGCTCTGTCCGGCCTTGCTGCGGGCAGCTTGCCGGTAGCCACCGCATTAATGGCTGACCTCAGTCCACCCGAGCGACGCGCCAAGGCCATGGGCTTGGTGGGCACGGCGTTTGGTCTTGGATTGATTGCGGGTCCGGTCTTGGGAGGTCTTTTGACGGGCGATTCGGAAAGTTTCGCGCTGCCGTTTTACACCGCTGCTGTGATGTCACTTGTGGCGGCGATCTGCGCTCAAACCATGCTACCAGCAACGATGGTTAAGCCCCTTTCATCACGCTCTGAAGCGCAGGAGCGAGCGGCCTCGGTATCAGTACTTGGGCCTACGCAAAACAAGCTGCTACTCATGCAGTACGTAACTCATACCTGCTCGGTAAGCGCCATTATCTATCTCTTCCCACTTTGGGTCGCTGATGTATTCACATGGGGCCCCAAGGATGTGGGCTACTTTTTTGGTCTGGTCGGTGTAGTGATGATTACCTTGCAAGGCGGATTACTGGCGGCGCTGACGAAAGTGTTTGGGCATATCAATGTATTGCGAGTGGGCTCAGTGACCTTTGCAATCTCTCTGTTTGTGGTTGCAGCCGCCGAAACCACGCCTTCGATGCCCGTAATGATACTCCTCGCATTCTGCGGCTCTACGGTGTGTTTGCCGCTGCTAAACGCCATTGCCTCTGAAGTTGTGGATCCTAGCCACCGCGGGCGAATGATGGGTATGACGGCATCGGCGTCGTCCACGGGGCGTATCGTTGGGCCGCTATTTGCCGCAGGACTATTGAACTCCATGGACTTCAGCACTGCTTGGTTAGGCAGCGCACTCATGGTGCTGTTTTTGGTCATTTGGTCGTTTACAGCCGCGCGAAAATTTAATCGACTGGAGCTGAGCTGAGATGAAAGTTGTTGTTACCTTTCCGATTCCAGATGTCGCGAAGCAACTGATTTCAGAGCACGCGGTGCTTCAATGCTGGGAAAGTGAAGAAAGCATCCCTAGCTCGACACTCATCGATTGGGCCACTGACGCCGACGCTATCCTGACTACCTTGACCTGTTCCATTGACAGCGAGTTGCTCGCACACGCTCAGAAACTGAAAGTTATCTCTACCGTCTCGGTGGGTGTTGACCACATCGACGTTGATGCAGCGGCGGAGCATGGTGTCATTGTCGGACACACGCCTGGCGTTTTGACCGATAGCACGGCTGATCTTACGCTCGCGCTCATGTTAGGCGTGGGGCGGCGCGTTGCAGAGGGTGATGCGCTGATTCGATCAGGTGCCTGGAGTGATGGTTGGAAGCCTAACTTACTCTTGGGCACTGATCTCAGCGGGGCAACGGTTGGCCTTATTGGACTCGGTCCCATTGGGCAAGCGGTAGCCGCTCGATTGAAGGGCTTTGGGTGCCGGGTGATTGCGTCGAATCGAACGATGCGATCGGTCGAGGGTATAGAGCTTATCGATCGCGACACACTGCTTTCAACCGCTGACATTGTCTCGTTGCACACTGCACTGACACCAGAAACATCGGGGATGATCGGTCGGCGAGAACTCGCATTGATGCAAGATGGCGCCATGCTGATTAACACCGCGCGCGGCGCGCTCGTCGATGAAGTAGCGCTGGTTGCTGAGATTAAGTCGGGACGGTTACGGGCTGGTCTAGACGTTTATGCCGAAGAGCCTTTACCCCTGGCCAGCGCACTTCGCGAACTCCCGGGTTGCGTGTTGCTACCGCATGTTGGCAGTGCAACCGAGCGCACCCGACGCGCCATGTTCGAGCTTGCGCTCGCTAACTTATTTTCAGGCTTGCAGGGCCGCGATTTACCAGCCCGGCTTGGCGTCGCCTGAACTGCGGCCTGCTCACAAAGCGGCGGAATTCTAGTACACGCTATTGAGTGCCGTTTTGGGCAATGGCATCGGCGATCTTGTTCTACTGCCTTACAGAGGGCTCGCAGTGCGATCTAGGAGAAAAATAATAGCTTTATGATCATCGCAACGATGGCGACGGTCAGTACCCGGCGAATGAGTTGCTCGCCATGTGAAAGTGTTAATCGGGCACCGACCATTCCGCCAGCGACATTCCCTATGGCGGCGATAGCCCCAACCAACCAGAGAACCTCACTTGTCGCAGCAAATACGAACACGGCCAACAAGGTATAGGTAAAGATGATGAAGACCTTAAGGATGTTGGTGTCCACAAGGCTCAGGCCCATTACCCTATGCATAATCGGCAAGACGACAAAGCCCATGCCTATTTGAATGAAGCCACCCCAAAATCCCGCGATAGCCATTAACAGGTGGCCGAGGCGCAGGTTTTTTGGCTTGTTATCAGGATCACTCTGCTTCGTGGCTTGGGGCGCCTGCATCAAGATCAACACAGCCACCATGACAATGGCCAAGAGACCTTCGAACTGCTCATTGTTTAGTTTCGTACTGAGCCAAGCGCCCAGTAGTGCCGGTGGAATAGCCACCAAGGTCAAGGTGACACAAAGCTTGGCGTGGGGTACGCCGTGGCGCAGGTAGGTGACGATGGCGGAGGCATTATGTGCAACGATCGTAATGCGATTGGTGCCATTGGCAACGGGTCCAGGCATGCCTAAAAACATCATGATGGGCACGGTTAGGATTGAGCCGCCACCTGCCATGACATTGACGAGACCGGCACCAAAGCCAGCCACAATCAGGACAACGATTTCCCACCAAACCAAGTCCATCATGAGCTGGGGGTCCTCATCGTCACGAACTCTTCTGCGGCCGTTGGGTGAAT